>Ga0172376_10006531_pt1 | contig 12660 bp, 12 predicted proteins | sample Lak35m_FD_121114 | JGI IMG/M metagenome (GOLD analysis project Ga0172376, IMG submission 121114) | Freshwater microbial communities from Kabuno Bay, South-Kivu, Congo - kab_092012_35m | ecosystem: Environmental > Aquatic > Freshwater > Lake | place: Democratic Republic of the Congo: South-Kivu...
TTAACTGGTTTAAATAATAGGTGCTGCCTATCTTTATTTTGCCGTTGTTATATGGCACATCCATGACTGCCTACTTGTCTGCTTTATCGTTTAATCGATCAAAAAATGATGACATAATGCTTTCCAGCTTATCAAATCGTGCAGCCATTTCAACTCGCACTTCTTTTAGATCATCGCGGCGCACATAGATTTCTGGTAAATCTTTTTCAATCTGGTGAATGTCTCGGCGCAATTCTTTGACCGAATCCCAAATTTCTCTAGCAAACCAGCCAACTGAGGCCAAAAGACATCCAAGAATGATGTTGATAATTGTTTGCCATTCCATATTAAGTCTTCATGATGTAGCACAACGCATAGTATGGAGGCAAATTAGCATTAGTACCGCTATTACCAGAATTTGCAGTTGTTGTAGCTACAGTAATTCCAGTTGTTGCAGTTTGGATCATTTGCGTAGAAGTCGTATTTACTGAGCCACTAAATGAATTAGTAAATTGCGCTCCTGCTGATGAACTACCACTAGTTTGTGTTATTGCATCATGGTCATGACCAGGGTCTGTAACTGTAGAAGTTGCCGTATGGTTATGGGTTACAACTATTGCATCTGCAGAACCACCAGTAGCATCAACAGCATAAGTTGATCCAGCACCGACAACAAAACGGTCTCTTAAATCCGGTGTTCCGTTTGATCCATTACATAAAACATATCCTGCTGGGATAGAACCAATAGACCCAGACCATAAAAATATGCCTCCAGACGGGATTGGTGTAGCTGCTGGTGGTGTTGCGCTTACAATTCCATACAGATTGTCATAGGTTTGGATGGTTACATCGGCAGAAGTTTTTAAAACAAACTTGTAAAAAAATCCTTCCGTTAACCAAATGGTAGACGGTGGACGGCCATCCGTTCCTAAAATGATGGGATTGGTATTAGCAATAAGTCCACTTGAGTCTGTATAAGTAGTTAACGGCGTTGTTGATCCAGCCTGATATGTGTATATTTTTCCAGCATTTAAAGGCAGGCCATCGTTATTAAAAAACTGAAAACCGTTACCTATGGGTGATAGATTGACTGCCATAATTATTTTCCTTTACCAACATCTTTAAGTGGAATCATTTGTTTTTGGGCGCGTTTTAATGCAGACTTTTCTGCCATCGCAACACCTTTTTTAGCGCCATACATACCGCCAACCGTTGCGCCAACTCCTGCGCCTGGAACTCCGCCAAATGCGCCGCCAACTGCGCCGCCTACTGAGGTTCCCAAAGTACCCAATAACGGGGCTGCGCCCAAGCGAATTAAGTTGTGAGCCTGGATAGCTGCGCCAGGATATGACGCATCGTATTTAATGATATGGCCAGCATCATGCAAGTCCTTGACCATCTGGGCCAGTTCTTTGTCCTCCATCAAAACACCCAATTTACGATTGTTGTCGTTTAGGTATTTTGTAATTCCAGCTGCGTTCCATTGGCCTTTATTCTTAGAGCCTTCTTGCAATATACGGTTAGCAAACTGTGCCTTAATTTCCGCAATCGCTGCATCTGCCTGTGGCCGTACTTCGTTTGGCATTTCTTTTAGCAGCTTGATTAAATGACGCTGCTGATCTACATCCATGCGTTCCACGGTAGACGCAATCTTTTCAAACGGTACGGCGCGGTTTATAGGTGACTGTGGGTCGTAGTCCATAATCTTGGCCACGCCTTTTGGATCGTCCAATAAACGCGCAATCTTGGTGCGAATATCCCTAGCTTTTTTGTAAACATCTTGGCCGGCTACGCTAGTCACATCGTTATCAATACGGTCTTTTAAGCGGCCAATAATGCCAGAGCGCTCATTATTCCAGTTGGAGTTAATGTATTTGCGCAGGTTTTCTGCCTGCTCTACGGTCATTGGTTTAACTTTGCCTTGCGCATCAAGCAAATCATTTTCGCGCAAATGGGACTCAATACCACGGCGTAAGGACATAAAACTGTCGTTTACCGTAAAGTTGGAATCGGTATCTAAAAACTTTTGAATGTTGGTAGGAATTACAGCTGGCTGCGTACCAGCAACACTTTTAGCCTGGTCGTAAGCCTGATTCATTTGATTTTGCAGTTCAGCTTTAAAATCATCAAATGGCCTGGTAATCCGTGTGCCGCGGTCATATAGCGCAGTCTCATCTAAACCTAGAGTTCCGCCAGTACGCTCAACAATCTTTTGACCAAAGTTTTCTAATGTAGCCCTTTCGTTGGCCAAGGTATCGCGGTACAACTGACCTACCGGCGCGTCTACTTTGCTTGTTTGGAACTCATTTGCAGCACCAAAACCGTCACCCAAAATAGAGGATTGACGGGCATTTTCTAGGCCAACACGGGCCAATACTTGTTTACGCTGCTCTTGTTCTGGCAGGGTAACTTTGTCTTTTGGCGCATATTTAATCTCTGGGAATGGCTGCGTAGTTGTTGGGGCAGGCATGGTAGGAGTTGCAATTTTAGGCGCAGGAGGCAATACAGATGTTGGCGCGCCTGGCTTTTTGGCCTGCAACTGCGCTTGGAACTCTGCATAGCTTACTTTAGGCTTGCCTACTGTTGGCTCAACTCTTGGAGCCTCTGGCGCTTTTGGCACATTGGTTCCTAACGCAGTTTCTACAGTTTCTGCACCCTTAACGATGCCACGCTGCACCGATGGGGCAACTTTTACGCCGCCACCGGCTGCAATCGTACCCATCATGTTTTCAATGTCAGTTGCTGGTAAACCAGTTCGTTCAGCAATCCAGGCCGCGCCCTTTTGGAAATTCTCACCAACAAAATTAAATAAACGGCGGGTGGCCTCGTTTTGATATTCTGGGGTTTCGGTCACGCCAAAAGTTCTTCCCATGCCAGATTCAAACGGCGCAGCAGCTGCGGTACTTATTTGTTTGGCCTCTGCCGGTGTTTTTCCTACGGCTCTTGCTCCTGCGTAAGTAACGGGCTCAACAATGCCTGGGACTACGCTGCCAATTGTTGCATCGTAAAAACTAGCAGCAGTTCGGCCAAACTGTGTAAGAGGGCCTGCCTGACTCATATCTTTTACTTTGCCGACTTTTCTGGGCGCCGTTTCAGTAGTCTGAGTTGTCTGGCCCAAAATCATGTCACCAACAGGATCGGCAACGGTTTTCTGTGTTGTTGGGGCAGCAGCTGTTTGTTGTCTTGGCGCAACAGCAGAAACTGGCTCTGCAACTGGTTGAGTTGTGTAGGGTTCTGCCATGGCTGGCTTTGGCCCTGTTGACAACTCAAAAAACTGCCTACGGATTTCTAATGGGTAAGCATTAAATTTATCCGGCGATGCCAAAATCTGTTGCAAACCGTTTGGGTTATAGCCCATATCTGTAAAACGCTTGACCGCCATATCCACCTGGGTTGGCTGCAAGTTTTCAAAACGAAATAAATCGCCACCTTGTTGTAAAGGTGGTTTTGTGCCACCTAAAATTAGTTGGCCAATATCTTGCATTACAGATCACCCGTATTCGTTAGTTTGATTAGATTATTGTATTTGCGGTACAAGTCTTTGCGTTGGTCTTCGTTCATATCGCCAAGCAATTTATCCGTCAATTCTTTACGCTTAGTTGGGTCTTTTACATCTCTTGCAATATTCATAATTTCAAATATACGAGAGTCTGCATTGGATGACCACATTTGCTGGAATCGTTTGGCATTTGCATCACCAAATTTTTCAGTATGGCGTTGCATACCAGTTGCCATCATATCCAAGTTGGTAATGTCGGCATCTGCGCGGCGGGCAATACTTAACAACACATCTGGTGGGAATGTTTCATCTCCGCTGGCCATGCGCACTAACTGCTGTCCGCCAACAGTATCCAACGATCCGCCAACGGCCTTAATGTTAGAGATTTGTACATTAGCCAAGTCTTTAGATAATTGTTTATATGTTGGATCACCAACAATATCCGCAAATTTTCTTTTAACTGCGCCAATAGGTCCTTGCTCTGTAAGAATAGATTCTTCTTTCAATTTTTGTGCAGTCTTAACAACTTCTTGCAAATTACGGCGGGCAGTTGTTAATTCTGACTGACGCTGCACTAATCCGTTGCGATATTGGCTGCCAGCTACGCGGTCTGTTTCTTCTTGCGGCAACGCAGCAAACGGTACACCGGCCTGGCGTACTGGATAAGTTACGGGCAAACGGCCTGTGTTTGGCTGAACCATTCCGGATGTTTGAGCAGGCGCTGCTGGTGCAGTTGTTGGTCTTGGCTGGATTGGCGCAGTCATGTCTGCTGATGTAACGCCAGTTGGCGCGGTAGGCGCTGCGGGCGCGGCTCCAGGCAACGGCAAAGTTGTTACGGTTGCAGGGCCCTTGCGCAAAATGCCAGGTTGGCCTCCAATAGAAACAACTTCTGGTGTTTGTAATTGTTGTTGACCAGACGGTCCAATCTGAGTTTGGATTACATTATCAAAATATTGAGGTAATTTTGTAGGATTGCGTACCGCAATTGCGTTGCCCATACGCATTAAATCATCTACCCGTCTTTCAGGTATTCCAATAGCTATGGCTTTTGACCGAATTTCTTGCATAGCTTCAATCGCCTGATCAGGGTTTCCACTATTAATTCTTGGGTCATTTCGATAGCCACCAACTAAAGACATAATCCCAGCAGTTTGATCTTTATCAAGTGTAAATTGAGATTGTTGCGTCTGTATTTGTGACTGTTTTACCAACTCAGGAAATACTTCGCGTTCACGCTGAAATGCTTGCGCACCGCGAGCAGTACTGATAAGTTCTGGCAGCGTCATCGTTGCCGGGGGTTTAGCACTTAACGAAATGTCTGGTTTGATATTAATTGCCATGATTAGCCTTTTCCTAATTAACCTGGGCTCATTATCTGCGTTGGTAATCTAGCGCCACTAAAATTACCAAAATCTTGATTCATCATTGAATAATTACCGTATCCGGTAGGCTGTGTAACTGCTGCGCCAGATGGTTTCATAAATGAACTTAACATTGCAAGATTTCCTAAACCGCCAAGTGCGCCTCCATAAGCATTAGCAGCGCCAACCGTTCCAGCAGCTTGAGCCGCAGCCTGTCCGGTTAATAATCCAGTTTGACTTGCTGCAAAGTTTTGCCCAGCTGTAACGCCAGTATTGACCGCACTCTGTCCCATTCCAGCAATATTAGCTAAAGTGTTGTAAATATTTCCACGCTCAGTTTGAAAACGATTAAATGCGTTGCCATATTCGGTAGATGCTAGATTTTGGCCATAATCAGTAAGGGCGCGTAAAGTATTACCACTAATAGCACCGCCGCCAATATTAGCTAGGCGTTCTGTGGCCTGCGTTCCAAGGCGCAGCCTAAATGCCATACTAGGATCAAGATATTGACCAAATTGTTCTGGTCCAAATTGAGCAGTCAAAAACGGTTTCATCCGTTCAATATCTTTAAGGGCGGTATATCCTGATTCACGATATGGGCCTAAATCCTCTCGCGATTGCAAATACATAGCCCGCTCTTGTTCCATTGCACGACTTGCTGCATCTGCTTGAGTTTGAGCAGCACTTTTTGCAGCGTTTGCGCCTATAAGGCCGCTGCCAACTGTGGCAACGGCGGCAATAGTACCAGTAACTGGATCAGGCATTTTGGAACTCCTTTACATAATCTTCGTAAGTTTCGCCATACAATTTCACAACATATTCGGCAGCATTTGCCGCAGCATCAAATCCATGAATTAAACGGACTACTTCAAGTATTAAATCGTAGTATGCGGCCCGCCACATATATGCTTTGTGTAATTGTTCTCTATTATCTTCCAATTTATTAGCGCCAATCCACTTCAAAACAAGAATACTTACTAAAGGCAATAAATTATGCGAATGGGTCTGAAAAAAATGGTTTTGGGGTAGTTCAACCATGACTTGGTATATGACTTTTTCTTTTTGTAATGGCTCAACTGGGTCGTTATCGCGCCAATCATCTAAACCTTGAATAACTGCAAAAAAGTCAATAAGCCATTTTTGAGCAGCAAACGGTAAATTAAGAGGGGCAAGTAACTGTTCGTTCATAGGTTGTAGTATGGAATCCGTTTTGATTCACCGTTTACAGTTACTTCAATAAATCCCTCTGGATTTGCAGGCAAAGTTGCTGATCCAGCTGTAGCTGTGGAGGCGCTTGTAAAGTTCAATAAATTAAGCAAAAACAGCTGCCAGGCGCGAGTTGGCCGCCCTGTTTGGTCTACAAGCGGGCTAGTAGGCAGTCGTTGGTTTTGCGGGGTTGTCATTAGTTTTCTCCAGCCTCTGCTTTAAGGTTTGCTGAAACAATCACGGCTTTTACAGGGTCTGAGATAGACACTTCAAACACTTTATCCCGTGACCATCCCAATCTACGCCAAATCGCACGATTTTGGTATTTTCCTTGCTTTCCGATGGTTGTCCAATATTCGTTGGACCAGGTAGAGCCACCGTCATTAGACCAGCGCAGCATAGCCTGTGGGTCTTCGCCCTGACCGGTGGAGATTCCAACGCCAGGCTGAAATTGGATTTGCAACTCATGGAAATACTGACGCTGCAAGTCGCTAGTAATGTGTGGCGCTCTACGGATTCTTCGGATTGGCTGGCCGTCATCGGTATAAAAACCACGGGCTAATTGATATATTTTGCCGTTTTCGTAATCACCAACCAAGACTTGCTGGTTAAAAAATGCGCAGCAATTCCCACGGTGGCGCTCGTATTCATTTTCATTATTACGGTATAACCACTTATGCCAAAGGCCTGTAGTGTTGTCATATGCCCAGGTTAAACCATTGGTTCCAATCGATGGGAACGAAACAACATACACTTCATGGCCCTCTAGTTGATAAGTCCAAGCCACAGCATCTGACACATTTTGATTGACTAAGGTGGTTTCTACCGCATGGGTGGAGATTCTCTCTGGAAAATATCCATTCATACGAACAACCATGGCCTCGCCGCGATTGTTTTTTGACACATACGCAAATGAGTTACCCATACGGGCCATCGAATATTGCGCTGCAATACCTTGTTGCGTTGATGTTCCCGGAATCCTAGTAAATGGAAATGGAACCGCGCCCGAATTAATCCAAACTTCGGAGGACATCTCGCCCAGCAAATATACTTCCCGGCGATCCACAATGATTGAAACTAGGTCATCTGGTGAGCCATCTTTAGACGCAAACGATAATGGGTCGGTAATTGGACTTAAAAGATCAGATGCAGCCCACAGTTGCGAATTTGGTTTGTTATACACAAAGTAATTGTCGGTAATGTCTACCGTTCCACCGCCTTGAAATGGGCCATCGTTAGCTGGTATTACGCTCCAATTAAGTGCGTAAATGGTTGTGCTGCTAACGGTTTGTGAGGCGCTTACCGTGTAAGTTCCCGCGCCACCAGTTCCAGTTCCAAACGCTGTAATGATAGTTCCATCGGTTACGCCAGAACCCTCAATCGTTTGTCCCAATTCTAATGAGCCGCTAGTAACTGCTGAGACTGTTAAAGTTGTACCGGCAATATCACCTGTAACGATTGCTGGCGCAGCTGTTGCATTAATTGAGGTTGATGCAACAGTCTGAGAGTCGCTGACGGTATAAGTTCCTACGCCGCCAGTACCAGTTCCTAACGCTGTAATTACGGTATTTTGTGCCATTCCTTGGCCAAAAATAGCTTGTCCTACTGCAATAGTTCCATTTAAAACCGATGAAACAGTAAGAGTTGTGCCGGATATTGATCCAGTAAATGTGGCGCTAGATGGATTTGAGATATACCATGTGTACCGAAATGATTCATCCACGATATAAACATTGATGCCGTTATCAACAATTCCCACTAAACCCGTTGATGAATTCATCTGTCCGATCATTTTGGGTGTGTAATCGCTTTCCATTACATACACAAAATCACCGCAAACGGTCACAACTTGTGTGCCGCCAGACAAGGTACGAATGCCTCGAACTTCTTCTTGATTTGGCAAAATAGCAACGGTTTGTAGGCCTGGAGTTGGGTAAAGCGCCATTACGCCACGGTCACCCTGGGGTTTTGTAGGGTCTATCTCAGGATAAAAATTGATGCATTCCTGGGCATCTTGATAGATGGACGGGGCCTCGTAGGCCGCCCCAACAAATCCAAAGTCTGGCATTAAAAGCCTCCAGTAAGAATCCAGCCTGCATCTGCTCGTTTGCCTACGATTAGTGTGTCTTCAAATCGTGCAACTTGCATGGGTTTCATGTTGGTGCGTTTAATCGTTGCTTTGGCATGGCTTGCAAACCCATTAATCATCTGTATTTGCGTTATACTGGCTTTCCCATACATCGGCATCAAACGCTCGGCAAGACACCATCTAAGGGCCATTATGTAGCCCTGTGGGATCACAATTTCATCGTTAATTGAGGTAAACCGTTGGAATAGGGTATCGGCAAAAATATGCATCTCACCCTGAGATGGGTTTGGCCACACGGTAACGGTTCCAAGAGTTTCTCCTGGCTGATAATACAGGGCGCGAGGCCACGGCCCATTAAGGGTTTTTAAACCAATTAACTCGTAGTTTTCAAGATTAAGAATCGTAATAGGGTAATCCAGACCGCCATTTAGGATTGGCTGCCCATTAGAGTTAGTGTTTACCCTAACAAACGCAGAATTAATTGATAGTGGGCGCTCGTAATACGCATTAATTGTCGTGCTGGCCACGGTTTGGGAAATATTGACGGTATAGGTTCCGTTTACATTTACATTACCGCCCGCACCCGTTCCGAAACCAGTTATTTTTGTACCATTTGCCACACCAGAGCCGGAAAGAGTCATTCCTAGTGCAATAGCACCTTCGGAAACAGCTGTCACGGTCAAAGTTGTGCCGCTAATTGATCCAGTAACTACGCCATTAATTTGGCCGCCGGGTCCAATCGTATATTGGGTTTGGCCTGGAGTTAAAGTAAATATAATTTCGGTCTTGTAAAAGACCATCATCTGCTCATTTGACCATTGGTCTACCATGTCATTGAGCATATCGAATGCGTCTTGCGCATCCGCTGGAGCAGGAGTTTCACCAGCCTCAAGAGCCCCAATATCTTTGAGGGCGCGAGAGATGATGTCGATTGGTTGTGTCATATCGTCACCTTAAATGTGTCCACGGCCCAGGGCGGTTTAGTTGTTATTTCTGAACTAAGCGCATCCAGTTGCTCTTGTAATCTGTATTTTATAAGATGTTTGCCGTTTTCGGTAGTATCTAAATCCAGCCAATGTAGGACTTGGTGTTCAGATATATCATCATTCATGACATAAACTGTTCGCATTTTCCAATTGCCTTCGGTTTCTACCGAATGCTCATTATCCGTTGCTTTGAACCAATATTTTACGGATTTTAATATTCCATCAATTACAACTGTTTGTAGAATTTTAGATTGATAATTAATCATTTCTTTCTACCCAAGAAGTTGTTGCCTCATTCCACTCATACATTTTTCCATCGGTAGGATATGGAACTGGTGATTCCCATAGGCAAGTTTCTTCGTTTAGTAACCAGCTTGGAAACGGTTGTGGAGGAATAAACGCATCTCGTTGCTCATCGTAAGAGTAACCAATACCAGCATAATTCTTCCGCAACTGTCTGCCTTGTGGATGTTGTCCACCATGAGTATTGTAAGAAGTCTGAACCCATCCATGACCGACTACACCGCTATCAATAAAGTCTTGTTCAGCCACAATGACTTGAACCACTTTTCCGTTTTCTACTTTTGCAAAGTGCGCCATATTTACTCCTTTTAAGCTGTATAAGTTCCTGATGAGTTGTAAGTCAAAATAGTATTGCTGCCTGATGTAGTTACAGTTGGGCTGCCTGTAGTTGTGCCTGAGTATTTAGATGTTGGTATAGATAGGATAACTACACCAGAACCGCCAGCACCTCCATTTCCTGATGTTGAACCGTTTCCTCCAGAACCACCACCACCACCGCCTGTATTGACTGAGCCAGCAGTTCCAGCAGCAGATGATGAATTACTACCAGCGCCACCTCCACCAGAACCACCAGAACCACCAGAACCAGTAGTTCTACAACCACCACCACCGCCACCAGCGTAAGTAACAGATGAGCCTGTAATACTTGATGCTGTTCCAGCACCACCAGCACCACCTTGTTGACTAGATGCGTTTGTTCCTACGGCAGATGCACCTCCACCGCCACCAGCAGGTTCACCGTTTCCAGCAAGACCTTGACCACCGTTGTTACCTTGAGATGGAGATTGAGTAGGTGTGTTTCCTGTTCCAACATTTGTTGGAGCATTACGATTTGCACCACCTCCAGAACCACCATTAGCGCCATTTGTAGAATTAGATGCGCCACCGCCACCACCAGCAGATGTGATTGTATCGAATACAGAGTTACTTCCCGATGAACCAGCAGAGCCAGCAGTTGTTGCTCCATTACCGCCAGCACCAACAGTAACAGTATATTGAGTTCCTCTTGTTAGGATTGTTGATGAAGTTCGATAACCACCAGCACCGCCACCGCCGCCACCGTTTCCATCTCCAAATCCACCACCGCCACCTCCAGCAACTACTAGATAATCAACAGTAACAGTCTGTAATCCTGTCCATCCAAAAGCTGCTAGGGCTGCTGCACCAATTTTAGATAAGCGTGGCATTTATAACCTTATGCAAATTTAGTTTGGCTTGCAAGAACTGTAAATGTTGCACTTCCTGTTTTAAATATGACATAGGTATAAGAATCTATTGAACTAGCATTTCCGCTAGTTGGGGCCGTTCCTCCTTGCCATTTAGGAGTTACAGAGGAGCCGTCAACTTGAACTGCTGAATTGTAATAAGCAGTTGATCCATTAGTTACTAAAAAAGTAACCGACATTGATTCACCAGTAGACATTAAAGTATCTAAAGAAGTTCCACTAGAGCCCCTAAAATTGACTGTAAAGTTACCGCTTGCATTACTGGTGTAATACAAAACAGATTGGGTAGTAATGTCATAGTTGATTGTGCCTGTTGCTGCCGTAGCGGAGACTGTGGCAACTTCTTTAATGTTTGTTGTTTTTAATGCTGCAACACTTGAAGTGCCAGCAAAAGTTTGCAACGCAGTAAAGGTTGTTGCAGTTCCTGGCGCTACAAAATCAGTTCCAGCAGTTGCTGCGCTAAATGCCGAAGTTCCGTTGCCTTTTAATACACCAGTAAGGGTTGCTGCACCAGTTCCACCATACGCTACTGTGAGAGCGTTTGTTGGGGTTAAAGATGTTGCCGTTAACGCGCCCGTAGACGGGTTGAACTGTAATTTAGTCGATGAAACATCAAGAGTTGTCTCAGTTCCAGTAGTTAATTCGCTAAATGTTAAGTAACGGGTTGCGTTGGTTGTTGTGTCATCGGTAATCGTTACGCCGTTTGAGTTGGCCTGCCAGGTTGGCGCAGATGCACCATTAGAAGTCAATACATATCCAGCGGTTCCAGTTGATCCAGCTAGTGCTAATGTGCTGGTAATATCTAAGGTTGTAACCTTTGCTGCAGCAGCAGTTGTTCCACCAATCGCAACATTATTCATAGTTGATGCGGTTGTCGGATTGATTGTTAGCGCACCAGCTGGGGAAATTGCAACAGTTCCGGTTCCTGTTGGGCTAATACTGACCGCTGCGTTTGCAGGATTGATATTAGTTGCTACTTCAAGAGACAAATTATTACCGCCTCCAGAGCCCCATTGCATTTGCGGAGTTCCGCTGGCATTTTGTAAGGTTCCGCCCGCAGATGATGTTGCTTTAAATACAGGGCTTGCAAACGATGTACTAGCCGTTACGGTGGTTCCCGCAATGGTATTTGGCGTTGTATTTCCGATGGTTGGCGGTGCAGACAAGTCTAATGTACCGCCCAAAGTAACCGTTCCAGAGCCAGTAATTGGTCCACCGGTTAAGGTTAAGCCATTGACGGTTCCAGCAGTTCCTACCGAGGTAACCGTTCCAGTTGTCGGTGTTGCCCAGGTTGGTACACCACCAGCAACGGTTAAAACTTGGCCAGTTGAGCCAATTCCTACAAAAGTGGTTGTTCCTGCACCGCTTTGATACGGGACTGAGCCAGTAGCACCGCCCGCAAGGTTTGTTGCGGTTGTTGCAGTTGTTGCACTTGTTGCGGTTGTTGCAGTTGCAGCATTACCAGAAATTGAGCCAGTAATTGTGCTGCTGACTGTCAATGCTGAAAGAGTTCCAACTGCCGTAATTCCGGTATAAGACCCAGAAATACGGGCAGAATCAATAGTTCCGCTTGTAATTTGGGATGCTGCAATTGCAATATTTGTATTGGTTGCGCTAGTGATTTGGCCCTGTTGATTGACCGCAATAACTGGGACGGCAGAGGCCGAGCCATAAGTTGCAGCGGTAACTGCTGTGTTGGCGATATTAAATGTATCTCCACCAGTAAGACTTAAACCGGTTCCAGCAAAATAAACGCCGCCAACTGAGAAGTTGTTCCAAGTAATTGATGTGACACCAAGAGTACCGCCAGGCTGAATTGGGCAATACCATGCAGAGCCAGCTTGGCCTCCAGACTCAACAAAAACAAGGGCAGAAACCAACTCATCCCATGCATTTGCATCCGGAGAACGACTCCAAGCGCCTGCAGCTGCAATATAAATACCATTTTCTGCGGGCGCGGTTTGATCTTTTACTAATACTCGATCACCCGCAACAACGGACACCGTGTCAA
>Ga0172376_10006532_pt1 | contig 12659 bp, 10 predicted proteins | sample Lak35m_FD_121114 | JGI IMG/M metagenome (GOLD analysis project Ga0172376, IMG submission 121114) | Freshwater microbial communities from Kabuno Bay, South-Kivu, Congo - kab_092012_35m | ecosystem: Environmental > Aquatic > Freshwater > Lake | place: Democratic Republic of the Congo: South-Kivu...
GATTCGTCATGTCGATGAGCTCCAGCCGTTGATTGGACGGAGCGACTATGTGATTCAACAGCGGGTGGGGACTCCGGACACGGAATACACGGCGGCGACCTTGTCCGATCATGATGGCGGCGTGCGGGGAGTCATCGTCATGCGGCGACGGCTGCAGCACGGCACTTCCGTATTCACGGAGATTGTCGATCAGCCGTCGCTGCATGAGGCCGCCCGGCGGATTGCGGAGACGCTGCGTCCGGTCGGGCCGTGCAACATGCAGTTCCGGATGCATGAAGGCCGCCCGGTGTGCTTTGAGCTCAACATCCGGTTTTCCGGAACAACTCCGATCCGTGCTCATTTCGGCTTCACGGATGTCGATGCGGCGATCGACCACTTCGTGCTGGATCAGCCCATGTGCGCGCTGCCGCATCTGACTTCCGGCCGGGCGATCCGGTACTGGGATGAGGTCTATCCGTCGGAGGCTGAGTACCAGCGGCTCGCCGGTGAACCCGGTTCGGCCGAATGAGAGTGTCGTCGTTCGGTGACGGCGATCAGCGGGACGGTACGAAGCTGCCGGGTTCGTCGCGAAGTTCCGGTTCCGGAGGCGCGAAGGCGCGAGGCGGGGGAAGAGTTTCGGGGTGCGGGATCAGCTCCACCAGCACCTCTGAACCGCGGGGCGGGATGCGTTCGGTCCAGGCTTCGTAGGTCAGCGTCTCGCGCCCCTGCGAACTGCTCGATGCTCCCAGGTCGATCATGGCCATCGGAAAGTTAGCCACGCAGATCACGTACCCGCCCTCCGCCAGGTAGCGGCGGGGGAAGCCCGGTTCTTCGTGAAAGAGGCTGCCCACAAACACCCAGTCGGCATTCATCTGCCGGGGCTGGCCCGCTTCGTAGAACTTCTGAATGGCGGCGCGATAGCGCGCGTCCGTGCTGAGCTTCAGACATTCCGCCCGCTGCTCGTCGCTCATCGGTCCGTACCAGAAGAGTACGTGATTGGTTGCGTCGTAGCGCAGATTGCTTTCGGGATCGAGCTTCAGATCGGCAGGCAGTTCCTGGAAAATCTCTTCGTAGTAGCAGAACCGCGAATGCCGGACCCAGGTCTGCGCCGGTTCGCGACGCAGTCGCCCTTCGCTGTCGGTCCATGTCACAAAGATGCTGACTTTCGCTCCGGCTGGCGGTTCGTAGACCGGAAGGTACGACACGGGGACTCCTTCCTGGCAGCCCAGGGCCAGCAGCGCCGAATGAATCGCGAAAGCTTCCCCGTCGAGCGTCAGAATGGATTCGTGCTCTTTGGTTTCCTTGAGGCACAGCAGCATCTCCAGCAGGCCGTTCGTCAGGCTGACCGTGGTACGCAGCAGCACGCTCTTTTCCGCACGGTCCAGCAGCACTGTGCCTTGAGGATTCAATGGCGTCAGCGATCGGCCTTTCAAGACATCTGCGGGAAGTTTTGTGGGAGCAGGCTGGTCGTTCAGAGGATTGAACCGCGTGACTGCGGGCACGGTATCGGCCGGCTGAGTTTCCGGGGCTGAAGACGCAGAGTCCGTTTCAGTCTCAGTCACTGGAGACTGGCGGTCGGTGGGAACCGGCTGGTCGGTCTTTGGGAGCGACACGGCCGGGTGAGGCTGGTCGCGGAGCTGACTGGCGGCTGGAGAAACTCTCGCGTCGTTGTCACTCGCGCGCCGGGCCGCACGGCTGTGGTCTTCCGCGACTGGCATATCCTCAGACTGACATCCCGCCAGCCCGAGGATTAGACCCGTCACAATCACGTTCGGATACTGGCGGATCAGGCGGATCATCAGTCGAGCCTCGTTCCTGCATGGAAGGGAACATTCCGGACGGCACGGTGATTTCCTCCGGCACATTCTTCAAAGCAGTCTATACCGCAGAACCTGCATTTCCGCGAGGAGCCTGCTGGAGGATTGCGCATCGCCTGCGATCAGGTTTTCGTCGCGTCTTGTCTTCTGTGCGTTTGCGGGGACGAATGAGGGCCGCATAGCAGGTTACAGACTTCAATCAATCGTTCCGGACGTCGAACCGCGCAGGTTCCATTCTTTGCGATATTTGTCCATCGACGTGCTGGACGGAATTCAAAGCGTGTGTACCTTGTGAACCAATCTGCGGAAATTGACGGAACGGCATCGCTCGCGAGCGTCGCTCCGGTTTTCTTCACGTCTTCTCTGTCAGTTCTGATCTCTTCTGATCTTCCTTCTCCAGGTGCCCGGATTTTCTCGACGGGTTTCAAGGACGCACTCATGGGAATCAAAGTGGTTTGCGAGGAATGTTCTGCTGATTTTCGCGCGAAGGATGAGCATGCCGGTCGTCGCGTGAAATGTCCGGAATGTGGAGCGCCCCTGGTGATTCCGGACGGGAATACCAGACGCCGTTCCAGCGGTAGAACTCGACGCGGATCGCAAGCCGGAGGTTTGCCTGCATGGGCCTGGGGAGTGATCGGCGGAGGCGGTGCGCTGATTGTTGTGCTGGTGGCCATGCTGACGATGAGCGGTGGATCGCCGGATCCTTCAACATCGACCGCGACAACGGATCTGCCTCCTGTGAATGCCGCATCAGGAGCATCATCGGCTTCTCCGGCCATGCCGGCGGCCGTTCCTGATTCCACAGCGGGCACCGCACCCGCCGGGGGTGTCATCCCTGTTGCTCAGACAACGTATACCGCACCGCAGGGAACGACGCCGATCACCGCTTCCACGCCACCTGGCAGTCCGGTGTCGCCCACCGGTTCCGGGGGAAACGCGCTGGCCGCGACATCAGATTCGGGGGCACCCGGCGGTCTGCCGCTGTCGAACAGTTCTGCAGCCAGTCCGTCCGGGAACACCATTGGCGCGAATGGAGTCACTGGTACGAGCAGTGCGATCTCGCGGGATCAGCCCTATGCGAACCTGGCGGATCTGATCGAAGCCGTTGAAAAAGCGGTGGTCCGGATCAACGTGGAGACTTCGGAAGGAACCGGAAACGGTAGCGGCTTTGTGGTGGATACCGAGGGCACGATCATTACCAACGTGCATGTCATTGAGGGAGCGTCGCGAGTGACGGCTCTGTTTGAGGGAGATAAGACGGAATACCCGATCACGGACTGGTATCACCTGGATGTGAAGCGCGACATCGCGATCGTGAAGATCAACTGCCCGAAGGAAAAACTCAATCCGCTCAAGCTGGCTCCGGACATCCCGCGCAAAGGCGAAGAACTGGTGGCGTTCGGCGCGCCGCTCGGCCTGGACTTCACGGCGACACAGGGAATCCTGAGCGCGGTCCGCGAGTCCGAAGACCTGGTCGCGCTGGGGATTCTCGATCAGGAAGGCACCTGGCTGCAGCACACCGTTCCCATCTCTCCCGGTAACAGTGGTGGTCCACTGGTCAACATGAAGGGCGAAGTCGTGGCCATGAACACGATGACGATGACGATCGGCCAGAATCTGAACTTCGCCATTTCCGCTGGAGATATTCGCACCGCGCTGGAGAAAAAAGGATCGCCGCAGCCATTGCGCCAGGGGTCGGTTCCACAGCGACCCGGTGGCGGCCGAAGCATGCCGAAACCTCCGCAGGACATTGTCGGGACCGATCAGGCGAAGGAGTTTCTGCGGCGCATCAAGTCGATGGCCGTCATCATGCTTCGCCTGGGCTTCGATCCCACTCGTCGTGTGACCGCGGCCGTTCGCAGCGATCTGGAAGACTCTCTGGACAAGGCGAAAATCCGGAGCGCGAGCTTCGAGGGAAGCAGTGAAGCTTTCATGATGGTCGGTATGGAGCTTAGCGAAGGGACCGGGACGGCGGGGACTCAGCAGGTCACAATCACCGCGGTCTGCTTCTTCCGGGACACCGATGGATCGGTCTACAAGATCTGGGATGAACGCGAGAAAGTCGGCACTGTGGCCGGCCGCCTGTTCTACACCGGAGAGATTCCGAAGAACCTGAGGTCTGGAATCAAGTCCTATTTTTCGAAGTTCAGCGCCGCAGTCAACCGGTCTCGACTGGAGGCCGAACGGGCGAAGAAGAGTCAGTAGCACATCACCAGTGCAGCGGCTTTTCCGAGACCGAGCGATCGTCCCGGAAGCCATCTTCGACTTCGTCCGCCTGCATTCCAGGAGGCATTGTCGTCGCAACGCTGGTGGTTACCGGCTGGATGCGGGAACCAGAGCAGACAGGCAGTCGCAATCCGGAGAGATTCAGGAAGTTCCGCAAGAGAAGGTGCCCGTGTTCGGTGAGAACGGACTCCGGATGAAACTGGACTCCATAGACCGGATGCTGGCTGTGCTGGATGGCCATGACCAGTCCGTCGGTGGTTTGCGCGGTGACCTGCAGCTCTGCGGGAATTGTCGCGCTGAGTGCCGTCAGGGAGTGATAGCGGGTGGCTCGAAACGGGTTCGGGATGCCGTGGAACAGGCCGCTGCCGTCATGACGGATCTGAGACGTTCGTCCGTGAACGGGTTCTGGAGCGCGTTCGACGATCGCACCGTATGCGGCCGCAATGACCTGGTGTCCGAGGCAGACTCCCAGCGTCGGGATGTCGCGGCTCAGTTCATGAACAACCCGCGGGCAGATTCCGGATTCCGCAGGGCTGCCTGGGCCGGGCGAAAGAATGATGGCCTCTGGCTGCAGCACTTGAATCTGTGGCAGAGTGATTGCGTCGTTCCTGCGAACGAGAATTTCTGCTCCCAGTTCCGCCACGTAACGGGCCAGGTTGAACACAAAGCTGTCGTAATTGTCGATCAGCAGAACCATGCTGGCTTTCCCTGGCGAATCGGCATCCGGCTTTGATTGTGACGCTGCCTGGAGCGTGTAGAACAGGGGATCGCAGAATGGAAATGAAACAGCCCGCAGAAGATTCCGCGGGCTGTTTATTCGAGATTGCTCGACCCATGCGGATCAGGGCTTGATGAACTTCACGGGTTCAGCCACGAACTGCTGCATGGTGTCGGTCGAACTGAAGAGGTACAGACGGTCCTTGTACCAGACGGCGTGATCGAGCATGCCCTCCACGTCCGTCTGACCGCCGGTGCTGAGCACGACATCGCGACCGCCGGCCGCTGGAGCATACAGAGCCGGATTGCCCTCGAATGTGGCCAGCGCTTCTGCGGATGAGAAGTTGTAGACGCGACCTTCAAATTCGGCATGAAACTGCGGGCGTGCATCGGCCAGTTCGCGGGAGTCCCGCAGGACGACGGGGCAGAAGCCCTTCAGTCCCTTGAGTTCTGACCGTTCTGCGATCTTCTTCAGCTTGTCGCTCGGATTGGTCTTCCGCTCGGTGGAAGCCGGTGTGATTTCCGGCAGCAGGCTGGAATCAGACGGCTTCAACTGAGCTGGTAAAGGAAGCTGCGGGAGCTTCGGAACTTCAGGAAGTCGCGGTGATCCCGAAGTGTTTGGCTGTTCTTTGGTACTCTGACCGGCATCCAGTTTCAGTCCCGTGAACGGGCTGGCTGGAGCAGGCTTCGCAGAAGCCGGCTTCGGAGTCGCTTTGTCAGTCTTCTGGACTTTCAGCCCGTCCGCTTCTTCCTCAGACATTTCCGGGAACGCGTCATCGAGACTGTCTGTTTCTTCCGCCTCTGGAGCCGGTGCGGCTGATGGAACCAGGGCTTCCGGGAGTTCCGTCGAGAGCAGCGGCGGAGCGGTCTCAACGGAGATCGCCGGTGCCAGTGTTGCGGGTTTGGCTTCCGGAACAGCAGAGCTGGCGGGAAGTTCAATCGCCGGCAGGAATTTCGGCAGGCTGGCCGGAGCCGCCACTGGATCGGAAGGCAGCTCGCGCGGAGCCTGTGCGGCCGGGGGCGTCAGCGACGCGGGAGCAGGCAGCGAAACCGGACGCGCGGCCGGAGTGGGAGTCGGGGCGGCTGCCGGTGTTTGTGGTGCGTAATACTGCTGAACCGCATCCTGTTGACGTTTCACAGCCGGAGGCATCGCTTCAACGTGATCGGGCCGTTCGTCTCTGGACTTGTCAGCCTGGCTGCGGAACGGCGTCACTCGATCAAAGAATCGGCGGAACGGATTGGCTGACACCTGGCGTCCAGCCGGCCGCGATCCTGCCGTTTGCTGAGTTCGAGGCAGCGGTGGGATTTCCTGCTGGAGGCCGGAATCCGGGAGCTGTTCCATCGCCATCGGTGGCATCTGCCGACCATTACGGCGGTAGATCTCCTCCAGTTGCTTCTGGACTTCGCTCTTCGGGCCGGTGGACTCAGCGCTGCTTCCTCCGGCAGGCTGAACTGATCCCGTCGCGACTCTGGCTGGTCGTGACGTTTCAATGGCCTGGCGGGTGACGGGGCGTTCGATCAGGCGACCGGGTTCGTTGGCGGCGACTTTCATTTCGCCGGAAACCTGGAGAATGCCCGTTGGAGTCGCATTCGGCGTGGATGATGTATTTTCTGTGACAGCCGTCTCGCGCCCGGCTTCCACCTGATCGCGTCGAGTGGTCGGACGTCCGAAGCGGGCGTAAAGGGCATCCACCTGTTGCTGGACGGCAGCGCCGCCGGCAGCCTGTTTTGCAGGGGTTCTGCTGCTTTCTGAGGCAGTTCCAGAGGCTGCAGTGGCCGGAAGGCGTTGACTGGCGTATCGAGTCCCGGTTTCGGCCGGGAGGCTGGTGGCGGGCACAAACACCAGTCCGGTGGCCGCGCCGAGCATCCATGCTCTTGCTGAGAATCCGATTCTCACTGCTCTCTCCCTGAACAATGCGTTGTTAAAGCAGGTGCCGGCCCGCCGATGGCGGGGCATCCGGGTGTCCACCCGATGACGCTCGACAATGCTCCCGCCGGTTGATGGCCGGATGGGAGTTTTCGAGGAACTGGTCCTGAGTCACTCTGGCGGCTGCTTCTCCAGGAGGTCGGACCACCAGCCCGGCTTTCTCCGCACAATGGCGGCACAAGCCTGTTGTGATCTGTCCGGGACACGGCAAACCAGCCGCAAGCATGGTCTTTATCGACTCGTGCAGCACAGCCGTTTGATGGCCACAGGACTGGCAGGAACGATTCCTGACGCATCACTGCTACATTCGTTACGACCGGGAGATTCTGCCGGACTTTCCCAGCTTTCCGTGGTGAGGGAACCTGGCCGGCCGGTTAATGAATTCAGAGAGACCTGACCGGTCTGATCTCCGGTCGATAGTCAGCATGAACGACCGCTGCTATCTTTCCGCATCTCAACAGGTTCGGCAGAGCTGTCCGGACTTTTGAATGACCAGTTGGAGCGAGATTGCAGATGGCAAAGAGTCGTCTTGAACTGCGCCGCCAGGCAGAAGCGGCCGAAGCGCAGGAGAAGGAAAAAGCCGCGACAACTCCAGAAACCGGAGTCGCGTCGAAGAAGAAGAGTGCCACCAAACGCAAGGCGACGACGCGCCGCGTCCGTGAAAAACCTCCAGAACGCAAACGCGCCGTCTGGATTATTTACAGCGGCAGCATGAAAGAAGAGGGGCGTTACCCCTACGATAAGAAAGAGGAAGCCGAAGCCCGGCTCGATGCGCTGAAGCAGCGCGGCCGGAAGCTCTACTGGCTGCAGCTCGTGAAAGAGCTGATCGTGGATGGACAGGCAGAAGTCCAGACAATTGAACCGGTTCTCGAAGACGAACTTCCGCCGGATGAAGAGCTGGAACTGGAAGGCGGCGAGGTCGAGCTGGACGAACCACTGGAGATCGATGCCGGGGAAGAAGAGGCTGAGGAAGAGGAAGAAGAGGCTGAAGAAGCTCCCGCCGGGGACGATGAGTAGCGTCGATCAGGCGCGGCAGATTCAGTGCGCGGTCACAGTTTGACGGCGGTCCCCTGCGGCCGCCGTTTTTCATTCTGATCAGGCGGCGCCAGTACGCCCCTGAATCATTCTGCGGTGACTCAACCGGCCAGACCGGTGATTCAACCGGGTAAGCGGCAGTCGTTTTCGGACGAGGCCCCGGAAGTTCGGAACGACCAGTCATGACGAATCACCATGGCGCCGAAGTGGAAGACACATACGCAGAGGCCTTCCGGAGCCTCTATGCCGAAGTGCTGATCACGGCCCGCGATCGAAAATGGCTCGACCACGCCGTGCAGAAGTCAACCGGCAATGCCTCCAGCACGATTCTCTGTGACTGTGAAGCCGGGCTGGATCGCTACGTCGGACCAGGCGGTGATGAGTCCTGCCAGACTCCGGATAGTCGTCCGGGAGCCGTTGTCCAGTTTCACGTTCCGCGTTTCCGCAAGGACCGAATGGCGGCGCTGGAACGGTCGTTGCTGGTACGCATCAGCCAGAATGTCCTCACCTGTCCGACAGCGCGATGCTTCAATCTGCTGGACACTCCGGAATGGTTCAAACTGGGGCGGAAAGTCGCGCTTTTCGGAGATGGCTGGCAGAGGCGCGAGCAACGGTTTGGACGCAAGGTCTGGGTGATCCCGACCATGGGAGGCGAGTTCGTTCTTGATCGGCGGTTTGGATGCTCTGACGGCATCATGGGAGGAAACCTCTGGTTCATGGGCGATACGGAAGACTCCGCTCTGCTTGCAGCGGAGCGTGCGGCGGAGGCGGTTCGCAGGACTCCCGGAGTCATCCTCACATTTCCGGGCGGAGTCGCGGCCAGCGCATCGAAAGCCGGAAGTCGCTACAGCTTTCTGATTGCCAGCACTTATGCCGAGTACTGTCCAACGCTGCGGGACGCTCTCGGTGAACGATCCCGGTTGCCACCCGGAGTCCACTCCATCATGGAGATTGTTTACAACGGCCGCAGTATGGAAGCGCTGGCCGCGGCGACTCAGGCAGCCATCAGTGCCTGCCGGGAAACCCCCGGACTGCTTCGGATTACAGCCGGGAACTACGGCGGTCGGCTTGGGAAGAGCTTTCTGTGGCTCAAGCCGGAACTGCATTCGACGGGGACGTAACGGCTCCGGAGCAGCTTCCCGTTCTGCTGCATTCAAAACCCTGGCGAAGCACAAGCACAGATGACTCGCCTGGATCGCTTTGTCTGGTTCCACTGGGGCTGGTTCCACTGGCTTCCGCCGGACCGGCCTTCGCGGATCGGGGATTTCCCGTCAGCGCTTCACTCGGAATCGTTCCATCCAGGCAAGGATTTCGGAACGCCGGTAGCGATAGTCACCGCCGATTTTGAAGGCTGGAAGCTGTTCTTTATTAACCAGCTCCCAGACCTTGGTCCGGGACAGGCTGAGGAAGGCCATCAATTCGCGAGTGGTCATCAACTCGTCATCCCAGGTGCCGAATTTCCGAGCCGACTTCGCGGCCTCTTCGGATGCAGTCAACACGGCTCCCTGGCTTGATTCGCCCGCAACTGCGACCGCTGAATTTTCATCCGAATTCTGCAACATACCAGGTCACTCCACTCTGTTATCAGAACCAGCCGGATCTTCCGGGAAAGAAAACTAAGGCGAACTCTGTCTCAGCCGCTCCCGAACGCGAGGCATCCGGAACGATCACCGACGCTGTTCGATTCGTCTTTCTTGAACAAACTGAATTCATCAGAACTGTCTCGAACGAATTCAGTCTCTAACTGGCAACATCATTTCCGGCGAACACAGAAACAGCGCCGGCAAGACACCGGATTGAACCCTGGTCCGATGAGTTCAGACCGCGAAGGTTCTTCAAGTTGCTGAATCGAAGTCCTGCCATCGAAGCCGGAATTCCAGGCGCCTGCCTGCGGTTAGTTTTCGATGACGCAATTTGCTCATGCGTGGTGACTGATGGCTGGCGAAATGCGGCAGGCGAAAACCGGTATGCCGGCAGTTGATGAAGCTGGTGCGGGTTGAGTCATCGGCTGACAATGCCCACAATCTGTTCCGCGCTGCTTCTTCCTGGCACACCGATTCCGTATGAGGTTTTCGATGGCTCGAACTCCCCTGATCCTTTTTCTGCTGGCTGTCAGTGCTTTTTCGCCTGTCATGCAGGTGAGTGGCGATGAACCGCGATCGAAAGGCCCCGGGCAGCTTGAACCTTGCGAACTTGGTGCCATTCGCAAACTCCATCGGATTGACGACCTGTATCTGGCCGGGCAACCGTCGGCAGATGACCTGCGTCTGGTGGCGAAGCAGGGGATCAAGACCGTCATCAATCTGCGGACTGCCGAAGAGCTGGCGTTCGATGAGAAAGCCGTCCTGAAGGAACTGAAGCTGGAGTACCATCACATACCGTTCCGCGCTCCGGAAACGCTGACCGACAAAGTCTTCGACGAGACTCGCAAGCTGTTGCGGTCGGATAAATCCCGACCGGTGCTGCTTCATTGCGCCTCTGCGAATCGTGTCGGGGCCGTCTGGCTGGCGGTCCGGGTGCTTGACGACCACGTCGAATGGGAGCGTGCATTGTTGGAAGCGAAGATGATCGGCCTGGCAACGCCCGCTTATGAGCAGAAAGCGCGCGAATACATCGAACGCCAGCGAGCTGCCGAGTCCCGGAATGCAGATCCGGTTGCCGTGCCACGAGCGAGACCATGACCCCAGCCGGTCAGCCTCGTCGGAAGAGACCGGCTGCGAAACCGCGCCGAATGGCCCCGCGCTGCAACTCCCTGGACGGCAAGCAGTGGCTGCAGAATTCCATCAGCGTCTGGAGCGATCTGGCCCGGACTGCGGACGAGCGGAAGCTGAAGCATCCCGCCATGTTTCCAGGCGGTCTTGTGGAACGGTTGATCCAGTCTTTCCTGCATCCCGACGGCAGAGTTATCCTGGATCCCTTCAGTGGCTCGGGCAGCACCATTGTCGCGGCTGAGCGAATGGGACTGCAGGGTATCGGGCTGGAACTGTCCGCCGAGTATGCAGGCATGACGGAGCAGCGTCTGCTGGAGATCAACGAGCAGCCACGCTCAATGATTCATCAAGTCCCGGCCGCACGCCTCAGCGAACTGATCGCACCGGAGTCCGTCGATCTCTGCATCACATCGCCGCCTTACTGGAACATCCTCAATCAGAAACGCACTGCGGACTACAAGAGCGTTCGGCATTACGGGAACATGGATGAAGATCTCGGGACGATTGATGACTACACCGCATTTCTCTCCGCGCTGACCGAAGTCTTTCGAGATGTCCTGACCGCATTGAAGCCCGGCGCGTACTGCTGCGTCGTTGTCATGGACCTGCGCAAGAAGGATCGCTTCTTCCCGTTCCACAGCGACCTGGCACGTCTGCTGAGCGAAGCCGGTTACATCTTCGACGACTTGATCATCTGGAACCGCCAGTCCGAGTACAACAACCTGCGCCCACTGGGATATCCGGCCGTCTTCCGGATTAACAAGGTGCATGAATTCATCATCATCCTGAGGAAGCCTCCCCGTCGAGACCGCTGAGAGCCATCCGTGAAGCGTTGCGATCCCCCTTCCCGGCGTTAACATCCAGCTCTGCGGGCGATTAGCTCAGTTGGCTAGAGCGCTTCCCTTACAAGGAAGATGTCGGGGGTTCGAGTCCCTCATCGCCCACTCTGCAATTCCGTACAGAACTGCATAATTCCGCATTCCGTTGTGTCGCTTTGAGTTGCGACGCGGGACGGATTTCGCCCTTCGGCCCGGTGCGGCTTGAATCAGCCCCGGATGGCATCACCGGCAGCATCACGGATTGCGGTGATGCTGTGCCGATGGCTTTCTCAAAGTCTTCGTCGCGAACCTGCAGGTAATGCTTCGCGGCGATGCGTTCGCTGTTCCCGATCCACTGGCAGACGATGTGCAGCGCGTGAGACTCACAGAGTTCCGTCTCACGACTGCTGCGCAGGTTCTGCCACAGGCGCGGCCACGGTTCAAAACCAGCGCGGCGGATGATCTTTTCAAACCGGGTTCTCAGGTTGACCGACTGCCAGTGCCCGAAGTTGTCGAGCGTCGCGGCCGGTCGATGTTTCGAGATGACCCACTCAGCACCGTCGGGCGCGGCATCCCAGCAGGCCTGCAGCAGCGGAGCGACCTCCGGGAAGATCGGAACCCAGCGATAAGCCCGCCCCTCATGATGCTCCGTCTTCGGTGATGTGACTTTCATCCGCATGCGCTGCCAGTCGATGTCAGACCAGCGCAGACTGAGCGGCTCACTCGGCATGCGAAGTCCCCCATAGCGCGACAGCACAATCAGCAGGCGCCATTCATCATCGGGAGCCTGTTCCAGAATCGCGGTGATGATGTCGCGGCTGATGAACCGTTGCCGTTCGGCATTGCTCTTGTGAGCCGATGCCACTTCCTGAAACGGATTCACGTCGATCAGCCGAAACCGGACCGCAGCCCGGAAGAATGTCTTGGCCAGTCCGCATCGGCGGTTGATCGTGGCTTCTGCCAGCTTCCTGCGTTTCAGGAAGCGGCGGAAATCGTCGGCGTCCCCTTCGGTGATGTTCTTCAGCAGCCGCTTCGCTCCGAAGCATTCCAGCAGGTTCCGCCGTGTGTGCTGGTAGAACGTGACAGTCGAAACCTTCACGTCGGTGCGGCGCTGCAGGTAGTCGGTCAGGAAGTCGCTCAGAGTCACTCCGGCGGGTTCGTCGGGGATGACTTCGGAGGCGGGTTCCGGAGCGGGACGCGGTTCGGTCAGATCGACTTTCACCAGCTTGTCGAAGAACACGGCGGGCAGTTCGCTCATGAACTGCGCGGAGTGGCGGTCGAGTCCGGAGCCGGTTCTCCGCGTGTCGTTCAGCGCGATGACCAGCCGATGAAACCGGTCCGCGAACGATGCCGGGACATCATGCAGACGAATCCCGCGCCGACGGCGTTGCCCGTCATAGAACTGAATCAGAGCCGACCGGTCTGTCGA
>Ga0172376_10006538_pt1 | contig 12655 bp, 10 predicted proteins | sample Lak35m_FD_121114 | JGI IMG/M metagenome (GOLD analysis project Ga0172376, IMG submission 121114) | Freshwater microbial communities from Kabuno Bay, South-Kivu, Congo - kab_092012_35m | ecosystem: Environmental > Aquatic > Freshwater > Lake | place: Democratic Republic of the Congo: South-Kivu...
GAGGTGGCCCCGAAGACGGTCGAGAACTTCAAGAAACTCGCCCGCGAGGGTTTCTACGATGGCACGGCGTTTCACCGGATCATCAAGGGTTTCATGATCCAGGGCGGCTGCCCGAACACGCGCGCCGGCGCCCGTGGGATGCCCGGCACGGGCGATCCGGGTTACAAGCTCAAGGCGGAGTTCAACGCCAAGTCTCACCAGCGCGGCGTCATCTCCATGGCGCGCGCCTCCGATCCGGATTCGGCCGGCTGCCAGTTCTTCATCTGCCATGGCAACGCGTCGTTCCTCGACCGCCAGTACACCGCCTTCGGCCAGCTCGTCGGCGGTGACGACGTGCTCGAGCGCATCGCATCCGTCCCGACCCGCGCGGGCGGCGGCGGCGAACGCAGCACGCCGGTCGACCGCATCGAGGTCACCAAGGTGACCATCGTTCCGGCCGCCAGCTGACGACGCCCCCGCGACGTGCTGTCCCCGGCAGGCTCGCGCTGTGGGTCCGGCTGTTCGGCGTTCCTCTTCCATGAGCACCACCGCTTCCGCCACTCCCCCACCCGTCTCGTGGCGGGAGTTGTCGCTTCTGCCGGTCAACGCCGATGAGATTTCCTCGCCCGCGCTGATCCTGCGCTGGGAGGCGGTCGAGGAAAACCTGCGCCGCATGATCGAGCGGGTGGGTTCGCCCGACCGGCTGCGGCCGCATCTCAAGACCCACAAGCTGCCGCAAATCATCGCGCGGCTCGCCGAACTGGGCGTCACCAAGGCCAAGGCCGCGACCATCGCCGAGGCGGAAATGGCGGCGACCGCCGGCGCGCGCGATGTCCTGCTCGCGTTTCCCGCGATCGGGCCGACCGTCCCGCGGCTCGTCGCACTGGTGCGCGCCTTTCCCGCCGTGCAGTTTTCCGCGCTGGTCGATGACCCCGCGGCCCTCGACGCGCTCGGTGCGGCCTGCCATCGCGCGGATCTCGAACTCCCGGTATTCGTCGACCTCGATGTCGGCATGCAACGGACCGGCATCGCACCGGACGATGCCGCCGTCGCGCTCTACGCGCGCCTTGCCCGCACGCCCGGGCTGCGCCCCGCGGGGTTGCACGCGTACGACGGCCACCTCAGCCAGTCCGATCTCGCCGAGCGCACCGCCGCCTGCGATGCGGGCTTCGCCACCGTGGTCGCCCTGCGCGACCGCCTCCGCGCGGCCGGCCTGCCCGTGCCGGTGATCGTCGCCGGCGGCACGCCCACGTTTCCGATCCACGCGCGCCGTCCCGACGTCGAATGCAGCCCCGGCACCTGCGTGCTCTGGGATGCCGGCTATGCGCACAAGGTGCCGGATCTCGACTTTGTTCCGGCCGCGATCCTGCTCACGCGCGTGATCAGCCGGCCCGGTCCGAACCGCCTCTGCCTCGACCTCGGCCACAAGGCAGTCGCGAGTGAAATGCCCCACCCTCGGGCGATCTTCCCGGCGCTGCCGGACGCAAAGCCGGTCGTGCACAGCGAGGAGCACCTTGTCTTGGAAACCCCGCGCGCCGCGGACTTCCCAGTCGGCACGGTGCTCGGAGCCATTCCCTGGCACATCTGCCCGACGGTGGCGCTGCAGAGCTTCGTCCACGTCTCGCACGCCAACCGCGTCGACGCCGTCTGGCCCGTCGTCGCCCGCACCCGCCGCCTGAGCGCGTAGCGGGAGGCGGCGGAATCGACCCCTGACGCGCAAATCGCCTCTGACCGCCGACGGCGGCGTCCACCGCCGCGCCGACCGCAGCGCCGACCGAGGCCTCCACCGCGGTGCCGACCGCGGTCCCAGAGCAAAGTGCACAGCCTGACCCTCGGTCGCCCCGGAAACCTCGGTCGCCACGGCCCCCCCTTCCACCGATCAGTCGATGTTCCGGCCAGTCGCGATGTTTCGAAGCTCGTGCGCCAAGCCCGCCACGCTCCGCGCAGGCATCATCAACCCGCAACCGCCGGCCTTCAGAGGAGACGAAACACCTCAATCATCTTCCGCTTCAGCGCCCGCCGCCTCTCCACGCCTACCCTACCGATCTCCGCCTCAAGGTCGTCCTTGTTGACCGCGTACACGTACCCGCAGTCAACCGCAGTCAGGAATTCCAGCCCCTCCGCGCCGTTGAGCAGGACCTGATGCGCCCGGGCGGGGCTGCCCGGCGACACCTTGGTTCCGTGCAGCACGTTCACCCGTAGGATCCGCGAGTCCGCACAGTACTCCTCGTTGGACAGAATGACGGCCGGATGAAGGTCGCGATCCGTCGGACGGAACCGCAGCCACACAACCGCCCAGGGACGGACCTCGACGCCGTGACGATTCTTCATCGCGATCCGCCGCCGCCCGCCGTTGCCTCGGCCCCGCCGCTCTCCCGGGACGCCTCGGCCCCACGGCCCTCCGTCAAGGCCTTGACCCTGCCCACTCCCAATCGGGACCCACATCGGACTCCGTCGGCGGCCGCACCCATGGACTCCGTCACCGCGCTGGTGCCGGCGGGGGGAGCGATCCGATGTCCGGGAAAACGGCGGCACTTCATCGCAGAGGGACGGAATCGGAGGGAGAGGTGTGTTCGCCGTTCGGCCCGGCGGCGGCGGCTCATCGCAAAGGACCGGAGTCGGAGGGTGCCGCGTTGATCCGGGCGATCTCCTCCTCGGACGGCTGGAAGTACCCCACCGGGCGGAGCGGCACGGGTTCGGGCAGGACGAAGGGCACCAGTTGCATGAAGTCGGAACCGTTCTGGATGACGACGACTTCCCCTCTTTTCGCCCGCGAAAAGAGCTTCCCGAAGTTCCGCTTCGCCTCCGAAACCCTGAACATCTTCATGAGTCTCATCCAAGACTCAAACGAGTCTCGCGTCAAGCCGGCGCGCCCCGCGGCCCCCGCCCGCTCGCCTCGCGCCCCGCAAACCGCCTCCGACCGCCACACGAAGCTCCGACCGGGGTGGCCAAGGGCAAGGTGCAAAGCCTGACCCTCAATCGCCTGCCGACGCATCGGCACCGTCCCTTCCCACGTCGGCGTCCCGCCCCAAGACGACGACCGCCGCTCGGCCATCGCGGAACGGGAGCTCTCTTGCGCTCCCGCCATCCGCTCCGACCATCCGCTCACCGCAACAAACTGACCGAAGCCGGGGAGCAAGGCGTGAGATCGAGGCCGTCCGTGCACGGATACACGCAACCGGCTCCGCTCACGCGACGGAAGCGAATCCGGCTCCTTGCCCCAAAGCGGGCTGCGCGCTCAGGCGTGCATCACCTGGCCGCCGTCCACGTTCAGGGTCTGGCCGGTGATGCTGCGGGCGTGATCCGACGCGATGAAGGCCGCGAGCGCGGCGCACTCCTCCGCGGTCTGCCAGCGCCCCAGCGGGGAAATCCGCCGGATCTTCTCCTCCGCCCACGTGGCATAGTCGCGCCGCTCCGCCGGCGGCAGGGTGCGCTGCAACGCCTCCCAGACCGACTGGTTGAGGTCCGTCTTGACCATTCCCGGCGAGAGCGCGTTCACCCGCACGCCGTACGCGGCGAAGTCGCGCGCAGCGCAGTGCACGAAGTTGATCAGCCCCGCCTTCGCCGCGCTGTACGGGGGGTCGGTCGGCGATCCGGTCTGCCCCGCCACCGAGACGAGAAACAGCAGCGATCCGCGCCGCCGCCGCACGAAGTTCGGCGCGAAGGCGTGCGCCGCATTCACCGCCGACACGAGGTTCAGCTCCAACACCCGCGGCCAATCCGCCGGCGAGAGGTTCCAGAATGGGGAACCCGCCTTGCCCGAGCCCGCGCCAATGCAGAAAACCAAATGATCCGTCTCCCCGCACGCCTCCGCAAACCGCGCGACCTCGTCGAGCTTCGTCGCATCGCCGCGCACAAACGTCGCACCGGCCGGCCACGCCGCCGCGTCCGCCGAGGACCCCGCGTCGGCCCGGGCCACTTCGCCCCCGCCCAGCGAGGACGCGCCATCGGCCCGCGTCGCCCCGCCAGCGCCCGTCGCCCCACCGGCCAGCGTTGCGTCGCTGGCGCCCGCGATCCGACCGGTCGGCCGCGCCGCCCCGCCCGCCACGGGCACCGCATCGGCCCGCGTCGCCTCGACCCCGCCCGCCTTTCCACCCGCCGCGAGTTCGGCGGGCTCGGCGCGGTCGAAGCCGCACACCCGGCAGCCTTCACCCGCGAACGCGGTCACCATCGCACGTCCGATGCCGCGCGCCGCACCCATCACTGCCACGGTCTGTCCGGTGAGTTGGAGATTCATAAGGGGTAACGCAATGGTGTTGCCCCGAAACCCTAGCCACCCGCTCCCCCGACGCGAGCCTGCAGCACTCCGACCGCCGAAGACACCCGCGCGGCAATTCCGAACGGGGCCCTGAGAGCCTCGCGCAACCGTCCGTCGGTCGCCGCCACCCAAGGGCAACGGCGATCGGCGGACCGGACGCGTCAGCCGACCGAACCCGCCGCGGATCACCGTCGCCAAGGCGCCGACCGCGCGACGAAGGAGCCCCGGGAGGGTCAGCTTTGTCCTTTGCCGTCTCGCCGGAACGAGCGTTTCCCGCATGCCACCGCGGTTCCCGCCCGAGGCCACCCGTCGGCGTCAGCCGACCGGGCCGCCCGCCCGGGTCGGCGGCCATCGCAGTTTACATCGAGCCTTCCTTCTGGTCTTAGTCCTGCACCATGACTCGCGCGGCGCACCGCCGGTGTCCATTCCTCGCCGCGCTCGCGCTCGCGACGCTGGTCGCAGTGCTTCCGCCGTCGGCCCGGGCCACGGCGCCAAGCCCCACATCTCGTCCGCTCGCGCGCGCTCCCGCCCCCGCGGAAGCAGCGGCGCGGCCCTTGGTGATCCGGGGAGCGGCCGTCTTCCGGGAGGGCGCGTTCCACCCGAGCGCCGCCGTCGTCACCGCGAACGGCCGCATCGTCGCCGTCGTGCCGCCCGGCGACACCGTTCCCGTTCCCGACGGCGCGATCGAGGTCGACGGCACCGGGCGCTTCCTCCTGCCCGGCTTCATCGATGGCCACTCGCACGTCTCCCACCTGTTCCCGCAGGCCGGCGTTCCGGTCGAGGACGTCCTCCCCGACTACCTCGCGAACGGCATCACCACGCTCCGCGCCACCGGCGACACCCTCGACGTCCAACTCCGGGTCCGCGCCTACAGCGAGGCCCACCCTGACCGCGCGCCGCGGCTGGTCATGGCCAGCCCGCTCTTCGACAAGTCGCCGCCCTACCACGCGGGCGTGAGCCTCGCCATCACCGACCCCGAGCAGGTGCCGCCCTTCGTGGATTCGATGGCCGCACTCGGCGTGCAGACGTTCAAGATCTACGTCGGCATGGACCGCCGCATCGGTTCGGCGATCATCCGCGAGGCCCGCCGCCACGGCCGCTGGGCCACCGCGCACCTGCGCAAGTACCGCCCGCTCGACGCGATCGCGGATGGGATCAATAGCGTCGAGCACATCGAGTCGGTCTTCAACTTCCTCACGCCGCCCGAGGTCCCGGAATGGCTTCTGCGCGACGAGCGCATGCACCTGTCCGCGATGGCGGTGGAGAGCCTCCGCCGGAAGATCCTCGACGAGCAGGTCAAGACGGACTACGCGCACCCTCGCGCAACCGAGCTGATCGCGGCGTTCGCGCGCAACCGCGTCATGGTCAATCCGACGCTCATCGTCTACCGCAGTTGGATGCTGCTGAGCGACACGCCCGAGACCCGCGAGCACCCGGACCTCCAACGCGCGCCGCGCCGCCTCGTCGAATACTGGGACTCCCTCGCCCACCACGCCGGCGCCAGCCCGGAAACCCAGGCGCTGCGCCGGCGGCAGTTCGCCAAGCTGCAGGAACTCACCGGCCTGCTCCATCGCTCCGGCGTCGAACTCCTCGTCGGCACCGATGCGCCGTTTCCGTACGTCCCGCCCGGATACTCCTTCCATCAGGAACTCGAACTGCTCGTGGAATCCGGCGTGCCGCCGGCCGCGGTGCTCATGGCCGCGACGCGCAACAACGCCCGATCGGTCAATCTCTCCTCGGAGATCGGCGAAATCGCCCCCGGCCGGTGCGCCGACCTCGTGCTGCTCGACGCCAACCCGCTCGGCGACATCCGCCATTCCCGCCGCATCACCGCCGTCGTGCGCAGCGGCATCCTGCTTACGCTCCCGGCCCAGCCCGCCGAGGCCCAGCCCGCCGAGGCCCCGCCCGCCAGCCCGCCGGCCTGCAAGCCGGCCTGCAAGCCATGGATTGAGCCCGCCCGCCAGCGCACGAGCATGCGCGCGTGGGGCTGAGCCAGCTCGCCAGAGCATAGGCAAACGCGCCCGGGTCTAAGCCAGCCAGCCAGAGCATGAGCAAGCGCGCGCGAGCCTGAACCCGCGCGCGAGGGGCGGTGCCCCCGCTACGGCAGGTCGTAGATCTCCACCAACGCCACGCCAGTCGTGCCGTTCTTGCCCGACACCGTCGCCGTGTAGGATCCGGGGGGCACGTCCACGATCACCACCGCATCGGCACTGGCGTCACCCGCGAGGGCGAAGGCGCCGACCGACGCAAACGTCGTCTTCAGCGCCGCCGTCCCACCCCAGTTGTCGTTCGCCGCCGTCACCGAGGTCGCCCCGAGGGCTTTCACCTCCACCACCGGGTCCGCCAGCGTGCCCATCACGCCGAACGCCCCCAGCGACGGCCCAACCGCCCGGATCAGGAGGCGCTTCGAGGCGGTGCCGACGATCGAAAAGCCCGCGACGAGCACGTCCGCTCCGGTGCCAACCTGCGCGCGGGTGGAGACGTTGATCAGACGGCCGCGGCCCGCGCCAAGATCGTACAATTCCACCAAGGCGATCCCCGAGCCGCCGTCGGCCCCGGCCACCTGAATGGTCCGGCCACCCCGCACCGCCAGCCGGAGCGCCGCGTCGCGCGTGCCCGCCGTCAGGGGAAAGGCCCCGGCATTCGTGAAGTCGCGTCCCAGCACGCCGCTCGCGCCCCAGTCATCATTCGCCGCAATCCGCACCGCGTCCTGATAGACCTCCAGCTTGGGATCCGCGATCGTTCCGGGGACGCCGAACTGCGCGAGGCTGGGCCCAATGCCTCGCATCAGCACGTCCCGCGCGCCGCCGCCGACCACGAAGCCCACGATCAGGCCCGATCCCGTGCCGGTCCGGATCGAGAGGTTGTACAGCACGCTCGCCGGGCGCGCGGGCTCAGCTTCCTTGGAGACGATCGAGCACAGCGAGGCCTGCGTGGGTTCGACTTGCGGCCATTGCGTGAACGGCGTGTCGACCCACGCCACGAAATCGAGCTGCCCGGCGCCGTCGATATCCATCGGGACCGCCGCCGACAGCGCGCGGTCCACGTAGCCCTTCGTCATCGCGTAACCCTCCAGCTGCCACGGCTGCACCCAGGGCAGGACCGCCCGGTCCTGCGCGCGCAAGACACCATCCGCCCCGCCGAGGTAGATCGTCGCGGCGTTCTTGGCCTTTTCGTCAAGCACTCGTCCTCCCAGGTTTCGCTGGTTCAGTTCCTCGCAGGCGACCACGAAGTCCGGCCGGCCGTCGCGGTTGAAGTCGGCCACGGCGAGCCGCACCTGATGGACGGTGCGCACCGGCGGTGCCCCGTTGGCCCAGATGTCGGGCGCGGCGCGGAAGCCCCCCTTGCCGTCGTTGAGGAACACCACCACGGGCTCCTGCGACTGCCGCGGGATGGTGTGGGGAAAGAGCGGGAACGTCGCGACCCAGTCCTCGCGCCCGTCGCCATTGAAGTCGCCCCTCCCCACGTCGCCCAAGTCCGTGGCGAGCACGCCCGCCGGGTGGTAGTCCTTGCTCGTCGGGTAGTAGAATTACCCGTGTCGCTCGGTGATCGAAATGCCGAACCACCCGAAGTTCCCGACCCGGTAGCTGCTCGTTTCTTGGTTGGTGCGGTCCGGTCCGAGGGTCCGCGGCGAGGGCCCCAGCGTAAGCAGTTGGGCGAAGCCGAGGCTCGGGAGGAGCGCTAGGCCGAACGCCGCACCAAGCCGGCACGCGCGCGCGGCGGAAAGAGGATGGCCGGAAGCTGGGGGCATCTCTCAAGGGTGATGCCACGCCACCTCACTGCAACCCGAACCGGTCTTGGGGAGAATCCGGCCGGGCCGGCTCCGATCCTCGGCGTCGCCGGGCGGTCCGGCAGCCCCCCCACTGCCGGCGGTGCAGGCGGGGCTTGACGACGGGAGCAATTGCACGAGGGTTCAGCATCATGTCGTTCGCGACCTCCCCGCTGCGCGCCTTCCGCCACCTGCAGCGGGTCGTCGCGCTCGGGGCGGTGGGCTTGATGCTGGCGCTCAGTTGGCTCGCCGTCGACGGCGCCGCTCACGGCTCGCTCCACGTCGCCGCGTCCGTCGACCTTCCCGCAGCCTGCGGGCACGACCACGATCTCGGCACGGGCGGCGGTCACGCCGGTCACTCCGGCGACCCCGGGCAACCCGGCGCCGGCCACACCCACGGCGGCGCGGGGACGGATGGGGCGTGCGACGACCCGGGCTGCGCGGTGCTGCGATTTGCCGCCGGCGCCACGGATCCCTTCCAGCCGCAGGTCGTGACAGGACCGTCACGTCGGTTCTCGCCCTGGGTCGAGGCTCCAGCGGCTGACCGGGAGCCGGATCGCATGCCCTTGGCGTGGCCGGCCCCCAGCTGCGGTCCCCCGCTGCGGGCTTGAGTTTGCCCTGACTGCTCGGCGAGCCCCGCCCGGGACCGCCGTGATTCGCCTCCGGCCACGCCGCGACCTCATGCCAAGGCGCGGGCGCTCCCGCCGCCTCACCCGACCGCCGGATCTCCGTCCGGGTCGGCACAACGAACCGCCAGAGCCTCCCCCAACCGACCGCACCCATGCTTTTCGCAGAGAAACTCCATAAACGCTACGGTTCAACCGTCGCGCTGCACGCCCTCGACCTCTCCGTCGCCCCGGGCGAACTCTACGCCCTGCTCGGTCCCAACGGGGCCGGCAAGACCACGACCATCAACTGCTTCCTCGGCTTCCTTGCGCCCGATGGTGGCCGCGTGACCATCGACGGCCTTGACGTCGCCCAACACCCCTTGGAGACGAAACAGCGCCTCGCCTACATCCCGGAGCAGGTGAACCTCTACGGCCACTTCAGCGCCGCGGAGAACCTCGCCTACTTCGCCCAGCTGGGCGGGCATCACTACGCCCCCGCGGAACTGCGCGAGCTTCTCGCCGCGGTCGGGCTGCAGCCCGAGGCCCACGAACGGCGGGTCAGCGGCTTCTCAAAGGGCATGCGCCAGAAGGTGGGGATCGCGATCGCGCTGGCGAAGCGGGCGAAGGCCCTGCTGCTCGACGAGCCGACCAGCGGGCTCGACCCCAGCGCGAGCCACGAATTCAGCCAGTTGCTGGCCAGGCTGCGCGGCCAGGGGGTGGCCATCCTGATGGCGACGCATGACCTCTTCCGGGCCAAGGAGGACGCGACACGCGTGGGAATCATGCGGCGGGGAACGCTGGTCCGCGAGCTCTCGGCCGACGAAATCCGGGGAACCGACCTCGAGCGGCTCTACCTCGAAGCCATGCGCGCGTGAGCCCGAACCCCACCCAACCCAGTCCCCCGCCCAGCGGCGCCGCAGGGTCCGGACCGACCACACCCATGCTCAGCACGATCATGCGTCATCAGTGGCAGCAGGCGCTGCGCGACCAGCGCGTGCGCTGGCTCGCGATCGCCCTCATCCTCGCCGGACTCGCGGCGCTCCTGAGCGGATTGGCCCGCCAGCAGCGGCTGTCCGCCGAACGCGCGGAGGCCATCCGCGCCGACGCCGAAGCGTGGAGCCGGCAGGGCGTCGTCGATCCCCACGGTGCCGCCCACTTCGGGCGGACGGCGTTCAAGCCGATCTCGCTGCTCTCCGCCCTGGATCCGGGCCTGCTCGACCACATCGGTTCCCTGGTGCGCCTCGAGGCCCACAAGCAGAACGTGGCCAGCGGTCGTCCCAGCGATGCCGGCACCGCCCTCACCGCGTTCGTGCCGTTCACTGCGGCGTCGGCGCTGCAGATCTTCGCCCCGGTGCTGATCATCCTCACGGGCTTCGGGGTTTTCTCCGGCGAGGCCGCCCGCCAGATCCTGCGGCTTGAACTCGCCGCCGGGATCCCTCCGCGCGTCCTCCTGATGGGGCGCTTCCTCGCCCTCGGGGGCGGCGTCGCCGGCGTCCTTGGTCTGTTCGGCCTCGCCGGCGCCGTGGGTCTCTGGCTGACCGATGCACCCGCACCCGACTTCGCCCGGCTGGGTCTGCTGCTGGTCGGCTACGGGGCGTACCTCCTGACGTTCCTCGCCCTCACCCTCGGGATTTCGGCGCTCTGCGTCTCCGCCCGACCCGCCCTCGCCGGCCTGCTCGCCTTCTGGCTCGCCACGGTCCTGCTGGTGCCGCGGATCGGTCCCTCGCTCTCCGCCCAGGTCTATCCCGTTCCATCCGTCCCCGTCTTCGCCAACCAGGTCAGCGAATCAATCGACGACGGCCTCGACGGCCATGATCCCCGCCACACGCGGATGGATCGGCTGCGGGCGCGGGCCATGGCGCAGTACGGCGTCACCCGGATCGAGGACCTTCCCGTCAACTTCGGCGGGCTCGCCCTGGAGTACGGCGAGGCGGCCACCACCCGGGCGTATCAGCAGCACTTCGACGCGCTCTTCACGAACTACGAACGGCAGTCGCGCTTGCTGCAGGCCCTGAGTCCGCTGTCGCCCCGGCTTCCGCTGCAGGGTTGGTCGGCGGGACTCGCGGAGACGGATTTCGCCGCGCACCGGGCGTTCCTCCAGGACGCCGAGCAGTACCGCTACGCGTTCGTACAGGCGCTGAATCAGGCGGTGGTCAGGTCCACCCCAGGACAACCGCGCGCCGCGGTCCGCGTCGCCGACATCACCGCGGAGGTCGATCGCGCCGCCGGTCACTCCGTCACGCTCGGCGAAACGTGGCGGCGCCAGTGGTCCAACGGCGTCCTTCTCCTCACCTGGCTCGGCTTCTCGGTGGGCTTCGCCCTCTGGGCGGCCGGCCGCCTGCACCGACTCTCATGAACGCGTTGCTCACCGTCATCCGCCACGAACTCCGCCGCTTGGTCCGGGACCGGGCGACGCCCGTGCTCGCGTTGCTCTTCGCCGCCATCTGTGTCTACGCGGCGTGGAACGGGCAGCGCTGGGCCGGTCAACGCGGGGAGGCGCTGCGGCAGATCGGGATCGATCTGCAGGAGTCGCGCGATGACTCGCGCGCCCGCGCGGCCGCCGCCGCGGCCGCCCAACCCGGGCGGACCTTCAGTCAGGGATCGGTCTCCGCCAGCGTGTGGTACCAGCCGACGCTGCCGTTGCGGCCGCTCGCGCCGCTCGCCATCGGGCAGGCCGATGGCTACCCCTTCGACGTCCGGTTCCATCCGGTCAGTCCGCGGACGCTCTTCGCGCCGCGGGAGGCGAGTCTCAGCAACCCGGCCGCCCTCGCGGCCGGATCCTTCGATCTGGCCTTCGTCATCGTCTACCTCCTGCCGGTCTTCCTTCTCGCCCTCACCTACGACCTCTGGATCGGGGAGCGCGACCGCGGCACGGCGCGACTGCTCCTCGCGCAACCGGTCCCACCGCAGGTGCTGTTCGCGGGCAAGGCGATCGCTCTCGGCGGCACCGTGCTGCTGGGGCTCGCCGCGCTCGTGGGACTGGCCCTCCTGACCTTCGGCGGAGCGGGTGGGGTCAGCGGGCCGGCGCTGGCCGCGCTGGGCGGGACGGTCCTGCTCTACGGAGCCTTCTGGGTCGCTGTGGCCCTCGCGGTCAACGTCTGGGTGCGCCACGCCGCCGGCGCCGCCCTCGCGTGCGGCGCGATCTGGCTCGGGGTCACCGCCCTGCTGCCCGCCCTGCTCACCGCCGCCGTCGATTTCACCCATCCGGCGCCTTCCAGCGCCGCCTACTCGAACCGCCTGCGGGAGGTTGAACTGGAACGCCAGGACGTGCGGCGCCAGCAGGCCCCGCCCGCCCGCAGCACGGCCGAGCGCGAGGATCGCAACGCCGCCCTGCGGCGCACGCTCACCCGGGTCGCGGAGGACATGGCGGCCTACACGCCGGTCCGCGACGCCTTCCGGTCCAGGGAGCACGCACGCCGGAACCTCGCCCATGATCTCCGCTTCGCCTCGCCCGCGACCGCCGTGCAGGACAGTCTCGAGCGCCTGGCCGGGACGGACGCCGCCCGCGCCGTGGCCTTCCAGGAGCAGGCATGGGATTTCGCGCAGGGCCTGCGGGCCCACGTCGAGGCTCACCTCACCGAAGCGCCCCCCGAAGACCTTCCCCATCTCTACGCCGGCGTGCCGGTCTTTCGGTTCACGGAGCCACCCGCCACGGAGGTCCGCGAAGCGCTCGCCGCCAACGCCGCCGCGCTGCTCAGCTTCCTCATTGTCCTCGGCACCGTGATCGGCAGCGGGATCCAGCGGACGCGGCTCGTGGACGAGGACGCGCCTTAGCTTGCGACACCACTCGCGACGGCCGTCCGCATCCCGGGAGGGTCACGTCCGCATCCCGGGAGGGTCAGGCTTTGTCCTTTGTTCTCGCCGGACCGGCCGGCGGCATGGGGTAGATGCCCGAGCGGGCCGTCGGCGGGCGGACGGCAGGGTAATCGAGGCTGAGGGCGTAAAGCGTTGCAGGACAGGAGGAGTGCTTTTTTCTGGCACCGGAGGCCGGGATGTGCAGGGTGGACGGTGGGATGAAATCAAACTCCAAGTACGTGGATC
>Ga0172376_10006539_pt1 | contig 12653 bp, 12 predicted proteins | sample Lak35m_FD_121114 | JGI IMG/M metagenome (GOLD analysis project Ga0172376, IMG submission 121114) | Freshwater microbial communities from Kabuno Bay, South-Kivu, Congo - kab_092012_35m | ecosystem: Environmental > Aquatic > Freshwater > Lake | place: Democratic Republic of the Congo: South-Kivu...
ACCGGCAGCCGCAGCGCGATGAGCCTGGCCAACGTGGCCTACCTGCCGGTGCTGACCTGGCAGAACCCGCAGCTCACCTCGCTCGAGGTGCAGGCGCTGATCCCGCTGTTCGGCGAGCATCCGGTGGAGATGGGGATGGCCGGTCGCGAGCAGGCCCTGTTCGCGATGCTGCAGGGCGACCCGGTCTACCGGCGCCTGTTCGCGCGCGCCTTCCCCGACGAAGCCCGCCGCGGCGACGAGGCCCTCTACGCGCTGTCGACGCTGACCAAGGCGCTGGCGACCTTCCAGCGCTCGCTGCTGAGCTTCGACAGCCCCTGGGACCGCTACCGCTACGGCGGCCAGCCCGGCGCCATCAGCTCCGCCGCGCGCCGCGGCGAAGACCTGTTCTTCGGCGAGAAACTCGAGTGCTACCACTGCCACGGCGGGCTGGCCTTCACCGACAACCAGCAGCACGCGCGCTCCCCGTTCGCCGAGACCGGCTTCCACAACACCGGGCTGTACGACGAGGACGGGCAGGGCGCCTACCCCGCGGCCGCGCCGGGCATCGTGGAGTTCACCGGCGACCCGCGCGACGCCGGGCGCTTTCGCACGCCCACCTTGCGCAACGTCGCCGTGACGGCGCCCTACATGCACGACGGGTCGGTGGCCACACTGCGCGAGGTGCTGCGCATGCACTACGCCCCCGCCGGACGCTCCGCGCTGCAGGGCCGCGGGCCCAACCCCCTGCGCAGCGAGTTCATCGCCGGCTTCGAGATCACCGAGGACGAGATCGACGATGTCGTCGCCTTCCTCGAGGCGCTGACGGACGAGCGCTTCCTGCGCAACCCGGCGCATGCGAATCCGTGGTCGGCCGCGCGTGTGGGGCCGCGATGACGTTCGTCGTGCCAGTGTGGCTGGCCCGGAGCGGCGATACCCGCCCTTGGTGCCGGCGTCGTGGGCTTCGGCGGCGGACTCAGGGCGCGGCAATGCGCGCCTGCATGTCGACGCTCGCCAGTTCACGGAAGTCGCCGAGGTTGAAGGTGTACACCCGCTCCGCGCCTGACCGTGCCGCGCAGGCCAGCAACAAGGCGTCGTAGATCTTGGCGCCAGGCAGGCCCTTTTCCTGGACCGTTGCGAGCGCCTCGAGGTACTGCGCTGCGTCCGCTGGCACCACGGAGCAGATGCGCAGCACGTTGTCGCGGACGATGCGAGCGGCTTCGCTCGGGTGGATGCGCGGCACCACGGGGACCCGGGTGAGGGCGGCGTAGGTCTCGGCGATGGAATGGGCGCCGACGAAGTCCTGATCCTTGCCCATGGCGGCGCGCTGCAGGACGGGCCACGCGCGCGAGTGGTGGGGGTGGTCGGCTACCGAGGCAGCCAAGATGACGCTGGTGTCGAAGAAGACCCGCATGTTCAGGACGCCACGGCGCGGGGGTGGGCCGTCAGGGGGGCCAGGCGCTGGCTGCACGCTCCTCGCTCACGGCGCTGACGATGCGCCCCCAATCGGCCGAGGGCGTGGCCGAGCCCTGGTGGACCCACAGGCCATCGATCTGCCGCAGCAGCGGCTGGTCGGCCACCGGGCGCAGGAGGATGCCGCCCTGCGCGGGGACGATCTCCAGCTCGGTGTCGGGGGTGATACCCAATTGCTGGCGGACGGCCTTGGGTAGCACCAGACGACCCGATTTGTCGACGTGAACATTCATGGTTTTGAATTTACCATTTGCCTTCTGGCAATGGCAAATTGCACAGCCTGACCCGCCCCCTTGTCCGAGCTCCCGGCGGCGTCGTGCGGCCGGCAAAGGGCCGGCCCACCCGCACGCCCGGCCTCACCGCATCCCGCCCTCGCGCTGCAGTTGTCGGCCGATGTCCATGATGCGCGCGGTGCCGGCGGCCAGGGCAGCCTCGTGGGTGTGCACCGAGTACGGACCAAGCACCAGGTCGCGCCCGTGCCTGGCGGCCGAGCCGAGCAGGAAGGCGCAGTCACCCGCGGCCCGGAACTCCAGCGCGCCGTCGCCCTCGTCGAACAGGCCGAGCTCGCGCTCGAGCGTCGTCCCGCCGACATCGAGCGCCCCGTTCTGGGCGAACACCCAGGCGCTCTGGTGGGTGGCAGGCGGCTCATAGCGCCAGCGCTCGCCGTCGCGCAACTCGACCCACAGCACGTTCGCGTCCAGCGGTGCCGCCAGGGGGCTGGCCAAGCCGCCGTGGGCGCCCAGCAGCAGCGTCACCGGGCCCTCGCGCGGCACGTCCGCGGGCTGGACGAAGCGGGTGGTCGGCTCGGCCAGCTCGTGCGACGGCGGCATCGCCAGCCACATCTGGAAGCCCCTGAGCGGCGTCCCGGCCGGGCATGGCAGCGGGCGGCCACGATGCCAGATGCCGCGGCCCGCCAGCACCCACTCGAGCCCCCGCTGCCGCACCACGTCCACCTGCCCGGTGGAGGCCTCGTGCTCGACGTCGAAGGTCAGCGGGAAGGTCAGCGTCGCGATGCCCGAATGGGGATGAAAGCCGAAACGGGGCCCGGCGCCGGCCGGCGCTTCGACATAGTCCAGGAACACCACCGGCTGGGTTGCGCGGCCTTCGCCGCCCGGGCTGATCAGGCGTGTGATCGGGCCGTGGCGCTGGCCGGGGCTGCGGGCGACGAGCGTTCTGGGTGTGGGCATGTTCAAGGCCTGGAGGCGGTCTCAGGCCCGCCAGGCCGCCACCGTCTGCGCCGCGAAGTCCGCGTAGGACCGCGGGCGGCGGCCCAGCCACTGCGTCATCCTGTCGACGTCTGCCGCTGTGGCGGCCATGCCGTCGGCGCAGAAGCGGTCCAGCATCAGGCGCATGTCCATCGCCATCCACGCCGGTGCGTGGTGGGCCAGGCGTGCCTCGAAGGCGGCGGTGTCGGCGCCGGTCCAGGCCACCGGCTTGTGCAGCAGTTCGGCCCAGATCCCGGCGATGCCGGGGCCCGTGAGGGCCTGCGGCCCCACCACGTTGACGACCTCGGTGGGCAGCGGCTGCGCCGCGCGCTCGCGCTGCAGCAGCGCGCTGGCGGCGATGTCGGCGATGTCGCCGACGTCCACCATCGAGACCCCGCGCTCGCCGATCGGGAAGGGGTAGAGCCCGGGGCCGAGCAGGGCGTCGCGGAAGAACTGCGCGTCGTTCTGCATGAAGCAGTTCGGGCGCAGGATGGTGGCGGGGATGCCGAGCTGCCCGATCATGCGCTCGACCGCGTGCTTGGCGGCGAAGTGCGGCACGTTGGTGAAGGCCTCGCCGTTGAAGACCGAGAAGTAGACGAGGCGCTGGATGCCGGCCTCCCGGGCCAGGTTGAGGGTCAGCATCGCCTGCGTCAGTTCCTGCGGTGTGACGGCGTTGAGCAGGAACAGCGTGCGCGTACCGCTCAGGGCCTGGCGCATGGATGGCACGTCCAGCAGGTCGCCCGCGACCGGGAGCACGCCGTCAGGGAAGCGGGCCCGGGCCGGGTCGCGCGTCAGGGCATGCACCTGCACACCCTGGCCGGCAAGCCTTTGCAGCAGGGCCGAGCCCACGGTACCGGTGCCGCCGGTGATGAGAAGAGTCATGTCGTGTGCCTCGCAAGGGTTGTGAAGCGCCCGCGGGGAGCAGGCGTGTCCAGGGATGTTAGGCTCCCGAATTCGAGCCGCAATGCGTCAATACGGAACGATTCGTCCCGAAGATGGAACATTCATGAACCTGGACGACCTGTCCGACTTCCTTCTCGTGGCCACGCACGGCGGCTTCACCCAGGCCGCCCGCGAGAGCGGCCGTCCCAAGGCCAGCCTGTCGCGCAAGGTCATGGGGCTGGAGGCCGCCCTCGGCGTGCGCCTGTTCGAGCGCGGCGCCCGCAGCACCCGCCTGACCGAGGAAGGGGCGCTGCTGCTCGAGCGCGCCAGCGGCCCGCTGCGCGAGCTCGCCGAGGCGGCCGACGTGCTGCGCGACGGGCGCAGCCAGCCCCGCGGGCTGCTGCGGGTGAGCGTGCCCACCCTCGTCGGGCAGCTCATGATGGGGCGGATCGCCGCGCAGTTCGCCCTGGCCCACCCCGAGGTCAGGCTCTCGGTCAGCACTGAGGACCGCCAGGTGGACCTGGTCGGCGAGGGCTACGACCTCGTCGTGCGCGTCAACCCGGAGCCGAGCTCCGAGCTCGTCGGCCGCTGCTTCGCGCGCGACCACGTGCTCGTGGTCTCCGTCCCGCGGCTGAAGGAGCGGTTCTTCGGAAGGGCGCCGGAACCTGGTCTTTCCGTGCCGGTGATCGCCCGCGGCCCGACGCGGCACAACGGCACCTGGCGCATCGCAGGGCCCCCGGCGCGGGAGATCCCGGTCCGCACGGTGCTGGAGCTGCCGGTGTTCACGATGGTCCGCGACGCCGCCTTGACGGGCCTGGGCGCAGCGAGGCTGCCGCAGGTGGTCGTGGCCGACGACCTGACAGCAGGCCGCCTGGTCTCATGGGGCGCCGCCACCGACCGGCCGTCCGAACTGTGGGTGCTGCACACCTCCCGGCGCCTGCCCAGCGCCAAGGTGAAAGCCTTCATGGCCTTCCTGGAGACCGAGTTCCAGAAGGCGTGGCGGTGACAGGCTGTGCCAGGGGGAGCGGGCGGGCGGCAAGTAGCGTCTGCTCGTGGCCGACTTGCGGGCGGATGTGCAACGACGGAGCGGGGCGTCATGAACAAGATCCAATTGAACGTCGGCACCCCAGCCGACCTGGGCCAGCGGTTCACCAGCGCCTGGCATCGGGGCGAAGGGGGTGAGCCGGTCGACGAGTCGGGGGCGGCCCCCGACCCCGTTGCGTCCGGTGTCTTCACGGCAGCTTCGGCATCCTCACGGGAGCCGTGCGACGCCGATCTCGCTCGTGCCTGTGGCCAGCCCGGTCCATGAAGACCACAGGCCGCGCCGTGACCGTGCCCACGCGCCATGCGCGCAACTTCCGTGGCGGTAAAGTTCATCATGGCTGGGCGCGCTGCAGGCGGCGGGCAAGCAGCCAGGGCGTGAGGTCGGTCGACTCGGCGACGATCAGCCCGGCGGCGAGGCAGCTGCTCGATTCGACCCAACCCGCGCGATCGGCATCGTCCTGAGCTGAAGTCGAGGCCGACGCGGCACCTGCCTGCCGCGGGGCGCAGGCCACGCCCGCAGGGCCGGTGCGCGACATCGCGGCGTCGCGTCGGCCCGGGCTCGATGCGCCCGGGCCGCCAGGCCCCCCCGCGGCACGCAAGCCGCGCGGCGCGGCGGAAGGTGGTTTTTCCCAGACTGACAGCCAACCCATCGTCGTCTCCATCCGTGACTTCCGGTGGCCGCAGGGCCATCGAATCGATGGAGGGATCGTCTGACATCGGCTGCGTCGGCACCATCCCCATGGGGGGTGGAATGCCCCCCCTCCGAAGGGGGGCCCGTGCGAGCCGCGCAGGGGCCGGGCGACGGATGGGGAACCGAACCCGCGATCAGGACCTCAGCCGTAGCCGCAGTCGCAACCCAGCCCTGGGCGGGGGCTGAGGCCGCAGCTGGAACCGGAACCAGGACAGGGGCCGCGGCAGGGAACCGCCCCGACACGGCGGCGCCGGACGATCGCCGCCGCCCGCCGGGCCCATCAACCGAAAGGACGCACCCCGATCAAGGGCTCGTGCAGCCACATCGCGAAGGCCATCCAGGCGCCCAGCCCGACCGCCACGGTGATCGCGGTGGCCGCGGCGCTGCCACGCGGCCGCACGGTGCCGGCGGCGCGGTCGCGGCTGCGCGCGGCGCGGAAGGACAGCACCGCCCAGACCAGGAAGCCGCCGAACAGCAGCAGGTCGGCCAGCGTGTGGTTGGCCAGCAGATGCGACAGTGCCCAGACCTTGACGCCCACGACCATCGGATGGCCGATGCGGGCCTTGATGCCGTTGCCCGGCACGTAGGCGGCGGCCAGGAGGATGAAGCTCAGCACCGTCAGCAGCGAGGCGAGGTGGCGCATGCCGATGGACGGTGTCCACAAGGGCACCGGCTCCAGCCGTGCCTGCCCGTAGCCCCACACCAGCAGCACGAAGCCGACGAGCGAGGCCACCGAATAGGCCGCCTTCCAGCCCTTTTCGCCCATCCGGGCGACCTGCGCAGTGCGCCAGCCCTCGGCGAACACACGGGTCGAATGGACCCCCAAAAAGATCACGAGGCCGAGGATCAGCAGGGTCATGGATCGCACTCCGTCAAGCAGCGCCGGGCGGGGGGGCTCATGGCCACCCCGCAGGAATCCGCACGATACCAGCCCATCCGTGCCGGGGCATCGGACGGGGGAAAGCGCGCACAGCGCCGCCGGCCCTGCGCGAGCGGCCCGACACGTGCGGTCGGTCGCCAGGGCCGCGGCGGCGAACCGCGGCTGCCTCAGGCTCTCAGCCCGTCACACCCGCTCGAAGACAGCGGCGATGCCCTGGCCGCCGCCGATGCACATCGTCACCAGCGCGTAGCGCCCGCCGGTGCGGTGCAGTTCGTAGATCGCCTTGGTGGCGATGAAGGCGCCCGAGCAGCCGATGGGGTGGCCCAGCGCGATGGCGCCGCCGTTGGGGTTGGTCTTGGCCATGTCCAGCCCCAGGCCGCGCGACACCGCGATCGCCTGTGCGGCGAAGGCCTCGTTGGACTCGATCACGTCCATCTGGTCGAGGCTGAGCCCACCCTTCTTCAGCGCGAGCTTCGACGCCGGGATCGGGCCCTCGCCCATCACGTCGTTGGGCACGCCGGCCACGGCGTAGGAGACCAGGCGCGCCATCGGCTTGTAGCCGGCCTTGGCAGCGGTGTCGGCGTCACCCAGCACGAAGAAGGCCGCGCCGTCGTTGATGCCCGAGGCGTTGCCCGCGGTGACCGTGCCGTCCTTCTTGAACGCCGGCTTGAGCTTGGCCAGCGACTCCATCGTCGTGCCGGCCTTGACGTACTCGTCGGTGTCGAAGACGACCTCGCCCTTCTTCGTCTGCTTGACGATGGGCACGATCTGGCTCTTGAAGCGGCCCTCGGCGATGGCCGCCGCGGCGCGCCTCTGCGACTCGACCGCAAGCGCGTCCTGCTGCTCGCGCGTGATCGTCCACTTGGCGGCCAGGTTCTCGGCCGTGATGCCCATGTGGCCGACGCCGAAGGGGTCGGTCAGCGTGGCCACCATGGTGTCGATCAGCTTGGTGTCGCCCATGCGCGCGCCGCTGCGCATCGCGGTGGAGAGGTAGCCGCCGCGGCTCATGACCTCGACGCCGCCGCCGATGCCGTAGTCGCAGTCGCCCAGCAGGATGTTCTGCGCCGTCGTGACGATGCCCTGCAGGCCCGAGGAGCACAGGCGGTTGACCGCCATCGCCACGCTGTCCATCGGCAGGCCGGCCTGGATCGCGGCCACGCGCGCGACGTAGGGGAAGCGGCTCTCGGTGGGGATGGTGTTGCCCACCGTGACGTAGTTGATGACCTGCGGGTCGACGCCCGAGCGCTCGACCGCCGCCTTCATCACGGTGCCGGCCAGCTCGGCCGGCTCCATGTCGGACAGCGCACCGCCGAAGGAACCGATCGCCGAGCGCGCCGCGCCCAGCACCACCACATCACGCTTGCTCATGGAATGCCTCCTGGGAAACCAAATCAGTGTAAACCCTAGATTTCTAACACCAACGGCTGGCGCGGGGCTTACTCCGCGCGGGCCCGGGCGCCCGCGTCGATGACCTTGCGTGCGCGGTCGGCGGCAATGAGCCGACACGGCGACAATCACGGCCCTGCGCCGGGGTGTGCCCGCCGCCCACACCACCAACCATGTCAGAACCCACAGAACCGGTCGCCGCACAGGCGCCACAGTCCGCGGCGCAGACCCCTGCCAGCGCGGCGGCACAGGCCCCTGATCAGGACGCGCCAAGCACGACGGCGCAGGCGGCGTCCCCCGAGGCCGAGCCTGCGCAAGCGACCGCGACCGAACCCGAGCCTGGTTTCGCGCCCGGTCTGGTGGCAGAGGCCTCTTCGGAACCGGTGGCGGATGACGCAGCGCGCTTTGCCGTCGACACGCCGGACAACGTGCAGGGCGAAGACGCGCCCCCGGGCGAGGCCGAGTCCGACCTCGAGAAGTCTGCAGCACCCGCGGCAAGCGACGCCGCAGCGCCGGCGAGCCCCGATGCCGGCGCCGCCGCGGCGGAGATGGGCCCGGCCGCCTGCGCTGCGCGCCTGATCGAACTGTTCCCGGCCCTGTTCGGCGGCGAAGGCCCACCGCGCCCGGTGAAGCTGCGCATCCACGCCGACATCCAGCAGCGCGCGCCCGGCGTGTTCACGCGGAAGGCGCTGTCGATCTTCCTGCACCGCCACACGACGGGCAACGCCTATCTCCGGGCGCTGATCAACGCGCCGCACCGCTTCGACCTGGACGGGCAGCCCGCCGGCGAGGTGCTCGAGGAACACCGCGCCGCCGCGCGCGACGAGCTCGAACGGCGCCGCCAGATCCATCTGGCCCGACGCGCGGCCGAGCGCGTTGCGGGCGGGCGCCCGCCCGGCCCGCCCGGCCCGCCCGGCCCGTCCAGCCCGTCAGGCGCCGACGCAGCCTCTGCTGACGGCCCCGACGCCGCCGGGCCGCGCGCCGAACGCCGGGGCCGCCCCCCGCGAGGAATGGGCGCCGAGGCCCACGGCCAGCGGGGGCCTCGGGAGCCACGGGCGCCCTTCGGGCGTGGCGCGCCCCAAGGCCCGGCCCGGAACGCCGCCGAAGCTGGCGTGGCGTCCGCGCCGGGCAGTCGAGCCGCGCCACCACAGGCCGCGGGCGCAGGGCCCGATGGCCGCGACCGCCGCCCCCCCCGGCCGATGCGCGATGCACAGGGCGCCGAGCGGGGCCGGCATGGCGCACACGAGGCGCGGAACGCCGGCGGCCGGCGGGCCGATGGCGACGCGGCCGGGCGTCGAGGCGGTGGCGAGCAGGGGCGCCACCGCGGAGGATCGGATGGCCGCCACCGCGGCCCGATGGCGGCCGACCGCGCGCCGCCGGGCGGCCGGCCTTTCCAGGGCGCTCCCGCCGGGCCCGGCGGCCGCGACCGTCCGCCGCCCCGGCGGCCCGAGGGCGATGACCGCGGCGCCGCGCCCGGTGCCGAGGGGCCGGCAGCCCGCCCGGAGGACACCGCACGTCGCGAGCGTGCCTCGCTGCTGCGCACCTTTGAAGCGAGCCCGCTGAGCAAGGCCAACTTCTGCGTGCTCAAGCGCATCAGCGAAACCGACCTCGACACCCTGCTGGCGCAGGCCCGCCGCGAGCGCGATGAGCGCGGTGCCCGGCCCATGACGTCAGCGGCCTGAGTGCACCCCCAAGGCTCGGGCCGGCGTTTTCCTGGGGCCCGAGCCCGATCCGGCGCGAGACGCGCTCAACGCCCGCTCGAGACAGAGCGCCTCAGTCGCCAGGCGCGTCTGGTCCAGCCCAGCGCGCCATCAGGCGGTGGAGTTGCTCGACCCCGTCGGTCAGCGCCGCGGGGCCGGGCTGCAGGATGTCGCAGGACTTGATCTCGTGCAGCGCGCCGGTGCGCACGGCCGGGACGTCGGCCCAGCCGGGGCGTGAAGCCACCCGCTCGGGGCGGAACTTCTTGCCGCACCACGAGCCGACGATCACGTCCGGGGCGCGGCGCGCCGGCTCCAGCGGGTCGGCGAGGACGCGGTCCCGCCCCATCGCCTGCACCGCGAGCTCCGGGAACACGTCATCCCCACCGGCCACGGCGATCAGCTCGGACACCCAGCGGATCGCGCTGATCATGGGCTCGTCCCACTCCTCGAAATACACGCGCGGGCGCTTCGGCCAGGCCGCCGCCGCGGCGCGCAGGGCCTGGTGGCGCCGCTGGCAAGCAGCGATCCAGTCCTCGGCCGCAGTCTGCGCGCCGACCATCCCGGCCACCAGGCGCAGCGTCGAGAAGATCTCGGCCACGCTGCGTTGGTTGGTCACGAGCACATTCAGACCAGCACGGATCAGCTTGTCGGCGAGTGCAGCCTGCATGTCGGAGAACCCGATCACCAGATCGGGCTCGAGCGCCACGATGCGGTCGATCTTGCCGTCGAGGAAGGCGCTGACGCGCGGCTTCTCGCGGCGGGCACGCGGCGGCCGCACGGTGTAGCCGCTGATGCCGACGACGCGGTGCTCCTGGCCCAGCAGGTACAACCACTCGGTGGTTTCCTCGGTCAGGCAGACGATGCGCTGGGGGCCGGAGTTGCTCATCGCGCCGATTGTGTCGCCGGCGGGGCGCGCGGGCCCGCGTCCGGGCGGGCCGGGCCCGGCGCGCCGAGCGCGGCCTGCAAGGCCTGCCAGACCGCCGGCGCATCGACCATGTCGACGTGGGCCCGGCCCTCGAGCACCTGGTTGTCGGCGCCGTCCAGCCGCGCCAGCGCTTCAGGAAAGACGACGTTGTCGCACGCCGCCTGGAAGCACACCAGGCGTGCCCGGCGTGCCGGCGGCTCGGCTGCGGCCAGCGCCCGCAGCCAGGCGCCGTGCGGGCGCATCTGCCGGGTGTTGGCTGTGAAGGCCCACCGGGCCAGCAGCGTGCCGTGGTGCGGGGTGCCCAGCGTCAGCGCGCGGTGCACGCGGTCGTCCTGGCCGTGCGCAGCCCACCAGCAGCGCAGCACCAGACCGCCCATGCTGTGCGCCACCACCACCGGCGGCAGGCCGGTGCAGGCCTCGACGCGGGCCACCGCCTGTTCCAGCGCGGGCACCAGCGCCTCGATCGGGGCGAACACCGGCCCGAGGTCGACCGCGACCACCGGCACGCCCTGGCGCCGCAGGCGGCGCAGCCAGCGGTTCCAGAAGGCGCGGTTGCAGACGAAGCCGTGGATCAGCACCACGCCGCGCCGGCCGCGCACGCCATCCGGCAGATGGTCGGGCTCGGCCAGGTGCCGCCACGGCTGCTGCCACCCGAACACGCGCAGCGCCGCCCCCCACTCACCGACCCAGGCACGCAGCCAGTGGTGCAGCGGGGGCGGGGGTGGAACAGACGGATCCGGCAGGGCCGGGGCAGGGCGCGCAGGGGGCGCATCGGGTGCGGTGGCCCTGCATGGGGCGGCAGGCGCGGGCGCAGCGGACGGCGCGGGCGGCGCGGGCGGCGACTTCTGGGCCCGCGCCCTCGCCGCCCAGCGAGCCAGGGCCATCTCCAGCGCCAGCACCAGCGCATGGCCCGCCAGCGGCAGCATCGCCAGCCCCAGGGCGAGCCCGGGCCGCCCTCGCGCCGCCCCCCAGGCCGCCGCCCCCAGCGCCCACAGCGCGAGGCCCAGCCACAACAGGCGAGCCAGACGGGCCAGCGGCATCGTCAGCCCCTGCCGCCGACCGCCGACAGGCCGTGCAGTCGCCGCGGCGCACGGGAGGGATGGGCCGTTGCCGGATGGCACCGCCGACGGCGACGCAATCGCTTCATGCCCGCCCCCGACGCTCGGCGCGCGCCAGCGTCGCGGCCGCCGCCAGCGGGATCAACGCCAGCACCGTCCACGCCGCGGCGTAGCCGGCTCCGGCGCGCAGCGCCTCGCCGAAGACCAGCGGCCCGATCATGCCGCCGCCGAAGGTGAAGAACTGCGTCGCGCCCGACACGCGCGCGATGTCCTGCCGCGGCACACGCTGCGCCAGCGCGGCGAAGAACACCCCGTTCCACCCCATCGCCGTGGCCGCGCAGGCCAGCGCGACGAGGGCCACGGCGGGCGCAGGCCACGCCGCCGCCACGCCCAGCCCCATGCCGACCGCGCACAAGCTCATCCCCAGGCCGAGCGCCACCAACACCGGACCCGGGATGCGCCAACGGTCGGCGACCGCGCCGAAGCCGATGCGCGCCAGCGCGCTCGCCCCCTGCGTGGCCGCCAGCAGCGCGGCCGCGCTGGCCAGCGACCAGCCCATCCCCAGATGCAGCATCGACACCAGGAAGGTGACGAACACCTGCTGCGTCAGCGCGTACGAAAACGACGCCAGGCTCATCGAGCGCAGCAGCGGCGCGCGCCAGACCTGCAGCAGCAGGCCCACGGACCCGTGCGTCGGGCGAGCCACCCGCGGCGGCTCCAGCGCCGCAGCCACCGCCTGCAGGCCGAGGGCCAGCGCGGCACAGGCCAACGCCACACCCAGCACGGTCGTGCGCCAGCCCAGCCACGCCAGGCCCAGCGGCATCAGCAGCCCGGCTGCGGCCACGCCCAGCGGCACACCCGTCTGCTTGATCGAGAAGAACAGCCCCCGCACCCGCTCGGGCGTGTGCTGCGTCAGCACCGCCGCGGCCGTCGGGTTGACGATGCCGTAGCCGATGCCGATCAGCACCGCCGCGCCCAGCAGCGTCGACGGCAGCCCCAGGGCCGCCAGCAGCGCGCCGGCGGCACACGACAGCAAGCCGGCCTGCGTCAGCCGCATCGCCCCCAGCCACGCCACACCGTGGCCGCTGCGCAGCCCGGAAAACATGGCTGCGAGATAACCGAGCCCGGCATACAGGCCGATGCGCTCGGGCGCATAGCCCAGCGTCGGCGCGACCGCGGGCGCGAGCACGGAGGCCGACACCAATGTCAACGACACCATCATCTGCACGAGCAGCATCGTCGTCAGTGCCAGGGCGGGGTGCTTCATCGTGATCGCTCGCAGGTCCTGTCGGGCGGGGGCCTCCGGCGGCGCAGTATCGGGCCGGGCGCGGCCCGATACTGCGTCGCGCGCGCCATCCGGGTTCAGCCCCTCCAAACCCTTCGCATCGTGCGGGTCGAGCGCCCGACGTCGGCCACCGCCTCGTCGATAATCA
>Ga0172376_10006540_pt1 | contig 12652 bp, 10 predicted proteins | sample Lak35m_FD_121114 | JGI IMG/M metagenome (GOLD analysis project Ga0172376, IMG submission 121114) | Freshwater microbial communities from Kabuno Bay, South-Kivu, Congo - kab_092012_35m | ecosystem: Environmental > Aquatic > Freshwater > Lake | place: Democratic Republic of the Congo: South-Kivu...
GACCTATCGCCAGTCGGCGGCGGCGCCGGAATCGATCTGGGCCAAAGATCCCGAAAATCGCCTGCTGGCCCGCGGCCCCCGGCACCGGCTGCCTTCGTGGATGCTGCGTGATCAGGCCCTTGCCGCGGCCGGCATGCTCACGCCGACCATGGGCGGACCGTCGGTGAAGCCCTATCAGCCGCCCGGCATCTGGGAAGAGGCCACCTTCGGCAACAAGAGCTACGTCCAGGACCACGGCGAAGCGCTCTACCGGCGCAGCCTTTACGTCTTCTGGCGGCGGATCGTCGGGCCGACGGTCTTCTTCGACACGGCCAACCGGCAGAACTGCTCGGTCAAGTCGGTCATCACGAACACGCCGCTGCATGCCCTGGTGACACTCAACGACACGACATTTGTCGAAGCCGCGCGGGTGTTGGCTCAAACTCTGCTGAAATCAGGCGATACCAATGACGAACACCGCCTGTCCGAAGCGTTCCGGCGCATTCTGGTGCGTGAGCCGGTCGCGAATGAAATCGAAATCTTGCGAACCGCTCTGAAAAAACAACGCGTCATTTTCGTGGCTGATACGGATGCGGCGAAGAATTTGGTGAACGTCGGCGAATGGCCGGGCGAACCCGGGGTCGACCCTGCGGAACACGCCGCGTGGACGCAGGTGTGCCTGATGCTGTTGAACCTGGACGAGGCCATGAGCAAGCCATGAGCGAGCAATCCGATTTCGAAAGAATCCGGCAGGCCGCGGCACGGGCGATGACCCGGCGGGCCCTCTTCGGTCAGGCGGCGACAGGCCTGGGCGGCGCGGCACTGGCGAGCCTTCTGGGTGGCGATTCGAAAGCCCGTGCGGCGGATGCCTTGAATGATACGGATCCGAAGGGTCTGAATGGTTTGCCCCACTCCCGGCCGAAGGCGAAGAATGTCATTTATCTGTTTCAGAACGGCGGGCCTTCGCACGTCGATCTGTTCGATCACAAGCCGGAATTGTCACGCCTGAAGGGCGTTCAGATTCCCGATTCGGTCGTCGGCCAGGCCCGTTTCAGCACCATGACGAGCGGCCAGACAGCACGGCCCTGCCTGCCGGAGATTTCGAAATTCGCGCGGCATGGGCAATCGGGGGCGAGCGTCAGCGACTTCATGCCCCACACGGCGAAAATTGCCGACGAACTGTGCTTCGTCAAGTCGATGACGACAACCCAGGTCAACCACGCGCCGGCGATCACGTTCTTCCTCACCGGTTCGGAAATGCCGGGCCGGCCCAGCATGGGCTCGTGGCTGACGTATGGACTGGGCAGCGAATCCGCGGATTTGCCGGGCTTCGTGGTTATGACCTCCCGCGACAAGGAAGCCTCCTGCGGGCAGATTTTCTATGATTTCTACTGGAGCGCCGGCTTTCTGCCCAGTCGCTATCAGGGCGTGAAGTTCCGGGGCGGCGGCGATCCGGTGCTTTATCTTTCGAATCCCGCGGGCGTCAGCCGCGAGGCTCGCCGGGCGATGCTCGACGATCTCGACCGCCTCAATGCGATCACGCATGATCGTGTACACGACCCGGAAATCTCGACCCGGATCTCGCAATTCGAAATGGCCTATCGCATGCAGGCCAGCGTGCCCGAGTTGACCGACTTTTCGAACGAGCCGGAAAGCGTTCTGGCCGAGTACGGCCCCGACGTGCACCGGGCCGGTTCCTTTGCGTACAACTGCCTGATGGCCCGGCGGCTGGTGGAACGGGGCACGCGGTTCGTGCAACTTCTGCACGCCGGCTGGGACCAGCACCGGAATTTGAACACCCAATTGAAAGTGCAGTGCACCGATACCGACGCGCCCTCGGCCGCCCTGGTGCGTGACCTCAAACGCCGCGGGCTGCTGGACGAAACTCTCGTCATCTGGGGCGGCGAATTCGGCCGCACGCCGTTCCTTCAGGGCAAGATCGAAGAAACGAAATCCTGGGGCCGCGACCATCACCCCTATGCCTTCACCATCTGGATGGCCGGTGGTGGCGTGAAGCCAGGAATTTCCTACGGCGCTTCGGACGACTTCGGCTTCCGGGCCGTGACGGACGTCGTCGGCGTGCATGACCTGCAGGCGACGATTTTGCATTTGCTGGGCATCGACCACACACGGCTGACGTTCCGCTTCCAGGGCCGTGATTTTCGGCTGACCGACGTCCACGGCGACGTGGTGAAAGGCATTCTGGCATGAACACGCGTGAGATCGCTTCGAATGTGTCGCGCAGGCATTTGCTGGTGGCCTCGACGGTCGGCCTGGCCGGTTACCGATTCGGCTCGCCCGGGCTGGTCACAGCCTCCGCGGTCGATCCCCGTGCTGATTCCGCCACCGCCGAAGTGACCGGCGGCCGGGCGAAATCGACGATCCTGTTCTTCCTCTGCGGCGGTTCCAGCCATATCGACATGTGGGATTTGAAACCCAACGCTCCCCGCGAATACCGCGGCGAGTTTTCGCCGATCGTGACCCGCTCGCCGGGCCTTTCGATCAGCGAACATCTGCCGCGACTGGCACGTGTCGGCCATCATCTCGCTGTGGTTCGGTCGATTCGCGGCACCGTCAACACGAACGACCATCATGCGGGCTATTATTACAATTTGACCGGCCATGTGCCCGACCCAACCTTCCTGACACTCGGCAACGACCGTCGCCCCATGCCTGACGACTGGCCCTATATGGGCACGGTGGTCGGTTCGCGGCGGCCACGGCATCCGGACCTTCCGAACGCCGTCAGCCTGCCGATCAAGCCGAGCAAGCTGCCCTATACCCGCCCAGGCCAGTTCGCGGCCCGCCTGGGTGTTGAGCATGACCCGCTGTATGTGCTGGCCGATCGTGACAAACCGATGGTCTTTCAGGCGCCGGCTCTGTCGCTGGAAGGTGACGGCATGTCGGCCGACCGTCTGCTGGCCCGCGACCGCATGCTGGAATCGATCGATTCGGCCCGCCGCGATTTCGAAACCGTTTCGAAAGTGCGCACCTGGTCGAAGCTGCAGGATCAGGCCATGAGGCTCTTGTCAGGCGGCGGCGCGACGAAAGCCTTCGACCTCTCCAGCGAATCCCCCGCCACAATCGAGCGATACGGCAAAACGATCAACGGCATGAGCCTGCTGGTGGCCCGGCGGCTGGTCGAAGCCGGCGTGCCGTTCGTGACCGTCTTCTGGGCCGAAAATGACGAGAAGATCGACAAGAAGTGCAAGTCGGGCGGCGGTTGGGACACCCACGGCAACAACTTCGCCTGTTTGAAGGAAGACCTGCTGCCCGAGTTCGACCGCGGCTTCTCGGCCCTGATCGAAGACCTCGAACATCGCGGCATGCTGGACGAAACCCTGCTGGTCGTGACCTCCGAGATGGGCCGAAAGCCACGTGTGGGCGACCCCCGCTCAGGCGGCGAATATGGCGCTGGCCGCGATCACTGGACGCACTGCCAGAGCGTCGTCCTGGCCGGCGGCGGCATTCAGGGCGGTCAGGCTTTCGGCACGACGGACAAATACGGCGAATATCCGGCCGAAAAGCCCGTCACCCCGGCCCACATCGCCCAGACGGTTTACCACGCGATGGGCATCCGCAACCTGGAAGCGACCGACAAGGACGGGCGGACGTTCAACCTCCTTGCGGAAGGTCGTCCGTTGACCGAATTGTTCTGACGATCGACCATCGAAGGACAAGCGGAGCGCCTGCCGACTCTTCAGTGATCGCTCGCCGTATCTGCGTTGAGAGATCAGTCCAAACCGGTTACGAGCCGGACACAGAAGCGACGCCTGGACCGTACGAGCCGCAGGTCAGGCACCGAATTTCTGGAGCCGGAGGGCGTGGGCCATGGCCAGGGGCATGATTTCGATGGCCTTGATAGTGCCCAGGCCGCCGTGGGCGACAGCGCGTTCGCCGAACGTGGTGACGTCGTCGGGCCGGCTGGTTGCGGGGGCGTGGATCAGCAGTGGAACCGGATGCCAGCTATGGCTTTTGAGCCGGGACGGGGTGCTGTGGTCACCGGTGACAAGGAACACGTCGGGATTCTGGGCCATGAGTTTCGGCAGTTCGGCGTCGAGGGCTTCGATGACTTCGACCTTCTTGGGGAAGTTGCCGTCTTCGCCGGTGCTGTCGGTGTACTTATAGTGAAGGAAAAAGAAGTCGTATTTGTCCCAGAGCTTTTTCGCGGTTTCGATCTGGTCGGCCAGGGTCTGGCCGGGATCGACGACGTCCATGCCGACGAGTTTGGCCAGGCCCCGGTACATCGGGTAGACGGCGATGGCGACGGAGCGGAGGCCGTAGACCTGTTCCATGGTCTGGATGTCGGGGAATTTGGCGAAACCGCGCATCATGAGGAAGTTGGCCGGGGCGTCGTCCTTGAGAATCTCTTTGGCCTGGCGGAGGAATTCGGCGGCAATTTTGGCGGTTTTTTCGGAGCCAGGGCTGCCGGCTTTGGGCGCGAGCGTTTTCAGCCCGGTGGAAAGAGGGTCGGTATCGGCGACGTCGTCGCCCAGGCCATCGGCCCGGAAGCGGACGACCAGTCGGTATTCCTTGACGGGCTTGACGAGGACTTCGACGCCATCGATCTTGACGTGATCCTGGAGTTTCTGAGCGAGCTTGGCGCCGATTTCGCTGGCGATACGGCCGGCGCGGCGGTCCGTGACCATGCCTTCGGCGTCGATGGTGCAGAAGTTGCCGCGGATGGCGACATCGCGGTCGCCGACTTCGACACCGATGCCCAGAGCTTCGAGCACCCCCCGGCCGATCTGGAACTGGAGCGGATCATAGCCGAAGAGGGCGAGGTGGCCGGGGCCGGAACCGTTGGTGATCCCGGCGGCGACGGGCAGGTGCTGGCCAGTGGTGCCTGCGGCGGCGAGAGCGTCAAGGTTCGGCGTTCTGGCGGTTTCGAGTTCGGTTTTGCCGCCAGGCGTGATGGGCAGGCCCCCAATGCCGTCGGCGACGAGCATGACGATCTTCGAGCCGTTTTTCTCTTTGAGGCTGCTGACGAGATCCTGAAGGCTGGGGGGCATTGCGCGGCGGTCCTGCAAAAGAGGGTTCGTGGCTTTCGGAACGGGCCGTACTAGGCGCGGATTATAGGGGATTGGTCACATTTCCGGCAAGCACGGGCGGTTGGCCCGGGAATGAGATCATCCGTCCGATTCGCCGGACGGATGATCCCGTAACTGAGACAAAATTCGAGCAGCTCGAACGAATCGGGTCAATAGCTGCCGAGTTCGACGAGTTCGCTGGTGGCGACGGCGAATTTCTTCAAGTCTTCGCTGATCCGCATGCTGCAGAACTTGGGCCCGCACATGCTGCAGAACTTGGCGGACTTGAAGGTGTCCTGCGGCAGGGTTTCGTCGTGCATGCGGCGGGCGGTATCGGGGTCGAGGGAAAGGCGGAACTGCTCTTCCCAGTCGAAGTGGTAGCGGGCTCGCGAAAGGGCGTCGTCGCGGTCACGCGCGCCCTTGCGGTGGCGGGCGATATCGGCGGCGTGGGCCGTGATTTTGTACGCGATCACACCCTGGCGGACATCCTCCGGCTCGGGCAGGCCGAGGTGTTCCTTGGGCGTGACGTAGCAGAGCATGCTGGCCCCGTGCCAGGCGGCGATGGCGGCGCCGATGGCCGAGGTGATGTGGTCGTAGCCGGGGGCGATGTCGGTAACGAGCGGCCCGAGAACATAGAACGGCGCTTCGTCGCACTCGATGGCCTGTTTTTCCATGTTCATGGGGATCTGGTCCATCGGCACGTGGCCGGGGCCTTCCACCATGACCTGGCAGCCGCGGGCCCAGGCGCGGCGGGTGAGATCGCCGAGGGTCTTGAGTTCGGCGAACTGCGCGGCGTCGGAGGCGTCGGCGATCGAGCCGGGGCGGAGCGAATCGCCAAGGCTGAAGGTGACGTCATAAGTCCGCATGATGTCGCAAAGGTCGTCGAAGCGGGTGTACCAGGGGTTTTCGGCCTTGTGGGCCATCATCCAGTGGGCCATGAGCGAACCGCCGCGGCTGACGATGCCCGTGATGCGGTTGGCGGCCAGGGGGACATAGTCGTTAAGGATGCCGGCGTGGATGGTCATGTAGTCCACACCCTGGCGGGCCTGGTGTTCGACCATTTCGAGGAGACTGTCCTCAGTGATTTCCTCGACCGACTTGACCTTCTGGATGGCCTGATACATCGGCACGGTACCGATGGGCACGGGGCTGGCGGCGATGATGGCGGCGCGGATGGCGTCGATATTGCCGCCGGTGGAAAGGTCCATGACCGTGTCGGAACCGAGGTCGACGGCCATCTTGAGCTTGGCCAGTTCGTTATCGATATCGCTGGTGACGGCCGAGTTGCCGATATTGGCGTTGATCTTGCACTTCGAAGCCACGCCGATGCACATCGGCTCAAGACCGAGCTTGAGGTGATTGACGTTGGCCGGAATGACCATGCGGCCGCGGGCGACTTCGGCGCGGATCAGATCGGGCTCGAGCTGCTCGCGGCGTGCGACATATTCCATTTCCGGCGTGATCTGGCCACGGCGAGCAGCTTCGATCTGGGTCATTGCAGGCGATACCTTCGGCTTGATGGCTTCGAATCAGGCTCCGTCCCGAACAAGTCCGCACGAAGTTTCGCAACATCGGAAGGGCCGGGATCGGGCGGGCGGATCATGCCTATCGAGATTATCTCATTCGGAAAGCCCGGGTCAATCGCGTGACCTGGCACGTGTTCGGCAAGTCGTTGCCAGAAAAGCGTTGCGGGCTGCTCGCGCGAACGGTTTTTGAGATTCGCCGCCGGGTGGCACAAGCTTGAAGGGTCAATTCCGAAGCTCGGGCTTCGACACCCTCGGGCTGCCCTTGTCCGTCGATCCGATCGAAAGAGAACCCGGCCCGCGGACTTACGACAGGATCAGACGACCTCAGCGACGAACGTTCGATACGCTACGTCTTCTCCTGATCGATCCATCCACGAGCCGGGGTTCGGATCAGTTGCGCCTGGCAGTTTCCGGCCTTTTTCAGCCCTGTCCAATCGTGCCAAGCCGTTGCAATTTCATGAATTGCGGCAAGTCTTACAGATTCGGGATCCTTCGGCTCCTGATGACTGGCCCGACGCAAGCCGTGCGATAGTTGCGGATCGAATCCGAATTCCATTGATGCAAGCGTCGTGCCGATCCAGCCTCGGCATAACGCAAATACTTTTCGAAAAAGAAGTTACATTCACCCAACGTTGCGAACTACTTGTCGAGCTTGGCGAATTTCTGTTCGAACGTGGTGAAAAATTATCCACATGATGTCGTTCGGTCGGTCGGTCGGGTTTTCAGCGGAGTGTCGGCCATGAGCTGCATGCGGAAAATGACCGGAAAGCGATCGCTTCGGCATTCGCGGCGAAGGCGGAGAAAGCGGGACCGAATGGCGTGAGGATTCGGTCCAACCCAGGAATAGGAAAATCCGGGGAGTCGAGAATTCGGATTCGGCACTCTGGATTCGACTGTCGGATTCTGGCAGACTGATGCTCAACAGCCGTGTCAGCGGCGATCTTTACCTCTCCCGAACATGCCAGGCGAAGCGTCGATCGAAATCCTTCGAGATTCCAGTCGGTCCCGATTGCCGGCGGCATCATGTCGCCAGGCAGACGAAACATGAGGGCGTGAAGATGGAAATGCAAGTGCTGTGTGCTCATGCCGGTTGTCGTGAAGCGGTCGTTTACAAAATCGCGGCGGTCTGGCGCGACACTCGATTTCGTGAATTGAAGAACTACGGATTCACCTGCCGGGAACATCTCGGCGAGGTCTTCCGCAACGCCGAATCGCGCTGGCAGTCATGGCCACGTGTCAAAGGCGAAGTCGTCGAAGAAATCGGGATCTACGATTACGCGCCCGGCAAGCGGGATTCGCAGCTTGAGCGACTCTGGAGTCTGGAAGAAAGCTATCGGAAATGATCGCCTGACTTCCGCGGAATCCCGAACCGGCCTTGGCGGCGGTTCGACTCTTCAGGACTCGGTCGGGCATCAAGATTCCGAATGGGAAAGCACGACGGAGAGCGACATGGGGATTCTCGAGTTTCGACACATCCGCAGGCACCTCTTCGGATGGCTGTCGCTGGTCGTTTTGCCGACAGCCGGAATCCATGGCGGAGAAGTGCGCCTGACTGGAACCGCCGGGCAAGGAAACCGCGTCGATGCCGTTGTGCGACAAGAGTTTCCGCTCCAGGACTTTCTGAAACGCACCGGTTCGAAAGCCCTCGAACAGGCTTCGGCCGAAGCGCCCCTTTGCTGGAGTCTTTCACGGGAAGGCCAGGCTGGCCCGGTTCGGCCTGTCGAAGTGGAAAAAGCGGGAAACTTCGTACGCCTGACCTGGATCGAGCCAGGTACCTGGCCAACGGGCGAAAAGCGGGCCTGGGTCCTCAAACCGAACGCCCCCGAAGGTTTCCGCTCGCCGTGGACCTGGCACAAGTCCGATGCCGGCCAATGGGAACTGCATCATGCCCGCCGCGGCCTGGTGTGCGTTTACCGGGCCGAGCCCGAGAACAAGCCCGGCCTGCCGCCCACACAGAACCGGGGGGCCTATATCCACCCGTTTCTGACGCCTTCCGGCAAAACGGCGACCGGCGACTTCTCGCCGTTTCACACCCACCATCGCGGCTTTTTCCTCGCCTATGCCAAGACTTCGGTCGGCGACCAGCATCCCGATTTCTGGAACATTCACGGCGGCACGGCCAAGATCGTCGCACTCAAGGATTCGATCCGCCCGGTGGCCGGCCCGGTGATCGCCAGGCTTTCGGTACGCCACGACTGGCAACTGCGTGATAAGTCCCGGCCAGAGCACGATTCCGGCGATATCGTCGCCGAAGAGGACTGGGCCGTTGCCGTCTATGACGTGCCCGGCGAGCCGGCCTGGATCTGGGATGTCGTCAGCACGCAAACACCGAAGAAAGCTGATCTTACGCTCGTCAAGCACCGCTATGGCGGCATGGCCTATCGGGGCCCGGAACCATTCGTGAAAGGCAAGCTGGACGTCCTGACGAGCGAAGGGGCCGATACCCGGGCGAAAGCCGACCAGAAACCGGCGAAGTGGATCGACCTGACAGGCCCGGTGGCCGAAGGATCCCCCGATTACGTCGGCGCCGTGATGTGCGATCACCCCTCGAACCCGCGGTTCCCGAACGTGGTGCGGATTCACCCGACCTTACTGCCGTTTTTCAGTTTCGTGCCGGCCCACCGCGAGGACTTGCGGCTGGAAGCGGGCAAACCGGCGACCTGGCGGTATCGGACAATGGTCCACGACGGCCACCCCGACCAAGCACGCAACGAAGCCCTGTTCCAGGATTTCGCTCGCCCGGTCGAGGTCAAGCTGGCGGATTGAGCCGCCCTTCAGCCCATGCCAGACCACATCGTCCGTACGGCACCCGCCACGGGTGATCCGGTCGAATCGGAAAGCCAACGTGCACAATCGTCACGACCTGACCATCTCATACGCTCCACCCAATAGGACGACGGTCCGGACAATTCGGTCATCGGGGGGCGAGTCCGGCGGGTGTCGAGTCGATAGTTACGGTGGTCAAGTGCGGCACTTTCGATCGCATCACGGAAGCGAGTCGATCGAAGGCCGTTGCCCGGGAATGATCCCACACATCGGTCGATCGTGAAAAGGCGGGGGGAACTTCGAAGTGCCGGCAAGTCCGGCTCGACGAAGGCCGCCACGAATCGGTACCGGAAGAGGGAGAGCATTCGCAAGGAGGGCGAGCGAAACGCTTGACGTCACAAGGAGGTCGTGTCATGAACGTGATGACGAGTCGATTCGGTCCGCTGGAAGTGGAGGAAAACGATGTCGTGCGACTGACGGAAGGCCCCGTGGGCTTTCGGTCCGCCACACGTTTCGTGCTCCTCGCCGATCAGCAGGTCGCAGGACTTTACTGGCTGCAAAGCCTGGATACCCCCGACCTGGCCTTCGCCCTGGTTCCGCCAGGAGAGGGTATGGATAACTACCACGTGGACGTACGAAGCGGGGACCGGGCCGCGCTGGCTCTGGAAGACGGTCAGGCCCCCGACATCTTTCTGATCCTCAATCGCAGCGAAGCCGGGGTTTTGACCGTCAACCTGCAAGGGCCGATGGTCTTCAACCTCGAAAAGCGTCTCGGCCGCCAGATGGTTCTGACGTCCAGCCGTCATTCGGTGCGTCATCCTCTGGGTGAACCGGCTTCGGAAGAAATGCTGATTTCGATCGGCGTCGGCGACGTTCTGCGGGTCTCCGCCTGATCGTCCCCGTAATCGTTCGATTTCGTGCCGAAGCTTTTCGTCACGTTCAAGCAGGTCGTGGCGTGTGCCGCTCGCGGGTTCCCCAGTCGGGAAACGCACCGAACGCGGCGCACGGGACAAATCCGGACAGCGTGGCCAGGGATGGTCACGGCTCTCGACCGTTGGCAGGAGGAAGGAGCCTGTAAGATGCTGGTCCTTTCACGTCACCGAGACGAAAGTATCATCATCGGCGATGACATCGTCATTACCGTGGTGGACATTCGTGGTGATAAGGTCCGATTGGGCATAGCAGCGCCCATCGAGATCAGCGTACACCGTCAGGAGGTGTACGAGGCCATTCAGCGTGAGAATCGACAGGCGAGCCGACTGGAACCCCAGGAAGCACGCCAGGTGGAGGCCGTTCGCGGCCCGATCCGTCGCGATTTTCGCCGTAATCATACGGAAGCCTGATCGATCATTCGGATTGCGCCGGTGACGTCCTTCGTCTGAAGCACGTCCCGGCGGAATCCTCAGGCATCCTCAAACTCTCCGGCCACGAGAGCATCTACCCTACGGATGGGGCTCGCGGCCGGTTTTTTCCGTTTCTTCCGTGCCCTCCACAAAGTGTTTCCGAAATGGATATGATCACTACCGTGATACGCCGAACTCACCCGATCATGCTGGCGAATGCCCCACGCGTGTCCTGGGTTTGACGATTCGAACCGCCGTGAAGCCACTTTCGAAGCGGCCCCCCCACTCTGACCCGCGTATTCACGAATCTCGCATGAATGGGGCTTGATGACCGACAGCCGAAAGCCTGGCAGAGTCCGGAATCGAACAGCGACCCAAGCCCGGCCCAGACCAGCGTGCCGCAAGCCTGGCCCACGATCGTTTTCGTCCCCGGGAATCGCCACCGTCGGAGACTTCGCCACGATTCGTTTTCGATTCCGGTCTCGCTCCGTCAGGGTCACCAATGCCCCGATTTCCTCGCCGTCACACGCCCAAACATCGCCGTCCCGGCCCCGCGCGAGTCTCCGGCCCGGTGCGGTCGGTCGATGCGTACAAGGCCGATGACCAGCCATCGCGACATGTCCTTTTCAACAAACCCTACGGCGTCCTCACGAAATTCACCGATCCCCAGGGCCGCCCGACACTTGCGGACTATATTGACGCACCCGGCATCTATCCGGTCGGCCGGCTCGATTTCGATAGCGAAGGCCTCCTGCTGCTGACCGACGACGGTCGGCTCGCACATCGCCTCACCGATCCCCGCTTCGATCACCCCAAAACCTATCTCGCTCAGGTCGAAAGGGTTCCGACAGAAGAATCGCTGGATGAGCTTCGACGAGGGCTCCGCCTGTCGGACGGTCCATGCAAGCCGGTCGATGTCGAACTCGTCGAAGAACCACCCGGCCTTTGGCCCCGGCCCGTGCCGATCCGGTTCCGCAAGAACGTGCCCACGGCCTGGATTCGCCTGGTTCTTTGCGAAGGTCGGAACCGGCAGGTTCGCCGGATGACGGCCGCGATCGGTCACCCCTGCCTTCGTCTGATCCGGGTCGCGATCGGCCCGCTGTCGATCGAAGGCCTGGCCACCGGAACCTGGCGCCTCTTGACGGACACGGAGCGAGCGAACCGATTGAGCTCCACTTGAAATCTGAGAGTTCATGGATGCAATCACAGATATTTTATGGCACGCGCACATTCTTATTCAGACATATCGATACATCATCGATAGAGCTTGACCCTCATTGACTTGCGAACGATAGCCCGCTTATTGCTTCGCTCTCGGCAAGGCGATTCGAAGGTCAGGAAAACGCCGGTTCGAACGATTTTTTCGATTTCAGGGACTTGACGATTTGCGTTCCATTGTGTCAGGTTAGTCTATCGAGTGCAAATGACCGGGACTGCTGCGTACCTCGTACTTGGATTCGTTGGGGCATCCCGCGATTTCCGCTACGACCAGGGATTGACGACCGTCGTGATTTATCGTCAAGCAGCCCGTGTGGGCACTTCACGTATGAACGATGGACCGACAATTGCGGTTCTTCTGACACCCTGCTTCATGAGATCGATCTCCATGACATCGAAGTCTTTCCGAATGGTCACGGTCGTTCCGGCCGTGATGTCCGTTTCGTTCGCTTTCACCGGTTGCGGCGGCGATTCGACGCCCGCGCCCGTTCCGGTTGCAGGTGGAGCTGCGTCCAGCGAGGCCAAGGCCCCTCCTGTCAAAAGTAAGGGTGGTCAGTTGATCGAAAGCGAAGCCAACACACCCGCGAATTTCCGCGATCGTGACAACTGATCCGCACTCAAACTCACTCAGCAGGCTGCTAGCGCGGCTCTTTGCGAGCCGTCTGCCATGTCTTCATGTACCCGTTTCCCCCCACTTTCCCGTCGAACAGGAGTCTCTCGCATGGTGAAAATTCGGTCCCGCTCTTTTCGATCAGGGTTCACCCTGATCGAGCTGCTGGTGGTCATCGCC
>Ga0172376_10006541_pt1 | contig 12651 bp, 10 predicted proteins | sample Lak35m_FD_121114 | JGI IMG/M metagenome (GOLD analysis project Ga0172376, IMG submission 121114) | Freshwater microbial communities from Kabuno Bay, South-Kivu, Congo - kab_092012_35m | ecosystem: Environmental > Aquatic > Freshwater > Lake | place: Democratic Republic of the Congo: South-Kivu...
AAAGTAGACCGCTTGCTCCGCAAGCGGTTTCTGGATCCGCTTGCGGAGCAAGCGGTCTACTTGAGCGGTCTCCTTTTACCGGTTCGGCCGCGGAATCCTTCCGCTCGAGGCGCCGCCGCGGCGGCCGCGGCCCCCGCGGCCCGCCGGGCCACGACCCCCGGTCTTGAGCGACGCGATCTGGTCGCGGATCGACGCGGCCCGTTCGAAGTCGAGCTCCGCTGCGGCCTGCATCATGTCGGCCTCGAGTTCCTCCATCAGTTCGGCGGTGCGGCGCTGGTCGTCTTCCCCCTGCCCCACGGCCTCGAATGCCACGGCCCGCGAGGCCGCCTCCGACTCGATCCCGGCGCGGATCTCCTTGCGGATCGTCTCCGGCGTGATGCCGTGGGCGGCGTTGTAGGCCTCCTGCAGCGCGCGGCGGCGGCGGGTCTCGTCGACGGCCTGCTGCATCGATTCGGTGACGCTGTCGGCGTAGAGAATCACGCGGGCATCGACGTTGCGGGCGGAGCGGCCGATCGTCTGCATCAGCGAGGTTTCGCTCCGCAGGAAGCCCTCCTTGTCGGCGTCGAGGATCGCCACGAGCGCCACCTCGGGCAGATCGAGCCCCTCGCGAAGCAGATTGACGCCAACGAGCACGTCGAACTTCCCCGCCCGCAGGTCGTGGAGTAATTCCACCCGCTCGAAGGCGTCGAGTTCGCTGTGCAGCCAGCGGCAGCGCACGTCGCGCTCCTGGAAGTAGGTGGTGAGGTCTTCGGCGAGCTTCTTCGTGAGCGTCGTGACGAGCACCCGCTGGCCGGTGGCGACCGTCTTCTCGATCTCGCCGGAGAGGTGCGGCACCTGCTGCTTCGCCGGCACGATGTCGATGATCGGGTCGAGCAGGCCCGTTGGGCGAATCACCTGCTCCACCACCTCGCCACCGGTCCGCTCGAGCTCCCAGAGCCCGGGCGTGGCCGACACGTAGACGGTCTGGTGCAGCCGCTTTTCCCACTCGTCGAACTTGAGCGGTCGGTTGTCGAGGGCGCTCGGCAGCCGGAAGCCGTGCTCGACGAGCGTGGTCTTACGACTCTTGTCGCCGGCATACATGCCGCGAACCTGCGGCACGGTCACGTGCGATTCGTCCACGAAGAAGAGGAAGTCATTCGGAAAGTAGTTGAAGAGCGTCGTCGGCGTGCTGCCCGGGGCCCGACCCGAGAGTGGCCGCGAGTAGTTCTCGATGCCGGGGCAGAAGCCGGCTTCCATGAGCATCTCGATGTCGAACCGCGTGCGGGCGCCCAGCCGCTGCGCCTCGAGCAGCTTGCCCTGGCTCTTGAGCTCGTCGAGCCGCGCGTCGAGCTCGGCGCGGATCGTGGAGACGGCCGCCTTGATCCGGTCTTCCGGCATCACGAAGTGCCGCGCGGGATAGAAATACATCTCGTCCTTGTGGGCGGCCACCTCGCCGCTCGTCGGATGGATGACGGCGATCGATTCGACCGTGTCTCCCCAGAATTCCACGCGGACGGCGAGCTCGTCGTAGGGGGGCCAGATGTCGATCGAGTCGCCGCGCACGCGAAACTTGCCGCGCTCGAGCGCCATGTCGCTCCGCTCGTAGTGCACCGCGACGAGCTTCTCGAGGAGGCGGTCGCGGCCGAGCTGGATGCCGCTGGCCAGCCGGACCACCATCGCGCGGTAGTCGTCGGGCGAGCCGAGTCCGTAGATGCACGACACGCTCGCCACCACGATCACGTCGCGGCGGCTCACCAGGGCGCTGGTGGCCGCGAGCCGCAGGCGGTCGATCTCCTTGTTGATCGCGGCATCCTTCTCGATGTAGATGTCGCGCTGCGGGATGTAGGCCTCGGGCTGGTAGTAGTCGTAGTAACTGACGAAATAGTGCACCGCGTTGTGCGGGAAGAAGTCGCGAAACTCCGCGTAGAGCTGGGCGGCGAGCGTCTTGTTGTGGGAGAGCACGAGCGTGGGGCGGCCCACGCGGGCGATCACGTTGGCCATCGTGAACGTTTTGCCGGAGCCGGTCACGCCCATGAGCACCTGCGAGGCCCGCTGCTCCTCGACGCCGCGGACGAGCGCGTCGATCGCCGCGGGCTGATCGCCTGCCGGGGCGTAGGGGGCGACGAGTTCGAAGATGGTCGGGTCGAGCGGCATTGGAGGCTGGTCACTTGGCGCCGGGAGGCGTTGGGGTCTGCGCGAGGGGACGCAGGTGTGGACGGATGGCGGCGAGCGTCGCCTCGCCAACGCCCGGCACGTCGAGGAGCGCCTCGGGCGACGGGAAGTCGCCGTGGGCGTTTCTATGATCGACGATGCGTTGGGCCATCGCGGGGCCGAGGCCGGGCAGTTGCGCGAGCTCCACGGCCGATGCTTGATTCACGTTGACGGTGAAGCGGACGGTGGCAGGAGGCGGGGCATCGTGATCGACGAGCTGGCCTGAGAAACCACCGGCGAGCGTGAGCCATGCCGCTGCGGCCGCGAGGCAGACGGCGACTGCGCCGGCGATCAGCTGCTGCGCGGCCGGCGCGATGAACGGCTCGGGGGTCGGGGCTCGGGGCGCTGGTGCAGGCATGGGGACGAAGATTCGGGCGATGGGGTCTCAGGCATGGGGGCGGGCTGGAGCCGGCACATGCCTCCTGTAGGATAGCCCAGGCGTCCCCTCCCCTGTCGCCCCGTGAATTCGCGGCTCCCCGAACGGCCATCCTGCATGCCCCCTCCCCCGCCCGCTCACACCGCCCGCGAATTCCGGCAGTCCGCTTGGGATGATCATCTGGCCCGCCACGTGGCGGATCTGGCCCGGGGCTGGTTCGCCGAAGACCTGGGGCACGAATGCGATTGGACGAGCGTGGCGCTCGTCGGCTCCGCGGCCATGGCCGAGCTCGACGTGGTGGCCAGGAAAGCGGGCGTGATCGCCGGGCTCGAGGCGGCGGCCATCGTGGCCCGCGTGGCGGATGACCAGCTCGAGTGGCGACCGATCGCGGCCGACGGGGCTGTTGTCGAAGCGGGCGCCGTGGTGGCGAGGCTGTGCGGCCCGACCCGCAGCGTGCTGACCGCGGAACGGGTCGTGCTCAACTTGCTCGGCCGGATGTCGGGCGTGGCCACGGCCACTCGGCGGCTCGTCGATGCCGTGAGCGGCACGGGGTGCCGCGTCTACGACACGCGGAAGACGGTTCCCGGCTGGCGGCTGCTCGACAAACTGGCCGTGCGGCTCGGCGGCGGCTGGAACCACCGGATGGGGCTCTACGATGCCATCCTCATCAAAGACAATCATCTCGCGGCGGCCGCGGAGGCGGGTCTCCGCCCGGACGATGCCGTGAAGCGGGCGCGACGATTCGTCGCGGAAACCTTCCCGCGGGAGCGGGCCGAGGCGACCGTGGTCGAGATCGAGGTCGATTCGCTGGATCAGCTTGCATCGGTACTGCCCGCCCGCCCTGACGTGGTGCTGCTCGACAACATGCCTCCTGCCGATCTCGCCCGGGCGGTGTTCCTGCGGTCCAAGGTCGCCCCGGTGGTGATCCTCGAGGCCTCCGGGGGTATCCGACCGGAATCGGTCCGGCCGATCGCGGAGACGGGCGTAGACCGGGTGAGCACCGGCTGGCCCACCCACGATGCCCCCTGGCTCGACGTGGCTCTGGACTGGTCGCGCGGGAAATAGCTGATTTCCAGGGCTTTTTGGGTCTCGGGGCAGGCCCAAAAATTTTTTGAACCAAACTGTTGACGGCTCGCCGGGGTGCCGACTAATATTCAAGAGTCGTTGGGAGAGTTTCCCAAGTCATTCTCGTAATAGGCAGTCCGCTCGTGAGTTCCTCTGACCGCGGTCGTCCCGGTTTCCGGGCGCGTGGTCGAAGTTGAGCCGAGTTCTCCGGACAGCCTTTTTCTTTCTTCGCTCTCTTCGCCCTTTCGTTCCCATTGTCGCTTGGCTTCGGCCGGCGGCTGCCTGGCCCGACCGCTGCATGAGGAATTTGCGAGTCATGCCTCATTTCAGCCATGTCAAAGACGCTGCTCCGACGCCTGTGGGCCGTTGCTGCGACGCTGCTCGCCTGCGTGGCTTGCTGCTGGTCTTCGGCAGAGGCCGACGTCATCACGTCATCGTCGTACAAACTCGAAATTGCGACGAACCTCGTCTGGCTCGACAACCGTAATGATCCGGTGGTCAAGGTCTTGAACGGGCAGCAGAACTTCTTCGATCGGATGGTTGCGAATGCCAATCCCTTCATGCGGATCACCAATCTGTCTGATCAGACCCGGCTCGTGGGAGCCAAGCTCAGTCTGGAGAAGTCGAGCGCCAAGATCGTCGATTGTGAGTGGGTGGAAAAGCCTGGTGATGCTTCGTGGTTTTGGGACACGGACAGTGCTCATTTCCAATTCAAAGATCCGATCCTGCCCGGAAAAAGTGTCAGCATGAGGCTTGCGACGGCCGCTCGAGACGACAGCTACACGATGTGGCAAAACCTGTTTCAAACCGGTGACATGCCATTCGGCCAAAGCGAGAACTACGGCGTGGTGTCGTTGCTCGTGCACGAATCGCTTTCACGCCAGCAAATCCAGTTCGATTTGGAAGGCAATCCGATCGAAATCGCCGTCATCGATCCGCCGCTCAAGTACGATCTCAGCACCGTTCCGCGGACGACCTATACCGCCATCGATGAATATGCTCTCCAGACAACGGCGACGATCCAGCCGGTTCCGGAGCCGGCGGCCTACGTGAGCGTTTTAGCTACTTTGGCGAGCATCGCTGGGTGGCGGAGCCTTCGTCGCGGAAGGCTGGGCAGGCTGGCGAGGGGCTGAGGTTTTTTCTGGTCGTAAGGGCTGGCCGACGTCGATGCAAGACGTCATGAATCCTCCGCTCATTTCTTGCCCGTCGATGGTTCGAGCCACGGTTGCCGTGGTTATGGGCTGGGTGTGTGGAATGCTCGTCGCTTCATCATTACTGGCGGGCGAACCGGTGCCGCTGTTCGGCGAAGAAGGAGAGGTTGCTGACGTCAGAGTTGGCTGCTGCGAAGAGTGCTCCGGCGGGGCGGCATGTGATCGGTGTGATCGTCGCTGGCTTGCGTTTCGTGACCGGGTGACCGTGGGGGCCGAATACCTGCTGCTGAGGCCATCGTTCAGCAACGGAACCGCGTTGTATGAGACCACGACCTCGAACCTCAGCCAGCTATCGCAGCGGGCGATCAACCATGACTTTGGCTACTCGAGCGGCCTGCGAGCCTTCATGGGATATCGTCTGAGCGACGATTGGATGGTCCGGTTTGGATACACGAGCATCTTCGCCACCACATCAGCTGTCGGCGGCACCTCCACGGGTGACTGGCAAGGAGGCAATGGCACCGGCTTTGTGGGGCCTTACAACACGTCGGCCCTGGTGGCCGGGCAGTCGATTCGCTCGAGTCTGGCGGCAGATCTCGCGCTCTATGACCTCGAATTGGCGGGTCGGCTGAACCCAGATCGATGCGGCCCCGGCTCAGGCGGCAGTCGGTGGGAGGCGGCCGGCGTCGTGGGTTTGCGCTTCGCCGATACGAGCGTCAACAGCCACGTGCTCAATGATCAAACGGCGATTAGCCAGGGTGATCTTGTGCTCGTCGACACTGCGCGAGGATTTCAAGGTGTCGGGCCCCGGCTTGGGATCCAGGGCCGACGGTATCTCGGGGCCAAGGCACGCTGGAGCGTGTTTGCGTCCGGGGCCGCCGCCCTGCTCGTCGGCAGCTATGACAACCTGGACGTGCGCACCACTGTGGACAGCATCACGCCGAACGTGCAGCGGCAGCAGGCGGGCGGCACGCTCGTGGTGCCCAACCTTGATCTTTCGCTGGGAACCACCTGGCAGGTCGCGCAGCGGACGTCGCTTTCCGCTGGATGGCTGCTGATGTATTTCGACGATCTCGGCTACTCGGAACAGATCAGCACCGTTGTGGCGACAGCGCAGCCGGATCTCGTGCCGCTGACGAAATCAAGCCTCACGTACGACGGCTTCTTCTTCCGGCTGACGCACAACTTCTAGTAGACCGCTTGCTCCGCAAGCGGATCACCGAAAGGGCTACACGCCGAGGAGGCGGTTGCGCCCCTACACGCCGAGGAGGCGGTTGCGCCCCTACACGCCGAGGAGGCGGTTGCGTTTGGTGCGGCGCTCGGCGCGGAGGCGGGCGCGGCGCTTCGTTTCGCTGGGCTTCTCGAAGAACTCGCGACGGCGCATCTCCTTCTTGATGCCGCTGCGCTCGACTAACTTGCGGAAGCGGCGCACCGCTTCCTGAATGCTTTCCCGTTCGCGAACAGTGAGTTTGACCATGCGGAATCCGACGTCTGAATGGGTCTGAAACAGCCCAATAGGATAACGACCCCGGGCCGGCTCGTCCATGCCGTGCGGTCCGGGGCGAATTGCCGATTTTGTGACCAAAAAGGTGTCAGGACTCTTTTTCGGTCCACGTCTTCCGGGAGGCGGTTGAGTCGAGGCCGAAAAAGAGTCCTGACACCTTTTTGGCCGCGATCCGCTTGCGGAGCCAGCGTTCTACTTTTGGCGGCTTTGCCGCTTGCGGTCGTGCTCGGAGAGGAGGATCTTGCGAAGGCGGACGACGTCGGGAGTCACTTCCACGAGCTCGTCATCCTCGATGTATTCAAGGGCCTCTTCGAGCGACATCCGACGCGGCGGCTTGAGCAGGATGTTGCGATCGCTGCCAGTGGCCCGCATGTTGGTGAGCTTCTTTTCCTTGGTGGGGTTCACGATCATGTCTTCGCTACGGGCGTTTTCGCCGCAGATCATGCCCTCGTAGACCTCGTCGCCCGGCTCGATGAAGAGTTCGGCCCGCTCCTGCAGGCCGTCGAGACCGAAGGCCACCGCCTTCCCCGGCACCATCGAGACGAGCACGCCGTTTGCACGGCCGGCCACCTCACCCTCCATCGGGCTCCACTTCTCGAAGCGATGGTGCATGATCGCGGTGCCCTGCGTGGCATTGAGCACGCGGGTGCGCAGGCCGATCAGGCCGCGGGCGGGGATCGAAAAGACGGCGTGGGCGAATTCACCGCGGTTGCCCATGTGGACGAGTTGGCCGCGGCGGGAGCCGGTGAGCTCCATCACGGGGCCGAGCTTCTCGTGGGGAACCTCTACGACGAGCGTCTCGAATGGCTCGAGCGTCTTGTCTCCCTCCTTGTGCAGGATCACGCGGGGCTTGCCGACCGAGAGCTCGTAGCCTTCCCGCCGCATCGTCTCGATGAGCACCGAGAGATGGAGCAGGCCGCGGCCCGAGACGGCGAATTGCTCGCTCCCCTCGATCGGCTCGACCCGCAGGGCGACGTTTTTCTCGAGCTCCTTCGTGAGCCGGTCGCGCAGGTGGCGGGTCGTCAGGTATTTTCCCGACTTGCCGGCCAGCGGCGACGAATTCACGCCGAAGACCATCGACAAGGTCGGCTCGTCCACCGTGAGCCGCGGGAGCGGCCGCGGGTCGGCGGCGTCGCAGATGGTGTCGCCGATCTCCACGTCCTCGATGCCGCTCACGGCGGCGATGTCGCCGGCGGTCGCCTGCTCCACGTCGATGCGGCCGAGTTTGTCGAACGACTGCACCCCCACGATCTTCGCCGGCACGAGCGTGCCGGCCGCCGTGGAGCGGACCACCGCCGCCCCCTTCGTGAGCGTGCCCGACTCGACCCGGCCGATCGCGATCCGGCCCACGTAGTCGGACCAGTCGAGCGTGGTGACGAGCATCCTGAGCGGCGCCGTGGGATCGACCACCGGGCCCGGGATCTTCTCGAGCACGAGGTCGAGGAGTGGCTCCATCGTGCCCTCGCGGACCGATGGATCGTGGGATGCGTAGCCGCCGCGGCTCGACGCGTAGACGTAGGGGAAGTCGGCAAGGTCGTCATCGGCGCCAAGTTCCAGGAATAGCCCGAGGATCTCGTCGAGCACCTCGAGTGGCCTCGCATCGGGGCGGTCGATCTTGTTGACCACCACCACCGGCCGTAGGCGGCACTCGAGGGCCTTGGAGAGCACGAACCGCGTCTGCGGCATCGGGCCCTCGGCGGCATCGACGAGCACGAGCGCCCCGTCGGCCATCCGCAGCACCCGCTCCACCTCGCCGCCGAAGTCGGCGTGGCCGGGGGTGTCCATGATGTTGATCTTCATGCCCTTCCACTCCACCGCGATGTTTTTCGCGAGGATCGTGATGCCCCGCTCCTTTTCAAGGTCGTTGGAGTCGAGGATCCGCTCGCCCGAGAGTTGGCTGGCGCGGAACTGGCCGCTCTGGCGGAGCAGGCAATCGACGAGCGTGGTCTTGCCGTGATCAACGTGGGCGATGATCGCGATGTTGCGGATGTCGGTCCGCCGTTCGACGGCAGGGGCGGTGGCGGATGCGGAGGCAGACATGGAACGGGACCCTGTGAAACGGTGCTTGGGGGGCCAGGGGCCGCGGCGAGGAAACGGCCGCGGCACGGCGGGAGGGGAAACCAGCGGAAGAAGCGTGATTATTCAGGAATGCCGCATGGTTGTATAGAGCCGATCGATGAGCTGGCCGAGCGGCTCGCGATCGGCTGCTACGGCGGCGGCCGCGCGGAGCGCCGGCAGGCCGGCATCGCCGCGCATCCGCTCCACGGCCGCGTGGGCGAGGCTCGTGGACTCCGGCCCCACGAAAACCGCGATCAGTTCGTCGCCGCCAAGTCGGGCGCGGATCGCCGCTCCGTTGGCCGCCGCCTCGAATCGCACCGCTGCCGCCCGCAGGGCGGCGTCGCCGGCGGCGAAGCCGCGCTGCCGGTTGATCTCCTTGAGGCCGACCACGTCGGCCAACACCGCCGCGACGGCGATCGAGTCGCCCGCCAGCGTGGCAAACCAGCGTTCCAGTTCCCCGCGAGGCGCGAGGCCGGTCACATGGTCGGTCTCCAGCATCCGCGACAGCTCAGCGATAAAAATGGAGACGATGAAAAAATGGAGACGATGGGGATCGAACCCACAACCCCCGCCTTGCAAAGGCGGTGCTCTCCCAATTGAGCTACGTCCCCTTTTGGATGGTGAAAAGCCATCCTTGGCCGTTTCGCGTGGCCAAATGCGCGCGCCAAGATTCGAACTTGGGACCTCCACCTTATCAGGGTGGCGCTCTAACCAACTGAGCTACGCGCGCTTCCTGCCGGAGCGACGAAACACCGCTCCCGACGCTGAACCGAGTGTAGGTCTGCCGGCGACGATTTCAAAGGGGTGGGCGATTCGCCCTGCGGCAAGCGGTGCTGGAAAAGTGGGGCTGGCGCCAGCGGGCGTTCTCGCTACGTTTTGAGAGCTTCCGTCCCCGAAGGAACATTCCCATGACCACGCTGGCCCGCCTCCCCTTCCCCCGCCTCGCCTTCCGTAGTTCCGCCGCCCCGGTTTTTGCTGCCGCAATCCTCGCTGCCACGCTGGCCGCCACGGCGTCGGCCCAGCCAACGGTCGAATACGCGCTCGGCCTTTCCCCGTTTCAGAAGAACGTCGATTTCGACAAGGTGTCGGCCGAAGAGGCGAAAAATTGCTCGATCAAGATGGAGAAGGAAGGGGGCGTGAACGCCTGGGTCGTGCGCGGGCCGCGCGGCGAGGTGCTGCGGTCGTTTGCCGACACCAACGGCGATCGCGTCGTCGATCGGTGGAGCTATTACAAGGACGGCTCCGAGGTCTACCGCGACATCGATTCCAACCATAATGCGAAGGCCGACCAAGCGCGGTGGCTCAATGCCGGCGGCAGCCGTTGGGGCGTCGACGAGGACGAAAACGGCACCCTCGATGGCTGGAAGTCGATTTCGGCCGAGGAGGCCACCGCCGAGCTCGTCGAGGCACTGCGTTCGCGGGATCCGGCCGTGCTCGCGCGGCTGCTGCCCAGCAAGGCCGATCTCGAAACGGCCGGGTTTGCCGAGCCGCGGCTCTCGGAGCTCGCCGGCCGCGTCGCTGCTGCCCAGAAGGGCTTTCCCGCGGTCGCTGCCGCCGCGCAAAAACAGCTCGGGCCTGCGGTGCGATGGAACAACATGCTCGCCCCGCAGCCCGGTGTGCTGCCCGCCGGCGCCGATGGAATTGCCAAGGACGTCGTGGCCTACGACAACGTGGTGGCGCTCGTCGATGCAGAGGGGGGCAAGGGTGGGCAGGTGTATGTCGGTTCGCTCGTGCGAATCGGTGACACGTGGCGGCCGATCGATCTCCCGCAGGTGCCGGGAGCCCAGGGGGAGATCGCCGATTCGGTCGGCTTCTTCTCGCCGCGGATCGCCGATGCCGGGGCCGGCGAAGCGGGTGGTCAGGAAAGTGAAAAACTCAAGCCGATCCTCGCCAAGCTTCGTGAGATCGAGGGCAAGCTTTCGGCGTCGAGCGCGCAGGCCAGGCCGGCGTTGCTCGCCGAGCAGGCCAATCTCCTCGGGCAGGTGGTCGCCGCCGCGGAGGCAGCCGAGCAACCCTTTTGGGTGAAGCAGCTGGCGGAGACGGTGGCCGCCGGCGTGCAGGAGGGAGGGCTTTCCGATGGCATCGACCGGCTCGAGCGGCTGGCGACGGCCGTGGCGGCGGACGATTCGCTCGCGGCTTTCGTGGCGTTCCGCCTGGCCTCTGCCCGCTATGCGGCCAATATGCAGCAGTCGGGCGCCGACATCGGCAAGGTGCAGTCGGCCTGGCTCGAGGAGCTCGGGCGATTCGTGGAGAAATACCCGAAGGCGCCCGATGCCGCCGAAGCGATGCTGCAGATGGGCATCGCGGACGAATTTTCGGGCGAGGAGAAGCAGGCCCTCGCCCGCTACACGGCGATCGTCACCGATTTCCCCGAGTCTCCCTCGGCGAAGAAGGCCCGCGGCGCCGCCCGGCGGCTCGAGAGCGTCGGCAAGCCGCTGTCCCTCTCCGGCACCGCGATCGACGGCAAGCCGGTCGCGATCGAGTCGCTGCGTGGCCGGCCGGTGCTCGTGCATTACTGGGCCACATGGTGCGAGCCCTGCAAGGTCGACATCGCGCAGATCCGCGAACTGTATGCCAAGTATGGCCCGAAGAAGTTCGCCGTGGTCGGCATCGCGCTCGACTCCAACAAGGCCGAGCTTGCGAAGTTTCTCACGGCGAAGCCGATCCCGTGGCCGCAGCTGCACGAAGCCGGCGGCCTCGACGGCCGGCTCGCCGAGGAGCTCGGCGTGCTCACGCTGCCGACGATGATCCTCATCGACGCCGACGGCAAGGTGGTCGATCGTAACCTCGTGATCACTGACCTGGAAAAGAAGCTCGACTCGCTGCTCGGGGCGAAATAGGCAGGCCGCGAGCCGGGTTGCGGCGGTGGTGATGAATCGGTATTACCTCGCCCATGCCGCTCGCACCGTTCGCCCTCGTGTCGTTGTTCGCCGCCATCAGTCCGCTCGCCTGCGCGATGACAGGCGTGCAGATCCTCGGGCTCATCGCCGCCGCCATGGTCCGCATGGCCGAAGGCACGCGGCACGAGCGAGTCTGCCAGTGGCTGCTCGTCTTCGCGCTGGCGGCCGTTGGCGGGCTTTGCGGCTTCGCGCTGCAGTTTGGTGCTGCCGCCGGGGCCGTCTGCGCAGTCACGCTTACCGTGATGACGATGATCTGCGTCGTCGACTTCCGCCCGGCAACCTGACCTCCCTGCCTATCTTTCCCGGCCTGCCGCGGCGCCTGGCGCCTTCGCGCAAACCGGAAAAAAACTCCCCTTCGGCAGTGGTCGTGGCCGAAAAAGATTCCCATGGCGGCGCTTCCATCCGCTCGCCGCTTCAAGGAGTCTTTCATGTCCATCTCGAGAGCAACATTCCTGACGGCCATCGTTGCGGCGTCGTTCGTGACGGCGGCGGTTCGGGCCGATGACCTTGCCGCCACGGTTGCCAACAGGCTCCGTGATACGGGCGCCATGAAGGGGTATCGCGTCAACGTAAAGGCCAAGTCGGGCACGGTGTGGCTCGAAGGCACCGTCTCCAATCCCAAGCAGATCGAGGCCGCGATCGCCGCCGCCGAGAATGTCGAGGGCGTCGAACGGGTGGTGAATCGCCTCTCGATCGCCGACAGGGAGGTCGCGGCCGAGGGCAATGCGTTCGCGCTTCCCTCGTCGATCCGTTCGCTCGCCGGCATGCCGGCCGTGGCTGCCGAGAAACAGTCGAACGAAACCGTCGCGGCCGCAGAGGAGCCGTCGCCAATTCAGCTCACCGCCGCCGTGGAGGAGGTCGCCAAGGTTTCAGCCGCAGGCGCCAAGAAGCAGGCGGCCCGCGGCCAGGCGAAAACTGGCACGAGGTCCGTTGCGAGTTCTGGCGCGAAGTCGCCCGCGATGGCCAAGGCAGGCCCGCGTCCGCTGGGTGCGCCGACGGCCCGCCCCATGCAGCAGCGTGGCGGTGGCCGGCCGCAGGCCGTGCGGACGAGCATGCGTCAGCCGATGGATCTGCCCGGCCCGGGCGGTTATTCGGAAAGCGTGGTCGGCGAACGGGTGATCGACGGCGGCGTTGTGGGCGAAGGGTATCCCAGCGACGGCGCAATCGCTGACGGCCAGATGGTGCCCGGCACGATGCGATTCACCGAAGGGCCTGCGGGGGCCGCCACCTGCCCGCCCGGCATGGCCGGTGGCATGGGAGGCAGACCGATGCCGATGGGCGGCCCGGGTGGTGCCGGCGGCGCCGGCGGCATGGCAGTGCCCGTCCGCGGGGGCGGGCCCAATATGCCCAACTACGCCTGGCCCAGCTACGCCTCCTATCCCAATTACGCGGCCCTTCAGTATCCCA
>Ga0172376_10006542_pt1 | contig 12649 bp, 16 predicted proteins | sample Lak35m_FD_121114 | JGI IMG/M metagenome (GOLD analysis project Ga0172376, IMG submission 121114) | Freshwater microbial communities from Kabuno Bay, South-Kivu, Congo - kab_092012_35m | ecosystem: Environmental > Aquatic > Freshwater > Lake | place: Democratic Republic of the Congo: South-Kivu...
ATGAAGGGTTGTTTCGTGCGAAAATGACTATTCCCGCTGCCGCAAAACACTGTGGTATGACACAGAAAGAAATGAAACTTACATTTAGAGAATATTTAAAGTATCATCCGGGAGATTATGAAATCTCTTAAAACTCCATTACGCTGGCCGGGAGGTAAGTCTCGTGCCTGCACCATAATAGATCCTTACTTTCCAGATCTCCGAAACTATGATGAGTTTCGGGAACCTTTCTTGGGTGGAGGTTCTGTTGCCATTCATATTACCAAAAAGTATCCTTTTTTAAATATTTGGGTAAATGATCTTTATGAACCTCTTGTAAACTTCTGGAAACAACTTCAGATGTTTGGGACCGAACTAAAAACTGAACTATCTGGATATAAGTTGTCTCATTGTAATCCAGAACTTGCGAAAGAACTATTTGTCAATTGTAAAGAAAAAATCAATGATAGTGGTTTATCTAATCTTGATCGTGCCATTGCATTTTATATTGTGAATAAGTGTTCTTTTAGTGGTCTTACCGAAAGTTCTTCATTTTCACCACAGGCATCAAATGCCAATTTTAGTTTGCGTGGAATTGAGAAACTTCCCGAGTATTCTAAACTTATCTCTAAATGGAGAATAACCAATTATTCCTATGATTATCTAATGGATGGAAAACAGAGTACTTTTATGTATCTTGATCCTCCTTATGATATTAAGGATAATCTCTATGGGAATAAGGGATCAATGCACAAAGGATTTGATCACGATAAGTTTTCTGTTGATTGTGATTCGAATCATATGGATATGATGGTGAGTTATAATTCGAATCAACTTGTCAAAGATCGATTTAAGAACTGGACTGCCGCAGAGTTTGATCTGACTTATACGATGCGTTCGGTCGGTGAATATATGCGAGATCAAAAGCAAAGAAAAGAACTATTGCTGTTTAATTATAATAAAACTCCAAAGGTCCAATTTAGTTTTGATGGATGTTATAATTACAACAGATTAAAAAGTGAGGGATTGATTGATGACTGAATTAAAAGATTGGTTAAATTCGATTAATTTCTCCAAGAAAAATCTGCTGGAAGAAGATTCATCTCTTATTAAAGGATATGTTCCGTATGTGATTAATAAATGTCTGTCCGGCGAGATAGATACCATTATGTATGTAAATGAAATGAATATCAATCATCATCTCGACAAAGATCTTCAATATTCATTTTACTTACACAGTTTGAGAAAAAGAAGAAGATACTCTTCATGGATTTATAAAGATAAAATTGAAGATCTTGATTGTGTCAAAAGTTATTATGGATATAATAATGAGAAGGCAAAACAAGCATTGAGGATTCTCACCAAAGAGCAACTTAATTTTATAAAGTCAAAACTCGAAACCGGAGGAACAAAATAATTTAGAAATAGATGAACCGATACAAAAGATAAATAAAAGATATGTAAATAATTTTGAGGAAAATTATGTCAGTCGTAAATGAACCTATTGTGAAATGGACTCCAGATCAAATGGTGGAAATAATTCTTAACGAACCAGATGATTTTTTAAAGGTTCGTGAAACTCTTACGAGAATTGGTGTAGCATCAAGAAAAGAGAAAAAACTTTATCAATCTTGTCATATTCTTCATAAACAAGGAAGATATTATATTGTAAGTTTTAAAGAACTTTTCGCACTTGACGGCAAACACGCAAATCTTACGGTGAATGATGTTCAGCGTCGTAATCGAATCGCCCAACTTCTTGCGGATTGGGGTTTGATTGAGATTGTGGATGTTTCCAAGATTCAGGACATTGCTCCTCTAAATCAAATCAAAGTTCTTGCCTATAAAGATAAGGAAAATTGGGCTTTAGAAACCAAGTATAATATTGGTTCAAAAAAGAAAAATATTGAGGAGGTTGAGTGATGTCTTCTTGGAGAAGCAGAGAAAACCGAATAAAAAGGTGCGGGAAATATCATCCCGTCTTTTTTATAAAAGTCATATAATTATATGAGGATGCCGAAAGGGTCCACACAATCAAACCTCGCTTTTTAAGGAGTACTAAAATGACTAATCTTACAAGATATACTGCTGCCGATCTTCCTACTCTAATGGATAAGATCACCAGAAACAGTATTGGATTGGATGAATACTTTGATCGTTTGTTTAATCTTCACGAAACAACTTCAAATTATCCTCCATATAATTTGATTCAAATTAATGATTTAGAATCAAGACTTGAATTGGCTCTTGCCGGATTTAAAAAACAAGAAGTCTTCGTTTATACTCAAGATGGAAAACTTTTTGTTGAAGGTCAAAAAGAAGATAAAGAAACAAAATCTAATTATGTTCATAAAGGATTGGCCCAAAGATCCTTTACCAGATCTTGGACTCTTTCTGATGAAACAGAAGTTAGATCTGTTGATTTTGAGGACGGACTCTTATCAATTACTTTAGGAAGAGTTGTTCCGGATTATCATAAGAGAAAAGATTATCTCTAAATATATACGTCACCCCAAATATTTTTGCCATAGGGAGGCAACTGGCAAAAACCAGTTGACGCCTCCCTTTTCTGTGCTATAATGAATTGAGAGGAAAAATAAAAATGTCTGTAAAAATTGCTCTGTTAAAATCCGGAGAATCCGTAATCGCCGATATTAAAGAATTGGTTTCTGATGAAAAAGTATGTGGATACTTATTTAAAAATCCACATAAAATGCAAATCAGTAATTCAATTTTCTTAACCGAAGAACCAGTAGAATCAGATGACGGAACCGTCAGCGTAACATTCTCTTCTTGGATTATGTTTACGAGTGACAGTGAGATTCCCGTTCGTCCAGATTGGATCGTAACAATTGTTGAACCTGTTAAAGATATTAAAAAAATGTATGAGGAAAAAGTAAATGGAACGGAATGTGAAGTGTCTTCTTTTAAAGATTAATATAATATTAATTGCCGAAATTGTTGAGTTGGGATCTCAACTTGGTGAACCTGATTGTAAACTTATCAATCCACATCAAATTGATAAAGAAGGTAATCTAATTCCTTGGCCGGATATTACCGATCAAAATGAAATGTTAATTCATTCTGACAGTATCTTAACGATTGTTGATCCAAAAAAAGAAATTATTGAAAAGTATCTTGAATTAATTGCCTGATGAATTTTTATACAAATGTTCTTATGATTGGAGATTACTTTTTAGTTCGTGGTTATAAGGACGGAAACCACTTTATGACTCGTGAAAAGTTCTCTCCAACTCTCTTTGTTTCGTCTAAAAAACCAACCAAATATAAAACACTTCAGGGAGAATATGTAGAATCAATTCAACCGGGTTCGGTAAAAGACTGTAAAGAGTTTCTTAAAAGGTATAATAATGTAGAAAACTTTAAGATTTACGGAAATGAACGATTCATTTATCAGTACATTTCCGAAAAATATCCAGAAACTGAAATTAAATTTGATATTGGTAAGATTAAACTCACAACTATTGATATTGAGGTCGCATCGGAAAATGGATTTCCCGATGTAGAATCCGCAGCAGAAGAGATTCTTTTAATTACACTACAAGATTATAATACAAAACAAATACGAACTTGGGGACTTGGACCTTATCAAAGTAATCAAAAAAATGTTATTTACCGAGCATTCTCTTCCGAATACGATCTATTAAATGATTTTATTTGCTGGTGGATGATTGAAGAAAATACACCGGAGGTTATTACTGGATGGAATAGTATTTTCTATGATATTCCTTATTTAATTCGTCGTCTCGAAAAAATACTTGGTGAAAAGTTGATGAAGCGTATTTCTCCTTGGGAAATAGTATCCGAGAAGGAGACATATGTTTTAGGAAGAAATCAAATTCATTATAATATTGGTGGTATATCACAGTTAGATTATTTGGATCTTTATAAAAAGTTTACTTATAAGGCACAGGAATCATATCGTCTGGATTATATTGCCGAAGTAGAATTGGGGCAGAAAAAATTAGATCACTCGGAGTTTGATACTTTTAAGGACTTTTATACCAAAGATTGGCAAAAATTCACCTCATATAATATAAAAGACGTGGAACTTGTTGACCGATTGGAAGACAAGATGAAACTGATTGAACTGGCACTTACGATGGCATATGATGCCAAAGTAAATTATAATGACGTGTTCTCTCAAGTTGTAATGTGGGATACTATTATTTACAATTATCTTAAGACTAGAAATGTTGTAATTCCTCCTAAAACTAAATCAGAAAAAAGTCAAAAATATGCGGGTGCTTATGTAAAGGAACCTGTTTCGGGTGTTTATGATTGGGTGGTAAGTTTTGATTTAAATTCTCTTTATCCACATTTGATTATGGAATTCAATGTAAGTCCCGAAACTCTTGTGGAAGAACGACACCCAACAGTAACGGTTGATAAAATACTGAATAAAGAACTTACATTTGAACTTTATAAGGACTATGCGATATGTGCAAATGGTGCAATGTATCGTAAAGATGTGCGTGGATTCCTTCCAGAACTTATGGAAAAAATGTATAATGACCGTGTGATTTTTAAGAAAAAGATGATTGAGGAAAAGAAAAAACTTGAAGAAATTGAATCTGAAATGAGGATGAGGGGAATTGTATAAATAGTGCTATAGTAAACTATTATTTTAGATGCATCATTTCATATACAAAACAACAAATTCCTTAAATGGAAAATATTATTATGGGGCACATTCTACTAAAAATATTGATGATGGATACTTGGGTTCTGGTGTTTCTTTAAAAAAAGCAATACAAAAATATGGAAAGGAAAACTTTTACAGGGAAATTATTGAATTTTGTAATGAGGAAAACGAAATGTATCTGAAGGAAGAAAAAATAGTTGCAGAACACTATAAAAAAGAAGAATGTTATAATATGAATGTGGGTGGAAAAGGTGGTTGGAATTATGTAAACTCTAATGGTATCAATTCGGGTGATAATAACATTATGAGAAAATCTGAAGAAGTTCGGATGATAGTTTCTCAAAAAGGAAAGCAAATTAGAAAATCAAATTTAAAATATAAGCAGATTGCGTTAAAAAATTTAGAAAAAGCAGTTGAAGTTAATACTGGTAAAAAAAGACCAGAACATTCTGAATTTATGAAAGATTGGGCAGCTAATCATTGGAAAGAAAATAGAGATTATATGAGAGATTGTTTATCTTCAACATTTAAAATAACTTCCCCAACAGGAGAAGAAGTTATTACTAATAGATTTGAAGATTGGTGTAAAGAAAATAATTTACCACACTCTACTCTTTGGGTTAGTAGCAGCAAAAATGGTAAAGTCGTTACAAAAGGTAAAGCAAAGGGGTGGAAATGTGAACTTATCTGAATTGTCCGATTCTCAATTAAGAGAATTGCGTAAAAAAACTATAAAAGAGATTGCTAGATGTAATAACATCCAGATGGCAAGAAAGGTGAGTTTAAATTCTTGCTACGGTTCTATTGGGACGCCATATTTCCGATATTATAAGTTGGAAAACGCAGAAGCAATCACTCTTTCTGGGCAAGTTGCAATTAGATGGATTGAAAATAAAGTAAATCAATATCTTAATAACTTACTAAAAACTAAAGATTTTGATTTTTGTATAGCAAGTGATACGGACAGTTTGTATATTAATTTGAGTATTTTAGTTGAAAAAATATTTAAAGATAAGGATAAGAACATTAAAAAAATTATAAATTTTTTGGATACTATATCTAAAGAAAAACTTGAACCTTATATTGAAAGTTGCTATGAAGAACTGGCAGAATACTTAAATGCTTACGAACAAAAAATGTATATGAAGCGTGAGTGTATTGCCGACCGAGGAATCTGGACTGCAAAGAAGCGTTATATTCTAAATGTCTGGGATAGTGAGGGTGTTCGTTATACTGAACCTAAACTTAAAATGATGGGAATTGAAGCAATTAAATCCTCAACTCCGGCACCGTGTCGTAAAATGATTAAGGATTCTCTTAAATTGATGATGAATGGGACAGAAAAAGAAGTTATTGATTATATTGAAAAATGTAGAATTGATTTTTGTAAACTTTCTCCAGAAGAAGTATCATTTCCTCGTTCTGTTTCTGACATTCTTAAGAGTCAATGTTCTGTCAATATTTACACTAAAGGAACTCCCATTCACGTTAGAGGAGCACTTTTATTTAATCATCACATTAAAAAGAAGAACCTGGATAAAAAATATTCACTTATTCAGAACGGTGAAAAAATAAAATTTTGTTACTTAAAAACACCCAATCATATTCGTGAAAATGTAATTTCCTTTATTCAAGATTTCCCTAAAGAACTTGGACTAAATCAATATGTTGATTATGATAAGCAATTTGATAAAGGATTTTTAGAACCTCTGAAGATTATATTAAATGCGATTGGATGGAAATCAGAAGAGGTGGCATCTCTTGATTCTTTTTTCTTTTAATGATAGAATCATAATATTCAAATTTACATACAACAGGAAAAAAATAATTATGGATTTTCTTAAGGACATAGTAAAAGAGATTGGAGGAGAATATACACAACTTGCTGCGGATATTGATGAAACCGAAACTTTTGTGGATACGGGTTCGTACATTTTTAATGCTCTTGTATCCGGCAGCATATTTGGTGGTGTATCTGGTAATAAGATTACTGCTATCGCTGGTGAAACATCTACGGGAAAAACTTTCTTCAGTCTTGCCGTTGTTAAGAACTTTCTCATTAATCATCCTGATGGGTATTGTCTGTATTTTGATACTGAATCCGCAATTACTAAATCACTATTAGAGTCTCGTGGAATTGATACAAATCGTTTGGTGGTTGTGAATGTGGTCACGGTTGAAGAGTTTCGCACCAAGACACTCAAGGCAGTTGATATTTATCTAAAGAAAAAGGAAGAAGAAAGAAAACCTTGTATCTTTGTATTAGACTCTTTGGGAATGCTTTCTACAAATAAAGAGATTAATGATGCTCTTGCCGAGAAAGATACTCGGGATATGACGAAGGCACAACTCATTAAGGGTGCATTTCGTATGTTGACTCTTAAATTGGGTCAGGCAAAGATTCCTATGCTCGTGACAAATCACACGTATGAGTCGATGTCTCTTTATGGGGCTAAACAAATGTCAGGTGGGTCAGGATTGCAGTATGCTGCTTCTACAATCATCTATCTTTCCAAATCAAAAGAAAAAGACGGAACAGAAATAATTGGAAATATCATTCGTGCCAAAACTCAAAAGTCTCGTTTAAGTAAAGAAAATCAAGAGGTTTCTATTCGTCTATTTTATGATGAACGAGGATTGGATAGATATTATGGTCTTCTTGAACTTGGTGAATTGGGAGGAATGTGGAAGAATGTAGCGGGTCGTTATGAAATTGATGGTAAGAAACTTTATGCCAAAGATATTTTTAAGAATATTGAAAAATATTTCACACCAGAAGTAATGGAAAAACTTGATGTAATTGCCAGAGGTAATTTCAGTTATGGAGTATGAAAAATATTCGTATTATAAAAACTAATATAAATGTCTCTAAAATATTAGAACAACTTAAGCAACATCCAGAAGATTGGGGTTCTCAAAAAAATATTAAGGATGTGGAACAATTAGACCCCACAGAATATACGGTTACTGTGGATGTTTTACAACTTATTGTGGGTGGAGTTGAGAATGAAGATCAATATGTAGGAAATACCGAAATATGTATTAAGACTCCTGCATATGAAAAACATACGGAAATTATTAATTACTTAAGTAAATATTTTAAGAAACTTCGTCGTTGTGCGTTTCTGGCACTTCCTGTGGGTGAAATTGTGGGTTCTCATATTGACGAAGGAACTTACTATCTTACAAAAGACCGCTATCATCTTTCCATTCAGGGAAAATATGAGTATACTGTTGGGGACGAAACTATAATTGTTGAGTCCGGAACACTCTTTTGGTTTAATAACAAACTACCTCATCAGGCAGTTAATATCGGTAATGACGTTAGAATTACTTTTGTATTTGACGTTCCGCATCATAAACGTAATCTTTAATTGAAATAATGGAACGACTTGAAATTACAATTCTTAAAAACTTAATATTTAATGAAGATTATGCCAGAAAAGTGATTCCATTCATTCAACCAGAATACTACGAGCAAAGAACTGAAAAAATAGTATTTGAGGAAATTGTTAAGTTCATTGTTAAATATGGATCTTTAATCACAATAGAAGCACTTAATATTGAAATTGATAATCGTAAGGATTTAACCGAAACCGAAAGTAAAGAAATTGTAGAACTATTTTCCAAACTCAATAATAGTCCAGTAGATAATCAGTGGATATTGGATAGTACCGAGAAGTGGTGTCGTGATCGTGCCATTTATTTGGCACTGATGGAATCGATTCATATTGCCGATGGTAAAAATGAGAAAAAAGGTAGAGATGCCATTCCCAGTATTCTCTCGGATGCCTTGGCAGTATCTTTCGATAATAATATAGGACACGATTATCTTCGCAATTATGAGGAGAGATATGAGTATTATCACAAAAAAGAAAATCGTCTTGAATTTGATTTAGATTTCTTCAATAAAATTACGAATGGTGGTGTTCCCAATAAGACTCTCAATATTTTTCTTGCGGGAACTAATGTTGGAAAAACTCTGGCAATGTGTCATATGGCATCTTCTTTTTTGCTTCAATCCAAAAATGTTCTTTATATTACTATGGAGATGGCAGAAGAAGAAATAGCAAAACGAATGGATGCAAATATGTTAAATGTTCCAATTAATCAATTAGAAGATTTACCAAAATCTATCTTTAATAGTAAATCTATTAAATTGGCAGAAAAAACACAGGGAACCTTAATTATCAAGGAATATCCAACTGCCTCCGCACACTCCGGGCACTTTAAGGCACTTCTAAATGAACTTTCTCTTAAGAAATCTTTCAGACCTGATGTGATTTTTATTGATTATATCAATATCTGTGCATCATCCAGATTTCGTGCCGGAAGTAATATGAATTCTTATACTATCATCAAATCTATTGCTGAAGAACTTCGTGGTCTTGCTGTTGAATTTGATGTTCCAATTTTCAGTGCGACACAGACTACTCGTAGTGGTTTTAGTTCATCTGATGTTGAAATCACGGATACTTCGGAATGTATATTTGTGGATGAGACTATTGAAATGAGAGATGGTAATATTAAAAAAATCTCTGAAGTATCTGTAGGGGATCAAATTAAATCTCAAGACAGTTATAAAACTGTAATGATGATTCATCACAAAAAAGAAAAGGAATGTATTAAGGTTATTACTAAAAATGGAAAGACCATTATTGTAAGTAAGGAGCATATTTTTCCAACCAACAATGGCAGAAAATCATTTAATTCCGGTTTATCTGTTGGAGATTATCTTAATACTAACTCGCATATATAAAGTCTATTGTTTTCGGCATATAAAGGTATATAAATAATAACCAGATACAATAGACTTAATATACTATATGAAAAAATATAACAGTTATAAGAATAAATTGGACTGGTTAAAAAGAAATAAAAAGTTCTCTCATTACTTTAATTATGATTTTTTTAATAAAAATACTGGGTATATTGGAGAATATCTTGATTCTATAGATGAATCACCAAATAGTTCTCAAATAAAGACTATTGGTTTGCTGTGTGATTTATCTCTTTTATATAAGAATGATATAGAACAAAAATATGATGAATATAAGTGTGAAAAAAGTGTAAAGAAAAAAATAGAAATTAGATATGGTAAAGATCAACTTAACATATATGAGAATAAATTAAAAAATAGACCGAAACCAGTAGTGAAAAGTATCTTGACTATTCAGTATTGGTTGGATAAGGGATATACGGAAATACAAGCAAAGGAAAAAATATCACAAATACAATCAAATAATTCTAAAAAGCGACATAAAAAAACATTTAATTATAAAATACAAAATCCGATATGTGTCGAGTATTGGAAAAATATTGGTTTTGTTGATAATGATGAAATTGAAAAATTAAGAAAACCTTATTTAGATAAATGTTCCAATACTTTAAGTAGATATATTAATAAGTATGGTGAAGAAGAAGGTAAGAAAATATTCTATAAAGGTGTTGATAAAAGAATAGAAACTCTATTAGAAAGATATGGAACAAAAACAATAACTACTTATGTATCCAAAGAATCCTTGAGATTTCTTATAAAATTATATAAAGAAATACGGAAAATGGGAGTACAGAAAACTGATATAGTTTGGGGAATATCTGGAAATAAAGAGTTTGTTTTGACTGATTTTGATAATGATAGAAGTTATTTTTATGATTTTGTAATCAAGAGCAGAAAAATAATTGTAGAATATAATAATCTATTTTGGCATCCAAGAAAAAGAGAAGAATGGAAAGGTATGGGTGATTATGATGATATTTTGCAGTATCAAGAATTAAAAGAAAAACTTGCTATTTCTCGTGGATATGCGGTATACTATGTTTGGAATGATGATAACCTAATAGAAAAAATAAATTACTTAAAAGGATTAATATTAAATGAATGCTCTTGAAGAAAAATGCTTGTATAAGGCAAATAAATTAATTCAATCTGGATTTAGCAATTTAGATTTATTTCAGTTAACTGATTTGTTAATTAAGTTGGAAACTGAAAAAGATGAAAAAAATCTTTTAACTGATAAAGATATTGATTATAATGATGAGATAGTTTCAATAGAATACTGTGGAATAAAAGAAACAATAGACATTAGTGTTTCTGGTGATAATCTATTTTATTGTAATGGAGTTCTAACAAAAAATAGTTTCGGACTTCCGGCGACTGCCGACTTTCTTGTTGCCTTAATAAGCACAGAAGAACTGGAGCAACTCGGGCAGATTATGGTTAAGCAATTAAAAAATCGTTATGGGGATAAATCTGTTTATAAAAGATTTGTAGTTGGAATTGACCGTGCCAAAATGCGTCTTTATGATGTAGAACAATCAGCACAAAAAGACATACTTGACAGCGGGCAAGAAGAAGAGTATAATACTGAAGAAACAAAACCAAAAAAATCATTTGAGGGATTTAAGTTTTAGTATGACACAAAAAGTAGATTTTAATAAGTATCAGAACTTTGTAGATGCCGTAACTTCTGATGCGTCTAAAGACTTTCTTGCCTTATCTGATCGTATGGTTGAACTTGATGAGAAAGGTGCTAATATTGAGCGTCTTTTGACCGCTTCTGTTGGAATCAATGCCGAAGGTGGTGAGTTTTTGGAAATAGTCAAGAAAATGGTTTTTCAGGGTAAATCTTGGAATGATGAGACCCGAACTCATCTAATTAAAGAACTTGGTGATACGATGTGGTATGTGGCACAGGCGTGTATTGCTCTTGATGTATCTTTTGATGAGGTGATTCAGACCAATATTGACAAACTGATGAAGAGATATCCAGCTGGATTTTTTGATGTGTATTATAGTGAACATCGTGAAGAGGGCGATATTTAAAGATTTTATTCATAAATATTTTTACTGTTAGATTATGTGTATTTTTAATGAAAGATCTCCAAGTATTCATTAACAATATTCTTGATATTTTCATCACTAAAAAATCATTACCAAAAGATGTATTGAATGATTTTATTGCGTATTTTTACTTTACTCTTGATAAAGAAATCAAATCAAATAAATCAGAATTGTTAAAGAATAAATATATTAAGATTAGAAAAAATGGTCTAATCTATATTATTGCCAATAAAGAATCAATATTGGCAAATATTCGTAAGAAAAAATTAAGTAAGTAATGAAAAGTTTTCTTCAGTTTATAACAGAAGCAACATCACCTTCCGAACAGGCAATGCGTCTTGGATTACAGAGTGATGGGCATGGTGGATGGTATGATCGAAGAACGGGAGAGTTTGTTGCGAAAACAGAAGGTGGGCAATTAAAGTTTTACAACAAGAGACAGAGAATAGGAGCAAAAGATCCAAAACAAACAGAGCACGAAAAGAGGATTCCTTCTCCAAGTTATAATGATCCAAACGCACCACAACCAGCGCCAGAACCGGAACCTCAACAAGAACCAGCACCCCAGCAACCAGTAGCGGCACAATCACCGGAGCAAGTTGGACCACCTCCGGTTGAAAAAACGAAGGGAACTCTAACTGTTGCTTTTGGAAGATTTAATCCTCCTACAATCGGACATCAGCAACTTATGGATGTTGCAGCAAATGCCGCTGCCGGAGATGAGGACGGTCAATATTTAATTTTCCCATCACGCAGTCAGGATAAAAAGAAGAATCCATTAGATCCAGATACAAAGATTTCTTATATGCAGAGATTCTATCCAAATCATGCCGGAAACATTGTAAATGATCCTAATACCAAAACCATCTTTGATGTATTAAAGATGGCACATAATGATGGATACTCAGGTGTAAGAATCGTGGGTGGTGCCGATAGAGTAAAAGAGTTTGAGAAACTTTCGAATAATTATAACGGGCAACTCTATCAATTTGATAATATTGAGGTTATTTCTGCCGGAGAAAGGGATCCCGATGCAAAAGGTGTAGAAGGAATGTCGGCATCAAGAATGAGACTTGCCGCTGCCGAAAATGATTTTAAGACATTTAGATCTGGTCTTCCTCCTGGTGTAAAAAGATCAGAAGCAAAAGAACTATTTGATA
>Ga0172376_10006545_pt1 | contig 12648 bp, 10 predicted proteins | sample Lak35m_FD_121114 | JGI IMG/M metagenome (GOLD analysis project Ga0172376, IMG submission 121114) | Freshwater microbial communities from Kabuno Bay, South-Kivu, Congo - kab_092012_35m | ecosystem: Environmental > Aquatic > Freshwater > Lake | place: Democratic Republic of the Congo: South-Kivu...
ACGGCGAGAGGACCGCGGCGAGCATGATGCCGGCGTAGGCCAGGTATCCGGCGACGGCCGAGATCTGGATCACGAGATCCAGCGTCGGCAGCCCGAGCACCAGCGCCGAGGCCACGGCCCAGACGAAGAGGACCGCATGACGCGGGATGCCATGGCGGGAATCCACGCAGGCCAACCAGCCCGCGCCAGGCAACATGCGGTCGCGGGCCAGCGCGAACAGCAGGCGGCTCGTGGCGGCGAGCGAGGCCAGCGCACAGGCGAAGATGGACACCGCAACCACGGCGAGCACCCCCGGCCACCACGGCCCGGTCGCCTGGCGGAGGATGTCCTGCAGCGGATTGTCCGAGGCCTGCATCGCCGGCAGGTCGACGATGCATCCGACGGCCCCGGCCAACAGGACCGCGCCCGCCAGGCCCGATCCGAGCAACGACGCGAGGATGGCCCGGGGCACCGTTCGGCGCGGATCGACGGTCTCCTCGGCGAGGTCGGCCGCCGCCTCGAAGCCGGTCAGACACCAGGCGCCGAGCAGCAGCGACAGCGCCCAGGCCCCGGGGCCCGGGGCCGATCCGGAGATCGCCTCGCGCGCCTGGAGCATGGCCTCCGGCAACGCTCCGGCGCGGAGGGCGACCGTCACGAGCAGCGCGCTCACCCCGGCGACGCCGACCAGTTCGGTCCACACCCCTATGTCATTGACCCGCGCCGTCAGGCGCATTCCCCACAACTGGGTCAGGGTGACCAGTGCGATCACCCCGAGCGTCACGGCAGTCAGCATCGGCGGACCCGCCCGGCCCGGTGCCACGACCGCGGCGACCTGTGAGGCCAGCGTCGCGCAGATGCCCGGGAATCCGGTGAGGAGCTGGAGCACCAGGAGCCATCCGACGGCGAAACCGCAATGCGGGTTCACCAGGCGCCCGGCCCACTGGTAACCGTAGCCGGAGAGCGGCATCCGGCGCGCGAGGTCGGCCATCACGACGGCGACCAGCATCTGCCCGGCCAGCACCGCCAGCCACGACCAGACCACGGCCCCGCCGACCTGCCGGAGTCCGTGGCCGAAATTGGCGAAGACCCCGGTGAACACCGAGATGAGGGAGAAGGCGACCGCGAAGCTCGAGAACCCGCCCAGGGTGCGCCGCAATTGCTGGGCGTAGCCGAAGCGGCCCAGGTCCTCGGCGTCTTGGTCGGGCGGGTTCATGGCGCCCAGGTCCCGTACAGGGCGGTGATGCGCTCACGGAGGGATGCAACGAAGGCCGGGGTGATCTCCGCCTCGTGGGCGATCCCATACCAGAGTCCGGCCTCGCGTACGAACGAGCCGAGGTTCATCAGCGCGTGCTCCAACTGCGCCCAGGTGATTCCCATCGCCTCCGGACGGATGTCCACGCCCACCCGGTGGATCCGCCGGAGCATCCCGTCGGCATCGTCGCCATGCAGCATCGAGCCCGCGACGATGCCCAGGCAGACAGGCTGGCCGTGGATGAACTTGCGGCCGGTGTGGTACTCGAGCGCGTAGAAGATGAAATGCTCGACCCCCTCGATGTGGCGCGGATTCCATCCGGCGTTGTGGAACGAGGCTCCGGCCCAGCGCATGGCGCCCATCAGGCTGCGGATTCCCGCCTCGCTCACGCGGCCGATCTCGTCGAGGCGGGGCAGGAGATCGTCCAGCACGGCCCGCGCCTCGGCCACCCGGGCCTCGTCGTAGGGCCACTGGGGCTCGGTGCGCCCGCGGTCGCGGGCCAGCCGCCAGTCGGCATGGGCCGTGTGGAAGCAGAGGATCTCGCAGATCCCGCTGCGGTTGAGGGCCGGCGGGGCGGCCTGGAGGATGTCGAAGTCGACATAGACGGCCTCGGGCACGGCCCACCCGACATAGCGCACATGCCCGCCGAACCTCAGGCCGGCGCGGTGTCCGAACGGGGCGTCGACGGTCATGGCCGTCGGCACCTGGAAGAGGGGCACCCTCCGCTGCCAGGCGATGAATTTGGCCACATCGATCGCCTGTCCTCCGCCAAGGCCGACCACCGAGGCCGACGGCGGGATGGAGGGCAGCTCCCGGGTGAGTTCATCCCCGTCGATGGTCCGCACGAAGTAGGGCGTGACCTGGCCGGCGAAGCGGTCGGCGAACCGCGGCCACAGGTCCTCCATGGTCACGACGAGGCAGGGCCGGTGGGCGAAGTTGGGGATCTCGGCCAGCAGATTGCGTCCGAAGACCGTGGTGAATTCGTGGCCGGTGGAAGGATGGAACGTCATGGCTTCGAAAGGATTCCCCGCCTGCCACCTGCCGCCGCCCGGACCCAACCTGTCCTCCCCTGCCGACACGGGCTTGGCTCACGGCTGCGATGAATTCGGAGGTTCTGCCGCGGAACGCTGCCACCGGTCGGATCCCCTGCCAAGGCCCCGTCTGGGTCGGATTCAGGGGGCACGGGGACCGAGACCATCGTATCCCAGGGTCCGGGCGCGCCCCCGGGTCCGTCCCGGTCCGTCCGGGGCCAGGGGTTCGAGAACGCGACCAATTGCCCCCCGGTGATCCTCCTTCGACTCCGCGGCCCGGGCGGGTAGTCTCGGTCCATGCTGATGCTGCGCCATGCGGTGGACCGCGATTGGGCCAACCGCGTCACCCGCCGCCTCGGGGACCTGCTCGTGGACCATGCCCATCTGGAGCGCAAGGCGGCCACGACGGCGATCCACCTCGAGAAGTACCGTGAACTGTTTCCCAAGGTTCATGACCTCAACCGGATCGCCATCGAGGAACTCCAGCATTTCGAGCTCGTCCTCGGTCTGCTCGAGCGGCGGGGTTGGGCGTTCGGGCAGCCGCAGCGCAGCGAATGGATCACGGGCATGATGCGCGGGATCCGCCAGGGACGCCGGGAGTCGGCCATCGACCACCTGGTGGTCTGCGCGCTGATCGAGGGACGGAGCTGCGAGAAGTTCCAGATCCTCGCCGCGCACCTCGCGGGTTCCGAACCGGAACTCGCGCGCTTCTACCAGTCGCTGGTCGAGTCGGAGGGCAATCACTATGCGACCTACCTGCTCATGGCGCGGGAGATCGATCACGGCGAGACCGACGCGCGGCTGGACTGGTTCCTCGACCGCGACGCCGAGCTGATGGCCCTCCGCCACGACCTGTGCATCCTCCACTGACCCGGTCGGCCGGGCCGGGGCTGCGTGGGGGGAGGGCGCCTCAGGCCGACGCCCGAATCGGCCGGAGCGGTCGTCCACCGCAGTCCCGGCATGAGGGGGCACGCCCGGTGTACTGGGTCCGGCATCTCGGGCAATAGCGGGTGTGGGCGGGATCGTCGGGGACCGGAGGCTGCTCCCAGAGCCCCGGGTCGATTCCCCGGTCACGGGCGATCTGCTCCAGGATGGTGAGGGCCTCGCCGGAGCCGGTCGCTCCCACCGGGACCTCGGCGACGTCGCCGGCGGGAAAGCGCATCCGTCGCCACCGATCGGCCGCGAAGGAATCCCAGTCGCGGAATCCCGGCAGGGAGGCGGCCACCGCCGCCGCGTCGCAGCCGCTCAGGGCGTCCTTCTGGGCAAGGTCCCACGACCGCATCGCCGCCAACGGAGACAGGCAGGCCGAGAGCACCAGGCGCCACCGCTCGTCGTCCAGGCCGGGAAACTCCCGCCGGTGTCGACGGGAAAGCAGGACCGCATCCACCGCCATCAGCCCGGCCGCCACGGGCGTCACGATCCACAGGGTTGGGCCGACGCCCAGGAGGCCCAGCGAAACGGGAGCCACCCCCCAGGCCAGCGCCAGCAGCGCGAACGCGATCCAGCGCAGCGGCGCGAAGGCATGGGCCACCCCGGACCGCCGGAGGGCGATCGCCTTGGGATCGTGCCGGCGGCCGGACAACGGGTCCCCGCCAGCGGGTGTCGGGTCCCCGGGACCGGCGGCCTCCGCCGGAACCTCCCGCACCACGTAGGCCCGGGCCAGACCGGGCAGAGGAACGACCGCGTGGAGCAATCCCCGGACGGTGCGCACGACCGCCCGGGGCCCGGCGGCCTCCCAGCCACGCCCCCGGCGTCGGAACAGCACGCTCCCGGCCGGCACCCAGACGACGAATTCCGACAGGTGCAGCAGCAGCAACACCCCGAGGAAGACCTGCACCGAACTCATGGCCGGGGGACCCCCTCGGGGCTCCGCTCAGAGGTCCAGCGCCTGGCCCGGGCCGGGCTCGAGCACCTTGATCTTCGGGTGCCGGGAGTGGATCTGCTCGCGGATCCAGCCGCGCGCATCGGCATCCCCGTGGCCGAGGACCACCACACGGGGATCGACCTCGGACACCATGGACACGAGGTCGTCGCGGTTGGCATGGGCGGTCAGGTCGAGGTCGAAGACCTCGCAGTTGCGCGTGAGCTGCCCGACCGAGGGGCTGAAGTGGAACTTCTCGCCGGGCTTGGCGGCCTTGAGGCGTCCGCCGGGGGTTTCCGAGTCGGCGTAGCCGACGAAGAAGATGCCGTGGCGCTCGTCACCGACGATGCGGGCGGCCAGGGCGTGCGCACCGGTGTTCTCGCTCATCATGCCGGCGGTCATCACACAGATGCGGCCACCCCGCAGCGACATCGACTCGATGTCGTTGGTGGAGACCACCTGCAGGTTCAGCGCATGGGTCAGCTTGAGGTTCGGATGATGCCGGTGGGTCCGGTTGGACTGCAGGTCGTAGATCTCGGTGAACACGCGGCCGAGGCCCCCGATGTAGACGGGCTGCTCCCGCAGCTTCCCGGACCGCATCAGCAGCGCCAGGAAGGCGAGGATCTCCTGCGTGCGGCCCAGCGCGAAGGCCGGGATGAGCACCGTGCCCTTGCGCGCCAACACCCGCTCGATGCCCTCGGCCAAGCGGTCCAGCTCGTGGTCCCGGCTGAATCCGGCCGGCACCTGGCGCGCTCCGCGCGTCGTCTCCATGACCAGCACGTCGGCCCTGACGCCCTCGAAATCGGCCGCCCGGAGCAGGGTCTGGTCGTGGAAGCACACGTCGCCCGAGTAGAACAGGCTCTGCTTGCGGCCCCGGACCAGCACCCCGGCCGAGCCGAGCGCATGGCCCGCGTCGAAGAACTCCAGCGTCGGGCCGTGACGCCGGCCCTGTCCGGGCACGTGGTTCCGGGCGAACTGGGCCCACTCGATCTCGCGGCGATGCGCGAAGCCCTGGAAGACCGGCGCGTAGTCGTCGACCTCCGCATGGGTGTAGAGCGGATACTCGCGGATCCCCAGCTCCTCGCGCTGGCGGACCATGACGTTCACCGAGTTGTGCAGCACCCGCTCGACGATGAAGTAGCTCAGGTCGGTCATCAGCACCCGGGCGTGCGGGAAGTACTGGAGGGCCACCGGCAGCGACCCGACATGGTCGTGGTGGCAATGGGTCAAGGCGATGGCGTCGACGTCCAGGTCGCGGACCGATTCGTAGAGAGGCAGGGAGGAAAGGCCCTCACGTTTGGGGTGGGTTCCCGCGTCCATCAGGAGTTGGTGCCCGTCCACCGAAAGCATCCAGGCGCTGGCCCCGATGTCATGGTCGGGGTTGAGGTTGGTGATCCGCATCGCCCAGATGGATAGCCCCTGCCTCCCCCCGACCGCAAACGCGGAAACCATCTATCACTCGGCCGGGGGCGCCTCCGGGGCGCCGGACGGGACGGGGCCGGTGGCCGCCGGAAGGACCAGGGTCGCCACCAGACCGCCCCCGGGTGCGTTGGCCAGCTCCAGCCGCCCCTGGCAGGCCGCCAGGCAGCTCTTCACGATGGCCAGGCCCAGTCCGGTGCCGCCGGTGTCGCTGGAGCGGGAGGTGTCGGGCCGGTAGAACGGTTCGCCCAGGCGGCGCAATTCCGCCTCGGGCACCCCGGACCCGGAGTCGGTCACCGACCACAGGACCTGGCCGGATCCGTCGGCCCGGGCCTCGACGCGGATGGGCCCGAGGCCGCCGGCGTGATGGCGCGCATTGCGCAGGAGGTTGCCCATGGCGCGCTCGACCAGGTCCGGGTGGCCGAGGACGGCCAGGGTCTCCGGCACCCGGACCTCGAACCCGGCGACCCCGGACATCTCCCGTCCGGCCACGCGGCGGGTCGCCCCGGCCAGCGGGATGGCGGTGCGCTGCGCGTCGGCGGGCTTCAGCGCCGCCTTGGAGAACTGGAGCAGCTCGTCGACCAGCGCCGACATGTGACGGACCTCCTCGCGCACGTCGTCCACATAGGGCCGGCTGTCCGGATCGGCGCGCTGTTCGAGCACGCCCAGAGCCATCTCCATCCGGGCCAGCGGCGAGCAGAGTTCATGGGCCACGTCGCCGAGGAAGCGTTTCTGACCGTGCACCAGGCCGTCGAGTCGGCCCGCCATGCGATGGATCGAGCGGCCGAGACGGCCCAGCTCGTCGCCCCGGTCCTCGGCCACGACCGTGTGGAACCGCCCCTCGGCGATGCGCTCGGTGGCCTCCGAGAGGCGGGACACGGTCCGGGTGATCCCCCGGACGAAGGGCAGCCACCAGAGCACCGACACCGCGATGACCCCGCCCCCGGCCCACAGCCAGGGGCGCAGGTCGAAGAAGAGGCCGCCGGCCGAGAGGGTCGCGGAGGAGATCACCAACCTCAGGCCCCGCGGCACGCCCGGGCCCCGAAGCGGCGTGCCCTGGACGAGCCAGTAACGCGTCGGCTCACCCGCCCGCAGGAAGGCGCGCGGCATCGGTCCCGCGGGGCGCGAGCCGGGCCGCGGCGGCGGCGGACCGCCGAAGCCCGGTGGACCCGACGGATCCGGCAGGCCCGCCAACCGCCCCTCCGGCGGGGGGCCGGATCGGGGCTCCTCGAAGTCCGGGCGCATCCGGCGCTCCTCGGGTTCGGGACCTGGCGGGAGCACCGGACGCAACCGCCGGGCGACCTCGTCCGGCACCTCCAGCGCAGCGCCCAGCCACCGGCTGCCGTCCTCGCGGAGCAGCAGCACCCGGACGGGATAGGCCTCCTCGAACCGCGCCAGGGCCCGCTCCCACTCGGCGAACGGGCGCTCGCGCAACTCGGCCAGCAGGGCCCCGGTCGCGGCTTGGGAACGCTCGCCGGCCACCCGCCCAAGCAGGGACTCGCCCCCCAGCTCGGTCCAGAGGAACACCCCGAAGGCGGTGCCCAGCAGCACAAGGTTGAGCAGCAGCCAGAGGAGGATGCGCGGCAGGAGCGGCAGTCGCAGGGTCATTCGGGATCCTCCGGGTCGACCATCATGTAACCGGCCGACCGCAGCGTGCGGATGAAGCGCGGGGTCTTGGGATCGTCGCCCAGCTTGCGGCGCAGGGCCGAGATGTGCACGTCGATGGATCGGTCGAAGACGTCGTAGTCGCGCTCGCGGATCTCGTCGAGCAGCGCCTCGCGGGTCTTGACCCGGCCTCGGGCCCGGGCCAGCGACACCAGCAGGTCGTACTCGACCGGCGTGAGCGTCAGCGGCGCGTCGCCGAGCACGGCCGAACGCGCGGACGGCCGGAGGCGCAGCGGTCCCACGACCAGTTCCTGGTCGTCGTCGTCATCCTCCTCCGGACGGGCGCGGGTCGAACGCCGGGTCACCGCGCGCAGCCGCGCGAGCAGCTCGCGGGTGGAGAAGGTCTTGGGCAGGTAGTCGTCGGCGCCCATCTCCAGGCCCACGATGCGGTCGGCCTCGTCGCCCCGCGCCGTGAGCATGAGCACCGGCACGTCGGTGCGGGCGCGGATGCGCTTGAGGACCTCGAAGCCGTCGAGGCCCGGCAGCATCAGGTCGAGCAGGACGGCATGCCACGAGCCGGCCGTGGCGCGCTCCACGCCCTCCGGGCCCGTGTGCACGGCCTCGACCGAATAGCCCATCGGCGCGAGGTAGTCGCGGATCAGGCGGCAGAGCTTCCGGTCGTCGTCGATGACGAGGATCCTGGGAAGGGCGGCGTCGCCGGACGGGCCGGGGGCGGCGGAAACGGGACTTTTCATGGCGTCGCGTGCGGGGCTTGCGCGGTCCATTCCGGCATCCCGACGAGCCCGAGGCTAGAAGGAATCCCCGGGCGGGCCCGCCCACATTTACCCCGTCCTAACAATTTTCGCCCGTCCCGACATCAACCCATTACAGGGAGGGTGTCTCTTGTCTTCAGAACGGCACGGCGAGGGTTCGCCGGACGTCCAAGAAAAAACAACAAGCCACAAAACGACACATCCCATGAAGACCCTGAATCGCACCCTGATGGCGCTGGCCCTGGCCGGCGCGGCCCTCACCGCCACGGCCGAGAACGACGAGCGCCCACTGCCCCGCGGCGGTCCCGGTGGCCCCGGCGGCCGAGGCCGGATGCCCTCCCCGGTGATGGAGGTCCTCGATGCCAACCACGACGGCGTGATCGACGCCGACGAGATCCGCAATGCCGCAGCGGCACTGCTCAAGCTCGACAAGAACGGCGACGGCACGCTGACGGCCGAGGAACTCCGGCCCGCCCGCCCGGACGGCGGCCGAGGCCCCGGTGGTCCCGGTCGCCCTGGTGGCCCTGGTGGCCCCGGCGGTCCCGGCGGTCCCGGCGGTCCTGGCGGGCCGGGCCGTGAGGGCCGTCCGCCGCATCCGGATCGGGAGTGACCGCCCCGGGATGGGCGCCTTGGCCCACCACCCGTCCGCCACAAACCGGCGACTTCCCGACACCGGGAAGTCACCGGTCTTCCGTGTGGAGGGGAGTCATCCGCGGCCGAAGATCCACCGGGCCAACTGCGCCAGCGAAGCCGGCTGGCCGGTGCGCAACACGGCCCGACGGAAGACCCGGGCACAGGCCCACAGGACGAGGATGTCGGAGATCACCAGGAGCATGAGGGTGCCCACCACATCGAACCATGGGGGGCTCGCCGCCACCCGGTTCATCATCACGAAGGGCGTGTAGGGCGGGATCCACGACAGCCAGGTGGCGATCGGCCCGTTGGGATCCTTCGGGATGAAGGTGATCGAGACCAGGGGCACCATCATGAAGAGCGCGATGACCCCGGTGAAGTTCTGCGCCTCCTTGAGGTCGCTGCACGTGCTCCCGAGGGCGAGGATGACCGCCGAGTAGAACAGGTAGCCCAGCACGAAGTAGAGGCCGAAGGCCGGGAGGATCCAGGAGTCGCCCAGGAGCGTGGCCAGCTCGAGCGGCAACCGCGCGATCGCGGAGTCCGGGGCGACGGCGGCGATCCCGGACGAACCCACCATCCAGGCGGTGACCAGCACCAGCGACCCGATCCACGCCAGCGCCATCACCGCGCCGACGGCGGCGACGCCGAGGAGCTTGCCCACCATGAGCTGCAGCGGCGTCACCGACGACACGAGCACCTCGAGGATCCGGTTGGAGCGCTCCTCGATCAGCGAGTTGAGGAGCATCTGCGAAACGGCGAAGACCGCGATCCAGAGCAGGTAGACGAACACGCTCGGAGCCCACTGCCGCAGCTGGTCGGCCAGCCCCACCTGCTCCTCGCCGGCGGCCTTGCGCGGATTGAGGTCCACGACCCGGGCACGCGCGGCCTCGACCTGGCCCACCAGCGCCGGATCCACGCCCCGGCGGCCGTACTCGGCCCGGCGGTGCTCCCGGGACAGGGCCTCGGCCATCGCGTCCCGGAGCGAGGTGTCCGCCTGGTTGTCCGACCAGAACCTCAAGACCGGCGGATCGCCGGGCCCCTCGCCATCCAGGACGAGGGCCGCGGCAAAGAGGGCGACGGGCTCGCCACGATCCTCCGCCGGACAGGGGCGTCCCTCGCGCAACCAGTCGCGCAGGCGGCCCTCGAACTCCGCGAGGTCGCCGCGCCAGGCCAGGCCGGCCGGCAGCACCACCGGGCGATGGAGGGGCTCGGGAGGCGTGAAGCCGCCGGCATCGGGGCGCATCGACCCCGCGACCTGCGACCGGAGGTCCGGCCAGGAGGTCCCGCTGCCGTCGATCGCCGGCAGCGACCGGCCCGGCAGGAGCCTCGGCGCGGCCCATTCGCGGAAGCGCATCGACCCGCGCCGCTCCTCCATGCGACGGAGGTGCCCGAGGATCACCCCGGCCGAGCCGCCGGCCCGCGTCGCGTCGACGAGCGCGAAATGACGGGTGGGCGTGCCCTTGCGCGCCAGCCACAGGGGCACCTGCGAGGCGATCACCCAGAGCAGCGGCACCATGAGGATGCCGAACCAGAAACCCCGGGTCCGGGCGTTGCCGAGGAACTCGCGGGCGGCGATGAGCAGGGCTGGACTCATCGCATCGAGGCCTCCCGGGCCCCGGGTCCGACCAGGTGGACGAACACGTCGTGCAGGTCGGTCTCGTGCACGTCGAACCGCCGCAGGCGGATCGACCGCTCGAAGCAGGCCTCGAGGACCGAGCCCGGATCGGCCCCGACCGCCAGCGCGAGGCTCCAGCGTCCCGCTCCGAGGCGGTCCCGGACCACCACCCCGGGCAGCGGCCCGGGATCGACCGACGGGTCGGAGGTCTCCAGCGCGATGCGCACCGGCAGCAGGCGCCGGGCCTCGGGCACCGTGCCTTCGAAGAGACCTCGCCCGCCGCCGAGGATCGACAACCGGTCGCACAGGCGCTCGGCATGGGCCATGACGTGGGTCGAGAACAGGATCGTGGCACCACGCGCCTTCAGGTCGGAGACGATCTCCTCGAGCACCTGCTGGTTCACCGGATCGAGCCCGGAGAAGGGCTCGTCGAGGATGACCAGCTCGGGCCCATGCGCGATGGAGGCCAGCACCTGGACCTTCTGTCCCATGCCCTTGGAGAGGGTCTCGACCTTGGCCATGGCGAACGCCCCCAGGCCATGGCGTTCCAGGAGCGACCGGGCGCGGCGCGCGGCCTCCGAACGGCCCAGGCCCTTGAGCCGTGCGAAGTAGGCGATGACCTCCGCGCACCGCATGCTCCGGTACAGGCCCTTCTCCTCCGGCAGGTAGCCCACGCGGTCGCGCACCGCCAGGGCCGAGGGCGACCCGAGCACCGACAGCCGGCCCGAATCGGGCAGGAGCATGCCGAGGATCATCCGCAGGCTGGTGGTCTTGCCGGCCCCGTTGGGACCCAGGAAACCGTGGACCGACCCGCGCTCCACCCGGAGGGAGAGATCGCAGACGGCCCGGAAGTCGCCGAAGGACTTCGAGACCCGATCCAGTTCGAGCACGACCGCCATGGGAGAATCGTGGTCGTCGGGGCCCGGACGGACAAGGACATCCCGGACCGTTTGCCCGGGGCCGGACCGCTTCTGCGGTTTCCCTCCGGCCTGACCGGGGGCATCCTCGCGTCCGACCGATGAAACCGACCGCCTGCTCCTTCACCGTCAACGGACGCACCTACACCCCGCCGGCACGCCCCGTGGCGGTCCTCTGCCTCGACGGCTCGGCCGACGCCTACCTCGATGCCGCCATGGCCCGGGGGCTGATGCCCCACGTCCAGCGGCTGGCCGTGCAGGGCTGGCGCGGCTCGGCCCGGGCCGCCATGCCCACCTTCACCAACGTCAACAACAGCTCCATCGTCACCGGCACCCCGCCGTCGGTCCACGGCATCGGCGGCAACTTCTTCTACGATCCGTCGATCGGCCAGGAGGTCATGATGAACTCCTCGAAGTTCCTCCGGGTGCCCACGCTGTTCCCGGCCGCGCAGGAGGCCGGCCGCCAGGTGGCCGTGGTCACCGCCAAGGAAAAGCTGCGGGACATCTTCGCCAGCGGGCTCATCGGCCGGGGCGGCATCGCCTTCTCGTCGGAGAAGGCGCGGGAGGCGGCGCCGGCCACGCACGGCGTCGGCGATGTCGAGACGCTGGCGGGACCGACCCCGCCGATCTACTCGGGCGAGGCCTCGCTCTACGTGCTGCGGGCCGGCGTGCGGCTGTTGCAGGCCGGGCGGGCCGACTTCCTCTACCTGAGCACCACCGACTTCATGCAGCACAAGCACGTGCCCGACGCTCCCGAGGCGCTGGAGTTCTACGCGGCCATCGACGCCGAGGTCGGGCACCTGCTGGCCCTCGGCGCGGTGGTGGGGATCACCGCCGACCACGGCATGAACTCCAAGCAGCGCGCCGACGGCTCACCCAACGTGGTGTACCTGGAGTCGGAGCTGGACGCGCGCTGGGGCCCCGGGTTCCGCGTCATCCTGCCGATCACCGATCCCTACGTGGTCCACCACGGGGCGCTGGGTTCCTTCGCCCAGGTGCACCTGCCGGCCGACCGGACCGTGCCGCTGGCCGAGGTCCTGGACTTCATCGCCACCCTGCCGGGCATCACCGAGGTGCTCCCGCGCGACCCGGCGGCCCGGCGGATGGAACTGCCTCCCGACCGCATGGGCGACCTGGTGGTGTGCTCGGGCCGGGACGCCGTGATCGGCCGCACCCCCGCCTACCATGACCTGAAGGCCATCGAAGGCGGCCTGCGCTCGCATGGCGGCCGCTACGAGGAGACGGTTCCCTTCGTCCTGAGCCACCGGCTGCGCCCGCAGCATGCCGCGCGCGCCCTGGGCGATCCCCGCAACTTCGACATCTTCGACTTCGCCTGCAACGGCACCGTGGCCGACTGAGTCCGCGCACCCCTTCCCGAGCCATGGCCTTGTCCTCCTCCACCGACCCCTGGATCGACCGCGCGCTGCGGGTATTCCCCGGCGGATCCAATGGTGAGTTCGGCATCCCGCCGGAGCGGCTCGTGGTGCCCGAACGCGGCCAAGGCGCCCGGATCTGGGACACCCGGGGCCGGGAGTTCGCCGACTTCACCATGGCCTGGGGATC
>Ga0172376_10006546_pt1 | contig 12646 bp, 8 predicted proteins | sample Lak35m_FD_121114 | JGI IMG/M metagenome (GOLD analysis project Ga0172376, IMG submission 121114) | Freshwater microbial communities from Kabuno Bay, South-Kivu, Congo - kab_092012_35m | ecosystem: Environmental > Aquatic > Freshwater > Lake | place: Democratic Republic of the Congo: South-Kivu...
ACCACCACCGCCACGATCCTCGCGATCACCGCGATCGCGAAAATCACGGTCGCGGAACTCGCGATCCCCGCGGAACTCGCGATCCCCGCGAGAGTCACGATCACCACGGTCGCGGAATTCACGGTCGCCACGAGGCCGACCACCACCACCACCGCGACGGTCGTAACCGCCGCCGCCGCCGCCACCACCGCCACCGCCACCGTATCCGCCGGCGCGGGGAGGACGGCCGCCCGCTCCACCGCCACCGCCGGGGGCAGCCCTGCGCTCTTCCGCCTCGCGGATCCGGATATTACGGCCGCCAAGCTCGGCACCGTCCAACTGTGCCACTGCCGCTTCGCCGAATTCACGGCTGGAGAGGGTGACGAAGGCAAAACCTCGAAGCCGCCCGGTTTCCCGGTCGACCGGCATGTGCAGGTCAACAATGGGCTCGTATTGAGCGAGAAACTCCCGCAGCTCAGCTTCCGAAGTGTCGTACGACAGATTTCCAATATACAGTTTCATCGATTCTTAACCAGTTGCCGGCTCCATGCGTTCCAAGCAGCTGTCCCCCTGTCCGGAATAATCGGCTGACCGAAGTCGAAATCGAAGTGCCGGATAGTGAACATAGTAGCCCGGGGAAGGACCCGGTGTAGAGTTCCTCATTTTTAAGAAAATCCAACCAGTTTCCAAGAAAAATCGCGTTAACTGCCCCCCAAAATTCGTCGGTTTGTCGCGCCATCGGACGCCAAAACGCCGACCAGCCGTCCTTTTTCAGGCTTCTTCCCGGGTGCGCTCACCGTCAAGGAGGCGCAAAATGCCACGGGGATTGGCGTTCTGGAGTTCCATCGGGAGGAAGCCGTCGGGCCAATCCTGATAGCAGACGGGACGCACGAAACGGTGCATCGCCCGGGTTCCGATGCTGGTAAAGTGGCTGTGTGTGGTGGCGGGAAACGGACCTCCGTGGTGAATACTGTGGCAGATCTCGAGGCCCACCGGATAGCCATTGAAAATGAGGCGCCCCACCTTGCGTCGGAGCACGGCGATGAGATCGGCGTGTTGGGCGAGATCCTCCTCGGTGCCATGGATCGTGGCACTGAGGGAACCCTCGAGTCGCCCGACGACCTCGACAAAATCGGCCGGATTGCTGCAGGAAACCAAGGTCGAGACAGGCCCGAAAAGCTCCTCGAAGAGGCCTGGATCGGCGAGCAGACCCTCGCGGGTGGTGGCGAAGAGGTAGGCGGCCGCCTCACCCCGCGCGGGATCGGCAGGCTTCGCGGATTGACCCAGGAGATCGAGCCCGGCCCGCTCGAGACGATCCGCAACGCCGGCGGCGTAGGCGGCGTGGATGCCGGCGTGGAGCATCGTGGCCGGATCGTAGACGCTGACCTTTTCCGCAGCGAGCGAGCGGAAGCGCGTCCACTCCTCGCTCTCGAGCCCGAGAACAAGACCTGGGTTGGTGCAGAATTGCCCCACTCCGGCGGTGAGAGCACCGACAAAACCCTGCGCGATCGCTTCGGCACGGGCCCGAAGGGCTCCCGGCAGAAGGAAGACGGGGTTGATGCTACCCATCTCCGCGTAAAAAGGAATGGGCTGTGGCCGCGAGTTGGCGACGCCGAAGAGGCTCCGTCCTCCCGCGAGCGACCCAGTGAAGGCGGCAGCAGCGATGCCGGGATGCTGGACGAGTCGGGTCCCTGTCGCCGAGGTGCGTCCCTGGATCAGGGAAAAGACGCCCTCGGGCATGCGGGTGCGGGCAGCGGCCCGCTGGATCGCTCGGGCGGCGATCTCGCAGGTGCCGGGATGGGCGGGATGCGCTTTCACGATCACGGGGCAACCGGCAGCGAACGCGGAAATCGTGTCGGTGCCGAGCACGGAAATGGCGATGGGAAAATTGCTCGCCCCGAAGACGGCAACGGGGCCGACGGGCTCCAGCAAGGAACGCACATCGGGCTTGGGCAAAGGCTGGCGCTGGGGATTGCCGCGGTCGATCCTTGCATCGACCCAGGAGCCCTCGCGGATCCACTCGGCGAACTGCCGGGTGTGGGTGAGGACGCGGTCGCGCTCGGCAGCGCAGCGCGGCAGGGGATGGGCGGTCTCAGCGGAGGCGCGGAGGAGGAGTTCGTCACCCAGCGCGATCACCTCCTCGGCGATGGCTTCGAGGAAATCGGCGCGGGTTTCGGGAAGAAGGCGGCGGAAGGGATCGAAGGCGGCTGTCGCGAGGTTCACCGCTTCGTCGATCTCGGCTTCGGTGGCCTCGCGGAATACGGCTTCGAGATCGCTACCGTGGGCGAGACTCCGGGCGAAGAAGGTGTCGGAAGAAGAAGCCGATTCGCGCGAGCCGATGAGTTGATTTCCGGTGAGGGTCATGAAGGAACAACGCGCCCATGACGACGCCGAGCAAGCGCGAAAGACCGGAAGTTGTCTTCTGCTCTTGCTCGAATCACTCCCAAGAGCCGGGCATCGGTGCAGTCGTTGCCTCTGTCCCTCGATGGTCACCAGAACCCGATGCCATTTGGAGATCAAACACGCTGGCAGGATCCCTCTCCTCGGAAAGGGATCTCGCAGGGACGACCCGGACGACGGGCTGGTCGCGGCCGATCCATTCGACATCCTCGAGGTCAGCGACCCATTGGAGGATCTCTCTCCCAACCCTGCGGCAATCGCTCAACGGATGCCAACCTCATCAATCGGATCTACATGAAACTCCGATCTGTCAGAACCGCGGACTTGCGATGGGCTCGAGAACCGCCACTCGACTCAGTCAAAGCACTGCCGCCTTCAGACCCTCGACAGCGGCGAGGATCGCGGTTTCCTGATCGGCGGTGACTCCGCTCAGCAGCGGCAAAGCCGGTCCCGTGTCGGCGATGCCGGCGAGGCGGACGGCCTCGTGGAGGACGCGGACGGGATTGATGCCGTTGCGGAGATCCTCGAGCGGTTTGAAAATCCCCTGGATCCGGCGCGCGAGATCGAGATCGCCCGCCTGCACCGCCTTCAGCAACTGATCGCTGAGATCGGGTCGCACACAGACACAGCCGGCGGTGAACCCGTTCACTTTAAAGTCGACGAGGTGCTCGATGACGGGTTGCTCGCCGATCCCGCTGACGATGATGCGCGGATCGACGACGTCGACGAGGCGGCTCAGGAAGGGATCCACGGCGGGATCCTCACGCACGATGGCGTATTTGATCCACGAGACGATTCCGGCATCGACGAGTTCCCTCGTGCCCTCGACGCTGAGGTAGTCGCTGTATTTGATGTAGACGACGATGGGTTTGCCGATCTTCTCGGCGAAGCGGCTCAGCCCGCGCACGACGCCCTCACTGGTGGTGAGTCCCTGATGCGGCAGCACCATCACGGTGGGGTAATCGGTGCCCTTGATGAGTTCGGCCTGATCCATCATCACGCCGTAAGAGGGCCCCGCCGAGGGAATGACGAGCGTGTCAGACGCGGCGATCGAGGCCAGTTCCCCCAGGATGTGCTCATACTCGCTCAGGGCGGTGTGGTAGAAATTGGCGTTCCCGCCGTAGAGGAGGAGGTTGACGCCGCCAGCCTCGATATGGCGGACGATCTTCTCGTTTTCGCCGCGATGGAATTTCAGGTCGTGGTCGCGCGCCATGGGCGGCACGGCGATGACGGAGCGGGCGAGGTCGGCGGGAGTGACGGGAGCGGTTTGCATGAAGTTCAGGGGGCGAGGATCACGGATGACGGGGAAACAGAGCCGGGTTCACTGCCACTTTCCGTTGATGAAGCGCTGGGCGGGGCCGTTGTAATCGTCGCGCAGGATCTCCGGGAGACGGTGGCTTCTGACGTTGTCATAACTCTGCAACATCGCGAACCGCAGGATCGCGGCAGGGATGCCGACAGCGGTGAAGCCGGGGTGCCCCGTCGCAGGATAGGGTCCGCCGTGATTCATCGCCGGTGAAACGGCCACACCCGTGGGCATCTTGTCGTTGAGGAGACGGCCGACTTTCTGCCGCAGGATGGGCTCGAGATGGTCGTAGGCCGCCTCGTCGGAACCGTCGGTGGCGGAGTAGATCGCACCGGTGAGGTTGCCCTCGAGTTTTCCAAGGACGGCGGCAGTTTCCTCAAGCGTCGAGGCGACGACGATGAGTGAGGAGTTTCCAAAGGCCTCGGTCTGCATCGTTTCAGCATCGCGGAGGAAGGCGGATCCGGAGACGCGGAGGAGCGTGTTCGCGACGCAACATCCCGAGCCATTGCCGGGCCCGGTCCCGCAGAGGACCTCGGCTCCACCACCGGTGAGGATGCGATGGCTTTCGTGCAGGGACTTCAGGACGGATTCGGAGAGCAGCGTGCCAACGGGGGCTTCACGGAAGCGTTTCGTGAGATCGGCGATAAACGCCTCGGTCGCCTCGCTTGCAAGCAGCACGATCATCCCGGGATTGGTGCAGAATTGCCCCGTGCCCATGAGGCAGCTACCGGTGAATTCGGCGGCGAGTGCCTCGCCTTTTTCCGCAATCGCCCCCGGAAGAAAGACCACGGGATTCACGCTCGAGAGCTCGAGGTAGATCGGTTTGCCCGCGGCATCGGCAGCGCGCTTGAGATTGAGTCCGGCGCTGCGACTCCCGGTGTAGCCGGTCGCTCCGACGCGATCATCGGTGACGAGTTGTTCGCCGATGGAGTGGCTCGTCCGGTAGATGAGTTGGAGCGTCCCGGCCGGCATCCCGGTTTCGAGCATGGCCTCGAGCGCAGCCTCGGCGAACCGTTTGGTGGTCCCGGGATGGGAGGAATTCGCCTTGGCGATCACGGGATTGCCGGCGGCAATGGCGGCGGCGAAGTCCCCGCCCGAGGCGCTGCCGAAGGCGAAAGGGAAATTGTTCGGACCAAAAACGCAGACTGGCCCGATCGGACCGAAGCACGAGCGGATGTTGTTCGCCGCATCGATGACAGGCTGGCGCCACGCCCCGCTGCGCGCCGCGGCGGCGGCTTGGCGGAGCTGACCGGTGGTGCGGGGCAGCTCGGCGTCGGCGAGGCGGGGCGACTTCGGCAGGGCTGTCTCGAGGTGGGCCATGGCGACGAGCTCCTCGGCACGGGCTTCGATTTTCGTGGCGAAGGACTCGAGGAACGCGGCGATCCTTTCGCCCGGCATGACGCGCATCTCCTCAAAAGCGGCCTCGGCCGAGACGAGAGCGGCTTCACAATCCGCCCAGGAACTGATCGGATAGAGGGCGGGCAAGAGCTTGCCGGTGGCGGGATCGGCGGACTGGAAAAATCCGGTTTTTTCGGAATCGCGCCAGGAGCCGGCGATGAGGACGGGTTCGGTGGACATGTCTGGGAAAATTTCCCGGTAGCATCGCGAGGGACAGCCGCCCGTCAAGGCGCGGTTCCATCCTGCGGGGGACGTTCCGGCGATTGGCCGAACTGAAGAGCGTCCAAGATACGCCGGCAAAGGGATTGTCAAAGATCGCGGAGGAAGGCTTCGGGGGACTCGGCTCGAAGGGAGGCCAGGTGCAGCGCGCGAAGGTGGACCTCGCTGTCGATCCCTCGGATGGTCTCCAAGACGTGACCCGGAACCGCCTCAAATCGAATGGCAAGGGAATCCAGAATCGCCTCGCGGAGCCCCTCGAGTCTACCTTCCCGCTTGCCTGCTTTCCTGCCTTCCTGCCGGATTTGTTGGGCCAAAGTCATGGCGGAGTCCTTCAATTCGGTTTGCGAAATCTCATTCAGTCTGCGGTGGAAGCCTTCACTGTCAACGTCGGCCTCGAGGAGGTAGCGAAGTATCATTTCAAAGACCGTCCCCGGGATTTGCTGAAGCAGCGCCTCCTCCCAGACAGGGTCAGAAAGGAGCTGCCCGCTGCGCTCCGCCTTCATGACCCGCAGGACAAGGATTCCGGCCGGGGTTCCACAAAGCGCCTCGTAGGGTATTTCGGCGAGTTCCACGAGTTGAAAACCAGAGTCCGGGACGAATGGAGCGAAATCACTCCCACGACCGGGAGGGAGATCCAGCAGGGAGACAAACCGGTTCGAGGTCCGCCAGGCGGTTTCGCTCTGGGCGAGCACCACCGGAACCATGACGGGGAGCGCTTTACCCGGCTTTTCCTTCAGGCATGACTCCCAGATTCTCACGAGGTAACGCAGGAGACGCAAGCCGATGAACGGGTCTTCGTTCACCTGATACTCAAAGAGGAGGTAGACAAGGCAGTCACCTCCTCCGAACGAAGCCGAAAAGAGCAAATCACTCTCAATCTCCGAAACCCTGCTTGAAGAGCTTGTCGTGAGGCTGGTGAATGGGATCGTCGGCCATGGTCGTATTCGATGATCTCGAGGCGACATTCTGAGCCTCACACCAGATCCAGCGGGTAATGCGACAACTGCCGGAAACCGTCGGCGGTGATGAGGTAATTATTCTCCAACCGGATTCCGGCCCGCAATCCGCCGCCGTAGAGGCCGGGTTCGAAGGCGATGACGTCGCCTTCCTCGAAGAAGTCATCCCAGGCAGGATTGATCCGGGGAACCTCGTGGGCGTCGAGTCCGATCCCGTGGCCGGCGTGGTGAAAGAAAGAATATCCCCGCCATCCGTCGAGTTCGGCTTTCACCACCTCAAACATGGTTCGGCAAGATTGACCCGGCTTGAGAAGGGACTCGCCCAACTTCATCACCTCGACAATGCGGGCGTGGGCGGCGATCTGATCCGCGGTCGGTGAACCGTCGACCGAAAAGGTCCGGCAGAGGTCACAGCGATAACCGCGAACACCGACTCCGATGTCGAGAGGAATCAGTTCACCAGCCTCGACGGTTCGCCCGGGACGGGCAAACCCTCCCGGCGATCCTGCCTGGAAGTCCTGGCCCCATCCTGACAAAAATTCACCGGCGGCGTAGGTAGCGGTCTCGAGCATCACGGCCATGATCTCGACTTCCTCGATCCCGGGTTCGAGGAGCTGTTTGGCCTCGGCGTAGGCCTTGCCGGCGCATTCAATCGTGAAGACAAGCGCGGCGACTTCATCGGCGTCCTTGCGACGACGGAGGTATTGGTAATCGCGGGAGATATCGCGGCAGGCCGGTCCTTCGATGAGGGCGGCCGGCACCTGCTGTTCAGTGCCGATGCGCTTGAGCCCTTTGAGGAAGGGGTTGAGAACGCCCGTGACCTCGGAGGAAAGGTTCGGTCGCAGGGTGCAGAAATCGTTGGTCGTGTAGATCGCGATTTCGTCCGCACCAGGCGCCAGGGCGGTCTCATCATGAGTGACGAGGACACTGCCCCCATCTCCCCTTACCAGGAGGGCGACCGGGGTGAGCGGCTGACCATGCCAGTAGCCAGTGAGGCCGTGGATGTAATGACGGTCGAAAAACACGGCTCCATCGAGAGCGTTGGCGACAAGGTAAGAGCGCAGACGGTCCTGCCTCACGCGGCAGAGAGTGGGGTCGAGGTCGGGGATCGGTGCAGGCATGGTGGAGGGAGATTAACCCCCCGCTCCCTGGAGCGGCAAGGCCGGAATTCTGCCCGACAACGGTCCCACCTCATAAGGTCCGCACGAGGATCCTCACCTCATCTCCGAGCGTGGGATCGAAGTCTGACCTCACGCGGATCGAGAGTCCGTGGATCCGTTTCAGCGTCACGATCTTATTCCTTTTCCCCCTTTTCCCGGTGAGCTTCTTTCGGTTCGGCACAATCGAGACGGTAACCGAAACGGGATCGTCCCCCTCGACAAGCGCCGCGGTTCGAAGGGTGCCAGCGAGAATCTGCGCGGTGACGTTTCCGCGATCGCCAAAGTAGGAAACCCCAAACGATGGGCTGCCGCCGCTACCGGAAAGGATCAGCTCATCCGGCAAGGTCCCGCCGTTGCGGAAGGTCCGCTCCGCGAGACGAGGAACGTTGCCGGATCAGCAGAACCCGATTCGGAGGCCTCGTCGTCAGAGGCGCGGAGCGAAACCCGTGGCTTGGTTGTGTCATCATCGCCGATCGAGATCGCCAGGGTCTGGGGCCCGACGGGTAGATACCCTCCGCCCCCGTTCACCAGCGAAACGACAAGGATCTCGGTTCCCTCCTGGACCGTGTCCTGCACCGCGGAAAGGTCGACGACCATTTCGTCCTGACCCGCGGGGATGGTAAAAATCTCAAAGGGGGTGGCAATCGCCGTATTCGCTGCGGGAGAGAGCGAGTAATCGGCGGTCGACGCGCTGCCGCTGAAATCGGTGTAGACGTTGAGGCTTGCCGCGTTCCCTCCCGTCCTGATAAACCGCCACGTCGCGGCACTCCCGCCTTCCGCCGCATTGGTCGAGACCGGCACCATCCGCACGGTCACCCCCATCGTGCCGGCGAAGTGCTTGTCCGTCTGGCTCGGGCCGACCGTGACGGGATTGGAGAAACCGGAAGGTGCAAGAGCAGTGCCTGGCAGCGAGGCCGCCAGAGTGAGCGTTCCCGAGACGAGATTGGTGATGAAATAACGACCCTCGCTATCGGTCAGCGCGCCCCGGTAAGACGTCCCCGAAAGACCATTATGAACCCTCGCGCCGCGGAGCGGGGCCCCCAAATCATCAGTGACGATACCGGAAAGGTAAAGGGTGGAAGGAGCACCCACCTGAATCAGGACCGTTCGACAGTCGACTCCCCCCTTCATGTCGCTGGCGGTGCACTGAACCGCATACCAACCGACACTGGCGAACGTCTTCGTCTGCACCGCGCTGTTGTTGGTGCTGAAAGAGGGACCGTTGAAACCGGCGAGCTTGTCACCAAAGTTCCAATGAAAGGCCAGCGGATCCGCGTCCGGATCAGAGGCCTCGGCCGTGAAGGTGATGGCACCGCCTGGCGCGATCGACGTGGCACTGGTCCGGATGATCAGTTCGGGTGCCGCATTGGCAGCCGCGGTTCCAATGTGGACACGGACGTCGACAGACTGGGGCAGGGTCCCGCCCATCGCCACCGGGGTGATATGGACGTCGGCCTCGACATCGGAGAAAGTGCGGCCGATCACCAGCGGCGAGTCGGTGCGGTCATCCGCCGAGCCGGGGTTCATGTCGAGCAACTGCGGTCCCAGGTTACTTCCGGAATTGCTCGTGTCGCCGCTCGCCCCCCAGGGACTCCAGTTGATCGAAATTCCGTTCATGAACCACGGGCTGGTGGTGAGCTTTTGTCGGAATTCGACCCAGTAATCTCGGTCCGCATCCTTGGCCACCCGAAGGGCATAACGCAGCTCCGGATCCTGACTGACTTGGTCAAATTGGTGAATCCGGTAGAGCCCGCCCGACGTCACTGAATGAAAGGTCTGCGGAGTGATCCATTCGAGCTGCTGCTTCATGCTCGCATTAAAGTGGCCTCCGCTGCCACTCGAGCCCATGACATCGTTGTTGTGGCCATACTCTTGGTTCTGCCCCGGACCGATCACACTCGCTCCGGACGTGTTCCAGAAGTTCGAATGCCAGACCCCGATGTTGTGGCCGATCTCGTGACGGAAGGTGCCAATGCTCGTCGTGCGCAGCCAAGTGTTCGCACCGTTCACGCTGCCAAGCCCGCCGAAGGTGCCGGGACCGTTGACATAAATCACCACGAAGTGATGGAAATCCTCAGGCGGGTATCCCAGTTGGCGCGCCGCCTCCTTCGCGTCGTTCATGATGGGCGAGTTGCTCCCCGTGGCCGTGTATTCACCTTTATACCAGGCCTCCGTGCGCGGCAGAACGAGGGTCGGCGTGACAGTGCCCTGGAAGGCGAGCTTTCCGTAGGAGATCTCTTTGAAATACTCGTCGAGCTGGCGGCACGCCACCCAGGCCTCGGTGTCGGTTTGGAACTCGTCGAGGCGGTCAGGGAAAATCACCCGCATATAGAGATGCCTCCTCAGACCCGTGCTGTTCCTCCGGGTCAGGGGGAGCGAGCCAGTCGGCGAGGACGGACCGCCAGTGGAGCCCTCTCCGGCGAGAATTTCGGAAACGAGCTGCCGGATGTGCCCCCCATCGCAGAGAAAGATGATCTGGTCTCCAGCCTCGATTGCCGGTGTTTCGGGCGTCACCGGCGGCATCTTCTCGCCGGCCTCCCGCTCCACTTCGGTGGAAAGTCCGGAGACGGGACATTTCTCGATCACCTCCTTGGCCGGATCGGGGACCTCTCCCAACTCCATCGACCGGATCGGACTCTCGTCGACTGCCATGATCCGGTCGATGGCGATGCCGTTCAGCATCGTCGACTCCTTTGACATCTCCCCGGCTCTTCTCCCATAGACGTAGGCCCGCCATTCCCGATCCCCGAGACGCGTAAAACGCCTGACAATCGGTTCGGAAGGGTCGCTGTCGGGAGAGATCGCCAAGACCTCGAGGGCACCAATCCCACTGATCCGCTCCTCAAGCATCGCAAGCAACTGAGGTGGGAGTTTCTGCCGAATCACCATGGGAACTGCCATTTCGATGGCTCGTCTCGGATCCGAGACGATGAGCGACTTGATCGCTATCCGATGGGCTTTGGCGAGGTCGGCTCCCTCGTCCAGCATCGCACGGCGGGAAGGCTCGTCAGCCTCGACGTAGCGCCGAGACCAGTCGGAGAAACGGCGAATCGGTCCCTCAGGATCGTCTGCCCCGGCAGGCGTCGCGTCCACCGTTCGGAGAGATAAGTCTGGGACAACGGGCGCACTTCCGGGATCCAGCAACGCCTCGACGTGCCCGGCGACTCTCGTCGTGCTGGCGGCGGGGCCATTTACCAAGCCCTCCGGATCCGGCCTCCCAAGCCAATGCAGCAGCGCCAAGAGAATCGCCACCAAGCCGAGAGAGCCAAGTCCGAGCTGGCGAAGCCGTCGAGACTGTCTCGAATTGTGGAGGCTCATGGAAGATGGGGATGCTGACCGCGGGGCACCCGTCAGACCCTTCTATCGTCGCAGAGACCCGGAGTCTGCGTCAATCACAAGCTCCCTCCTGACAAAAAACATTCCAACTATTGGACTGCCACTCTCCCTTTCGCGGACTTGAGTCGCATTCCACATAAATTTTGTCGTGGTCGCCGACAACAAAACACCCTTACACTTCGCCTCATCGTGATGCGCCCCGCACCCCCCCTCACCCTCCTTCTTTCTCTTCTTCTAGCGCCCTTCCTCCCCGCGGATGACGGAGATCGGTTGGACATCCTCTTCGCCACGGTCCATGAAAGCGGCGGGATCATCACGATCCCTCCGGGCGACTACCACCTGACCGGTGAAAAATCGATCCCGCTCCGTTCGCGCACCACCGTCTTCGCCCACGGCGCCCGTTTTCATTTCCCGGAGACCCTGCCCGCGGGCGCGAAAATGGTCCTTTTCTCGGGCACCGACCTCCACGATTTCGCCTGGCACGGAGGCGAATTCATCGGTCAGGTCTTCGATCCCTCGCAAAGGGAAAACACCTGGGATCCCGCCACCCACACCCGCGCCATCGAGATCACCACCACAAAGCCGGGCAGCACGCGAGATGTCCTCTTTCGCGACGTCAAAGCCGACGGAGTCGCCGGTGCCGTCATCGGCGTGCACGGTCTTTCTAAAAAGGGCAGCGACAACGAAGTCGAGGTCTATGCCGAGCGTGTCACCTTGGAAAACTGCACCCTGCTACGCAGCGGCAAATTCATGTGGGACTACGGCCAACTCTGGCAGATCCTGACCTGGCCGGAGGAATATGAAACGTGGGAAGTCGAGCGCGCCCGTCGCTTCTTCCGCATGGACCTGGTGAAGAGTGGCCTTTCCCTCTCGTCAGGCGACGACCGCATCCTCCTCGACAACACGACCAAACCCATCGTGGTCAGTCCCGACGCCGAGCCGAAGCACGCGCTTTCCTTTCTCGGCGGAGGACTGCCGGAAAACCTCGTCCGCGGGAAACAGTATTTCGTCGTCGAGGCCGCACCCGATTTCATCCGCATCGCCGAAGCCCCCGGCGGCGAGCCGATCCGCTTTGAAAGCGCGGGCGGTGAAGGACTCTCGCTCGTGCACGATCTCTTTTCGGCCTTCTGGGCCCTCTACGCGCCCATCGGATCAGGACCGGGCAAGGGCGCCTTCGACATCACCGGGGCCAAAGACGTGCGCGTCACCGGCTGCAGGCTCAGCGCCCTCGGCGACACCATGCACATCCAGCGCTGCCGCAGCATCGTCTTTGCCGACAATCACATCATCGGATCGCGCATGGGGGCTTTCTTCCTCGCCGAGTTCTGTCAAAATGCCACCGTTACCGGCAATCTCATCGACGGCACGAACGGCTCGCGCGTCATGAGCGTCGAGAAATCCTGCGAGGACGTCACCATCATCGGCAACACCTTCCGCAATGGCGGTCGCGGCTCGTGGATCAACCAACCGAAAAACTTCATCCTCGCGAACAACGTCTTCGTCAACAACACCACCAAGGGCGAGAACGACCTCCGTCGCGGACGCCGCAGCTATGAAAGCGGAGAGCCGCGCCGTTTTCCCGAACTCTACTTCACGCTCCACGAAGAAGGCGGCAGCTACGGACCTGTCATCGTGCGTGACAACCTCTTCCAACTCGGCGACTCCGCGCCCGAAGAAGCCGTCACCTTCGCCCCGAACGGGCGGGATCTCCAAATGAGCGGCAACACCTTCCCCGCACGGACCATCACCATCGCGGTCGATCCCTCTTGCGAGACCGTCGCCATCCGCGACAATCCCGGAGCGGAACTGAAACGAACCCCCATCGACTTCAACCACGGCCGTCGGTGAGGGCGGAGGTCATCGTCCACCACTCCACGACTCCACCACTCCAC
>Ga0172376_10006549_pt1 | contig 12643 bp, 10 predicted proteins | sample Lak35m_FD_121114 | JGI IMG/M metagenome (GOLD analysis project Ga0172376, IMG submission 121114) | Freshwater microbial communities from Kabuno Bay, South-Kivu, Congo - kab_092012_35m | ecosystem: Environmental > Aquatic > Freshwater > Lake | place: Democratic Republic of the Congo: South-Kivu...
AAACCGCAGCTATGCGATCTTGCGCGGTGAGTTCAACGCTGTAGGCGCTGGCTCCCCAGGGCAGCGAGCAACCGATATGCTAAGCCTTGATCGACCTGATCTCGACTGGGTTTCAATTGCGCGCGGACACGGCGTGAGCGCAGCGCGTGTGAGCGATGCAGCAGGCTTTCAATCAGCACTTAGCCGAGGCATCGCCTCCAGAGGTCCCTCACTCATTGAAGTGTCGCTCTGAGGGGCCAGGGCAAAGGATTTAATAACTACTGCGGTGGCGCAACAAAGAGATATTGAACACCTTGAGGTCCAAACTGAGGCAAATACCAATACGAGCCGCATCGGTAGTAGTTTTGGCCTTGCACCATTGCTAAGGTACAGCCCGAAGGTAAGGCTGTGTAAACCGATCCAAAACCAGGGCCTGATGGTTGCGGCTGAATAGTCACAACGCTTTGCGACTGCAATGATGAGCTGACGACAACAGGATGACTATATACAACCGGGCTCGGACTAAGCACAACGGGTGAAGCCGCATGAGCAATAGCAGCGCCAAGCACCGTTCCACCCACTACCCCGAGTGTGACCGCACCTAAGCCATAGCGATGGCCATGGTACCGGTGATGGCCATGAAAGCCATGGCTTCGAATACTGCCCGAGTGAACCTGGTAAGTGCTATGCCGATGGGAGGCGTTTAGTGAGAGGCCATGACCATGATGATGCGGTGCGGCATGTGTGGCTGGAGCGCTTGCAAGCAAGATGCCAAGACCCACAAGAACTGTAGAAACATTCCGTTTGCAAAGCATGTGATGGCCCTCCCTGATTTTCATAGTTCTTAACGGCGCTGAGTCGAAAAAGGTTGACATCTGACCTTGAAAATCGGCGCGATAATTCGAAATCTTTTACAAGCTCAAATTGCAGGGGAGAGCTGATGGATCTTCAATTTAGTTCCGAACATGAGCAATTTCGCAATGAGGTACGCGATTTTGTTGCAAGTCATTTACCCGAATCGATCCGTTGGAAAGTCAACAACGGCCTTGCCATTGCACGTGATGACTACATCAATTGGCAAAAGCTCCTTTACACCCAAGGCTGGGCGGGGGTGAGTTGGCCAAGCCAGTTTGGCGGCACAGGTTGGGATCCAATCCGTCAATACATTTTTGAAGAAGAGCACGCAGCAGCAGGAGGTCCCAGACTACTTTCCTTCGGGCTCAAAATGGTTGGACCCGTCATCATGGCTTTTGGATCGCCCGAACAGCAGGCCCGCTACTTGCCAAAGATTCTCAGTGCTGATGAATGGTGGTGCCAGGGTTATTCCGAGCCTGGGGCTGGCTCTGACCTTGCATCACTGAAAACCAGCGCAGTTCGAGAAGGCGACTACTATGTGGTCAATGGGCAAAAAACCTGGACAACGCTCGGGCATTACGCGGATTGGATGTTTTGCCTCGTGCGCACCGATGCCCAAGCCAATAAGCCTCAACAGGGCATCAGCTTTTTGTTGATCGATATGAAGTCGCCCGGGATCACGGTGCGGCCGATTGTTTTAATGGATGGTGCGCACGAAGTTAATGAAGTATTTTTCGATAACGTTCGGGTTCCAATTTCAAATCGCATTGGTGAGGAAAATCGCGGCTGGACTTATGCCAAATACTTGCTTGGCCACGAACGCACCAATATTGCCGGCGTGGGCATTTCAAAGCGTGAATTAGCCAGACTTAAACGCATCGCGTCCCGCGAAACACGCCATGGACAAGCCCTGTTAAGCGATCCCTTGTTTGCAACCAGGCTCGCTCGACTTGAGGCAGAACTCATGGCGCTTGAAATCACGAATCTCAGAGTGCTCGCTGCAGAGGCCGAAAAGCGGAGCCCTGGTCCTGAGGTATCGATCCTAAAGATCAAGGGCAGCGAAATCCAGCAAACGCTGACTGAACTGATGATGCTTGCGGTCGGTACAGCGGCAATCCCTTTCCAGCGTGATTGGATCAATGCAGGATGGCAGGCGCAAGCGCCTGTTGCGCCCTGGGCTATTCCACTTGGTGCGGCCTACTTAAACATGCGAAAAACCACGATTTACGGCGGATCCAACGAAATCCAGCGCAACATCATTTCCCAGATGGTGTTGGGACTTTAAGCGCGAGGGGCATAACGATGAATTTTCAAATTAATGCTGAGCAACAAATGCTCATCGATAGCGTGCAGCGATTTTTAGAACGTGACTATGGCTTTGATGCCAGACGTAAACAACTTACTGATCCAGGTTCGCCGCGCTGGCGCTGGCAAATACTGGCAGAACTCGGATTACTCGGTTTGATGGTGCCTGAGGAAGACGGTGGCATTGGGGGCAATGCATTTGATGCAATGCTTGTCGCACAAGCACTTGCCCCCGGACTGATCCTTGAACCCTGGCAAGAAGTTGCTATTGAATCGGTTGCTCTTCTACAAGGTTTTAAATCTTCTATAACACAGATCGATACATATTTGAAATCACAACAAAAGCATATCAGCGAGGCGCTTACAGCGATCGCCTCCGGTCACCGCATGATTGTTCCAGCGCATGATGAAGCGCCTATGCAAGGCAACATGATGGCTGTGCAAACAACAGCCCACCGCGCAGGTGAAGGCTATGTCATCAACGGCAATAAAATATTAGTATGTGCGGGTGCACTGGCTGATCAATGGCTACTATCTGCGAAGATGGGACATGCCAAAGACGCGCCCCTAGGGGTATTCTTGTTTGGATCGGAAGTTCCTGGCGTACAGCTTCGCAGCTATCCTGGTATGGATTCACGCTGGTATGCTGATTTGAGCTTGCGCGACTGCTGGCTACCTTCGAGCGCCTTATTGAACGAGGACGCGGCTGCGGCAATCCGCCAAACGCAGGCTATGCGATTGATGGTTTGGTGCGCCGATGCTCAGGGATGTATGCAAACACTGGTTAACCAAACCAAGCAGTACCTTCAAACCCGTAAGCAATTCGGTCAAGCGATTGGAAGGTTCCAAGCCTTACAACATCGCGCTGTTGACATGTTTATTCATAGCGAACAATCCTACTCCATGCTTATTCGGGCAGCCGACGCTTGCGAACGTTTGAAGAATCGGCTTAATTCCCAGGAAGATCTTACTTCCTGCGATCACGCGCTTGCAGCCTCAAGGCTTTTGATCGGTATTGCAGCTCGTAGCGTTTCACAGGAGGCGGTCCAGTTGCATGGCGGAATGGGGGTTACCGATGAGCTCAGCGTAGGCCACTTCTTTAGACGTCTGACAGCATTTGAGCTCCGCCTTGGTGATACTGATTATCACAACCTGGCAATGGCCAAACTTTTGCAATAATTACTTTTGCAATAAGTTAAGGGCAGATTGTTGTAATAGCTCCAATAAATGATGGCATTCGGATAAGAACTGGGCGGCTTAAATGGACGTGCCGCGCTAATGCCGGTAACCTTAGAGGTTCCTCAACTACCGGCTTTTCGTGATGGAAATCTTCGCCGTCGCCTTTTTGATTTTTTTGAACGGACTCTTTGCTATGTCAGAAATGGCACTGGTGTCCTCCCGAAAAGCCCGGTTACAAAAATTAGTTGATGAAGGCGATACAGCAGCAGCCGCGGCACTGGCACTAAACAGCGAGCCAACAAGGTTTTTGTCCACCATTCAGATTGGTATTACCTCGGTGGGAGTTCTATCGGGGATTGTTGGCGAGGCAACGCTGGCAAGGCCACTTGCCGCTGGTTTTCGCCAACTCGGAATGGCCAATGATGTATCGCAATGGATTGCAACAGGCCTTGTGGTCGTCATCATTACTTTTTTATCGATCGTCTTTGGCGAATTGGTCCCTAAACGACTCGCTCAAGGCAATCCTGAAACCATTGCTCGGATTGTTGCAGCGCCGATGCAGTTATTAGCACTGTTAGTGCGGCCATTTGTGAGTTTGCTCACTGCAACGACGGAACTTGTGCTTGCGATGTTTCCGCGGCGAGTTCAAGAGCAACCCTCGGTTACTGAGGAGGAAATCGAAGCGCTGCTCGAAGAGGGTTCAGATGCAGGTGTAATCGAAGCCCAGGAGCACCAAATGGTGCGCAATGTATTTAGGCTTGATGATCGACAAATCACATCGCTAATGGTACCGCGATCAGAGATAGTCGCTCTTGATGCCGAGTTACCCACTGAAGACAATCTTGCGGTGATTGCTGCCTCGGATCATTCGCGGTTTCCTGTGCTGCGCGGCGATAGCCGTGACATTGTCGGTATTGTTTCTGCGAAGCATTTGCTCAATCAATTATTGCGCAAAGAACCGGCTGACATCCAACGGGCGATGCAATCAGCCGTTTTCGTTCCTGAAACACTGACTGGAATGGAATTGCTTGAGAACTTCCGGGCGAGCTCGACCTCCATGGTCGTGGTGATGGACGAGTACGGACAACCCCAGGGGATTGTGACCGAACAAGATGTTTTTGAAGCGATTGCAGGTGAGTTCAAACCTCGTCATGCCGACGATGCCTGGTCGATTAAGCGCGACGACGGGTCATGGCTTCTCGACGGTTTGATTCCAATTCCTGAACTTAAGGACTTGCTTGGACTCAATGTGGTACCTGAAGAAGATAAGGGCCGCTACCACACCCTTGCGGGCATGCTTATGCTCTTGCTCGGCAGATTACCCCGTACCTCAGACCAAGTCGATTGGGAGCAATGGCGCTTTGAGGTAGTCGATCTGGATGGTCATCGGATCGATAAAGTCATCGCCAAACGAATGACTGAGCCAGGTGATGCAGACGCGTAGTCTGGATCTTATGAGCGAAAGCCTCAGAACTTATTAAGAGCGATCCCAAAGGTTCGGAACCCAGGCTGAGTTGTAACCCGATACAAAATCTTTTTTCAGACTTGCGAAAGCTGCCGACGTTTCAGGTGGCAAAAATACATGCCGCCTGACTGCACCGATGTTTGCGCCGTAAATATGAATGCTGATCGACGGTTCCTGAGCCATTGCATTGGCGACCGTGTGGACGTCGCCGATGCATGGCGAAACCGCTTCGATGTCGCCGCGCTCTAAGCGATGTGGGACACCATGGGGTCGCATAAGACCCGTGTCGTCAGCAGCGTAGGACTGACAAAGCTCAGCACCCCGCAAGACACCGACCAAACCCCAAACCGTATGGTCATGAATCGGTGTCTTCTGGCCCATACCCCACACAAAGCTGACCACCGAAAAACGCTCAAGTGGATCGCAATGCAATAAGTACTGCCGATAAAACTGAGGATGGGGCTGGGCGCAAGAAGCTGGCAGCCAGTTATCGTCGGCGATTAGCGTTTGCAACAAGGGTTTGACCCCTTGTAATAGGGTGGCTTCTACGTCTGTCTTGTCAACGAGACGGGTGACCTCCTGGACGAAGTCACGCAGTGGCTGGAGCGCTTTCGAGTTCAACGCTGCAAGATAAAGCTGAGCTTAGTAAATTACTTCCGCTTGACCTTTTCGAGCATCTTGAAAACCGACTTGCTCGCGCGAGAAAACTGGCGTTTGAGCAACTTGGGTAATGCGCGGCGCTCGAGTGTGTTGCGACGAGTGCGTGAACGTTCAGCCATGATAAACCTCGTAAAAACTTAGGGGAAAGTTACTAAGTATAACAAGCGATACAGAGCAATCAGCGAGAACCTCCTGCTTTACACCACTACCCTGGCTCTTTGGGTGAATGATGGGCTATCCAATGTCTTGCGATTGCGTCCCGGCGACAAATCCATACCCGATCATGCGCTTGAACATAATCAAGAAATCGTTGCAGCGCTTTTAAGCGTCCTGGTCGGCCAAGCAAACGGCAATGCATGCCGATCGACATCATTCTCGGACATTCCTCGCCTTCGGCATAAAGCACATCAAAGCTATCTTTTAAATAGCTAAAGAAGTGTTCGGCGGTATTGAATCCCTGTGGCGTTGCAAAACGCATATCGTTAGCGTCAAGCGTGTAGGGCACGATGAGATGCGATCGTAGCGAACCATCCCCGCATAAAACCTGCGTAAAAAACGGTAAATCATCGCCATAGTAATCGCTGTCGTACAGAAAACCTCCTTGCTCGACCACAAGACGTCTTGTGTTTGGCGAATCGCGGCCGGTATACCAACCCACGGGTAAGGCTCCAGTCAGCGATTGCTGTATAGCGAGCGCCCTTTGCATATGCGCGCGCTCACTTGCCTCGTCCATGGCCTGATAGTGAATCCAGCGCCAGCCATGACAGGCAATTTCGTGACCAAGCTCGCAAAACGCTTGTGTCAACTCGGGATGCCGTTGCAAGGCCATGGCTACTGCAAAGACCGTCAAAGGAAGCTTACGGCGTTCAAACTCCTTGAGAATCCTCCACACGCCAACCCTTGAGCCATACTCATAAATCGAGTCCATGCTCATATGACGGTCGGGATAAGCTGCGGCACCGACGATTTCAGAGAGAAATTGCTCTGAACTTGGGTCGCCGTGTAAAACGTGATTTTCCCCACCTTCTTCGTAATTGAGTACGAATTGCAAGGCAATCTTGGCCCTTCCTGGCCAGTTTGCCTGCGGTGGCTTGCGACCATACCCGATCAAATCTCTGGGGTAGTGCCCAAGCGAATCAGATGGCATTGATCCTGTCGACGGTAGGGGGCTCGATTTCATGAAGTTGGGCTCCGTATCATTAAACAATCGTGATGCTTGAGACAATATGGCTTAAATCACTGGAGTTTGATCATATGACGATTCATCATCGCCTGGACTACCGTTCCTTTGGCTGGACGATTCACCAAGTAGCGCTTTGCTTTGATCTGGACGCCGAGTCAACCCTAGTCCATAGTCGTATGCAGCTATCGCGCACGTGCGAAAGTTCACTACAAAGTAATAAGCGCGCCGATTTCAGTGCGATCAGCAATGATAAAAACAAACTTGTACTTGATGGCGAAGATCTAGAACTTGAATCAATTCTGGTTGACGGTCAACAACTTGATTCACATCGATATCATATTAAGAATCATCAATTGACCATTGAGAACCTCCCAGACCACTTTCATCTTGAAACGCTCGTGCGAATCAAACCTGCAGAAAATACTTCGTTATCTGGTTTGTATCAATCAGGACAAAATCTCCTCACGCAGTGCGAAGCGCAGGGCTTTCGCCGAATTAGCTTTTTCCCGGATCGTCCTGATGTGATGACACGCTATTCGGTGCGCCTGCGTGCCGACCCGAAGCGCTATCCGGTTCTGTTAGCCAATGGCAACTGTCTTTCAAGCACGATGCTCGATGACGGCAGGCTTGAAACACGATGGGAGGACCCTTTTCCCAAACCCAGCTACTTGTTTGCCATTGTTGCCGGGACGCTCGTTGCCAATGAAGCAATGATCAAGACTGCAAGCGGCAAGAATGCCTTATTGCAGGTCTGGGTGGAGCCCGGCAATGAGGACAAAACTGATTGGTGCATGGCTTCGCTGCAGCGGGCGCTTCGTTGGGATGAAGCGCGTTTTGGACTCGAATTAGATCTTGAGCGCTTCATGATTGTTGCAACCGAGGACTTCAATATGGGGGCGATGGAGAACAAGGGACTCAACATCTTCAATACTAAGTATGTGTTTGCCCACCCAAGAATGGCAACCGATGCCGATTTTGCTGCGGTTGAATCGGTCGTCGGTCATGAGTACTTTCATAACTGGACGGGTAATCGGATTACCTGCAGAGATTGGTTTCAACTCACCCTCAAGGAGGGTTTGACGGTTTTTAGGGATCAGGAGTTTTCAGCTGACTTGGCAGCTGAGGCAAACGCGGGCCTTGGCGAGGCGGCCTTAAGAAGCGCAAGGGCAGTGCAGCGGATTGCTCAGATCCGTACCTTAAAAGCCTTGCAGTTCCCCGAGGATGCAGGCCCGATGGCTCATGCGATTCGACCCGATACCTATAGCGCGATCGATAACTTTTATACGATGACCGTCTATGAAAAAGGTGCTGAAGTCGTCAGAATGCTGCAAACGATCTTAACGCCCCAAGGGTTCAGGCGAGGCATGGATCGCTATATCAACATGTACGATGGCCAAGCGGTCACTTGTGATGATTTTCTGGATGCAATGTCACAGGCTAATCAACGATCGCTCGATTCGTTTCGCAGCTGGTATAGCACCCCTGGGACGCCGATCCTGGTCTGTAATCAGCGCTGCGAGGGCGAAGATTTAATCTTGCGCATCCAACAACAGCCGCCTCAACTTCGCAGTCCTCAGGTGGTTTCAGCGACTCAACCTTTACTGATTCCGGTGCTGATTGGTTTTGATGAGGAGCTTGATACTGAGCTTTGGGAGATCGATCAATGGGATCAGGAACGGCGTTTTAGCGGCAGAGCTGGTGCCGCACCCTCCTTGCTTAGAGGTTTTTCTGCCCCCGTGATGCTTCATGACGACTTGAGCGTTGAACAAATCGCCAGGCTTGCAAGTTGTGATGGCGACCCCGTTAACCGCTGGATGATGATGCAACGCCTGATGAGTGCTGCAATCCTTGGTCTTGGCAGTGAAGCACCTGTGATTGAGGCACTCGCGATCGTCTTAAACGATAAGACGCTCGATCCTGCGTTTGCGGCACTGATGCTGAGCTTCCCGCCAGAACTCGAACTGGCTCAGGCGGTTCCCTTACTCGACCCCCAAGCACTTAGGCTCCAGCGCAACCGCCTGATTGGGCGGTGTGCCAAGGCACTCAAGGGCTTGCTTGCAAACACCGTACGAGCGCTTAGACTCGTAGAGGTATCACGGACCTACGAACCCAATCATCGACAGGCTGGAGAGCGCGCCTTAAGCAACGCTGCGCTTTTGCTTTGGTCATTTGATGATTCTCCCGAGTCGCAGTCCGAGGTGATTGCTGTGGCGCAGTCTCAATGTAGCCCGCAAGCGCACATGACCGATCGAGCTGCGGGTATGACTGTCTTGATGCGGCAGATCAAGCCGATCCGTGATCGAGCGCTTGAATCCTTTGAAGAGCAGTTCAAGGATGAGGCACTCGCGATGGATCGATGGCTGATGATGCAAGCGACTAGACAACGCCTTGAAGGAGAGCCGCCTGTGTTAGACGATTTGATCGCACTGTGCGAACACAACTGTTTTTCGATGCGTAATCCCAACAAAGTTCGAGCCCTAATTTCTAGTTTTTGTCATTCCAATCTTGCTGAGTTTCATGAACCAACGGGTAAGTCGTATGCCTGGTTTGAAAAGCAATTTCTCGCACTCGATGCAATCAACCCGCAGGTTGCGGCACGATTAGGACGTGCAATGGATCGGTGGCCAACGCTGATCGAACCAACGCGAAGCCTTGCCCAAGCCTGCCTTGAGCGACTGCGAGCCCACCAACCCTTATCGCCTGATAGCGCGGAAATCATCTCGCGTTCGTTGGAAAATCAGGCTTGAGCGTATGCGTGCGACGGGTTGGCGCGTCAGGTTCGAGCCTGCGAAGCGTATGCGTGCGACAGGTTGGCGCGTCAGGCGCCGTCCTCCGAAAAGCTTGCCTGATCGCCCAGCGTGATCGCTTAAGCTAAGCCATGTCCTTACTTCACCACCACATCACGAGCCAAAGATGAATCCAGGCCAAATTCAACATTCGACCGTAAGTATTAGTCTTACCCAGTATTTGATTCAAAAGCAGCGCGAGAGCGCAACACGTAGAGCCGCATCAAGCGATAACTCATCGAGGGCAGTGTCCGGCGAATCGCGTCAGTCCGGCGATGCCACCTTGTCCGGCGAATCGAATCAGTACAGCAATGCTACCTTGTTAGGCGAATCGAATCAGTGCAGCAATGCTACCTTGTCAGGCGAATCGAATCAGTGCAGCGACGCTACCGTCTCTGAGCAATCGAGCAACAAGAGAAACTCGAAGCCCTGCAGGGATTTGACGGTTACGAGCGAGTTAAGGCTCTTGCTTGAAGTCGTTGCCCGTGCCTGCAAAAGGATAAGCTATGCCGTTGGCAAAGGTGCTCTGGCTGGTCATCTTGGTGACGCAGGCAATACCAATATTCAGGGCGAGGTGCAGAAAAAATTGGACGTCATTGCCAATGATGTCTTGTTAGAAGCCAATGCCTGGGGGGGGCATTTGGCGGCGATGGCCTCCGAGGAAATGGACGAGCCATACCCAATTCCAGACCGCTACCCGAAAGGTGAGTATTTACTGCTCTTTGACCCACTCGATGGCTCATCCAATATCGATGTGAATGTTTCGATTGGGACTATTTTTTCGGTCTTGCGCATGCCAGAAGTCGGTGCCGAACCCAAGGCACGTCACTTTCTGCAGTCAGGACGTCAACAGCTTGCAGCCGGCTATGCGGTTTATGGTCCTTCAACACTGCTCGTACTTACCGTTGGCGATGGGGTTGCCTGCTTTACACTTGATCGAGAGACTGGAAGTTGGTGGCTCACTCAGGACAGGATGCAGGTTCCTAAGCAAACACGCGAGTTTGCAATCAACGCGTCGAATTCACGCCATTGGGAAACCCCTGTCAAACGTTATATCGACGAGCTACTTGCGGGAAAATCAGGTCCGCGCGGTACTGACTTCAACATGCGATGGGTCGCTTCAATGGTGGCTGATGTGCATCGCATCATGACACGCGGCGGCATCTTCATGTATCCGCGCGATGCGCGCGATCCCTCAAAACCAGGCCGATTGAGATTGATGTACGAGGCAAATCCAATGGCACTGTTAATTGAAGAAGCTGGCGGTGCGGCAAGCACTGGCTTGGGTCCGATTTTAGATGTCTGCCCTGAGGATTTGCACCAGAGGGTTCCAGTGATTCTTGGATCGAGCGAAGAAGTTGATCGAGTTGTTTTTTATCACAAATATTCAGTGATGATCTGCCATCAAGCCCCGGACATGCGCCTCAACGGATAAGGCTAATGCCTTCAGGTTATAGCCGCCTTCCAATAAGGACACAATTTTCCCCTGGCAAGCAGTACGCAGAGAAAGTTCGTGCAACTGCCTGGTTAACCAGGCAAAGTCTTGCTCCGTCCACTTAAGTTGCGCTAAGGGATCATCGCGATGGGCATCAAAACCAGCCGAGATCAGGATCAGTTCGGGATTGAAAGCTTCAAGCTCAGGAATCGCTTCCCTCGTCCATCGCTCCCTGAGTTTTGTACCGTCTGAAAAAGCTGGCAGTGGCATGTTGCAAGTATTTTCACCAAGCGGCTCAACACCGCTATAAGGATAAAGGGGCGATTGAAAGCTGTGCACCATGAATACCCGAGCGTCTCCAGCTAGGATTTCCTCGGTACCGTTGCCGTGATGAACATCCCAATCAACGATCGCAACCCTTTGAAGTCCGCGAACCAAACAAGCGTAGCGCGCGGCAATTGCAATGCTATTGAAAATACAAAAACCCATGGCGCGATCAGATTCAGCGTGATGGCCAGGGGGACGAACATTGCAAAATGCCCGGCCAAAGCTTCCATCTAAGACATGGTCAACCGCCCTGATTGCTGCGCCGGCAGCGCACAGCGCAGCAGGCAGGCTTGCCTCGTTCATCGCGGTATCGCCATCAAGCTGCACCGTTTCTCCCGGCCCAGGTGCAAGCGCAAAAACCCGTTCGACATAGTTCGCTTCGTGAGCGCGCAACACATCGTCACGACTCGCTGGCTCGGCCTTAAAACTTACTAATCGTTCAAACAAACCGACCGATCTTAAATGCGCATCAATGACCTGAACACGCTCAGGACACTCGGGATGGCCAGCACCCATATCATGTCGGGCATAAATCGGGTCGTAGCTATAGCCCACCAGCATGGCGCGCATCCGCACTAAGAAATCGGATCAGGGTCGACAATCTTAAGGACTCGCGACTCACCGTTGTGCCGCACCCGAGCACCGAGATAGAAAATCTCAACCGATGAGGGCTGTTCGCTGACCACGGTGAATGGCGCTTTGCCAAAAATCGATCGCGCTTCGTTGGCCGATAAGTTCAAGCGCTCGACGCGGCCATCGGCACTGCGAACACAGACTTTTTGACTCACCCCTGAGGCCACATGAACATAGGGCGTATTTTTTAGGCGACTGACCGGAACCACGACGCTCGCCATGCGGTCTGAAACTTCGCAAAGATCAAGATTTCTTGACTCTGGTCCGTTACTTTGTGCGGCCACGCTGAAGCTCGAAGCTGCTTGTGTGCCTTGCATCGCTTGGCCACTTTGGGAGGTTTGAAGCCCTTGCGTGCTTGCTTCAGCAAGCGCTTTTCGATCAGGGTAACGTAATTCCTTGCCAGAAAAACCGAATCTGTCCTGACTCGATGACCTGGCTTGTCCGTTGTTGAGGACTTGATCAGCGTCACGATTATTGGACTTATCCTGCACCCTATCTTTGTTCAAACTCGCAGAGGGCTCCGCGTTCTTTGCCTTGTTTTCAGATTTCAATAACTGCCGATCGCCCGCGCTATTGTTCTTACTTGAACCCTGCAAATTGCTATCGTTTGGTTTCGTTACAAAGGGTTGGGGGTAATCGGGCTCATTCGGCTTAGCAAGCGCAAGGTCAACCCTGCCGCCCTTAGCCAGTTCGACAGGGCGAGCATTGATGGCACTAGGCGGATCATCAAGACGTTGTTGAACCACCGCCAATGGGTCCGATCTTTGGGCACTTCGATGATGTTGCCAGGCGTCAATGCTAAACCAGACAGCAAGCCCGGCAAGCACAGCACCAGC
>Ga0172376_10006550_pt1 | contig 12642 bp, 8 predicted proteins | sample Lak35m_FD_121114 | JGI IMG/M metagenome (GOLD analysis project Ga0172376, IMG submission 121114) | Freshwater microbial communities from Kabuno Bay, South-Kivu, Congo - kab_092012_35m | ecosystem: Environmental > Aquatic > Freshwater > Lake | place: Democratic Republic of the Congo: South-Kivu...
ATCAGCCATCGCACCGCCCGGCCGGGGTCAAGGATTATCTGTTGGTTCACGCACATTTTCTGCTCCGCCTTCCGCAGGTTCTCACAAATCTACACAACTGCTTTTTCAGACAGGCTCTGAGGAACACCGTGGGTTTCGCGGGTCGTTTCACTTTTGCGGCGGCCATAGATGCTCTCGGTCCTGATATTTTTCGTCCTAGAAGTGGAGGGTAGGTTTCGGTCCCTACCAAGCAAGGCCGGAGTCACTGAGGGAAGCGGGCCGGCACGCTAATCCACGACTTATTTGGCCTTGTTCTTCTTCCCTTTCTTGGTCGGCGCGCCGGGTTCGGGACCGTCGTTGTCGGCTTTGCCGCCGCCCCCGAGGGGTTTCACGTTGGCGGTGTTCCAAGTGTTCCAGAGGGCTTGCAGCTCCTTCACTTTGTCCGGCTGCGCGGCGGCGAGGTCTTTAGTTTCGCCGAGGTCATCGCGGAGGTTGTAGAGCTTCACTGGTGAAGTGCCGGCTTTGCGTTCGGCCGCGACACCGTCGGCGGTGGTGTCGTAGCGGACGAGCTTGAAGTCGCCGGCGCGCACGGCCATCTGCTCGCCAAACCGCCAATAGAGCGCATCGTGCGGTGCCCCGGTCTTTTGGCCGGTGAGGAAGGGCAGGAGGTTTACGCCGTCGAGCTTCCACTCGGACTTCGCCTCGGCGCCCGCTGCGGCGAGCGCGGTGGCAGTGAGGTCGAGCTGGATTGCGGGTTGTGCGAAGACGCCGGGCTTGAGCTTCGCCGGCCACGCCACGATGAAGGGCACGCGCACGCCGCCCTCAAGCGTGGTGCGCTTGGAGCCGCGCAAGGGCAGGTTCACCGAGCCGTTGACCGTGACGCCCTGCATGGTCGGTCCGCCGTTGTCGCTGATGAAGCAGATGAGGGTGTTCTGTTCCTGGCCGGTCTGGGCAAGCTTGGCGCGCACCTTGCCGATGGCGTCGTCCATCGCGAGCATCATGGCGGCGTAAGTGCGCCGGGTCTTGGCGGCGACGTTCGGGAACTTCGCGAGCCGGTCGTCGGTGGCGTGCATCGGCGTGTGGACGGCGTTGAAGGCAAGGTAGAGAAACCACGGCTTGTCCTTGTGCCGCTCGACGAACGCAGCCGCCTCGCGCCCGAAAGCGTCGGTAGTGTAATCGAGGTCCTTCACCGGCTCCGTGCCGCGCAGGATGCCGGCGGAGGCGAAGTAGCTGTGCGCACCGCCGAGGAAGCCGAAGAACTCGTCTAAGCCGCGCTTTTGCGGCTGCATTTCCGGCGTGCTGCCGAGGTGCCACTTGCCGACAAGTCCCGTGGCGTAGCCGGCGGCCTTGAGGCGGTCGGCGATGGTCTTCTCGGTGAGCGGGAGGCCGGCATTCGGCGCACCGGGATTGAACTCGTGCCCAAAGCGGTTCTGGTAGCGCCCCGTGAGCAACCCCGCGCGCGTGGGCGAGCAATACGGCCCGCTGACGTAGCCGCTCGTGAAACGCACACCCGCCGCAGCGAGTGCGTCGAGCTGCGGCGTGGGGATGTCCTTGCAGCCGTGGAAGCCCACATCCGCGTAGCCCATGTCATCGCCGACGATGAAGAGAATGTTGGGTTTGCGCTCGGCGGCAGAGAGGAATGAAACCATCCCGAGCAGACCAACGACGAGCAACAGACGGCGGAGAATAGGCAGCATGGTAGCGGGACAGACGGCGGTGAGCCGGGAAAAGGTTAACCCGAATCCGGAGGAATTTTTCTGCAAGCGAGCAGGCGCCACCGGTCGACTTTGCTGAGAACGTAGCTTGCGAAAGAGGACTGACGCGCGGGCCGGAACTCGTTAGCGTCCCGCCATGAACCTGCTGGAAGTCCGCAACTTGAAGGTCCACTGCCCGGTCAAGCACGGGGTCTTCAGCCGCGTCAACGCGTGGGTGAAGGCCGTGGATGACGTGAGCCTCACCGTCGCGCCAGGCGAGACCGTCGGCCTCGTGGGCGAGAGCGGCTGCGGCAAGACCACCTTGGGCCGCGCCATCATCCGCCTGCTGGAGCCGACCGGCGGCAGCGTCACCTTCGAGGACGAGGACATCACCACGCTCGAGGGCGCGGCGTTGCGCGAGCGGCGGCGGCGCTTCCAGATGATTTTCCAGGACCCCGTCGGCTCACTGAACCCGCGCATGACGGTCGGGCAGATCATCGGCGAGGCGCTGGACATTCACCACCTCGCGGCGGACGAGCAGGCGCGCGAGGCGCGCATCGGGCAGTTGCTCAAGGACGTGGGCTTGAACCCGCAGCACGCGCAGCGTTACCCGCACGAGTTCAGCGGCGGGCAACGGCAGCGCATCGGCATCGCCCGCGCGCTGGCGGTGGAGCCGAAGCTGATCGTCTGTGACGAACCGGTCAGCGCGCTCGACGTGTCCGTGCAGGCGCAGATCATCAACCTCCTGCAAGACCTCCAGCGCGAGCACGGGCTGGCCTACCTCTTCATCGCGCATGACCTTGCGGTGGTGGAGCACATCAGCCATCGCGTGGTGGTGATGTATCTTGGGAAGATCGTCGAGACCGCCGCCTCCAAGGCCGTCGTCACGCAGCCCAAGCATCCCTACACGCAGGCGCTCCTCTCCGCCGTGCCGGTCGTGGACCCGGACCCGAAGCGCCAGCGCATCGTCCTGCCCGGCGACGTGCCCTCGCCCATCAACCCGCCCAGTGGCTGTCCCTTCCACCCGCGCTGCCCCGTGGCCGAGGCGCGGTGCAAGACGGAAGTGCCAGCATTGCGCGAGGTTTCGCCTGGGCATTTCGCGGCATGCCATCTGGCGAAGTGATTGGGCAAGCCGGTCCGGTCATCAGCTTTCGGTGTTCAGTCAGGCCGCCGCGTTCGTAACGATCCAGCGACTACTGAAACTGATTACTTCCCCCGCCCAACTGCGTCGAACTCGCTCCATGTTGCGACCGGTCCAACTCTTCTGCTGCGCCGCGCTGCTCTGCCAGGCGGCCCCGGGGCCGGCCGCGCCGTCCTTCCGCGAGGACATCATCCCGCTGCTCACGCGCGCGGGCTGCAATCAGGGCGCGTGCCACGGGAAGGGTGCCGGCCAGAATGGCTTCCGCCTCTCCCTGCGCGGCTTCGCGCCGGAGGAGGACTTCGACCATCTGACGCGCGAAGGCCGCGGACGCCGCCTCAACTTCGCGCAGCCGGACGCCAGCCTGTTACTCACGAAGTCACTTAACACCGAGGCCCACGAAGGCGGCGCGCGGTTCGCCGTCGGCTCGCGCGAGCACACGCTGCTGCGCGACTGGATTCTCGCCGGCGCACCGGGTCCGGTGACAAACGAAGCGCGCGTCACATCTCTGCGCGTCGCGGTCGCGAAGCCCGCCCTCAAGCCGGGCGACAAAGCCACGCTCGCCGCCCGCGCCACTTACACCGACGGCCGCGAGCGGGACGTGACGTGGCTCGCGCAGTTCTTCTCGAACGACGAGTCCACCGTGAAGGTCACGCCCGAGGGCGTCGCCACGGCGGTGCGCGCGGGCGAGACGGCGGTGCGGGTGCATTTCCAGGGGCTGGTCGAGGTCGTGCCTTTCACGATGGCTTACGACAACAAGGTGAAAGCCGCCGACTTTGCCGCGCGGCACAACGCAGTGGATGACGCGGTCTTCAAGAAACTCCAGGCGCTCCGCCTCCCGCCCGCGCCCTTGTGCGACGATGCGACGTTCTGCCGGCGCGTCCACCTCGATTTGACCGGCGCGCTGCCGGGTGCGGAGGTCGCGGCGGCGTTCGTGCAAGATCCTTCACCCGACAAACGCGCACGGCTCGTGGACGAACTCATCGGCTCGCCGCGGTTTGTGGACTACTGGACCTTGCAGCTCGCGGACCTGCTCCAGAACCGCAAGGAGCGCGACCACGACGTGCGCGGCGCGAAGGGCGTCCGGGCCTTCCACGCGTGGCTGCGCGCGCAGGTGGCCGCGAACCGCCCGTGGGACGAACTCGCGCGCGACGTGCTCACGGCGCGCGGCCCGGTCGCGGAGACGCCGGCGGTGGGCTACTTCATCTACAACGTCGGCGAGAAGCGGCAGTCCGAGCAGTCGGACCTGCCGGACTCCGTGGCGCAGGCGTTCCTCGGCACGCGCATCGGCTGCGCCCGCTGCCACAACCACCCGCTGGAGCGCTACACGCAAGACGACTTCTACCACTTCGCCGCGTTCTTCGCGCGCGTGTCGCTGGACCGCAAGGAGCCGGTGGACGGCGTGACGCAGTTGCTCGTCGCGACCGAGCGCGAGACGCAGATGCAGCGCGAGTTGAAGCAGGCGGAGGAAAAGGTCGTGAAAGCCAAGGAAGCCGCCGCCGCGCCCGGCCTGGAGCCGAAGGAAGCCGAGAAGCGTGCGAAGGAAGTGACCGCTGCCGAGAAACGCGTCGCCGACCTGACCAAGCAGCTCGACGCCGCCCGCGCCAAGCCGCCCGCCGTGCAGCAGCCGCGCACGCGCCAGATGATGGCCGCGCGCCCGCTGGACCGCCGCGAGCTCGCGCTGCCCGAGGGGGCGGACCCGCGCGAGACCTTCACGACTTGGCTCACCGCGCCGGACAATCCGTTCTTCGCCGCCGCGATGGTCAACCGCGTGTGGCGGCACTTCATGGGCGTGGGGCTGGTTGAGCCCGTCGATGACCTGCGCGATAGCAACCCACCGTCGAACCCCGAGCTGTGGGCGCTGCTCAAGCGCGAGTTTGCCGCCGGCCACGATTTGCGGAAGCTGATGCGGCTCATCGTCACCTCGCGCGCCTACCAGCTCAGTGCGGACACCACGAAGGCGAACGCCGCCGACCAGCGCTTCCACTCGCACTTCTACGCGCGGCGGCTGCCCGCCGAGGTGCTGCTCGACGCCGTGAGCGACGTGACCGCCGTGCCGGAGAGCTTCGCCGGTTATCCTGCCGGCCTGCGCGCCGTGCAGCTCCCCGACCCGACGGTGAACAGCTATTTCCTCACGCTCTTCGGCCGGAGCGACCGCGTGACCGCCTGCGCCTGCGAGCGCACCGGCGACGTGACGCTCTCGCAGCTCCTCCACCTCAACAACGGCGAGGACGTGCTCAGGAAAATCAAATCCCCCGACGGCCGCCTCGCGCAGCTGCTGAAGCAATTCCCCGACGACGCGGCGCTCACCGAGCAACTCTACCTCCTCACGCTTGGGCGCCAGCCCACGCCCGCCGAACGCGAAGCCGTCTCGCGCCAGCAAAGCGCCGCCGACCCGCGCGAAGCCTTTTTCGCCGACCTGTTCTGGGCCTTGCTGAACACGAAGGAGTTCGCCTTTAATCATTGAGCCACGCCGCCATGCTCGACATCCGCCTCAACCCGCATCCGCACCGCTTCTGCAACGGCTGGGCGCGTCGGGACTTCCTCCGCGTCGGCGCGCTCGCGCCGCTGGGCCTCGCGTTGCCGTCACTGCTTGCGGCGGAGAAATCCGCCGGCACGGACAAGAAGGCCCGCGCCAAGTCCGTCGTGCTCGTCTTCCTCGGCGGCGGCCTGTCCCACCACGACAGCTTCGACCTGAAGCCCGACGCGCCGTCCGAGATTCGCGGCAAGTATTCCGAGATTCCCACCAACGTCCCCGGCCTGCACATCGGCGAGCTGTTGCCGAAGATGGCCAAGACGATGGACAAGCTCACGCTCGTCCGGTCCGGCGCGCACAACAACGACCACCCCGAGACCGCCACGAACTGGGTGCTCTCGGGCCGCTTTGGCTCGGCGTTCGGCGATTACCCGGCGATGGGCGCGGTGGTCGCGGAGCGCACGGGCTTCCGGGGCGTGATGCCGCCTTACGTGGCCGTGCCGCGCAACCCATCGTTCACTTGGGAGCTGGGCAAGAGCGCGTTCCTCGGTGGCCGCTGCGAGTCCTTCAAGGCCGGCGACCCGAACGCGGAGAACTTCAAGGTGCGCGACCTCTCTTTGCCCGCCGACTTGAAGCGCGAGAACGTTGAGCGCCGCAAGTCACTCCTCGCCGCCGTGGACAATCTGGCCAAGCGCATCGAAGGCAACGACCAGCTCACGACCTACGGCGAGTTCCAGCAGCGCGCCGCCGAGATGGTGCTCTCGCGCGAGGCGCAGAATGCCTTCGACCTTGAGCAGGAGACGAGCAAGCTCCGCGACGACTACGGCCGGAACACCTTTGGTCAAAGCGCGCTACTCGCGCGCCGGCTCGTGCAGCACGGCGTGCGTTTCGTGACCGTGAACTACGGCGGCTGGGACCATCACGCGAAGATTTTCCCCGGCCTCGAAAAGAAGTTGCCGGAGTTCGACCAAGGCTTCTCCACCTTCATCCACGACATGGATTTGCACGGGCTGCTGAAGGACACGCTGGTCGTGTGCATGGGCGAGTTCGGGCGGACGCCGAAGATTAACAAGGACGCCGGACGCGACCACTGGGGCCCGGCGGCGAGCCTGCTCTTCGCCGGCGCGGGCGTGGCGCGCGGCAAGGTCATCGGCGCGACCGACCGCACCGGCGCGTTCGTGACCGACTCGCCAGTCAAACCCGCCGATGTGGCCTACACCATCTACGACAGCCTTGGCCTCGACCCGCGCGGCGAAGTCCACACGCCGGACGGAAGGCCGGTGGGCATTCTCGACGAGGGGCGGCTGGTGACGGAGTTGTTTGGCTGATTCGTAGCCGCCGACGTGAGGAGGCGGATTTTCCAATGCGCTTAACTCGCTCTGTCCGCCTCCTCACGTCAGCGGCTACGCTTCTTCTCGCGATTTCCTCGTTGGTCGTTGCCCAAGACAAGAAACCCGAAGACAAGTCGCCAAAAGTCGTCGTCGCCGTTCCGCTTGGCATCATCGCGGGCAAGACCAACACGGTGGAAATCCGCGGCCTGAACCTCGACACCGCCAAGGCACTGCACTTCACCGAAGCATCCGTGCAAACCAAGGTCGCATCAAAGGGCAAGGCCGACGTGCCACAGAACCAGAAGAAGGAACGCTTCGGCGACACGCAGGTGACGGCCGAGATTTTCCTGCCCGCCGACTTCAAGGGCGACGAAGCCGCGTTCACCGTCGAGACGCCCGACGGCAAGTCCGCGCCAGCGAAGCTCGCCGTGCTGCGGCCCAGCGCGTTCACCGAGGAAGCCGAGGACAACGGCGCGTTCGCCAAGCCGCAGTTGCTTTCCCTGCCGGCCAACGTGCGCGGGCGCATCCAAGCCGCGCAGGACGTGGACGTGTTCGCGTTCGAGGGCAAGGCCGGCCAGCGCGTGACGGCGGAAATTCTCGCCGCCCGCCTCGGCTCCCCGCTCGACGCCACGCTCACGCTGTGGAACGCCAGCAACACGCTCCTCGCCTCCGCCGACGATTCCCCCGCCGACCGCGACCCGCGCCTCGCCTTCACGCTGCCCGCCGATGGCCGTTACTTCCTCGTGGTGCAGGACGCGCACGACTTCGGCAGCGCGGCGCATGGCTACTTGCTCCGGCTCCGTTGACCGGCCCACACTGCGCACGTGAAGCGCCCCTCCCGTCCGTGGCTTTGGGTCATCGCCGCCGTCGTGCTGGCGGATGTCGCCGTGCTGGGCGGGTTTCTCTACGTGCGCTGGCGTGAGCACAGCCAGGACACAGTCATCCGCGCCGCCGCCGCGCGTTACGGCGTGGACGGCGCGCTGGTGAAGGCCGTGGTGTGGCGCGAAAGCTGGTTCGATCCAAACGCGCGAGGCAAGGCCGGCGAAATCGGCCTCATGCAAATCCGCGAACCCGCCGCCCGAGAATGGGCCGAGGCTGAACGCATCCCGAGCTTTCATCACGAACACATTCTCGACCCCGGCTCGAACACGCTGGCCGGCGCGTGGTATCTCGCGAAGTTGCTCCGCCGCTACCCGCATTGCGACGACCCCGTCGCCTTCGCACTCGCTGACTACAACGCCGGGCGCGGCAATGTGCTGAAGTGGAATCAAGGCGCGGCGGCCACAAACAGCCAGCAGTTCCTCGCGCAAATGACCTTCCCCGGCACACGCCGTTACGTTGAGGAAATCGTGCGACGACGGGAGAAGTTTCGGGCGGAATTCTCGCGGTAGCTGGTGCGTCTGGCGACTTCCGCTTGTTTCCCCGTTCCGGCTTCCGCGCTCAGCGTTTCATTCGAGCCTTCTCACATCGGCTGCTACCAGAAAAGGGAAACCCGGCCGCGTGGGACAGAGAAGCGCGACCGGGTGCCGGGCTGGCCGCCCAGCGAGGCTCGCTCGCTCAATGGCGAACGACAATTCCCTCTTCCAGCCAGCCGAGGCGGCCGGAGAGAACGCCCTGCGCCAGCTTGTAGCCCGCGCGGTCGGCGTTGTGCCGCAGGCCGGCGAAGTGCCGCGCAATGCGCAGCCGCGACTGCTGGCAAAAGCATTCTACGAGTTGGAGCAACGACTCTTTCTCTTCGAGGCTCTTGGCTTCTTTCCACTTCGCCTCGGCCCGCGCGCACGTCGCGGTGAGCGCGAAGAGTTCCGTGCCGATGTCCACGAAACGACCGAGCAGAACTTGTTGCTTCTCCAAGGCCGGGCCGTTCAACGCCATCGCGTGGAAGAGCGAGCGGGCGAGGCGCTTCGCGGTGCGGCGGGCGAACTTGAGGTGCTTCGCGAGCGCGGGATGCGCGTCCACGGAGCCGAGCGACGGCAGCCATTGCTGCGGATACCAACTGGCGTAGAAGAGCCCGGCTCCGACGGCGGCCTTCGCGCGGACAGCGAGCGGCAACTGCGAGTTCAGCACGGCCCCGGCGACTTTCAGGTGCGGGTCCAGCGCTTCGCGCGCGATGAAGAGCCGCATGATTTCGCTGCTGCCCTCGAAGATGGTGTTGATGCGACAGTCGCGCAGGAAGCGTTCGACGGCGACGGGTTCTTCACCGCGCTCCTTGAGAGACTGCGCGGTTTCGTAGCCTCGACCGCCGCGGATTTGCATCGTGTCGTCCACGATTTCCCACGCGCGCTCGCTGCCCCAGAGCTTGCACATCGCGGCTTCGAGGCGGATGTCGGCCTTCTTGTCGCGGTCCACGAGGCTCGCGGTGTAGAGCATCATCGCCTCCATCGCGAAGATGTTCGCGGCCATGCGCCCGAGCTTGTCGGCGATGGCAGCGTGCTTGCCGATGGGCGCGCCCCACTGCACGCGCTCGGCGGACCACTTGCGCGAGACTTCGAGGCAACGCTTCGCGAGGCCGGTGCAGGCGGCGGGGAGCGTAAGCCGGCCCGTGTTCAGCGTGGAGAGCGCGACCTTCAAGCCCTTGCCCTCGCCGAGAATGATGTTCGCGCGGGGCACCTTCACGTCGGTGAAGCGCACGACGCCATTGTAGAGCGCGCGCAGGCCCATGAAACGGCAGCGGTGCGCGATTTCGATGCCCGGCGTGTCCATGTCCACGATGAACGCCGTGACCTGCTTGCGTTCCTTGCCGTTCACGAGCTTCGGCGGCGTCTGCGCCATCACGACAAGCACACCGGCCTTCAGCCCGTTTGTGCACCAGAGTTTCTCGCCGTTGATGACGAAGTGCTGGCCATCGGCGGTCGGCTCGGCGCGGGTGTGGAGCGTTGCGGGGTCGGAGCCGACGCCCGGCTCGGTGAGCGCGAAGGCAGAAATCTCGCCCTTCGCACAACGCGGCAGCCACTTCGCCTTCTGCTCGTCGGTGCCGAAGAGAATGAGCGGCTGCGGCACACCGATGCTTTGGTGCGCGGAGACGAGCGCGGCGAGGTTGCCACAGTAACTGCCGAGCAAGACCGCCGCGCGGCAGTAATTGGTTTGCGACAGCCCGAGTCCGCCGAGCTGCGGCGAAATCTTGATGCCGAACGCGCCGAGCTTCGCGAGGCCCTCGATGACCTCGTCGGGAATCTCGCCGGTGCGGTCAATTTCGTCGGGGTCCACGTTGGCGCGGAGGAAAGCGTCGAGCCGCGCGAGGAAGGCATCGCCTTGGTCGCTGTCTTCGTGCGACTGCATCGGATACGGCAGCAGGCGGTCCAGTTCGTAGCGGCCCATGAAGAGGTTCGCGGCGAAGCTGCCCTTTTCGGACGCGGCGTCGCGCGCGGACTCGGTCATTTCGAGCGCGGCGCGTTGGCCGGCGTTCATCTTCGAGGTGTCGATGACTTGCGCGGCGTCGTCAACGGGCGGCGTGGGGCGTGTTTCCATGGTGGGAGATTCGAGCGTTTTCATAGCAGCACTCCTTTCTCGGGGTAGAGTTTTCCGTCCTTCGCAGCCAAATCTTTCAGCAGCGCGCAGGGAGCGAAGCGGTCCTCGCCCTCGTCCACCAGCTCGTTCATCGCGCGCACGACGTTCGCCACGCCCAGCGTGTCCGCGTGGCGCAGAGGGCCGCCGCGGAACGGCGCGAAGCCCGCGCCCATAATCATCGCGAAGTCCACGTCCTCCGGCCCGCTCACGATGCCTTCCTCCACGCAGCGCGCGGCCTCGTTGACCATCAGCAGCACCATGCGGAGTTCAAGGTCCACGCGGTCGAGGTTGGCGGCGGAGTCGTCCTTTACGAACCGCTCGGCGGACTCGCCCACGGAGGCGTCCTTGCCTTGATGAAGATAAAAGCCTTCGCCCGACTTACGCCCGAGATGGCCGCCCTTCACGAGTTTGCCGAGAACTTCCGGCACGACCATGCGCTGGCGGTAGTGACTCGCGAGAGTCTCGGCCACGTGCAGGGAAACATCCGTGCCGACCTCGTCCACGAGCCGCAACGGGCCCATCGGCATCCCGAAATCGAGCATCGCTTCGTCCAGCTCCGCGACCTCCGCGCCGGCCTCGAAGAGCCGCGCCGCCTCGACGAGATAGGGCATCAGCACGCGGTTCACGACGAAGCCGGGGCTGTCCTTCACGAGCACGGGGAGCTTGCCCATCGCTTGCACGAACTTCAGCGCGCGCCGCACGACCTCCGTGTCCGTGCGCGGCGTGTGGATGACCTCGACGAGCTGCATCCGATGCACCGGGTTGAAGAAGTGGATGCCCACGACGCGCTCGCTGGCGGCCAGGCTCTCGGCCAGCTCGGTGACGGAAAGCGCGGAGGTGTTCGTGGCGAGAATCGTGTCCGGCCCGGCGAGCTGCTCCAGCTTGCGGAAGATGTCTTTCTTCAAGTCCATCTTCTCCACGGCGGCCTCGATGATGACATCGGCGCGTCGGAGTGAAGGCAGCTCGACGACCGGAGAAATCCTGTCCATCGCCGCGCGCGCCTCGACGGGCGTGAACGTGCGGCGCTTGGTGCCGTCGGCGAAGAGCTTGCCCACGCCCGCCATGCCGCGCGCGACGGCGTCGGCATTGATGTCGCGCAACAGCACGGACACGCCGCGAGCCGCGAGCCACTGCGCGATGCCCCCGCCCATCACGCCCGCACCGATGACGGTGGCGCTCTTGATTGGAGCGCGGACGCCCACGTCCGCAGCCGCGTGACCCGGACGTGGGCGTCCGGGCTCCATTGCCTTCGCCGCCTCGGCGGCTGACGTGAACCCCAGCTTCTTCGCGCGCTCCTGGAGGAAGAACACGCGAATCAAATTCTTCGCCGCCTCGGTTTGCGCGAGCTGGCAAATCGCGTCGGCTTCGAGCTGCAACGCACGTTCCTCCGAGCGGCCCACGCCGAGCGTCAAGACTTCCAGCGCCTTGAGCACGGCGGGATAGTGACGGCGCGTCTTCTTGAACAGCTTCGGCTGCGTGAGCATGGAAACGAGTTTGCCGGCGACAACGTTGTTCGTGGCCTTCACAGCGAAGGGCACAGCGCGATGCGGCTTGCGTCCGGCCTTCGCGACCATCGCCAACGCGGCGGCCAGCAGCTTCTCGCACGGCACGAGGTCGTCCACGAGGCCGAGCTTCAGCGCCTGCTTCGCGGTGACGGTCTTGCCGGCGAGAATGAGGTCGAGCGCCTTGGGCAGGCCGATGAGGCGCGGGAGCCGCGTGCTGCCGCCCCACGCGGGCAGGATGCCGAGCTGCACCTCAGGCAGGCCGAGTTTGGTGGCCTTGTCCGGCGTGGCGAAACGGAAGTCGCACGCGAGGCAGACCTCGAAGCCGCCGCCGAGCGCTGCACCGTGAATCGCGGCGGCGGTCGGCACCGGCAGCGCGGCGAGCCGGCTGAACACTCGTTGGCCGAACTCGACCATCTCGCGCAGCACGTTCATCGGCGCAGAGGACAGCGCGTGCAGGTCCGCGCCGGCGATGAAGATGGCGGGCTTCGCACTGGTGAGGACGACGCCCCGCAAGGTGGAGTCGCGTTCCAGCGCGTCGAGGTGGGCGTTCAACTCCTCCAGCGTAGCGCGGTCGAAGATGTTCGCGGCGGAGTCGTGCCGGTCGAAGGTGAGGACGGCGATGGCGTCGGCAGTGACTTCGCGGCGGACGTTGCGGAACTCGCGCGGGGCGGGCGATGGCTTGGGTTCGTTCATCACGGGAAGGGCGAGTTGAGTTGGGGGAGGTAGGGTGGCGGTGCTCATGGCTGGTCCTCCGGTTGGGTGTTGAAGCGAAAGGAAGCGATTGATGGAAGGGACGCCGCCCCCTCACCCCAGCCCTCTCCCCCGATGGGGGCGAGGGAGAAGAGGCGCACTGGAGCATGGACGCCCACGTCCGTAACGGCGGGCTGCGGACGTGGGCGTCCGCGCTCCATTTCGTTCGCGCAGATTCGCGTGATTCGCAGGCCTGCAATTCTTCCAGCACTCATAACGCCTCCAGCCAGATGGCTGCGCCCTGGCCGCCGCCGACGCAGACGGA
>Ga0172376_10006551_pt1 | contig 12642 bp, 5 predicted proteins | sample Lak35m_FD_121114 | JGI IMG/M metagenome (GOLD analysis project Ga0172376, IMG submission 121114) | Freshwater microbial communities from Kabuno Bay, South-Kivu, Congo - kab_092012_35m | ecosystem: Environmental > Aquatic > Freshwater > Lake | place: Democratic Republic of the Congo: South-Kivu...
CGGATTTTTTCGGGTGCCCGATACCGGCACGATCCCCCACCCAGGCGACCCCGATTCCGCCTGGCCGCTTTGGGGTACGAAACTGGCCGCTTTGGGGTACGGAATTGGCCGCTTTGGGGTACGAAATAGGACTCGACCCGAAGTGCTCACTTTGGGGTACGGGGTGCTCACTTTGAGGTGGCGCGCTGGCCACTTTGAGGTGGCAAACTGCTCACTTTGAGGTGAGAAAGTGCTCACTTTGAGGTACGAAATGGGACTCGACCGGAAGTGCTCACTTTGGGGTACGGAGTGCTCACTTTGAGGTGACAAAGTGGCCACTTTGAGTTGCGCACTGGCCACTTTGAGGTGACGAACTGGCCACTTTGAGGTGACGAACTGGCCACTTTGAGGTGACGAACTGGCCACTTTGAGGTGTTTTGCAAAACTGGCCACTTTGAGTTGCGCACTGGCCACTTTGAGGTGAGAAAGTGCTCAGTTTGGGGTACGGAGTGCTCAGTTTGGGGTACGGAATCGCTCAGTTTGGGGTACGGAATCGCTCAGTTTGGGGTACGGAATCGCTCAGTTTGGGGTACGGAATCGCTCAGTTTGGGGTACGGAACCGACCGCGACCGAAAGTGCTCAGTTTGGGGTACGAAGTGCTCAGTTTGGGGTACGGAATCGCTCAGTTTGGGGTACGGAAGTGCTCAGTTTGGGGTACGGAAGTGCTCAGTTTGGGGTACGGGGTGCTCAGTTTGGGGTACGGAATCGCTCAGTTTGGGGTACGGAATTGCTCAGTTTGGGGTACGGAATTGCTCAGTTTGGGGTACGAGAAATTTTTCACAATCATGATTTAAGTTCTTTAATTGCATAGACTTACGATTTTGGCACGCGATTTGCGGTTTTTAACTTATTGACTTTTTAACTTAGCTAACAAAAGCATCATCACCACGAGCGCGATCTTCATGCCAAGGTCCCGCGTGTGACCCCCGCCGAGGGGTTTTGTGATGATGCTTTTTGGCTCGCGCCCCGGGAAAACCATGCCGAAACGCGAAGAAAAACCCGACCCCAAACCACCGGCCCAGGAACTGGTGCCCCAGAACGTCATCCGGGTCGAGACGGCTTTGTCCCGTTACCCCGTGCACCGGCTCGCCAGACACGGGAGCATGTCCATCGAGATTCGGGACGAGAGCGAAGACGGGGAGACTTTCATCAAGTGGGAAGTCAGCCCCAGTGCCAATTACGGCCAGCCAGGCCCCCTGGCTTACAAGATCGACACCCTGATCGTGAACCGCCGGATCGAGGAAGCGAGCCGGCCGATCCCGAAAATCATCAAGCTCGGCAGCCTTCGCGACATCTGCCAGGAACTCGGTATCGGTACTGGCGAAAATGTGAACATGGTCAAAAACGCCCTGCGCCAGAACGCGTTCGCCGGCATCACGGCCAAGTTTTGCTACCGGGGCAACGACGGCTCGGAACGAACCCTGGAGGCCGACTTCAACCGCTACAGCGTCGTTTTCACGGGCGAGGAACTGCCCAACGGACGCAAGGCGAACGCGGTTTATCTCGTACTGAACGAGATTTTCATGCAGGTGCTCGACGGGGCCCAGACCCGGCCGCTCGACTATGAGTATCTTAAAGACCTTAACCCTTCTTCCCAGAGACTTTACGAGATTCTTAGCTACCGGATCTATGCGGCAATCCGGAATGGCCGGCCGCATGCGAAGCTGGTTTACTCGGAACTTTGCACTTACGCCCCCCTGACCCGGCACGAGGACTGGGAAAGCGTGCGGTCGCAGATGAACAAGATCCATGCCCCGCACAAGGAATCGGGCTATATCGCCAGCGTGGAATTCGAGGAGCTCTTCGACCGGGAGGGGAAAGCCGACTGGGTCATGATCTACACCCCGGGGGACAAGGCCCGGGACGAGTACCGGACGTTTTCCCAGCAGGGCGGGCCGCGGACGCTGCACGTCGACCTGCCGGCGAACTCCACCCTGGCGAGCCTGACCTTCGACGAACCCCCGCAGCCCAAGCCCACGCCCCTGGAGCGGGAGATGATCGCCCGGGGAATCTCGAGGCGGACGGCGGCCCAGCTCGCCGATCGGTATCCGGCCGAACGGATCCTGTCGCAGATCGAGCGGTTCGACTGGAGCAAGGCCAGGGATCCGAAGAGCATCGCCAGGAGCGACGGGGGCTTTCTGGCCGAGGCGATCCGCAACGAATACCCGATGCCGAAGGGGTTCGAATCGGCCGCGGACCTGGAAAAACGGCTGGCCGAGGAGAAGCTCAAGAAGCAGCAGGAGCGGGAGAAGGCCCAGCAGGCCCGGGCGGCGAAGCAGCGGGAAGCGGAGCTGGACCGCAAGGCCGGCGAGCGTTGGGACGCGATGTCGCCGGAGGACCGGATGGTGATCGAGGCGACGGCCCTGGCGGAGGCGGACGAGGAGGTCCGGCGGAGCTACGAAAACAGCACGGCGCCGAGGTTCAAGCGGGCGCTGCTGGACCGGATACGGCACGCCCACCTGTGCCGGCTGGTGGAGCGGGACGAGGGCCGCCGCAAGGCCAAGTGACCCCGGCCCCCTGGCCGGCCCGAAAACCGGGCCGATCCGGCCCCCGATAAGTGGTTTTATCGGGAGTCAGGGGGCGAACCGGCCGGAAGCGTCAGCGACGGCCCCCCCTTCCCGAACCGCACCATCACGCCCTTCGGCAAATGGCCAGAAAGGGCCCTGGGATCGCCTGTAACGCATCCCCGGCACCCGGGACGGTAGATTCGCCCATTCGGCCTCGAAAATCGAACCTGCGCAAAATTTGGCCCGTTTGCGGGCATGGCCCGATCCGGCTTCCGGACCGATCGGCCCCAGGATGACCTGGCGAGGCTTCGGGCGATGCCGGCACGTGGCTCAATCGCTAAAATCGCTTTTAAGGCCTCTGGCGTGCTCCTGGTGGCGACTTTGGCCGATCTGGCTCTAATTTACCGTCGAATCGCAAAGTCGCCGCGAAGGGCCATAAATGGCCCGGCAAATGGCATCCTGGCGCAACGAAAATGGGACGCCCCATGTGATGAGGGGGCGTCCCGAGGGGGGTGTTTCGGGGGGCGAAGGACCGGTCGGCCGGGTGTCAGGCCGAGGCGGTTTTGCGGCCCTTGCGACGGGCGACAGCACCCATCACGAGCGTGCCGACGAGGCCCAGGGCGTATGTCGAAGGCTCGGGGACGACGATGACGCCGTAGCGGAGGCCGGAATTAGCGCTCAAATTGAGCCATGTCGTTTCGAATGCTTCGATACCTCGAGTGCCGGCATAAGTTACACCGGAACCACTTGTTCCTGCGGTTGGCGTCCTGGTCGCGCCGCCAGGATCGTCAGCGTAGTTCCAATCGAATACCGGGTTAGCATCCAGATCGCTGGATTCGACGACGAGCCAGTAAGTCGTTCCTGCGGTGAGCGTCAGCGATCCGCTGTAGTTGAACCGGTAAACGTTGACTGTGTTGATCACGAAAGTCGGGGTCGGATTCGCGGTGTCGAACGATCGGAACTGTTTCGAAGAATCGAAGTCCGACGTCGACTGCAGTCAGATCGTATGCCGTGCTCCCCATCGTGAAGCCCTGGGCAAGGGAGTCGTATCCCGCAGGGCCTAATTGGCGACCTGCGTTGCCGAGCCCGGGATTGCCGAAGATCTCGAGGGCGTTCGCCGGGGCGGCAAGTGCCGCGAGAAGCGTCAGGGATAACAAGCTGGAACGGAGTGCGACTCGCATCAGGTGATGATCCTTCCCTAGGTACAGGCTTCGTGACGCGCGTTGCTTTAAACCTGTGTGCATAAGAACAAGTATGCTGCCGGAACTGGCGTTCAACGCCATAAATAAGCGACATCGCCCCGAAACGCCGCCCGGAAAATTCTGGGAAAAAACTCCCGGCCATCAGGCCGGTGACACCCCCCTCAACCGCCCGCCAGGTCCTCCAGGGCGCTATCGACAGGTGCCGACGCACGCCGGGCAATCTCCCCGATCCGGTTCGATACCCCCGCGATCCGTACCGTCGGGCCGGCCGGAGCCACACCCGAATCGGTGTCGTCGACACCCCCCTGCCCTGCCCCGAAGAACGGCGAACGACTCAAATTCTGAAGGTGCAGCCCCGGGAAGTTCAGGTCGACCAGACGCTCGAAAAGCTCCGTCTCCGACAGATTCAACGACACCGCCGCCAGCCGGAACCGCTTCGCCAGCTCCGCCTGAGGGCTGAGCTGAAGCCGGATACGGGCCGATTCGCTCGGTCGTCCTGTCGCTTTCGCCGGTTTTCGAGGAGCTGCCATGCCGTGAGATCTCCGTGCCGTGCAGGTCGCGATCGCTCCGTGCGCACCTTCGGCTAATCGATGAATCGGCTTTCCAGGACGCTCCGCGTGAGCTTCGCCGCAAAGCCGCGAAACCGCAAAGCCGCAAAACCGTCAAACCGTAATGCCGCAAGGCCGCGAAACCGCAAAGCCGCAAAACCGTCAAACCGTAATGCCGCAAGGCCGCGAAACCGCAAAGCCGCAGAACCGTCAAACCGTAATGCCGCGAAACCGTAAAGCCGCAGAACCGTCAAACCGTAATGCCGCGAAACCGTAAAGCCGCATCGCCGTGATACCGTCAAACCGTTTGGCCGCGAAACCGTCAAACCGTCCTGTCGTAATATCGCCGGACCGCATCGCCGCGAAACCGTCAAACCGCAAAACCGTGAAACCGTTTGGCCGCGAAACCGTCAAACCGTCAAACCGCGAAAACGGCACCGCGGCCTGTGTTTTTCAGGGTCCGGGCGGTGCGGAGCAGGGGGCGGAAAATCGGTGCGATGGTCGAGGGGCAGGGGAGGGGGCGCATAAAAAAACGCCCTGGAGCGTGAGCTCCAGGGCGTCTGGTTGTAGGATGCCGGCGATAACCGACTTTCGCACCAAAGGCACTATCATAGGCCCGATGGGCTTAACGGCCGTGTTCGGAATGGGAACGGGTGTGACCCCATCGGTATGGTCGCCGACAAAGCGCCAGGCGGCGGTATTTCGCACCGCCTGGCACGTGTTCGGGGCTTGTGAATTTTGTGTTTCGGAGCCGCTTCGTTGGGACCGTGGATCGTCAGAATCTCCTGAACGCATCAGGGATGCGGAGACATGACTCACGGTATATCGATACGAAGTTCTCACTTGGAGGTGACTTACGGATCGCTTGGTGTCCAACCCGGTCGATTTATTTCAATCCACGCCAGTCAGGCGAACGGCCTGATCATAGCATAAATCGAGTCGGAACCGAGTCGGGGTGGTCAAGCGATTGGCTGTTAGGACCGGTAAGCTGAGACGATCACTCGCCTTACACGCCCGGCCTATCGACCTGGTAGTCTTCCAGGAGCCTTCGTCTTACGACAGGAAACCTCGTCTTGGAGTGGACTTCACGCTTAGATGCTTTCAGCGTTTATTCTTTCCCGACCTAGCTACCCTGCGCTGCCCCTAGCGGAACAGCAGGCACACCAGAGGTCGGTCCTTCCCAATCCTCTCGTACTAGGGAAGAATCTCTTCAAGTTTCCTACGCCCACGACAGATAGGGACCGACCTGTCTCACGACGGTCTGAACCCAGCTCGCGTACCGCTTTCATTGGCGAACAGCCAAACCCTTGGGACCTTCTTCAGCCCCAGGATGCGATGAGCCGACATCGAGGTGCCAAACCTCCCCGCCGCTATGGACGCTCGGGGGAGATAAGCCTGTTATCCCCGGAGTACCTTTTATCTGTTGAGCGACGGCCATTCCATATTGGACCGCCGGATCACTAACGCCGACTTTCGTCTCTGCTCGTCTTATCGGACTCGCAGTCAGGCACCCTTATACGTTTGCGCTCGTGTTGCCAGATTGCCGACCTGGCCGAGGGTACCATTGCACTCCTCCGTTACTCTTTAGGAGGAGACCGCCCCAGTCAAACTGCCCGATGATCACGGTCCCGGTCGAGGATATCGACCGGTGAGGATGAACGCACATTCAGGGTGGTATTTCACCGTTGGCTCCCTGACGGCTGGCGCCGCCAGATCGTAGCCTCCCACCTATCCTACACAGAACGAACATTCACCCAATGACAACCTGCAGTAAAGGTTCACGGGGTCTTTCCGTCTAATCGCGGGTACGTGGCATCTTCACCACGGCTACAGTTTCACCGGGTCCCCCGTGGAGACAGTGCTCCAGTCGTTACGCCATTCATGCAGGTCGGAACTTCACGTTAGATTCCCTTGTTACCAAGGGCGTAGACTATACGTTCATCTCATCGCCGTGGTTGAGGAGGCCACTGGTTTTTGATGATGAGAGCCGGCGTTTTATGGCTTTTGCAAGCCATCCAGGATTCTCAGGCCCTGAGTCGTTACGGGATTCCGGAGGTTATGAGGCCTCCGGCCTTACCCACGGTATTACCCTCGATTGACCTGCAAGTCATCGATAGGGCTCCACCGTTTTGAGCCGGTTTGCTGATCGCGATCGCTCACGATCGGGGCAATTTCTTACCCGACAAGGAATTTCGCTCACTTGTGTTACATCAGATTTCGATTGCTCGATCTCTGAAGGGCAGGGCATTTCTGCCTGCCTCTGTATGTCGCCATACAGGTCGGACTATATCATCGCTCACTTGCGTGAGGCTTGGCGTATAGTCTCTGAGGATTTCATAGCGTTTCTCGACTTGGCACGCTGGTTCATTTGATTCGACAGATTACGAACGAATTCGAATCCGTCGGGGGTCAAATGTCGTTTTTCTCGCATCAGAAGAACTGCCTGGGTAAACAGCTCGAATTGGAGCCGTTTGGCCGTTCTTAGTGGGTATGTCTGGAAGAAAGGAATCACACGGCCGATCAGATCGTCGAGTTTTCGGACTCGATAGATCATTAGCGGTTCGTGGTGGTTGTCTTTCCTCGTATTGAGCTGAATTACACCGCATTGGAGGCGGTTTTTGATGAGTTCAAGAGCTTCGAGACTCGAAGCGGCCTGAGTCACCGCAAATTCAGCCTGGACTTGATATCCAAGCGACATACTCGTGTGCGAGTTGATGGCCAGGCTGAAACAGCCTTCACCATCAACGAACCCAGCTATCCAATAGTCGAGATCAGCCATGACCTTTCCTGCTGATTGTCCGCACCGGATGGATTGTCACTGCTCATGCTACTGAGCGAGTACCACCGGATACACCGGATTTTCCAGCATATGGCCAAGTTTTACTAAGGCTAGCTGTTGGTTAACCTTAGGACCGTCATAGTTACGGCCGCCGTTTATCGGGGCTTCGGTCGGTAGCTTCGCTTGCGCTAACCACCTTCCTTAACCTACCGACACCGAGCAGGCGTCAGACGCTATACATCTTCTTGCGAATTCGCAGCGTCCTGTGTTTTTGATAAACAGTCGCTAGAGCCGATTCTCTGCGGCTCACCTTGCGGTGAGCACCCCTTATCCCGAAGTTACGGGGTCAATTTGCCGAGTTCCTTCACGAGGGTTCTCCCGAACGCCTTTGGATACTCACCTCGCTCACCTGTGTCGGATTACGGTACGGGCCGTTGTGTCGTCCCTGCAGGGCTTTTCGTGGCCATGTGTCAAAGAGGCTTCCAGAACAATGCTGTCGGCCTTGCGGCACGGGGACATCTAGCACCCCGACCTCTCATAGCACGGCGTCCTCCGCAGTTCAACCTTCACTCCGGGTGCAGGAATATTAACCTGCTGTCCATCGACTACGCCTTTCGGCCTCGTCTTAGGTCCCGACTAACCCTGGGCGGATTGACCTTCCCCAGGAAACCTTGAGCTTTCGGCGGATGGGCTTCCCACCCATCTTATCGTTACTCGTTCCGGCATACGCACTTGCCCACGCTCCAGCGGTCCTTCCGGTCCGCCTTCGACGCCGAGGGCAACGCTCTCCTACCATTCTTTCGAATCCGCGACTTCGGCGCGATGCTTGAGTCCCCGTCATTTTCGGCGCGGGATGGCTCGACCGGTAAGCTATTACGCACTTTTGAAATGATGGCTGCTTCTAAGCCAACATCCCGGCTGTCTTAGCGATCCCACTTCCTTTGCCACTGAGCATCGTCTTGGGGGCCTTAGTCGGCGGTCTGGGTTGTTTCCCTCTCGAACGTGAAGCTTATCCCCCACGTTCTGTCTCCCGGAATAATCGCCGCGGTATTCGGAGTTGGGCTACAGTGGGTAGGCGGGAAGCCCCCCATCCGTAATCCGTCGCTCTACCCCCGCTGCGTAGTGGTCCGAGGCTAGCCCTAAAGCTATTTCGGAGAGAACGAGCTATCTCCAGGTTTGATTGGACTTTCACTCCTCCCCACAGGTCGTCCCCCAGTTTTTCAACACTGGTGAGTTCGGTCCTCCACGACCGGTTAAGGTCGCTTCAACCTGCCCATGGGTAGATCACCTGGTTTCGCGTCTATGGCAATCGACTATGTCGCCCTGTTCAGACTCGGTTTCCCTGGGGCTCCCCTCCTTAAGAGGTTAACCAGGCCGATTACCATAACTCGCCGGATCATTATGCAAAAGGCACGCGGTCAGGCGTCAACGCCCTCCCACCGCTCGTAGGCATGGGGTTTCAGGTTCAGTGTCCTCCCCTTTCGGGGTTCTTCCCACCGTTCGATCGCTCTACTGGGTTCGCTATCGGTCGTCATCGAGTACTTAGCCTTACGGGAGGGTCCCCGTGGATTCGGACCGGGTTTCTCGTGCCCGATCTTACTTGGGTGCCACTCTAGAGAATGAAGTGCTTCGTCTACGGGGCTTTCACCCGCTCTGGCGCGTCTTTCCAGACGGCTTCGACTGAACTTCATTTTTCTTACTCCATCGGAACGAATTCCAATGAGTGGTCCCACAACCCCGTGCGGTATCCCACACGGTTTAGGCTCTTCCCCGTTCGCTCGCCACTACTGAGGGAGTCTCTGTTGATTTCTTTTCCACCAGGTACTGAGATGTTTCAGTTCCCTGGGTTTTCGTGAGTATCCCGGGATCGACGCTCGTTCGGCAGCTTCCCCAGGCATTTCGCAGCCTTCCACGCTCACTTTTCTGATGACGCCAAGGCATCCCCCCCACGCCCTTAGGAGCTTGACCACACCGACTCGAACCCGACCCGAAGGCCTTGCCCGATTCGATCCGTCGCTCCTCCTCGGCCAGCCCCTGCGTCTCACGACTTCCAGGACCGGCACGTCGGGAACTTTGCATCGGTTCCCGTGTGTTCGTGTATCCGCATTTCTGCGTTCATCCCGATTCTCGCGAATCGGGTGGAGATTCTGTAATTGATGCCACGGCCACAAATACGCCTCATCCCTTGCGGGACAAAGCCTCTGTGGCTCGTCATACAATTCACAAGCCTTCCGAATTGTCAAAGAGCTGCGTCCTGCCGCGTTCGACGAATCGAACGCCTCAGGGGGCGGTTTCAATCCACGCCTGACGAATCAGACGAACATGGAAAGCGCCCCGCGAGCCCGCCGTGAAAGCGGGTCAGCCGGGACTTGAGTCCGGTGTTTTCGTGGAATCGTTGGGTTTTACCCCGTGCGGGAAGCCGGCGCGGGCCGGCCGTTGGAGCCGGATCGGTGGCCGACGAACGCTTCACGTATCCCGAGAGACACGGAGCGTTGTTGTTGTTCCCGGTTCCGAATAGACGCCTGACGAATCAGGCGGGCATCGAACCCAGGAATCTATTTTTCCTTAGAAAGGAGGTGATCCAACCGCAGGTTCCCCTACGGTTACCTTGTTCATGTGCTTCCACCATTCGCATGGCGGCATGGACTATATCATCATCCTTGCGACGAGTCGCAAGGAGCCGGCGTGTAGTCTCTGAGGGGTCATCGTCAGGAAATTTGGCGGTTTCATGACCAGAGGACTTCCCTGCTGATTGTCCGCTTCACCGCCGGATTTTCACGACTCCGATTCTTCTTCTTGCGAAGGCCACGAATCGGAATACGTACCGGGCGGATACGCGGGGATTCCAGCATACAGCCAGTTTTTTCGTCGCGGTTACCCACGACGGTCGCAACTTCTTTACGACTTAGTCCCCATCAGGAGTTTCATCTTCGGCGCCTGCCTTTCAGCTCCGGCGACTTCGGATGCCCCCCCCTTTGGTGGCTTGACGGGCGGTGTGTACAAGGCTCAGGAACACATTCACCGCGGCAGTGCTGATCCGCGATTACTAGCAATTCCAACTTCATGCACTCGAATTGCAGAGTGCAATCTGAACTGGGGGACGGTTTTTGCGATTTGCTCCACCTCGCGGTCTCGCGTCGCTTTGTCCGGCCCATTGTAGTACGTGTGCAGCCCTAGGCATAAGGGCCATGATGACTTGACGTCGTCCCCGCCTTCCTCCGGTTTAATACCGGCGGTCTGTCCAGAGTCCCCGACTTTACTCGCTGGCAACTGGACACAAGGGTTTCGCTCGTTACGGGACTTAACCCAACACCTCACGGCACGAGCTGACGACAGCCATGCAGCACCTGTGCAGATTCCACCTTGCGGCGTCACCGACGTTTCCGCCGGCTAATTCCTGCATGTCAAGCCTAGGTGAGGTTCTTCGCGTAGCCTCGAATTAAGCCACATACTCCACTGCTTGTGTGAGCCCCCGTCAATTCCTTTGAGTTTCAGCCTTGCGACCATACTCCCCAGGCGGGGCACTTCACGGTTTCCCTGCGGCAGTGAAACCATCGGCGGTTCCACTACCCAGTGCCCAATGTTTACAGCCAGGACTACCGGGGTATCTAATCCCGTTTGCTCCCCTGGCTTTCGCGTCTCAGCGTCAGAATGGGTCCAGAGACTCGCTTTCGCCGCGGGCGTTCCTTCCGATCTCAACGCATTTCACCGCTCCACCGGAAGTTCCAGTCTCCCCTACCCACCTCAAGACAACTCGTATCAGCGCCTGTTCCCCGGTTGAGCCGGGGGATTTCAACGACTGACGTGGTCATCCGCCTACACGCGCTTTAAGCCCAGTAATTCCGAATAACGTTCGCTTGGTTCGTCTTACCGCGGCTGCTGGCACGAACTTAGCCCAAGCTTCTTCCTAGAATAGGTCAAGGACCGCTCTGCACGGCCCCTTCCTCCTCTACGAAAGAGGTTTACAACCCGAAGGCCTTCTTCCCTCACGCGGCGTCGCTCGGTCAGGCTTTCGCCCATTGCCGAAGATTCTCGACTGCAGCCACCCGTAGGTGTCTGGACAGTGTCTCAGTTCCAGTGTGCCGGGTCATGCTCTCACACCCGGTAGGCATCGTCGGCTTGGTGAGCCGTTACCTCACCAACTACCTAATACCACGAAGGCCCGTCCTAGAGCGGAATCACACCTTTGGTCGCAAGATGATGCCATCTCGCGACGTCGCTGGGAATTACCCGCAGTTTCCCGCGGCTATGCCCAACACCAGGGTTGGTTACCTTCGCATTACTCACCCTTGCGCCACTCACATTGCTGTGCGTACGACTTGCATGCCTAATCCACGCCGCCAACGTTCATTCTGAGCCAGGATCAAACCCTTCGAAATACGTCTCGTGCGTCCGAAAACGCCGAAACATCCCTCAACGACACCGCCGGAACGCTCGAAAGCTGATCCACCGTTTGTTGTGCCGTGACGGGAAAGGTTCTTTTCGATCCAGTTATGGATGATCTACACGCGATCCGGTGCTGCGATTCGCATCGCTGCCGCCCGGTCTCGCGCAGGCTTCCCTCAAGGGGTATCCATCAACGTCTCGATCCCGTCTCGTAACCCCCCTTATATATGTAAGAGAAGCACTCCCCAGAACCGAGGCGGAACGTAATCACGGGGGGTGATCTTGTTCCGCTTCCACGAATCGACCGGATTGTCAAAGATCTCGCTGCCGAAACACAAGCACAGGTACCAAAAACTCCGAAGAGCCTCGGCCCTGTCCGTTGTTGCAACATCCTGAATATTACCGCAACATCCGGAGTCGATCCAGAACTTTCTCAAAAACCCAGATTACTTTTTGGGAACCACCCCTACCGGTTTCCAAAACCCAGCCCGCTTTGACCCATATCCGCCCACGACCCGAAAACCACTCCGAATTTCCATCGCAAATCCTTATTCGACAAGAGCAAAACGCCACTTTACGAAACGGAATTCCGCCCCGCGATCACCCGACCACACACCACCAGCCCCATTCCCCCGAAAATCGCCCGGATCTTGCCTCGCCATTTCAGCGCAAATCCCTATGCAACAATCGCGAAGAGCCGTTTTGCGAAACGGAACCGGCACCGCCAGGCCCACACCCGGAACCCCGCCAGGATCGGCCCGGAATCCGTTTCGAAATCCGGCCGCAAATCCCTATGCCCCAATCGCGAAGAGCCGTTTTGCGAAACGGAATTCCAGCCGCCCCGGCGCCACGGTCTCTCCCACCGGCACCGCCCCCCTGGCCCGCGCCGAACCCCCAGCCGGATACGCCAGCCCCGTCGAAATCATCGTCAAATCCATGAATTTCAAGAGCTTGCGAAGATCATCCCAGGACAGACACACCTCCTGATCGAGGTTGCCCGATGCACCGGTTGTGCGCCTACTGTCTTATAAACCAGATGTCGTCATGAATTTTTCCGGCGGATTTTTTCGGGTGCCCGATACCGGCACGATCCCCCACCCAGGCGACCCCGATTCCGCCTGGCCGCTTTGGGGTACGAAACTGGCCGCTTTGGGGTACGGAATTGGCCGCTTTGGGGTACG
>Ga0172376_10006553_pt1 | contig 12640 bp, 10 predicted proteins | sample Lak35m_FD_121114 | JGI IMG/M metagenome (GOLD analysis project Ga0172376, IMG submission 121114) | Freshwater microbial communities from Kabuno Bay, South-Kivu, Congo - kab_092012_35m | ecosystem: Environmental > Aquatic > Freshwater > Lake | place: Democratic Republic of the Congo: South-Kivu...
TGATCGGTAGCGGCTTGTCCGGGCTCATCTCCTTCCTCCTGCCAATGGCAGTTGTTGAGTTGATCCGGACGGGATAACACAGCCCCTTCGCACCAGAGCCATTACAGCTCCTTCATCACTACTGCGGGCTGATCCGCCCCTGTCATGGGTCTTGGTATTCGCCCTCGTGGTTGTGGCCACTTGTAGCTTTCCCTACCGCTCCGCGGCAGACTTCGTCTAGAACACCCCATGGCAGGTTCCCACGTTCCACACCGAGGCCTGTGATGGGCTCATGTCGCCTGTAGCCGAAGGCTTGCGCGAAGCGGTACACCGGCTGCCGTGTGGACCGTAAGCAGGTAGCGTCCACACGTATCCAGGTGCCGCCTACCTGCACCTGTTCTGACAGCTTCTGGAAGACTTTTCGTAGCCCTCGGGCTTCCGCGAAGCGGTTGCGTCAGCGGCGATTCGCTGTTGCTCAGCTTCCCATCACTCACCTGACGGCTCATGGCCGCCTTTTCCCCATCGCTCACTACCGCGGCTCTTCACCACAGCAGCATGGGGTGGTTTGGAGCCTGCCCCTGCAGGCCGGCTCCGGGAGGCCACACTCCCATCCTCGGTGTAGTTGCGTCAGTGCTCATAAAAAACATTTGACTCGTGGCACAAGTAGACGAAGTCATCTCCGCAGGAGTACCTGCCCTGCGTCCATCGGTGATTCAATCCAAGGTGCAGTCATGGCAATCAATCCCGCCAGGCTGCGATCTGCCGTAGCCGCCTGCTCAGCGTCACCAGCACATCGCGACAACAGGGGCGCGATCTCTGGGACTTCCTGGAGCAAGCCTGGATCGCCCATCAGGGCGGTGGGGTGATGCCATCACTGCTGCCCGATCGCTGAACCATCGTTCATCGGTTGCTGTGTCCTTGATCGCCTGGTGATCAGCGGTCAGAGCTGGACTGCGCCGGCGCTTCGTAGCGACCCCTGAACGGGTCGCCTCACCACCTCCAGGCGCGCCACAGCGCTGTGTGGCCTGTGGCCGGATCCAGCAACAGCCGTCCATACAGGTGCCTATACTGATTAGATAAACTGTTGGATCCACTGCGATGACCCCGGTCGATCCCTGCGCAACGCCGGTGGCGATCCGCCGCTGGATTCGCAGCGACTGTGGCCGTGCTCGCTACCTGGAGCTGGCGGCGCGCCCGGGGCCGCTGGCTCGCCTGCGGCTGGTCTGGTTCGTGCTGGCGGCCAGCCTGCGGGATCTGTCTCTACCGCCCAGACCCTGAACCGGCTGGCTCTGGCCTCCGCCCCTGGCCGTTCGCCGTCGCCGTTCGCCGCTCGCGCTCAGCCAGCCGGGCCGGAGAGACGCAGCCCCGCGGGCGGGCCTGGGCGGGATCTATCCGGCCGCCCTGGGGTCCGGGGAGCGCAGCCGCCGGGTCTGCCTGAAAGTCCCGCCGGCAACTCCGATCACAATCGGCCTTGCCGGCGTTGACAACATTTGATCCTGTGGCAGCTGATCCTGTGGCAGCGAATCACGCAGCCGCCATGCTGAGCTGACATTTCGACTTTGAGGCCGCCCTGGGCTCCGGGGCCGGCGCGATCGTCAGCTCTGTTCAGGCTTGATCTCCTCTGTGCTGATCGCCTCTGTGCTGAGGGCGCGGCGGGCCGCCCTTGCCACCATGGCCAGGCTGGCAGCCGTGGCGGCCAGGCCGCCGATCCGCAGGCTCCAGATCGTTGCGTCGGCCTGCCCCGCCAGCACCTCGGCGAAGCGGCCCAGATCACCGGCGATCGCCCCCAGGGCGCAGAACAGCACCGTACCGGGCAGGATGCCCACCAATCCCAGGCTGTAGTCCCGCAGGCTCACCTCGCTGAGGCCATAGGCGAGGTTCAGCAGGCTGAACGGGAACGCCGGCGACAGGCGCGTCAGCAACACCAGCCGCAGCCCCTCGCGGCTCACCGCCTGTTCGATCCGTGCCAGCCGCGGATGCCGGTTCAGGCGCCGCTGGGCCCAGGGCCGCAGCCAGCCGCGCCCCAGCAGAAACACCAGCTCCGCCCCCAGGCAGGCCCCCACGAACACCACCAGGCTGCCCCCGAGGCCGCCGTAGAGGGCACCGGCCAGCATCGAGGCCCATACCCCCGGCAGCAGCAGGGTCACCCAGAGGGCATAGAGGGGGATGAAGGCCACGGCCCCGAGCGGACTGCGCAGCGCCTCGATGAGTCCGCTCCAGCCCAGCGTCAGCGAATCCACTGCTGCCATCCCTGAACCCATCCGCGCTGGTGGCTGAAATCCTGTCAGCCGCGCGCCGCCGCTGCGATCGGCCGGTCCTGCTGCCGCGGTGCATCACCGCCCTGGGCCGCATCGAACCGATCCTGGACAGTGCCGATCCCATCCTGCAGCTGGAGGCGGGCCCGTTGGTGACCTCCACCTCCAACCGTGTCGCTGCCGCCTGGAAGCGCCGGGGTGGCGGTTCCGGTTCGAGGCTGATCCGGGCGCCCTGGCCCGGCCGCCTACAGTGAGTTCGGCCTGCCCTGCTGCTGGAGCGCTCAGCATGACCAGCGGTCGCCCCAGCCCGCGCCCCAGCGCAGCCAGTGCAGCCAGTGGAACCAGCCGGGCAGGCGCAGCCGGCACAACGGGCGCAGCCAGTGGAGCCAGCGCAGCCCGCGGGCCAGGCGCAAGCGCCGCAGCCGGTGCAGCCGGTGAGGCCAGCGGGGTCGACGTAACCGACGACGGAGCCCGCGCAACCGACGCAACCCGCGCAGCCGACGCAACCGGCGCAACCGACGCAACCGGCGCAACCGGTGCAACCAATGTCAGCGCCGGCTCGGCCGCTGGCGGATTGCGGCAGGAGGGGCCGGCCTCGGCGCTCGATGTCCAGATCCCCGGTACGCCGGTGTTTGTGGGCGAGCGTCGCCGCGAGTATGCCTGCGTGGATCTCTTTCTGTATGGATCCGAGGCTGTGCGCGAGGTCCATGACGCCAGCCGCGGCGACTGGCAGCAGCTGCGGAGGCTGCCGGGGGTGCTGTGGATCAATGTCAGCGCTGTGCATGACATCCCGCTGCTGGAGAGCCTGGGCCATGACTTCGGCCTGCATCCGCTGACGATCGAGGACATCGCCAACACCGCGCATCGACCCAAATGGGAGGAATTTCCAGCCTATGGGTTCCTGACGCTGAAAATGGTGATCACCAACCCCCATTCCCAGGACATCAGCATTGAGCATGTCAGCCTGATTCTGGGAGATGGCTTTGTACTTTCCTTCCTCGAGGATAGCGGTGATGTGTTTGAGAGCGTGCGCCAGCGCATCCGCAGGGGCGCCGGCCGGGTGCGGGGCATGGGGGCTGACTATCTGGCCTTCTGCCTGGTGGATGCGGTGATTGATCATTGCTTTCTGGCGGTGGAATCCATTGGCGACAGGGTCGAGCATTTTGAGGATCAGCTGCTCGCCAATGCCCTGCAGTCCGAAGTGAGTGAGCTGTATCGATTCAAGCGCTACCTGATGCATCTACGCCATGCCGTCTGGCCACTCAGGGAGGTGCTTTCGGCCGTGATCCGCAGCGAGATGACCTTGCTGGAACAGCAGAATCTAGTGTTCTGGAGAGATCTTTACGATCAGACTGTGCAGGTGATCGATCGGGTAGAGGCGGCGCGTGAATCCCTGGCCAGCATGCATGACACCTACCTCTCCAGCCTCAGCAATCACATGAATCAGGTGATGAAAGTTCTGGCGATCATCTCGACGATCTTCATCCCGCTCACCTTCATCGCCGGTGTTTATGGCATGAATTTCAAGAACATGCCGGAGTTGGAATGGAAGGCCGGCTATTTTTTGATCCTGGGGTTGATGGTGGCCATCGCCACCGGCCTGGTGCTCTACTTCCGGCGTCAGCGCTGGCTCTGAATCGCTCCCGCCCCGCAACCGTCCTCGCCGCAACCGTCCGCAGCGGCAATCGGCCGTCGCAACCCGATCGGTGCCCGTTCAGCCCGCAGCCCGTTCGGCCCGTTCAGTTCGCAGAGCGCATCGTGCAGACGGCTCGTCAACGCCGGCAGTGCCCTGGGGCATGGGCCAGCTTGGTTATTCTGCCGCCATGACCTGGTTCAACCCCGCTGCGCTACGGATGCCGCCGGGCAGCAGCAGGCGTTGCAGGCGGCCCAGGGCTCGCCGGGCCAGGGGCGGCTGAAACTGGCTGCGGAAGGTATGCAGATCGGCTCGACGATCCGCCAATACCTGCAGGGGATGGCGCAGGGGGAGCTCCAGGTCGCCGAGCGGGCCGAGCGGGCTGATGGCGCTGCCGGTGTGGGCGGCGAGCGGATGGCCGAAGCCCAGATTCTCGACCAGATTCACGGCCGGCAGGCAGGTGAGCAGGCCCTGGCGCCAGCAGCTGTAGGTCCAGATGTAATCCCAGGTGTCGCAGTCGCCGCGCCACACCCGTTCCAGGCAGCCACTCCAGTAGCGCGCAAAGCGCCGACCGCCGAGATCCTCCAGCCAGCCCTGGTCGCGGAAGGCCGGCCAGCCCTCCAGCTCGCTGTCATAAACCGCCCAGGCTCGCCGCCAGCTCGCCCAGCCCCAGCAGTGGTTGTAAAGGGAGAAGTAATAGCTGGCCCGATCGCGCGGTCGCTGACGCTGGAAGTTGCAGCCGCTGATCACCCCCACCCGCCTGTCGTCTCGATAGCGCTGCAACAACTCGGCGCAGAAGGAAAAGAATTGGGGCGAGGCGATGATGTCATCCTCCAGCACGATGCCCTCCTCCACCTGCGCGAAGAACCAGCTGATCGCTTCGCTGACGCCGCGGCGACAGCCTCGGTTCGTCTCCCGCAGCAGCCACTGCCGTTGGCAGGGCCAATCGATCGAGCGCTCGATCAGGGCTCGGGTGCTGCGGCAGGCCTCCGCATCTGTCGCCACATCCGGCCGCGGCCCATCGCAGGCGATGAACAGCCGGCCGGGCTGCACCCGGCGCAGGGCGGCCAGCACCCGGGCGGTGGTATCGGGACGCCGCCAGGCCAGCAGCAGCACCGGCGGCAGCGGCGCCAGCGGCGGCTGTGACTGCGGCAGCTGTGACTGTGACTGCGGCAGCGGCTGCCGTTCCGCTCTGGCGCTCACGGCCGCCGGTCCGGTTCCGGTTCGGGCGCGGCGGGGGGCCGCTGCCCGGCCATCAGGGTTTCGATGCGGCGGATCCGCTGCAGCGTCTGCTGCCACACCTCCAGCCGGAAGCCATCCAGCGCCGCCTCGCCCGCAGCGGCGGCGGCGATGCGACCGCGACAGGCCGCCAGCAGCGCCTCCAGGTCCTCTCCCCGCTCAAAGGCATCCCAGAGTTCCCGCTCCAGCCGGGCCCGTTCGATGAAATTCCAGCGTCGCAACCAGAGCATGGTCGGGGTCCGCAGTGGGGCAACAAAGCCAAATGATGGCCGCAACCGCGGCGGTTGCCGGCCCCGGGGGGCCCTGGCGCCGGCCGGCACGGCGCTGCCGGCAGAGGGCGGGCTTGAGGCCGGAGCTGATTCAGACTCGCTGCCTGGGCTGCGGCTGAAGCGCAGGGGCCAACCCGCTGCCTGCAGCGCCTGGGATGCTGAATGCCCGCGCATGGCGTCGCTGGCGCCCAAGACCGGCGAAACCGGCCCTTGGAAGCGGCCGTGGGCTGGATGCAGCCGTGGGGCGAGAGGGGGCGGCGGCGGTGGGAGACTGAATCCCGCCCCGTGCCGCGCAGGACAGTGACGCTCAAGGTACTCAGCGTGCTGGGATCGACCGGCTCGATCGGCACCCAGACCCTGCAGATCGCCGAGGAGTTTCCCGAGCGCTTCCGCGTGGCGGCCCTGAGCGCCGGGCGCAACCTCGACCTGCTGATCGAGCAGATCCTGCGCCACCAGCCCGAGGCGGTGGCGCTGGCGGATCCGCAGCTGCTGCCGCAGCTGCAGCAGCGCCTGGCGGCCCTGGAGCCGGCCCGGCGACCGCTGCGCCAGCCCGAACTGCTGGCCGGCCCGGATGGACTCGCCACGGTGGCCGCCTGGCCCAGCGCCGATCTGGTGGTCACCGGCATCGTCGGCTGCGCCGGACTGCTGCCCACCCTGGCGGCGATCCGGGCCGGCAAGGATCTGGCCCTGGCCAACAAGGAGACCCTGATCGCCGCCGGTCCGGTGGTGCTGCCGGAACTGGAGCGTTCGGGCAGCCGGCTGCTGCCGGCCGATTCCGAACATTCCGCCATTTTCCAGTGCCTGCAGGGCACTCCCTATGCCGAGACGGCGCGGCTGAGCACCGGCACACCGACGCCCGGCCTGCGCCGCATCCTGCTCACGGCCTCCGGGGGGGCATTCCGCGACTGGGATCCGGCCGATCTGTCCAAGGCCACCGTGGCCGATGCCACCAGCCACCCCAACTGGAGCATGGGCCGCAAGATCACGGTGGATTCCGCCACGCTGATGAACAAGGGGCTGGAGGTGATCGAAGCCCATTATCTGTTCGGGCTTGACTACGACGATATTGAGATTGTGATCCATCCACAATCGATCATCCATTCGCTGGTGGAGCTGGCCGATACCTCGGTGCTGGCGCAGCTCGGCTGGCCCGACATGAAGCTGCCGATCCTCTATTGCCTCAGCTGGCCGGAGCGGCTCAGCACCCCCTGGCGCCGCCTCGATCTCAGCGCCGTGGGCCAGCTCAGCTTCCGCCAGCCCGACCCGGCCCGCTATCCCTGCATGGAGCTGGCCTATGCCGCCGGTCGCACCGGTGGCACCATGCCGGCGGTGATGAATGCCGCCAATGAGCAGGCCGTGGCGCTGTTCCTCGAGGAGCAGGTGCACTTTCTGGATATTCCCAGGTTGATCGAGGAGGTGTGCGAGCGCCACAAGCTGGATCTCAGCGCCAACCCCTCGCTGTCCGACGTGCTGGCCGTCGATGCCTGGGCCCGTCAGGCGGTGCGTGAGGCGGCCGCCCGGCAGAGCCGCAGGGCCGTGGCCGCCCTGCCGGCCTGAAGCCCGGCAACACTGCCTGCCAGTCGCCCAGGCAGGTGGCACAGGCAGAGTGGCCCGGCCAGTGCACAGAAGGGGCGGCCTCGGCCGCGGCGATCCAGGCGGCGAGAGCGCTGGCATCCTGCGGCAGCGCCCCATGCCGCCGCCCGGGCGAGCTGAGCCCTCCACCGACAGGCGGCCCCGGCCTGAACTTCGATCCCGCCCGCTCCTCGCTGACGATGTCCAGCCCTGATTCCGCCCCTGCGCCCCCAGCGCCCCCTCGGGTCGCCCATCACCTGCTCCTCTGCGCCACCCCCGCCAAGGCCCTGTGCTGCCCCGATCCGGCCGTCGGCGTCGCCAGCTGGGAGACCCTCAAGCGCCTGATCCGCGAGCTGGGACTGGAGGATCCCGAGCGGGCCGAGGGGGTGATCTGGCGCACCAAGGCCGACTGTCTGCGGGTCTGCCGCCAGGGGCCGGTGCTGCACATCTGGCCCGAGGGCATCACCTATGGCGCGATCACACCGGAGCGGATCGAGCGCATCGTGCGGGAACACCTGATCGGTGGGATGCCGGTGCAGGCGTGGATCCTGCGCCGCGCCGTCCTGGCGCCGGCGCGATCCGGCCAGGACCGGGCTGCCGCCACGCCACCGGCCGCGGCCGCAGGGACAGCTGCGCCGATGGCCGGCTGAGGGCGGTTCTGTGCTCCGATCCGCCTGCAGGCCAGCAGCCTGAATCGGGCGATCGCCCACAGCCCCCGGGCCCTGAGGGCGGGCAGCGAGTTGACTTCCTCGCCGTGGATTTGCCAAACTTGCGCGTACAGAGCAGCAACAACCATGCCTGGTAGTTGGCATTCAAGATTTTTTCTCAGCCTGACAACCTTGGCAACGGCAGGAGTGCTTGTCGGCTGTCTTGGGGGCGCACCAGAACCCAGGAAAAAGCAAATCAGCGCATCTGGCTATGGAGAGAGCTGGCCGCTTACCGTGGAGGGAGGAAAATTGTTTTGCATAGATGTAACAAAGGTAGAAGAATTTTCTCAGCAAGCGGTTTTGCTTGAATCCGGGGGACTTATTTATGCTTTAAACGGATCCGCAAAAACAGCTGCAACCAGAGACAATAAGCCATGGATAGATGCCAGAGAGATAACGAAGAAAGACCCGAGGGCTGCGGAATGGGGAATGAATGCTATTATGGATATAACACCACTCATTGAAGAGGGTCAAACGTTGTGCCCTGAAAAATAGCCATTTCTGGGGTTGAACCCTTGCGCCGGAGGCTTTTCTGCCAGAGCGGTGGAGCAGCAGATCCGTAGGGCGGGTGGTCAAGCAGGGCTGATTCAAACTCGGCGCGTGGGGTATGGCTAAAGCGCAGGGAAGCAACGAACTCTAAGCAGTATCCTCGGTCGCTTGACTTTGAGTACAGCCCAAGCCCGAGAGCTGGGAGTCTCGGCGAATACTCGCTTAAGTCCATATCTTGAGAAGTGTTGCTTAAACGTTAGCGCCAATGCGTCGTATCAACATGCCGAAGAAGACCTAAAACTACTTACGGGGGTTGGCGTTTTTCACAGCACCCTACAACGGCTAACCCAGCGACACGAGTGGCCATAGCCAAAACTTTTAGAACCGATTCTGAGTTTGGATGGGGGCATGGTTCGGCTACGAACGCCCCAAGGCCAGGCTTGTGAGTGGCGTGAGTACAAGGCGGTAGCCGCTCATGGACAGGCCAATATTGCTTTTTATAAAGAGAATAAAAAAACTAGTGGAGTGGGTAAATGCACAGACTTTCTCTATCCCCTTTATCTGCATTGGCGACGGTCGCGATGGAGTTTGGAACTTGGTGGGCCGCATGGGAGAAGCAGAGCATCGCCTTGAAATCCTGGATTGGTACCACTTGATGGAGAATGCCCATAAGATACAAGCCCCTGCTGATGTGCTTGCCGCCGTGCGAGAGATGCTCTGGAACGGCCAGGCCCAAGATGCCATTTACTATCTACGAGGATATCCATGCCCGGGCGCGACAGGTTTCATTAACTATTTGCGCCGTCATTCTGCTCGCCTCATCAACTATAAAGCCTGGCAAGAACAAGGACGGACTATTGGCTCGGCTCGGGTCGAGTCTCTCGTGAAGCAAATTGCATTCAGGATAAAGATAAATGGATCCCAATAGTCCCGTGAAAGCGTGCCTGAAATTCTTAAGCACCGCTGCGCGTATCTCAATGGAGCGCTCGTAGCTTAAAGCAACTGGGTATATATGCTTACCGCCAAAGTGAGATGCTCTCGTTGAGGAACTCCAGTTCTCTCTGCTTCTTCCAGTCGGTGAGCATGGCGCTGGTCTGGAGGGAAGAGATGCTGTTGCTCTCCGTCGCCCGGGCTGTACTGCGAGCTTCCAGCGCCCGGTTGCAGACCAGGCGCAGGCAGCCCAGCGTCCGACGCAGCAGGGACTCCTGCGCGGGCGTCGGGTAGAAGCGGCAGCGGAAAGCTCGCTGCATCTCAACACTTCACAGTTCCGGCAGGATTCTGTCAAGGGTTGCTCGGTGGCATCGAGCCGCCTCGCTCCCGTCGCTATCCCTCCCCGGCCTGAAGTCCGGGGTTGCTCGCAAGAATTCCGATGAACCCTGCCCGCCCGGGCCGGTCTGGCGCAACGGCAGCACTGGCCGCATCACCCCGGAAGACGGCATTCAGCCATCGGCCGCGGCCACGGGTCGCAGCGCCACGTTGAACTGGCGGAAGGTGATGTCGTCCGGATGCTCGCGGCGCGGCCGGCCGGAACTGCCCGCTGGTCGCTGCAGATGCATCTGGCGCAGCAGCGGGCCGAGCATGCCCGGAATCACGGCCATGTTGAGATAGGCGCCGGCACAGCTGTGCTGGCCATGGCCCCAGTGCAGATAGGAACCTGGATTGCGGTCCGTGCGGAACTCCCAGGGGAAGGCCAGCAGGGCCGGATCAAACATGGCCGAGGCGTTCCAGGCCATCACCAGGGTGTTGCGGGGCACCGCGCAGCGGTTGGCGCCCGACCCCAGCCAGCTGTCGGCCCTGCACCAGCGCCAGATCACCGGATCGCCGGGCCAGAAACGCAGGGCCTCGAGCACGCAGGCCTGCAGCCGGGCCGGATCGGGGTCGCAGGCAGCGGCGCGGGCCTGGGCCAGGGCCCGGGGTCGCTCCAGCAGCACTGCGATCACCTGACAGGTGGCATTGATCAGCGGCGTCATCGCACCGACCAGGAAGCCGGTGAGGTTGATGCGCAGGGTCTCCGCATCCATGCCCGGCGTGCCGGAGCGCTGCAGGCGCAGGCAGCGGCTGAGCACATCCTCGGCATCCGGGCGCAGGCCGGCCTCGATCTGCTGGCGCCGCTGCTGAATCACCTGCTGCAGGGCCCGGCGCACCAGCGGCGCATCGCGGCGGCAGGCCTGCAGGCTTGTCTCGCCCTTGATGTCATAAAAGATGTACTGAAACAGCACCTCCAGCCAGCGGTGCTGGTGATCGACCAGCTCTGGGCCACCAGCAGCCGTGCCGCCTGCCGTGCCCTCTGCCGTGCTGCCTGCCGTGCCCTCTGCCGTGCCCTCTGCCGTGCCGCCCGTGGTGGTGCCCGTGGTGGCAACAGCCATCGGATCAGCCATCGCATCAGCAGTGGCATCCGCCGTGATGGCGTCAGCCCCGGCACCTGTGGCAGCGGCGGCCCGGGCGGCCCGGGCGGCACCCGTGGCAGCGGCCGTGGCGGGGCCGGGCGGATCGGCTGGGCCGGAGCCGGCAGCGGCGGCCGGGCAGCGCAGCGGCACGGGGATGCCGAAGTAGTCGTTCACCATCGCTTCCGCCACGGGCAGCACCAGATCCGTTGCCAGATTCAGGACCAGGGGCTCGCCCGCCGCCCCCCGGTCGCGCTGGGCGGCGATCGAGGCGCTCAGGGCCGCAGCCGCCGTGCGTTCCGCCAGCTGCCGGCAGGATTCCGCATCCTCGCGCCGGAAGACCAGACGCATGTTGGAGATATCGCGCCAGTAGCGGGGGGTGTCCTGCATCCCCAGCAGAAAATTGCCATCCTCCCCGGCGCCATCGTGGTCCTGCGCCCCGCTGGCGGGCTCGATCGGCCGGGTCACCAGGCGCATGCGTGGGCCGTACACCACGGCAAAGGTTTCCGGTCGGGTCAGCACATCACGCACATCGGCCTGGCGGCTGACCCACAGCACCCGCCGGATCGGAAACTCTGCCGTGTAGCTGTCAGGCCGGACGATCTGGCGCCAGAGCAAGCCGGGCAGCCACAGGCGTGGCGCCAGCAGACGCAGAACCGACAGCAGCAGCTGAAGATTGACATGGGCCTCCAGCACCCAGCCGAGGCGCTGGGCCAGCCCGGCGTGGCCGGCCTGCGGCGGCGGGTTCGGGCTGGCGGCGTGGCGTCGCTGTGGCCCTGAGAGGCTGGCCAGCCAGTCGAGCGGCAGCCAGAACGCATCGAGCAGCGCCGGCGGCAGCCACCCCGGCTGTGGCACGCCCGCCTCGCGGCGTCGCCGCCGGTGGGCCCGCCGGGCGCGGCGTCGCTGCGGATCCACCCAGGTCAGCTCGGCCAGCAGGGCCAGCAGCAGGCGCCAGAGCCGACTGGCCAGTTCGCGCAGCCGTGCCACCCCCAGGCCGAGGGCGGGGATCAGCCGCGGCAGCTGCCAGAGCAGCAAAAGCCCCGCCAGGATCAGCGCCATCCGCAGCCCCGGCGGCCAGGCCCCGGGGCTCAGGGTCGCCGGCAGCGGCCCGCTCGGCTCCACCCCCTGCGGCAGCAGGCTGCTGGTCGGCGGACTGGCCAGGGCACCGGGCAGGGTGGCGAGCAGCTCCGGCATCGGTTCAGGCGGACGCATGGCGGCAGATTCAGAGGCGTGGGGCGGGGCGGCCGGCGGGGCTCGCCGCAGCGGAGCCGTGTGCCGCCAGGGTGGATCAATCCGGTCGGATTCGCCACGGTGAGATCACCCAATCGCCGCCCTCAGCCAGGCGGTGGCCTCAGCAGTTGGCGGAAACACCGGTTTCCGGCCGGATCCATGGACCGCGCGAGGATGGCAAGCCGAGGCCCGGCCGGGGCCGGGTGCCGTTGCTGGCGAGCCATGGCGGTGAAAGTCGGGGGTTGTTCAGCCAGCTCTCCGCCCTGCGCTGGCATCGACCGACGCTGGGGCATCCCCCGCCCAGCATCGGGCCGCCTCGGGGGGCAGCGGCTGCGGCTGATTCAAACTCGGCTTGTGGGCGGCGGCGGAAGCGCAGGGGTTCAAGCCGCTCCTGGCAGCGCCTGGGCTGCTGAGGTCATTCCTAACTACTCCTATCGCGCCCGACTGGCGCAACGCAACCGGCACCTTGAAGCGGTCCTGGGGCATCGGCCCCCAGCCCGGTCCTGCCAACGGAAGCCAGACCGGAGCAGCCAGGCCAGAACCCATCAGGACCGCGCCAGGAAGCTCGCCCTGTAGGGCGGGGAGGGATAGCGCCAGCGGCGGAGCCGCTCACCCGCGAGGGCCAGGCCGTCTGCGGATCCACTCCCTGACAGCCTGACCCCTGTTCCACCCTTTCGAGGTGGCGTATGGGTTGAGCTTCGCCAGTTCCTCTGCGGTGAGCCGCACCTTGCGCCAGTCCGTTCGGTCCACTTGTGGGTATGCCGTTGGTATGCAGGCACGTTGCCGCCACCGCTGCCAGCCGCTGCCAGCCCAACAGCAGGCCCTTGCCCGTTCGGCTGTGCTCGGGTCGTCTTCAACCGCATCTGTGGCAAGGAGTTCCGCA
>Ga0172376_10006555_pt1 | contig 12633 bp, 6 predicted proteins | sample Lak35m_FD_121114 | JGI IMG/M metagenome (GOLD analysis project Ga0172376, IMG submission 121114) | Freshwater microbial communities from Kabuno Bay, South-Kivu, Congo - kab_092012_35m | ecosystem: Environmental > Aquatic > Freshwater > Lake | place: Democratic Republic of the Congo: South-Kivu...
CCAGGTTTCGTCCCCCACCCCGCGCTCCTCGGCCTCTTCGGCCTGTTCTGCCTCGCCGCCCAGGCCGGCGCCCAGCGGATCCCCCTGGTCGACCTCGACCGCGATGCGGGCCGCCATACCGTCGTCGATCGGGAGGCGGGCCAGTACCTCGGGCACGTCTCCACCACGCTGCTGGGCGATGGCCGGACGATCCTCGCCGTCTACCCCAAAGGGCACGGGAAGGGGGCCATCCTCATGAAGAAGAGCACGGACGGCGGCCGCACCTGGAGCGAGCGCCTCCCCACCCCGGAGAACTGGGCGACCTCCCTGGAAACCCCGACCATCCATCGCGTCCCCGACCCGGTGAAGGGGGGGCATCGCCTGATCCTCTTCTCCGGGTTGTATCCCGCCCGCATCGCCTCGAGCGAGGACGAGGGGCGCACCTGGACCCCGCTCGCCCCCATCGGCGACTGGGGCGGGATCGTCGTGATGGGCTCCGTGGTCTCGATGGCCGACGGCTCCCTCCTCGCCTTCTTCCATGACGACGGCCGCTTCTTTAGGGCGAATGGCCGCGCCACCGGGACCTTCCGCCTCTTCCAGGTCCGCTCCACCGACGGCGGCCGCACCTGGGGGGAGCCCGCCGAGATCTGGAGCGGGAGTGATCTTCACCTGTGCGAGCCGGGGGCGGTGCGCTCCCCCGATGGACGCACCCTCGCACTTCTCCTGCGCGAGAACCGTCGCAAGGCGCCCTCGCAGATCATCACCACCACCGACGAAGGGCGCTCGTGGAGCACCCCGCGCGATCTCGCCTGGGAGCTCACCGGCGATCGCCACACCGCACAGTACGCCGGCGATGGGCGACTCCTCATCACCTTCCGCGACATGGCGGAGGGAAGCGCGACCAAGGGGGATTGGGTCGCCTGGGTGGGGCGCTGGGAGGATCTCCTGCGCGGCACGCCCGGGCAATACCGCCTCCGGATCAAGGACAACACCAACCAGTGGGACAGCACCTACCCCGGGCTCGAGCGCATGCCCGACGGGAGCTTCGTCATCACCACGTATGGGCATTGGGATGCGGGGCAGCAGCCCTACATCCTGAGCGCGCGACTGCGCCTTGAGGAGCTCGACGCGCGCGCCGCCTTCGATGACGGGCGCCTCGACCGGCTCTCGACCTATCTCCAACAGCAGGTCGACTCAGCGAAGATCGGCGGCGCGGTCGCGGTGGTGCTCCGCGATGGCGAGGTGGTCTATGAGAAGGCGGTCGGGTGGGCCGATCGCGAGGCCAACCGCGCGATGACCCCCGACGCGATCTTCCGCATCGCCTCGCAGACCAAGGCGCTCGTGAGCGCCGGGATCATGATGCTCGTCGAGGAAGGGAGGATCGCACTCAGCGATCCGGCCTCCAAATGGCTCCCCACCTTCGCCCGCACCACCGTCGCCACCCGCGGTGACACCGGGACGGTGATCACCGCGGCCAAGCGCCAGATCACCGTCTTCGATCTGCTGACCCACACCGCTGGGATCTCGTACGGCACCGACGCGATCGTCGCCGAGCGCTATCGCGCCGCGGGGCTCGGTCCCGCCGCCGGTTTCGGGTGGTACACCGCCGACAAGCGCGAGCCGATCTGCTCGACGATGGACCGGCTCGGCACCCTCCCCTTCGTCGCGCAGCCCGGGGAGCGCTGGGTCTATGGCTACAATACCGATGTCTTGGGATGTATCGTCGAGCGGGCGAGCGGGGTCCCACTCGATCGTTTCCTGCGGGAGCGCCTCACCGCGCCCCTCGGGATGCGTGACACGCGCTTCTTCGTCCCCATCGAGGAGCGCCAGCGGTTGGTCGCGGTCTATCGGCACGACAACGAGGGGCGACTCGTCCGCGCCGACACCGGGGCGCGCGGACAGGGGCACTATGTGGATGGCCCGCGGATCAGCTTCGCCGGCGGCGCCGGTCTCACCTCCACCGCGCGCGACTACGCGCGCTTCCTCGAGATGCTGCGGCGCGGCGGGGCGATCGATGGGCAGCGCTATCTCTCGCCGCGGAGTGTCGAGCTCCTCTCCACCGACCAGGTCGGCACGCGCTACAGCGCCGACGGTGGGACTGGGTGGGGCCTCGGATTCGCGACGGTGCAGCGGACCGGAGCGAACGGGTTCGCCTCAGCAGGGAGCTTCAATTGGGGCGGCGCGTATGCGTCGATCTACGCGGTCGATCCCGCTGAGCGACTCGTGATGGTGCTGATGTTGCAGCATCTGCCGGGGACGCCGGAGGCGCGGGCGCGGTTCCAGACGTTGGTGTATCAGGCGTTGGTGGGGGGCGCACCGCGCTGAGCGGCGCCTAGCCCCGCACCACCGCCTCCGCTTCGATCTCCACCAGATACTCCGCCCCGATCAACTCCGCGCGCACGAGCGTATTCGCCGGACGGATGCTCCCGAAGCGCTCCCCGTGCGCCCGCGCGACCGCCTCCCAGTCCTCGAGGCGGCTCACGAAGACCCGGGTGCGCACCACATCGACGAGCGTCCCGCCGAGCGACTGCACCGCCCCTTCGATCTTGTCGAAGACATGATGCGCCTGCGCGTAGGCATCGGTGCCCCCCATGGCGCGATCGCCATGCGTGGCGGTGGTGCCCGAGACGAGGATACGATCCCCCACGCGCACCGCGCGCGCATACCCCGCTGACGTCTCCCACGGCGTCCCGCTGAAGGCGCGTCTCGTCCCATCGGGCGCGGTCTCCGCCGCAAATGGCGATGGGAACGACGCCACATGGTGCGAGAGGTCCCCGCTCGCCGTGAGGAAGGGGGGCTTCCGATACTCGTCCCCACAGTCCCCCGGCACCGGCTCGAGCGTCGCCAACGCCTCGGCGATCGTCGCGCGATCCTCCGCGGTCAGCCGCAGCGCATCGGTGCGCGCATTGTCCTCGAGATGCGCGCGCTCACCGAGCCGCGCGCCGATGATCACCCCACCCACGGCGGGGGCATCGAGGATGTACCGTGTGGCGACATTCGCGATCGAGACGCCATGCCGATCCGCCACGGTTCGGGCAGCCCGCAACACCCGCTGCAGCGCTTCCCACCCCCCGACCACACGGATGAAGCGCCCGTACTTCATCAGCGACCAGGTGGTGAGCGCATCCCAGTCGGGCTCAGGGGCGCCGAGCCACTGATCCGTCAGGAAGCCACCAGCGAGCGTGCCGAAGGCAAGGAGCGCGACCCCTTTCCGCGCGCAGTACTCGGCCATCGCCCCCGCGGCACGCTGATCGAGCAGTGAGTAGCAGATCTGGTTGGTCGCGATCGGGATCCCGCTCTCGACCACGAGCCGGAGATGCGCGGTGTCGGTGTTGGTGAGCCCGAGGTGTGCGATCCGTCCCTCGCGACGCAGCTCATCCAAGTAGAACATGGCATCGAGCCAGGCGGGGTGCGCATAGCTCCACGCATGGAATTGCAGGAGATCGATTCGCTCGACACGCATCCGCGCGCAGGCGCGGTCGACGGCGGCACGCACCATCACCCGCGTGATCGGCCCCGGCTCGGGGACCCACTTGGTGAGGAGCTGCGTAGCCGGCGCACCAGGTCGGGTGCGGAAGCGGCCGACGATCTCCTCCGCCGAGCCGTAATGGTCGGCCATATCGTAGGTGGTGAACCCCGCGGCGACGTAGGGCCCCATCGCATCGGCGGCGCGGTCGAGATCGAACGCGCGACCATCGCGCTCCTGGTCCGCCACCTGCCAGAGCCCGGTGAGGATCCGCGCGATCGACAGGTCGGGACCGATCTCGTATCGACTGATGGGACTCATGGTTGACTCATTCCTCTGGGAGGGTCGCGAAGCGCGTGGTGAGATCCCCGTCCCGCGCAGGGCGCTTCCGAAGTTCGATGAGATGCACGAGGGTGCCGATCGCCATCACCGCCCCCCAGACGGCGAGCGGACGCTCGTACCAGACGGCGACCTCGGCGCTCAGCTCGCGGCGCACATGCACCGTGAGGAAGAGCGAGAGCATCCCCACCCCGGCGATGCCGACGATCGCCCGCGCGCCCGGCGCCGCGAGGAAGGTCATCCGCGCCGCGAGCGCCGGGTGACGCGCGGGGAGCTTCACCAGCGCGAGGCAGATCAACAGGAAGTTCACCAGCATCGCGACGACCATGATGTCGACCCCCTTGGCGAAGCTCCCCGCACTGTGACTGAGGAGCACCCCGAGCGTCGCCATCGCCCCGCTCGCGAGGAGCGCACTCCGCGGGGTGCGCCACTGGGGATCCACCTCGGCCGCCCACGCCGGGAACACCCCATCACGCGCCCAGGCGAACATCAGGCGCGAGACGCTGAGGAGCATCCCGGGCAGATCGTTGATCAGCGCAACGGCGGCGCCGGCCGTGATCGCCGCTCGCCCGAGCGGAGAGAGGAAGGGGGCGAGAAGCGCCGAGGCGGTGGGGGTCCCGTTCGCCGGTACGGCGGCGACGAACTCCCAGGGGACGGCGTGATAGACTGCCGCCGCGAAGCTCAGATAGAAGACCGAGACCACCGCGAAGGTGAGGAGGATCGCTCGTGGGAGCGCGCGTCCGGGATCGCGCGCCTCGCCTCCGGCCTGCGCGATCGCATCGAAGCCGATGAAGCTCGAGAAGAGGACGGCGGCGGCCGCGACGAAGGTGCCCAGATCGAAGGGCGCGGTCATCGGCGGCGGGACGAGCTGCCCTCGCGACGCGAGCACGGCGGCGAACTCGGTGGCATCGTGCCCCGCCCCGACGACGATCACGATCGCGCCGAGCGCGAACATCACGACCATCAACGGGATCAGCGTGCGCTCGTACGCCGCGAGCCCGCGCAGGTTGAGCGCGACGAACCCCCAGACGAGGGTGAGCGCGAGCACGAGACGCACCGGACCGTCGAGGATCATCCCCGCCAGGCCAGCGCTCCCCAACCCCTCGGCCACCCCCGAGAGGAAGACCGGGATCACATATGCCACCGCCCCGATCACGATCGAGAGGCCGACCCACTGCGAGAAAGAGGCGACGAAGCCGAGGGATGGATGAAGCCCGCGACTCGCGAAGAGGTAGCTCCCGCCGGCGCGCGGCATCGCCGAGGCGAGCGCGGCGTAGGCGAGGGCGGCGAGGAAGGCGGGGAGGGCGGCGAAGGCGAAGGCCGGGAGGACCCAGGGGCCGATCCCGGGGACGGTCACCTGCACCAGGAAGGGCATGATGTGGATCGAGGCCCCCACCATGGAACAGACGCCGGTGGCGGTGAGGCCGAGGAAGCCGAGGTCGCGGCGGAGGGAGGGGGCGGAGGACACGAAGGGGGGCGTGTGAGGATGCTCGGGTAGCGTCCCGAGCGGAGGGAAAGCAATCCCCCGCCCCCACGCGAGGGCAAGCACTTGACCCTGCGCCGCCCCGCCCCCCTGATTTAGTACATACGAAGTTTTGCCCCACCCATGACCGATCCCCGCCTCGCCCTCGCCTGGTTCGCCGTGGGCGCTGCCGCCACCCTCGCCGTGGTCTGGCCGCGCACCGGCCTCGCCGCGCGACTCCGCCGACGCCTCCGCCTCTCCGAGCGCGCCCGCACCGAGGATGCCCTCAAGTACCTCGTGCATCGCTCGAGCGAAGCGCGCCCCGTGCACCTCGACGCCGTCGCGGGCGCCCTCGCCATCCCCCGCCCCGTCGCGCTCCGACTCCTCGACCGACTCGTCGCGACCGGCCTCGCCCACCCCAGCGATCACGGCTACCGCCTCACCGATGACGGTCGCACCGCGGCGCTCCAACTCGTCCGCTCGCATCGGCTCCTCGAACGCTTCCTCGCCGACCGCACCGGGCTCGCCCCCGATGAATGGCACGAGGTCGCCGAGGAAGAGGAACACCGCCTCTCCCCCGCGGAGATCGACGCCCTCGCCGCCAGGCTCGGCCAACCGCGCTTCGATCCGCACGGCGAACCGATCCCCACCGCGCAGGGGGAGCTCCCGGCGCCCCTCGAGGCGCTCCCCGAGCCGGTCTCCCTCTCGCTGCCCGGCACGCGGGCTTCCACCGCAGCCGCGGCGACCATCGCCGCGCCCGCTCGCACCCTCGCCGACCTCCCCGTCGGTGCGACGGCGCGCGTCGCGCATCTCACCGGCGACTGCCGCGGCCCGCAGCGTCGGCGTCTCCTCGACCTTGGGGTGGTCCCCGGTACAGAAATCACCGCCGAGATGCGGAGCGCGTCCGGCGATCCGATCGCGTATCGGATCCGCGGGGCGCTGATCGCACTGCGACGGCAGCAGGCCCAGTGGATCGCGATCGACCCGCTCGACGCCGCCGAGTCAGCGTGATGGCGACGACCACGATGCGCACCCGGATCCCGCGCCAGGACGACTCGTTGGTACAGCTCGGCGTCCGCTCCGGCGGCTTCGATCACCTCGTGGCGCTCGCGGGGAACCCGAACGTCGGGAAGAGCACGGTCTTCAACGCGCTCACCGGGCTCCGGCAGCACACCGGAAACTGGCCCGGGAAGACGGTCACGCGCGCCGAGGGGCGGTTCCATGTGGGGGCCACGCGGTACAAATTGATCGATCTCCCCGGGACCTACTCGCTGCAGGCGGCGAGCACCGATGAGGAGGTCGCGCGCGACACCCTGCTCTTCGGCGCGCCCGATGTCACGGTGATCGTGCTCGACGCCACGCGCCTCGAACGCAATCTCAACCTCGCACTGCAGGTGTTGGAGATCACCCCGCATGTGGTGATCTGCCTCAACCTCATGGACGAGGCCAAGCGACTCGGCGTCGCCGTCGATCCGGCGAAGCTCGCGGCGGAACTCGGCGTGCCGGTGGTCGCGGCATCGGCGCGTCGTGGCGAAGGGCTCGATGCGCTGCGCCAGGCGATGCACGAGGTGGCGACGGGGGGGATCGCCCCCGCCCCGACGCGGGTGCGCACCTTTGCGCCCGCGGTGGAGGCGTCGATCGCCGAGGTGGAGACCGCGGTGCACGCGGCGATGCCCGATCGTCCGAACAGCAGGTGGGTCGCGCTCCGCTTGCTCAACGCCGACGAACGGGTGGAGGGGACGATGCCGCCGGAGGTACTCCGGGTGGCGAGCGCGGTGCGGTGGCGACTCCCGGCGGACTTCCACGATCGGATCGCCGAGGGACTCTACGCGGCGGCCGCGGCAATCGCGGCGCGCTCGCAGAAGACTGGGCTCTCGAAGATCGGGTTCGACTTCGACCGCACCTTGGATCGCTGGCTGACGAGCCCCTTCACCGGCTTCCCGCTGATGATCGCGATGCTCGGCGTCGTCTTCTGGTTGACGATCGCCGGGGCGAACGTCCCCTCGGGGATGCTGGCCGAGCTGTTGATCGACCAGGGGCATCCCTGGCTCCAGGGGCTCGCCACGGCGATCGGGCTTCCCGTCTGGATCCGCGGGCTCCTCCTCGACGGGGTCTATCTCGCGACCGCGTGGGTGGTCTCGGTGATGTTGCCGCCGATGGCGATCTTCTTTCCGTTGTTCACCCTGCTCGAGGACTTCGGCTATCTCCCGCGCGTCGCCTTCAATCTCGATGGTCTCTTCCGCAAGGTGGGGGCGCACGGGAAACAGGCACTCACGATGTGCATGGGATTCGGGTGCAACGCCGCCGGCGTGGTCGCGACGCGAGTGATTGACAGCCCCCGCGAGCGGCTGATCGCGATCATCACGAACAACTTCTCGCTCTGCAACGGGCGCTGGCCGACGCAGATCCTGATGGCCTCGCTCTTCATCGGGGTGCTGGCGCCACCAGCGCTCGCCGGTCTCGTCTCGGCGGGGGCGGTGGTCGGGGTGACGCTGCTCGGGATCGCGATCATGTTCGGGAGCTCCTGGGTCCTGACGCACACCGTGCTGCGTGGTGAGCCGACGAGCTTCAGTCTCGAATTGCCGCCGTATCGACCGCCGCGGCTCCTACAGACGCTCTACACCTCCATCATCGATCGTACGTTGATCGTGCTCTGGCGCGCGATCGTCTTCGCCGCACCGGCCGGTGCGGTCATCTGGCTGATCGGCAATGTGGGGTGGGGGGGCGAGAGCACGGCCGCGCATCTGGCACGCGCCTTCGATCCGCTCGGGGTTCTGATCGGGCTCAACGGGGTGATCCTGCTGGCGTACCTCGTCGCGATCCCCGCGAACGAGATCATCATCCCGACGGTCTTGATGCTTACCGCGCTCACCACCGGGGGCCCCGAGGCCGGTGCCGGGGCGGGTGTGCTCTTCGAACTCGATGCCTCGGCAGTCGGGACGATGCTCCGCGCGAATGGGTGGACGACGCTGACGGCGCTCTGCCTGATGCTCTTCAGTCTCCTGCATAACCCCTGCTCGACCACGATCTACACCATCTGGCAGGAGACGCGGAGCGCGAAGTGGACGACGGTGGCCACCCTTCTCCCCGTGGGGCTCGGATTCATCACCTGTTTCCTCGTGGCACAGCTCTGGCGGATCGCGGCTGGGAGCTGACCGCGACCCCTCGTCAGCCGCACAACGGGACCAAGTAACGCGTTACTGTCGGGGAAAACCTCGCGCGGATGGCTTGCTTTCCCGATGGCGAGGTCAGGACCTTCACGCGAAGCTCCGGGTAGAGACTCTTACCCTTGCACCGGAGCAGCTGCAGATGCGCCTCCCCGACGACCTCGTCCGTTTCGTCCGCGATCATCGCGACCTCCCCACCCTGAGCGTCTACGTCGAGGCCTCCCCCGCCGATCCCGCGCAACGACATGCATGGCAGGCCAAGCTCCGGAAGGGGAGCAATGATATCCGCCACGCCCTGGCGCGCGCCGATCGCAGCGAGCGTGACGCCTTCGAGCGCTGTGCGACCGCCGTGCTCGATCGGCTCCCGCAGGAGGATGCGCCCCCATCGACGATGGGGTGGGTCTGCTTCGCGACCGCGAATGGCGAGACGGTCGCCCGCGAGATCCCCGATATCCGTGAGACCTCCGCGCACTGGGGGGTCGGGCCGCAGATCGTCCCCTATCTCCTCGTGGCCACCGACACGCATGCGCTGATCGTGCAGGCCGATCGGGGCCATGCGCGCATCGGGCGCTGGGAGGGGGAGCACCTCGTGGCGCTCGAGCAGTTCGAGTCGGAGCAGGTGCATGGGATCGGCCCGACGATGGGGCGACCGGCGAAGGCGGGGTTTCACTCGGGGACGCGAGGCGCGACCGGGGCCGATGAGGAGCAGCGGATCAAGCAGGACGCCACGGAGAAGATGCTCGCTCAGGTGCGGCACCGGATCCCGGTGCTCGCACAGCCGAACGAGCCGATCCTGATCGGGGGCACCACCGATGCCACGACCGCGCTCCTCGCCGAACTCCCCGCCCCGGTGCGCGAGCGCACCCGCGTGGTACCGGGTCTCACGCTCGCGACCCACGGGGGCGACCTCGCCTCGGTGATCCACAAGACCCTGCACGCCGATGCGGCGCAGTGGCGCAAGCAGCGGGTCGAGTCGCTCCGTGGCCTGGCGCGCGCCAACGGGAAGGCCGTCGAGGGGCTCCACCGTGCGCAGACCGCCGCACAGATGGGGGCCCTCGCCGAGTTGATCTTCTCCGAGTCGGCATGGCGTCAGCAGCCCGAGGTGATCGAGCAGCTGGTGCATCGCGCGATGCTCGAGGGGGCGATGGTGGCGGCGCACCCGAAGGGCGATGGTGCCGTACTCGAAAGCGTGCCCGATGGGATCCTCGCCGGGTTGCGGTTCCCACTCCCGAACCCCTGATACCTGGGACCGGGGAACAGGGTCCCGTAGCGAAGTGTCGGCTGGAACGCCACGTTTGCGGCTACCCTAAACGGACTCGGACCTGATTCGCACGCCTCGCTCGCTCCTCACAGTTCGCTCGGCACTCCTGTACACCCTCCCCTTCGCGCTCGCGGCCTGCGGGCGTGTCGCGGGTGACCATGCCTCGCTGACCCCCGCGAGCGGGAAACGCGCGGATGGGACGCGCGGGATGGTCGTCGCCTCACAGGTCGATGCCGCAGCCGCGGGGGCGGAGCTCCTCCGCGCGGGCGGCAATGCGGCCGACGCGGCGGTCGCCGTCGCCTTCGCGCTCTCCGTCACTGACATCTCACAGACTGGACTCGGCGGTGGCGGGGCGATGCTCCACTATGACGCCTCTTCGCGACGCGCCTCGCATCTCTCGTTCTATCCGCGTACCGGGGAGGATCCCGCATGGGGGGCAGCGGAGGCGGCTGGGTCACGCCGCCCCGGTCGGATCGCCGCGACCCCAGGGATGGTCGCGGGACTCCTCGAGACCCATCGGCGCTTCGGGCGTCTCCCGTTGGCGCAGGTGATGGCCCCCGCGATCCGACTCGCGCGCGAGGGCTTCATTGTCGGTCCCCTGCTCTCGCGCACGATCGCCTCCTCGCGGGAGAAGCTCCTGGCAGACAGCGCCGCCGCACGGCTCCTGATGCCGAATGGCGAGGCCCTCCGACCGGGGGATCGCCTCGCGCAGCCCACGTTGGCGGCGACGCTCGAGGCGATCGCCCGAGGGGGGCGCGACGCCTTCCACACGGGACCGATCGCCGCGCGCCTCACGGCGACGGTGCAGGCGCAGGGCGGGCTGATCACCGAGCGCGACCTCCGCACGTACCCCGTGGCCGATGGTCCCCCGCTCTGCACCGAATGGCGCGATTACACCGTGCTCGGCGCCCCCGCCCCGGTGGGAGGGGCGCCGGTACTCGCGATGCTGCATCTCGCCGAGGCGTCGGGGCTCACGCGTGGCGGGGGGTTCACGATGTCGCCCGAGGCGGTGGTGACGATGACGGGGGTGATCCGCACCGCGACCGCCGATGGCGGGACGTGGCGTGGGGACCCGGCGGTGATGGCGGTGCCGATGCGCGGCGTGGTCAACGCCGGCTACGCGCGGAGCCGTGCGGCGCTGGTGCAGGCGGCAGCCACCGACACGGTGCGCGCCGGTGATCCCTGGCCCTTCGAGGCGGCGCCCCTCCCGGCGGCCTGTGCGCCGTATGCGATGCCGGTCGCGACGCGCCCGCAGACGGGGCACATGGCTCGGCCCGAGGGCGCAGCGGCGCGTGCCGATGCCGCCACCGATGCCCCCGAAAGCTTCACCTCGCACCTCTCGGTGATCGACGCTGAGGGGAACGCGGTCTCGATGACGACGACGGTCGGGCTGCTCTTCGGCTCGGGGGTCTACACCGATGGCTTCTTCCTCAATTCGTCCGGTGCGAATCTCGACGCGCGTACACGCGGCCCGGATCGCTACACCAACTCGACGATCGCCCCGACGATCATCCTCGATCGCGATCGGGTGCGGTTGCTGATCGGCGCAGGGGGCTCGCAGTACATCCAGCCTTCGGTCACGCAGGTCACGCTGCGCATCCTAGCCTTCGGCGAGGACCCGACCCTCGCGATGGCGGCCCCGCGCATCCTCTCCTCCCCGTCACGCACCGAGGTGGAGGTCGAGCCTGGGTTCAGCAGCGCCGTCTATGCGGGGCTCGTCGCCAAGGGGTACCGTCCGCTGAGTCGCGTAGCGGACATCACCTTCGGCGGGCTCCACGCGATCGTCGTGGAGAAGGGTGGCCGCCGCATCGGCGTCGCCGACCCGCGGCGGGACGGCGTGGCGATCGCCCAGTAGGCTCAGCGCGGGGCCTTGGTCCCCGGCCTGAGCGGCATGGTGAGGAGCGCGCCGACCGTCGCATGCTCCTCCGGGGCCATGTGCGTGTCCACCCCATAGACGATCGCGTGGCGATCCATGGTCCGGAAGGTCCCGAAGAGGCGATCCCAGACCGAGAAGAGATTCCCGTAGTTGGAATCGGTCACCGGCATCACGTAGTGGTGATGGACCTTGTGCATGTCGGGGGAGACGAGCACCCAGCTGATCGCGCGATCGAGCGCCGGCGGGAGGGCGATGTTCGCGTGGTTGAACTGACTGAGCACCACGCTCAGGGACTGATAGAGGAAGACGAGCCACATCGGGGCGCCGGTGACGAGCACCGCGAGGGTCGTGAAGGCGAAGCGCACGACACTCTCCCCGGGGTGATGCCGGTTCGCCGTGGTCGTATCGACCTCGGTGTCGGAGTGATGCACGAGGTGCAATCGCCAGAGGACCGGGGTCTTATGCTGCACCCAGTGGGCGAGCCAGGCCGAGATGAGATCGAGCACGAGGAGCCCCACGATCATCTGCGCCCAGAGGGGCCACGCCGGGACCAGCGCGAGCAACCCGGTCCCGTTCGCCACCGACCACTCCGAGGCAAGCAGCAACAGAAACGCGAGGGCGAAGTTGACGACGATCGTCGTCCCGGTGAAGAAGAAGTTCACCAGCGCGTGGGACCACTTGTCGTACCGGAAGCGGATCAGCGGCCCCGCCGTCTCCCAGAGCCAGAAGACGGCGATCCCCCCCGCGAGGATCAGCGCGCGATGGGTGGAGGGGATGCTCGCGAAGTACTCGACCAGGGCGTTCATGGCATATTCCCCAGATGACCGATGAGAATGGCGCGACCGCTGCTGGTCGGATGATGGGCGCCCCCTGCGCGGATCGCAACCACGGCCGCCTCGTCCTCTGCCTCGTGCTGCTGATGGGCATCCCCCTCACCGGGGCCGCGCAAGCCACCTCGCTCACGCGCACCGACTCCGCCCTCGTCGCGCGGATCCTGATGGCGGAGGACCGACGCGATACCACCGATGCGGCACTCGCGGAGGGGCGCGCGCACCCCGACCCCCGCCTCCGCACCCTCGCCGA
>Ga0172376_10006557_pt1 | contig 12631 bp, 5 predicted proteins | sample Lak35m_FD_121114 | JGI IMG/M metagenome (GOLD analysis project Ga0172376, IMG submission 121114) | Freshwater microbial communities from Kabuno Bay, South-Kivu, Congo - kab_092012_35m | ecosystem: Environmental > Aquatic > Freshwater > Lake | place: Democratic Republic of the Congo: South-Kivu...
GCCAGCGTCGAAGGCGTGGTGCGCGCGGGGGTGGTCGAGGCGAAGGGGGGCAAGGTGCGCCTCATCCGCTGGAGCGAATATGACTCCAGCAACATCCCCGGTCAAGAGTGGGACCCGCGCACGGACAATCGGTTGACCATCTGGGAGGCAACGCACCACCTCATCGAGCGCTTGCACCATCACGGCGAAACAGGCTCGGCAAAGTTGCTGGAGAAGCTCCCCGTCACGGTGGCGGACGAGGCGCGTCAGTTGGCATATCGGCTCTATAACATTTGTGAGCGCAAAGGGTGGGCAGAAATCGGGCGCGACTATAACGCGCTGGTGGTCAGTTGGGGTGGCATCGGGGAGGTGTCCGCGCGGTTGCGTGAGCAGTTTGATTCTGGCAGGTCAACCGAGCAGATGAAGATGGATCTGGACAAGCCACCGCTGTAGGGTTTCCCCCTCCCTAGCCCTCCCCCAAAAGGAGGGAATCTTTCCCCCCCTCTCCCACGCAGTGGGGGAGGGGTCGGGGGTGGGGGCTTTCCCCCCGCGTTGCGGTAGAGGGGACTTGCACGCACACCGTGGAGGCTTTTCCCCCCCTCTCCCACGCAGTGGGGGAGGGGTCGGGGGTGGGGGGGCATAATAAATCATATTCGCTTATGAAAGGAGAATCAATCATGGCAAAAAGCAATCGTGAATGGGTCAACGAGGTGTTGGATGCGCTCAAAGCAGGCTTGGCACCCTATGTCGTGCGCCAATACAAGGCGCGTTATCGAGAAAAATACCTACAAGAGATGGAGCAGACGCTCAATTCTTCGGGTGGGACGTACAGATCGAGTTTCCCTGACGAGGCAACCGCCTTAGCAAATTTGGATGCCCAAGCCTGTTTGACCTTGATGCAACAGAGGTGGAAAGAAGCCTTTGGCGATCAACTGGGGCAAACCGAGCGCAACTACGCCAGCGAGCTAAAAGAAGTGCGCAACAAGTTGGCACATCAAAAAGGGAGCTTCAACAGTGCCGATGCCTATCGTGTGGCGGACACTGCCACCCGCCTGTTAGAGGCGGTTGGCTCGCCCAGTCATGCTGAAATCACACGCGACATCGCCAAAACGTTGGTTATGAACTTGCAAAATGAAAGTGAAATCACCCAACCTATCCCCAAGCCTGCTTCCACCTTTGATGAGATACCCACCACCACCTCCCACGGTCTCAAACAGTGGCGGCTTGTCGTTGAACCCCATCCCGATGTGGCGCAAGGCAACTACATCAGTGCTGAATTTGCCGCCGACTTGGCGCAGGTGGTCAAGGGGAAGGCTTCCGTTGAATATGGCGACCCCAACGAATTCTTCCGCCGTACTTTCCTCACGTCGGGCTTACGAGACCTGCTGGTCAATGGCATCAAACGCCTGACCGCACAAGGGGGCGACCCCGTCGTGCAACTGCAAACCAGCTTTGGCGGGGGCAAAACCCACAGCATGCTGGCGATGTATCACCTGTGTGGGGGAGGGGTTGGCTTGCGCGATATTCCTGACAGCAAAGAATTGCTGTCGCGCGTGGGGGACATCGACGATCGCCTGTTTGCCCGTCGCGCGGTCATCGTCGGGACGGACTTTGATGCCATGCTCCCGCGCCGTTACGCCCACTGCGCCACCCACACCCTCTGGGGCGAAATCGCCTATCAACTGGGTGGGTTGGACGGCTATCGCCTGGTCGAGCAAGCTGACATCGCCGCCGTCAGTCCAGGTGCCGCAACGCTGGACACCCTGCTCGATCAATTCGGTCCCGCCCTCATCATCATCGACGAGCTGGTCGCCTTCGCCCGTAACCTGTATGGCGTGCCCGACCGTCTTCCCTCAGGCACGTTTGAGTCGGTCTTGACCTTCGTCCAATCCCTCACCGAGGCGGTCAAGCGGTCAAGCGATGCCCTGCTCTTGGTGTCCGTCCCCAAGAGTGAAATCGAAATTGGTGGCGCAGGCGGGCAAGAAGCCCTGCGCATCCTGTCCAATACCATTGGGCGCGTCGAATCCATTTGGAAGCCCGTCACCTCCGATGAAAGTTTTGAGATCGTCCGCCGTCGCCTGTTCAGTGACATCAAAGACGAAGACGCGCGTCGCCAAACCGTCAACGCTTTCATGGAGCTATACGCGCAAAGCCCCACGGACTATCCCACCGGGGTGACAGAAACCACCTACCGTCAGCGCATGCTCTCCGCTTATCCCATCCACCCCGAACTGTTCGACCGCCTCTACTACGACTGGTCAACGCTGGAAAACTTCCAACGCACGCGCGGGGTCTTGCGCCTCATGGCGAATGTGATCAAAATCCTCTGGCGCGACATCGACCCCTCGCCCATGATTATGCCCTCCACCATTCCGCTGTGGAAATCCCTCGTGCGTGATGAAATCCTGCGCTATCTTCCTTCCGAACAAAATTGGACGGCAATCGTGGAAACCGATGTGGACGGGGACAAGTCCAAACCGCGCGAGATCGAGCGTGAAATCAGCATCTTGCAACAATACTTCGCCTGCCGTCGTGTGGCGCGCGCCATCTTCATGGGGAGTGCGCCCTCTGCGACCAAGCTGAACAGTCGTGGGCTAGACGAAAAGCAACTCCACTTGGCAACCGTGCAACCGGGCGAGCCAGTGGCAAGCTATAACGATGCCTTACGACGCATGACCGACAAGCTCACCTACCTCTACAACGACAACGCGCGCTACTGGTACGACACGCGCCCCACCGTCAACCGCACCGCAAAAGAACGCTCCGAAGCCATTTCTGAAGACGCGCTTCTTGAAGAGGCAATTAACCGCCTGCGCAACGTCGCCAAAACCAACTTCCCGTCCTATCATGTTGTGCCACAAGAATCCGCCGACGTGCCCGACGACGACCGCCTCAAGGTCATTGTCCTTTCGCCCATTGACACCTATGACCACAAATCCGTCGCCGCGTCCACCCTCGCTGTACAGCAGGCGAAGGCGCTTGTCGAAAGGCGCGGGCAAAACTTGCGCCAACGCAAGAATATGCTCGTCTTCATTGCGGCGGATGCCCAAGAGGCACTACAATGGGCAGCTTCCCTGCGCGACTTTCTGGCGTGGAAGTCCATCGACGCGGACAAAGAGATGCTCAACCTTGACCAGCAACAAGCCAAGCAAGTCGCCACCAACCTCAAGAAAGCGGAAGAGGTGGTACAAGCCCGCCTGCAAGAATGTTACTCGTGGATAATTTACCCCGCCCAAGCCAACCCGCCCTCCAGTGAACTGCAATACAAGTGCGAGCGCATCAAAGGGAGCGGCGGAACATTTTACCAACGCGCCTACCAACGTCTTACCTCGTCAGAAGCCCTCATCACCGTGTGGGACCCTGATATGATGGTGCAAGGGCTAGGGGAGTTCCTGTGGGAGGGCAAAGCGCACCTCACCACCACCAAGCTGTGGGCAAACCTCACCAACTATTGCTACTTGCCCCGCCTGCTAAACCGAGAAGTCCTGAAGGCGACGCTCGAGCATGGGGTGAGCAAGCCCACCGATACACCGTTTGGCTATGCGTCTCATGTGGAAGGGGATACCACATACGTGGGGCTAGTCTTGGGCAAGCCCACCACAGTAGATTTTGACGGTCACGCGGTGATCGTGCGCCCCGATGTTGCGCGCGAGGTCTTGGCGCAACACACCCCGCCCCCCGTCACGCCCGTGCCCACCAATGCGACAGGGGTTGTGAATCCACCCTCCGCCATGGGTGGCGCAGTGGGACATGCCCCCGTTGTCACCCCCACGTCCGCCCCGCGCCCCGTGCGCAAAACGCGCTTCCATGCCTCGGTCAAGATCAACCCCACGCGCCCGCTGCCTCAACTGGAGCAGGTGGTGGTGGAGGTGCTTCAACACTTGACCAGCTTGCAGGGGGCAACGGTCGAAGTCACGCTCGACATCGCCGTTTCTCGCCCTGACGGCTTTGACGATAAAACGGTTATGCTCGTCCGCGAGAACAGCACCACGCTCAAATTTGACCAGCACAGTTTTGAGGATTAATAATAGCCCGCACCACCAGTATGCTGGGGTTATGCGCCCTGCCGCGTTCCCAGCATTACCGCGTGAAGTCACGTTGTTTTCTGGGCGCGGGCGTAGCGCATAAACCAACCAGCGTCGCCCGCTGCATCCCATGCGCAAAGTTGGTTTTGTGGGTGGTAAAGGGAGGTCGCTTCGCCCTACAATTGCCACAGCACACGCGCGAGGAATGCTTTCATGCGAAAGATTATTGTGGTTGCCCATCTCTCGTTGGATGGGGTTTTACAGGGTCCGGGCGGGGCGGACGAGGACACCAGTGGCGGGTTTACACAGGGTGGGTGGATCTCCCGCTTTGCCGATGAGGGGTTGGGGAAGGTCATCCGTAGTCAGATGAACACCCCGTTTGATCTACTGATTGGGCGCAAGACCTATGACATTTGGGCGCCGTACTGGGTTGAGCATGGGGAAATCTGGCAAAGCGTCAACACGGCAACCAAGTATGTCGCCTCCAACACCATGACGGAGGCGGCGTGGCAACCGGCGGTGATTCTAAACGGCGACATCGCCAGCAAGATCAGCGAGATCAAACAGCAACCAGGGGCAGATTTGCACGTCTACGGGAGCGGAAACCTCCTGCAGACGCTGTTCAAGCACGACTTGGTGGATGCGCTGTGGCTCAAGATTTATCCGCTCGCGCTGGGCGCGGGCAAACGCTTGTTCGCCGAGGGCACCATCCCGCTGACCTTCAGGATGACCGAGAACCAAGTGTCCTCCAAAGGGGTGCTCGTCGTGAATTATGAGCGCGACCACGCCCAAGCCTAATTGCTACCCTGTGGATGAGGCTTTCATCCACAGGCGACGCCTAACCACGCGCTTATTCGATACGATAGCTCAGCTCATAGACGCTTTTTTTCCACTTAAAGCGGTGGCTGCGTTCGCCAGGGGTGAAGTCTATGACATGCACCGCGCCCAACACATCGTCCTGCATATCCCACAAAGCAAGGTCTTCTTCCGTAAAACCGATCTCTGCCGCTGCTTCTAACCCTTCCAAGCGAAAATCAGCTTTCGTTGCCACCACCATTGGAATCCAAGTGAGGTCAACCTGCGTGCCAATCTGCATGCGTGCGTTTACAAAATCTAATTGATCGGTGCAAGTGCTCCCACGCTTGGTCATGGCATGGTGCATTCTACGCATCTCAGACCGCCACGACCAAACACGCTTCTGATTGATGAAGAAGTTAACCTCATCCCCATCATCCTCTTGCGCCTTAAAACAAATTAGCGAAACCAGTTGCAAAGTGTATGTCATGTCAACTCCTCATGTAAAAAACGATATACTCCCTCAAAAACTCTAACACATCGACAACACTTTGCGTTAATTTATGAACTATTCTCTTATGAAACTATATATCTCCTCGCAAAAGCATGGGTGTTCGTCGGGAACAGCACCGCAATTAACTCAAACTCTGCTGAAGTGAACGGGCGTAACAGCGCAACGACCAGCGGATACACCCCAACAGCAAGCACCAACGCCCCCAACGGTTGCACGTCCCACAGCAAGGCGAGTATGCCTGCCATGATGCCTGCCCCCAACATGGGGCGGATCCAAATGGCAAACCAATTGATCCATCCCACGTCCGAAATCAACAAGCGTGAGAAGCTCATCAGCAGGATCAGCTCGCTTAAAATGGTGGTGATGCCCGCCGCGACGTAGCTATAGCGCGGAATGAAGATCAAATTGGTGACAATGTTGAACGTCACGCCCAGCGCGAATGCCCAAGTGAGGTGTCGCTGTTTGTCAAGCGCGATCAAGACATATTGGGTGAGGCTGTTCATCCATCCGATGGGCATGCTCCACAACATGATTTGTAGGGCAACCGCTCCTTCTGGCAAGAAGGCTTGCCCCCCCAACAACAAGGTGAGTGCCTCCGCGCTAAAAGTTAGCACCACCGCAATGGGGAAGACGACCAATGCCAACAGCTTCAACCCCACAAAATAGTACAGTTTCAAGCGCGGGCGGTCGTCTTGGGCATGACGGCTTAACCGTGCGAACAATGCCTGCGTGAAAAACGCTGGGATGATGTTCAATCCCAGCAACCAGCGATAGCCCACGCTGTATTTTCCAACCAATGCCACGCCTTTGTACAATTCCAAAATGACCACATCAATCTGAAAGAAGATCGTTGCCAAAAAGTGATTGAGCAACAACGGGTAGCTTGCGCGTGCCATCTGGGCAATCAAGCGTAGGCGCACGCCGAGGCGAAGCCGTCCAAACATGTCACGCCCGCCCCATGCTAGGATTGCCAACGTGACAAAGTTATTGAAGATGCTCACGCTTGCCAACCCAATGATGCCATACCCGCCGATGAGGGCGATCAACCCCAATATCGCTTTGCTCACAGTGGTGACAGTTTGGACAGCAGACGGGTATTCGGCGCGTTCAAACGCATAGTAAAGCGAAGTCATGCCCTTGCTCAAGCTGGAGGGCAAAAGCCCACCATACAATAACAATAGCGCAGTGATGCCTCGTGGGTCGAACGGAGTTTCTCCCCACGTTTGACGCGCCACAATCATGCCCAGCAATATCCCGATTCCCACCGTTGAAAGGCACAAACGGAATACGCTGGACTGTACCAATAGCTCGCCCGCGCGGGAACGGTCACGCCCCACCTCACGCATGATGTACAGGTCTAAGCCAAAGTTGGTGAAAATATCAAACCACACAAATACCACGCCTGCGTAGGCATAAATGCCTGTATCCGCCGGTCCCAAAATGCGGAGCATGACGAACGCAAACACGAAGTCAATTCCCCGATTGAACAAGTTCAATACAATGGGGGCAAAGCTGTTGCGTGCTAAAAGGGCTTTGCCGTGTGTATCCTTTTCAATGACGAAGCGTTGCCACGCCCACACCCCACCCAACAATAAGGCGACTAGGCTTCCAATCAGCGTGCCAAAAAGCCCCACCTGAAAACTCAAGGGACTGTATACGAGGCGTAACGTTGCGCCATCGGGCACATCGACCAGCGCAATCCCCATGAAGTTCTCTTGCACACGTTCTACCTTGCGCTCACTCTCTTGTTGGTTGCCGTCTTGTGTCACCGTCTGTAGATAGGCTCTCCACCCTGTGAAATAGCTTTGGCTAATCACCAACCAACTTGTATCGGGTGCATCCTTCAAATCAATGATGACCTCGCGCCCGGTGGTAGCAAGCACTCCCGCAGGAACGTAATGGGAGGGCACTATCGCCTCGGTGGGTTGGTCAGCTTGGGGGATGAAGTAGGCTCGTGGGAGGGCATGGTTGTTCTCCCAAACCCGCACCGCTTCGTCCTGATAGACTTTGTGATAGCCTGCTACATCGCTCAGGTCGGTTGTGCGGTGGGTGAGGACATAGCGCACATTCAGCAGGTGTAAGCGGTCAGCGGTGAGCGCATCCCGATAGTTGAAGGGCACACTGGACGGGTAGACCGTGTAAAGCGGGGCGATACGGTTGTAATCCAACTGGACTTGGGGGGCAAGCTGGCGCATGTAATCCACGTATTGGCGTGGGATGATGCTTTCATAACCGCGAACGTCCTCTAAACCGAATTGCCAACCTAAGTTAGCGTGCATGAGGGGGCGTTGGTTAGGATCATCTAACGTGATATATCGCCAACCATCGGGTTGCCCTTGCAACCATTCGATCACCGGTGGGGTGAAGCGCAACAGCGCGGGGTCACTGTGAGGATTGAAGCCGATCTGGGTGACTGTCAGATCTAGCGCGGTGAGCATAACCGCCCCCAATGCGACCCAGCGTACACCACGCTTTGCCAACAAAATGATCGTTCCGCTGGCAACCAGCATCAACGCTAACCACCCACCGTTGATGACGAGATGGCTATAAAAGGCTTGGGCGTGTGGGAAGGCGGTTTCCGCTTTTGCCAACCCCAAGAAAACCCGCTCAACAAGTGGGGCAAGCGGAGCATAGGCGATCACACCTAGCCCAAGTCCACCTGCCAGTACCACTCCACCTACAATCAATCCCCAACCCAACCAACGCTTCAGGCGTGGGCGTTCAGGTTGGGTCAGCTGATCCATGCCAAACCCTGTCAACACCGCCACTGCCAGCGTCACGGCAAGCACCCAGCGAAAGGGCGTGTGTGCCTGATTCAAACCCGGCAACCCATAGTACAGCACGGCGTAAGTGGGCAACCCGAACATGAAACTCAAACTGATTAGCCCCAATCCTACGAATATGCCACGATAGGGGAGTCGTGATGGGGCATTGCCCATCAGCGCGTACAGCGTCAACACCAGCGGAAGGATGCCTACATATAACGCCCCCTCAACATAGTTTTTGATTCCCCAATCTGTATGTTGAATTGCCTGCCCCAAACGGTTAACCGTCACGGGGAGGGTGCGTCCGCTGAAGACATCCCAATAGGTATGCTGTGCAGGGCTACCATAGAAATTGGGCATGAGATACTGGATGAGGTCACGCATGGGGTGGGCATAGCCAAGCGTCTCTTGAAAGGTTGCCCCATCTGCTCGCCAGTTGGTACTCACCAATTCATACAAGGGAATGAACTGAATAGCCCCAATGCAGATGCCCAATATCCCCATCACTGCCAAGTGTAAGAAGCGTGCCAGTGCCCCTCGCAAGCCGTGCGCTCCCTCGGGGTTGCTGTCCCAAGCCTGCGCGATGATTCGTATCGTGCTATAGAATGCCGTTATCAAGATGGTGTAGTAGGTGATCTCAACATGACCGGCGAAGATATTCATGCCCAGTATTCCAGCTCCCAGCATGATCCACGGGATCACAGCTTCGCGTCCCCAGATGGGTTCACGGCGAATGATGAATTCACTCATCAACAATAACAGGGGAATCCAAACTGCTGCGCCCAACATCATCGGGAAGACCGCCCCCGCCACCAAGAAACCGCATAATTGCCACGTCACCCCAGAGACCACCGCCGAAAGCGGACGCACCCCCAACGCGCGAACGAAGATCGACATGCTCCACCCACACAACCACAAGTTGATGACCGTGAACCACCCAAAAGCACTCTCTAGGGGCAACACATAGTAGATCAAGTTGAGGGGGTAAAGTGTCGATGGTTGCCCTGCTGCCATGAAGGGGATGCCTCCCAACTGATAGGGATTCCACAACGGCACTTCGCCCTGTTGAAGATTCGCCTTGGTGAAGGCTTTCCATTGTAGGTTCTGCAACACCAAGTCACTGACGAGCGCGTTATACGGCACACTGGGCGCGTTCACCACTTCTCGATAGGTGGCGTAAGGCTCAAACTGATACAGGTTCTCAGTGGGTAAAAGCGTCCGCCCGCCGAGTGTTTGTTGCCAAAACAAGATCATCGGACAGCTTAACAGAACGAGCGCAAGCAGGGTTTCTCTCAAAAGTTGGGAACGTGTGGAAAGGGACATAGCACATCTTTCACATCATTTGGCACGGGTAGGATTGCCCGTAGTATAGGGAGGGAGCGGGTAGGGTGCAAGCGGTTGGCGATTTTTCACACATCTTCAAAATAGGAGTGGGGGCGTTCATCACCCGTCTTGCATCCACTTGACATCAAGTGACCCTTCCGCAGACGCGCCAATGCACCCCCACAAGTAACCCAAATCGGTCAATGTGCGTGGGGTTGTTCAGGTAAAAACAACACGATGGTCAGCAATGCGCCGCATGCTGTTAGGAGTGCCAAAATGAATAACGCAGGATACCCTCGTTGCTCAACAATCGTCCCGCCGATCAACGGGGCAACGAGCGAGGTGATCGCAATCAGGGTGCTGGATAAACCGGTGTAGATCGGACGTTGTTCGGGAGTGGTATAGCCAACTAGCCAGTTGATATAGGCGTAAATCAAACTGCCGCTGGAGAAACCAGCTAACCAGAAACTCACGTACAACGGGTAAATCAGGTCATTGGTGGCGGCAAGGGCAAAAATTGGGGAAAGAACCGAACATCCTAATGCAAGAATCATCGCGCGACGGTTACTGCGTGCCCCAAGCCACGCAAACACAAGAGACCCACACAGTCCGCCGATGGTTTGAATCGCCAATAAAGTGGGAACTGCCACGGCACTCGATAAACCCAAATTAACGGTTGCAAATCCAATGTAATACGGGGCGGTCATCATGAACAAGGCAGTGAAAATGCGTGCGGTGATGTATGCTCGATAGGATCGATCAACGAGTAGGATATGGATTAAATGTGGAAAAAAGTCCTGCAATGATTGAATGCTTTTGGTTTCGCTTCCCCCAACCAACTCCGTCATGAATATCCCCGGCAAGATCGAAAGCGCATAGAATGCGCCGGAGATGGCAAACAGGATCGCATAATTATTGGGAAAAGCATAATCGCTCAGTATAAATCCCACGAGTGGGGCAACCAATAACATGCTGATGCTGGTGATCGTCGTCGTCAACCCAAACATTCGCGCCCGCCAACGGTTATTCAAGCTACTCCCTATCATTTCAACATAGGGAACTACGACCAATCCATCGCCAATGCTGGCAATCGCATAGCAAATGGCAAACGCAATTAAAATTAAGGTCGGTTGCTCTTTACCAACCATGATCGTGAATAATCCGAACAAAATGACAACCCAGCGGACGAATAAATTTGGAAGGATGAACCACGGTTTTTTGTGAGGAGAACCCACAATCAGACGTGCGATGATTAATTGTGGGAGCGTGTTGCCGATACTAAAAAAATTACTGAGCAATCCTACCAAGACTTGTGATTTCGTGAGGTGTCCTAAAAAGTCAGGGATGACAGTGGTTGTACCCGCCAGATTGTAGCCTATATTGAATAAAGCGTTATCTAATAAGAAGTAGATGAAGTTACGACGATAAATCCGCTCGCGCTGATCTGACGAAAGCGAGCTTGAAAAATGAAAACCCATGAAGCGACCATTCAAGTTCAGTATTCTGACGCTCTATCCTAAACGGTTCTTCCCATAGGAAAATACCCAACTTCAGGAGGTCACTGCACGGGTGGAGGTTCAGGGCGCGTCAATCGCTTCGTACTGTCTATCAACTGTGCACCGGCTCGTGCGTTCTTCTATGGTTACAACTTGCAAGAGCCGAGTGCACTACAACGGGACTACGCCTGTTTTTTGCGTTCCATCTCAATTAGTTCACGCCGCAGGGTTTTACCGACTGAAGTCTTGGGTAGCTCGCTCACAAATTCAACGCGACGCGGCACTTCATAATCTGCCAAGTGCTTGGCAGCAAAATCAATGATCTGCTGAACAGAGGGCGTGGCATGCTCCGCTTTGATGACGATCCACGCTTTGAGCGTTTCTAACCCTGCCTTTTCGGGGTGGGGAATGGCGGCTACCCCCACTTCAGCAATGTCGGGGTGTTCTGCTAATGCCTTTTCGACCACTGAAGGATAGACATTGAAGCCTCCAATGAGTGCCATGTCCTTTTTGCGATCAACAATGTAAAAGTAGCCATCTTGATCCATCTTCCCAATATCTCCGGTGTAGAACCAGCGTTTGCCGTCTCGTATCCGCATTGCCTTATCGGTTTCGGTGGGCATGTTGTGGTAATGTTCCATTAAAATGGGTCCTGCCATCACCAATTCGCCAATCTCCCCTACGGGTACATCCTGCTCATCATCTTCCAAACTGACGATGCGCATATCCATATCCGGGAAGGGCAAGCCGATCGACCCAACGCGGTTTTCTCCCAGGAGGGGGTTACAATGGGTCGCGGTGGGTGCTTCGCTCATGCCGAATCCTTCCATGATGACCCCACCGCTCAAGCGTTCAAACTCACGTTTGACGGCAGGAGGCAACGGGGCAGAGCCACTAATGCAGGCGCGGATCGAGCGTAAGTTATATTTCCCCTCTTGCACATCTTTACGATTGTTGATGGCGTTGAAGAGAGCAGGGACGCCCATGAACAAGGTGGGCTTGAAGGTGTCAATGGTGTCCAACACATCCGTGATGTCGCGGGCATTGGGCACCAGGTAGACAGGCGCGCGCAACCCCACGGCAAAACTTAAAACCGCCACCATCCCAAACACATGAAACATTGGGATTGCCCCTAGAAAGCTGTCGGGTTGATCGCTGGTCTGCCCCAAGTAAGCCTTACATTGCAACGTGTTGGCAACCAATGCCTTGTGCTTTGAAGCTGCCGCCTTAGCAACGCCCGTCGTCCCCCCTGTATATTGGAACAACGCCATGTCCTCATGGCTAATCGCCACGTTGGATTTCTTACCGTCGTGCTGTTGCAGCAACTCATGAAACCAGCGATCTTGTGCCTTCAACTGCTCAATGTGGTGCCCATCCTTCTTTTCCCGCGAGAGCGAAAATAAGAAACGCGCAAAGCCTTGTAGATATTGTTTGTATTGGGCAACAATCACAGATTGAATGGTGGTTTGTGGGCGAAGCCGTTGCACCTGCTCGTAGAACAAGGACATACAAATCACAATGCGAGCATGACTATCATTGATTTGGTGTGCCATTTTGGGGTCGGGGTAGGTGGGGTTGACGGCAGCTACAATGCCCCCCGCTTTCAAAACAGCGTAGAACGATACCACGAAGGCAACCGAGTTTGGCATGATGATGGCGACTGCTTCCCCTTTTTGTAGCCCCATCTCAACTAAGGCATGCGCCAGCGCGTCCGACGCGCGGTTGAGTTCTGCA
>Ga0172376_10006560_pt1 | contig 12627 bp, 22 predicted proteins | sample Lak35m_FD_121114 | JGI IMG/M metagenome (GOLD analysis project Ga0172376, IMG submission 121114) | Freshwater microbial communities from Kabuno Bay, South-Kivu, Congo - kab_092012_35m | ecosystem: Environmental > Aquatic > Freshwater > Lake | place: Democratic Republic of the Congo: South-Kivu...
AAACACACAGAGCGAACACATCGTTAGACTCGCAGTGCGCAAGCTAATGAATGAAATTTCTAAAAGTGCTGAAGAAAGAGCCGCAAAAGCATGGGCTTCAGGGCCAAGTGGCGATGAAGCTCGAGCAGCATACCTCGCAAAAGGTGGAACCGTGACTCGTCTACCGTCGGGTGCTTCAAGTTATATGAGGGGTGCCAAGTCACCAGCAGTAGCTAAGCTTAGAGCGGATCTTGAGAAGATGCCCGACGATACGGATCAAGATGTAGGCGGATCAAATATGATGGTCGCAGACGTCGGAGGAATGGGACTGAAGGAGCTTGCTGCTGAATTTGGTTTTAAGAATCCAAACGGCGTTCTCCAGTGGATAAATCGAGTCCTCACGAAGGTGAAAGGTCGTGTTGAAAATTTTGAAGAACTACAAGTTCTTACACTTGAAATTTTGAACGACTACATCAACGAGCTAGCTGCCGCATCTGAACCTGAGCTTACACCCCACGACATTCAGCTGATGAAAGACAATCCTCAGATGGTCGCAGAGCTCGACTCCTTCAGGGTCTATCTCAATAACAGACTTCGAAAAGCAGGAATGTGACGAAGAGGCAACGTGAATTCTCGCACAATTGTAGCTGCAACTCAATTTCAACCAAAGCTGCTTGATGTCGAAAAGAACATGGCGGTTGCCGCCCAGCTTGCGTATGAAGCTGCAGGCAAAGGGGCAAAAGTCGTTGTCCTTCCTGAGCTATGTATAAGCGGTTATATAATGAGATCAAAAGCAGAAGCAGCTTCTGTTGCGCAGGAAAGAAACGGTTATCAAACAGAAGCTTTTGTTCCAATTGCAAAAAAATTCAATTGTAACATTGTCTTTGGTTACGTGGAATTGCTAGAAGGTAAGCTGTATAATTCAGCAGCAGTCGTAGGACCCTTCGGTCTTGTTGCGAATGCACAAAAGCACAATCTATGGGGATCGGACGCCTTATGGGCTACGTCGTCAGAAGCAATAAATCCAGTCGTCACGACTCAGGCTGGTCGTTTGGGTGTGTTGATCTGCAGGGATGTAATGAACAATTACAGAAATTCCTATAAGTTCTACAAAAATGAGAATAAGTTCTACAAAAATGGATCTGTCGACACAATTGCACTTTTGACGAACTGGGGGTCTGACTACGGGTTTCCAGATAATAGTTGGCTGGAATTGTCCGAGGAGACAAATTCGAATATAATCGTCTCCAATAGGGTCGGCAAGGAGCGAGACATCAGGTTCAAAGGTGGTTCTGCCGTGATCGATAGAAATAGAAAAGTTTACACTTACGGTTCAAATTTTACTGAGTCGGCAGTTGTAGGCGGTGTGGTTTTGTTGTAGTATTGTGGACAAATTATGCGAGTTTCCTCCTTACATGAAGTTTTTATTGAAAAAGCTCGCAGGCCAATGACATTTGGCAGACTGCCCATAAAACCTGTAGAAAATGACCTCGCCATTATTCCTGTGGAAAAGTGGGTGAAGGTGGATTCTCCGCCTCGCCTGAAGAAAAAATTTAGGTTCAGGTCTCAAAAGCTGAGAAACGAATTTGTAAAAGAAATATTCGATATTGAACTTGAAAAAAATCACAATGCTGCAATCACAATCGACGAAGACTTTGTCGTCATAGAACTGAGGACGAAGGACATAGATCAGATAACCGAGATAGACAAAGAATTTTCAAAGACAATAGATGTCCTTTTCAAGGACATTGTGTATACTTCGGAAGATGACCTTTAATAACTTTGAAGACTCTAGGCTGCTGATGAGCGACGACCTTCGGGACATTCTTCCTGAGGAGACGCAGCTTGATCTAATCAATGACGGTTTCATCATAGTCGTACTCGCCACAAACCCTAGAGACTTGTCCCTCGTAGGCAACCTCGTCGGAATAGAGGTCAAAAAAGACAAAGTTGTAAAGATAGACCTGCGTGTCTCATTGGAAGATTCTTACAATTTTATTGTGAACTATTTTTCAGAGAAAATAAGTAGAAATTTGGGCGGCATCGTCATGTCGCTGGGAGAAAAAGCATATTCCCATCAGCCTGTCCCGTATAAAATCAATACAGTCAAAATTGTGGACTTAGATTCAGCAAATAAGATGTGTGTTTTAGCTGTAGACCTATTTAAGATAAGTGACGAGGAAAAATGAAGAACGACAATTCTAAAAGCATAGATTCTTATCTCAAGAGAGTAATTCAAGAAAGTCTTCAGAAATCTCGTCGTGTAAATCTTCTTGAACAAGATGAAGAGCCGCTAGGCGATGTAAAAGTTTCTACTTTTAGTGATGAGCTAAAAAAACTCAAGACAGGGAAAGTTTCTTTCGAAGACGTGGTCGATAAAATAAATTCTGTACGTTCAGGAAAGTCCCTTCGAGACACAGATATTGCTAAAAATCTAGAGACTTATTTTAATGAACTTTCTATACCAGAAAAAGTCGCTCTATTCGCATATTTGAAAGGAATTTCTCAAATCCTCACAGGAGAAATTGAAGCTGACAAAGCTCAAGATCCCGGAGAAGACCCCGCAAGCGTGAAGATGGAGAAGGTGAAAGGTGCAGGTCAAAAGAAGACGCTCAAACCCAATGTGATTCGTCTTCCTGAAAAGGAGGCGACGAAGGGTGGCGAGAAGAAATCTTCTGAGAATACAAAGGGTCCTGTTCCAATTACACCTAAAAAATAACAACCATGCAACTCAACAAGAAACATATTCACCTTCCCAAGGGCGGTACGCTAGAAGTCGACGTGACACCGAAGTTTCTGGACGTCGTCAAAGAACATTTTGGTCTATCGGCATCAGAAGACGTTACAGACGACCATGTGAGGATGTTTATCTGGGGTTCCTTTAAAAATGCAATAGAAAAATCGATGTTGGAAAAATCAAATGATTTATCGTGATTTATCTGAGTTTGTTCAGCTTGTTCTAGAAAATAGGCGGAGATCTGCTGACTTAACTGGCGGCAGAATTTCTGAGTGGGGTTCAGACGAGCACATCTCCGACCTTGAAAATAGGATTTCGGAGATGTGCTATTGGCGGGACAAGCAGAAGAAAGGAACAGAGACTCGAGCAAATTATTCCAGAGTCGTGCAAAAGCTCAAGATGGAACTAAAGTCAGCAAAGATCTATGCAGAGAGAAGAAGACTGAATGAGCATGATTGACGAAGAGGTTGAAAAAGCCCTTCAATTTGTTAAGACCTACGCATACGACGTCGATGAGTGGCGTCATCTCAAGCGTCAGCTTCTTCAGAATCTACCTCCTAAAAAAAGAAAACTATTTTCTACGAGGGACCCGATCACAAAGGTTCAGAACTTTAATGAATTTGAAGGCAAAGTCTTGAACAGATGGGTGGAAATAACTGGATCTACTCTCATACTTAATCAGCCATGAAGAAAAAGCATCGAAAGGTCATCTCTGAGGATCAGGGAGGAGACGCATCAGGATCTTATTCCTACGGTGGATACGATAGCGGCCTCTACACCGGCGGAGGATGGTGGCAGCAAGGCGTAGGCTCTTCTTCTGATCTGTACAAAGTATTCATACAACCTTTTGTAAATGTTGTTCGTGTTGGACTTGGGGGAGCAAAAGAACTCGTCAGAAGAAGTTTTACACTCGCCAATGTCGTATTTCAAGCGGTAATGACCTCACTCATTCCCATATTGGGGGACACCTACAAAGAAGTCTTTGCAGAAGAAGCAAGAGACATTGCAAAAATTAGGAGCGAGTACGCGGATGTTTATACAACATCCCTCAGAATTTTAGGTACCGACGCTGCTGCAATTGCATTTTTTACGGCACCCGGTGCTGTGCTGACTGGGTATTTTCTAAAAAATTCGCCTAAAATTGCAAAGTCCCTGCTGAGTACCGTGACAGGCGGAATGTATTCCTACAGCAGTTCAAAGACTAGTCCCAAAGAAAGCGGATTGTTCGACGCCTACTCGCCTAGCGGCAATTTCCTTGCTGAGGACAGAGAAGCAGACATAAAATCCTACATTAGGACAAAACAAAAAATAGACAGCCAACTTCTTTCTTCTCCTGTAGCTGGGTTTCTGAAGAGAGAAGCGACAAAAATTTACAAAAAGACGCTGTTGAATGCCTATGCAGAAGCAGCTTCCGTCGTGACTGCAAAAAAGATAGAAGACATAGAGAAAGTAATTGGAAAAAAATTTCCAGAATTTGACGAGATTCGTCAACTTCCACCTACTGAAAAAATGAAGGCTGAACGCGATCTCATATATAAGATGAGAGAGTCGATGAAAAAGCTTTACACGCAGCCGCTCTACGACAGGATCAATCAGGCCAGAAAAAGCGGAATTCCTGACGAAAATCCGTATATCGTTGACCACCTCGATACGATACAGAAGATAAAAAGACTATAATTTGTTGAATGAAACAATTGTCTATTGTATTGTAAAATCTTCACATGTCCAAGAAGAAGACTGTAGAACAGTACAATATTGCTCATCTTCAGCCTGATGAAATCGGCGCTCTTCGTGCACTTGTCAAAGAGTTCGTTGGAAAGATTGAGTCTATTGACAATGAAATTGAGTTACTAAAAAACGATCGCAAGGAGCTGATCGAAGACTACAAAGACAAACTCGACATGAAGACCTTGCAGGCGGCATTGCGTGTCGTCAAGATTCAGCAAGGTGTTGCTCATCGCGACACATACGACCTATTTCTCGAAGCACTAGAGGAGGAACCAGCGCTGTGACCAAAGAGAAGAAACCAAAGATTCACAAACAAAAAACCTACGAACTTGTTCTCACTAAGTTCGAGCTCCTCCACATAAGAGACCTCTTCAGCGTCCTCTTGCCTCCCGACGGAGGAAAGACGATGTCGCAAGCACTTGCTGAACTTGAAGATCGATCGTTGATTGAAACGATGCTTTGGCAGAAGATCTCGCAGGTATGTACCGAAGCAGACTTGCCGTTAAACGATGAAGCGCCAGACTACATCGTCGCACCAGTTTCCGCGCCCAGGCTGGGAGTTTTCCACGTAAATCACGATCTCGATGATACACAACAGCAAGCTGAATCAGGATTTTTACCTGATTCAGGTGCGGAAGAAGAAGCTGACGAAGAGGCTGACTGATGAGTAACTATGAAGTTGGACAAATTCTTTTTGTTGTTCTCAACAAAAAGAACCAAGTTTATCCTATGCAAGTGATCGAAGAGATCACAAAAAAGACCCTAAAAGGCGAGGTAAAGACCTACGTCTTGCAAGGTGGATCTGATCCAAATTCTACTGTTGTTCTTGATCAGATTGATGGGGAAGTTTTTGATTCTTCAGAGGAGGTGAGACGTGTTCTCCTTGCTCGAGCCACCAACCAAATCAATAAACTTGTCTCGGCTGCTGTATCAAAGTCAAAGGAGTGGTACTTGGGATCAGGAACTGAGAATGTTTTAAATGACTTAAAAAAGTCGGATCTACCACCTCATCAAGTCCAAAAAACTATTGAAGACGAAGAATTGACAGTTACACTACCTGACGGCACAAAGGCACGACTCAAGTCAAATTGAAAGGTAGAAAATGAAGAATCGGTTTGATGGCATCACACGTCTGTATTCCCACGAAGATGTGCAGCGTCTCCGCGGCACAAAGCAAATCGCCCACACCGTGGCTTCCGACGGAGCCCGCAAGTTGTGGAAGCTACTCAACGAAGAAGATTACGTCGCCGCCCTGGGCGCCCTGACCGGCAACCAAGCCATGCAACAAGTCCGTGCGGGACTCAAGGCGATTTACTTATCGGGCTGGCAGGTGGCCGCCGATGCAAACCTCTCTGGTGAAATGTACCCAGATCAGAGCCTCTACGCGGCCAACAGCGTACCGGCCGTCGTCAAGAAGATCAACAACACATTGCAGCGTGCCGATCAGATCTCACACTCGGAGGGGAAGCACGACATCGATTGGTATGCACCCATCGTCGCCGACGCAGAGGCGGGTTTCGGGGGACCGCTAAATGCATTTGAGTTGACCAAGGCCCTAATTGAAGCAGGGGCTTCTGGCGTCCATTTCGAGGACCAGTTGGCCTCCGAAAAGAAGTGCGGTCACCTCGGCGGCAAGGTGCTCGTTCCGACGTCACAGTTCATTCGTACGCTCACCGCCGCCCGTCTTGCTGCTGACGTCATGGACGTACCGACGGTGATCATCGCACGGACGGACGCCGACTCGGCCAACCTCATCACCAGCGACGTTGATCCATACGATCTCGATTTTATAGAAGGAAATATGCCACGTACACCTGAGGGTTATCACTACCTTTGTAGGACGGGTATGGAACGTGCTACAGCACGTGGACTCGCATACGCCCCGTACGCCGACGTCTTGTGGATGGAGACATCAAAGCCAAACCTCGAGGAGGCGAGGATGTTTGCCGAGGTAATTCACCATCACTATCCTGGTAAGTTGCTGGCATACAATTGTTCACCTAGCTTTAATTGGAAGAAGAACCTACATTCGCGCACCATTGCCAAGTTTCAACGTGAACTTGGGGCTATGGGATACAAGTTCCAGTTCGTCACCCTGGCCGGCTTCCACTCGCTCAATCACTCGATGTTCGAGCTAGCTCGCGATTATAAGGAACGAGGCATGGCGGCGTACGCTGAGCTACAGACTCGTGAGTTTGAATCGGAAAAGCAAGGGTACACGGCGACGAAGCACCAACGGGAGGTCGGTACCGGATACTTTGATGCAGTATCTCAGGTGATTTCGGCTGGAAAATCTTCGACGTTGGCGCTCGGCGATTCCACCGAAAAGCATCAGTTCTAGTATGAAACTTGTCGAAGGAGTAGACTACACCTGGGACGGCGACAAGATGGTTCTTACAACTGAATTTTTGCTAAAAAGAGGATTTTGTTGCAATTCAAGGTGTAGAAACTGTCCATATAAAAATCGTGACGGAGATACTTTAGAAGACAAGAGGAAACCATGCAATTAAAAGTTCAAATTCAACCTGTCTCGGTATTTCCAAATACAGCAACACAACTTGAGATTGTAAGCGCCACAATAAGAAAGTTTTCATCTGAAGGTGAAGCATATATTATATGGCAGCTTCTGGACGCCGACGATAAAGTCGTCGCATCTGATGCAGCACAGCTTTCAGGCTCAGACTACCAAGATTGGAACGACGATTCTCCCTACTTGATGAATTGGCTTCTCAGCAAATTAAATCTAACTTTAGATTCTCGGTGAAAAGTTTCTTTGCCCCATGGTACAATCATGTCATGGGCATTGGCAAGATTGATCTAACAGAAGCACAAACCATTGCAGGCAAGGTGTTGGAGCACATCATGCCTGCTTTGACGCGTGGTGAGATTGCAGGTTCCATTCGTCGACAGAAACCTGTGGTAGGCGACATTGAGATCGCAGCAATCTCTGAGGACAGAGAGCTTCTCATGCGTCTTCTCTCAGAGACCGGTCAGATGATCAAGCCAGGAGTGCCAGGTGTCGTGCCATGGACTCCTCGACTCGAGGCAAAATATCTCCGGCTGCGACTTCCAGAAGGGATGAACCTCGATCTCTTCATGGCCACACCTCAGAACTGGGGTGGCTTATTCCTGATGCGTACGGGTAGCGGAGCGGGACCTGACGGGAATACCTTCAACGGGTTTACTCCGGGTATCTTTGGACGTTGGAAGAAGGTATCCGGTGGTGGTCGAATGACCGACTGCATGCCGACAATGCCTACAGGCGAGCAACTGTGGCTTCCAGAAGAGCAAGACTTCTTCGATCTACTCGAGATGGACTTCGTCCCGCCGGTCGAACGCACTTCCAAAAATATCATCAAAAAGTACGTCAAAAAATAATCTTTTGGTGATCTTGAATACTTAACCTCGTGCAGAGGATAATCATGAAAATTACTATAAGACAGCTACGCAGGATCATCAAAGAAGAAGTCCAAAATTCTCTCCTTGAATCATATGGTGATGAAGGCATGAAAACCATCAAAAGAGGTGGGGCACCAGGAGACATGTATGCAAGAGACAAAAACAGCCTCTATGTGTGGACTGATGAGGGTGACTGGCAGATTATGGGCCCTGTCGAAGGGACTGACTATGAATCTCTGGCACCTGGAAAAACCGCCCTTGTCCCAGAGAATGATCCTGTGCTAATTCCTGCAGTTCGACGTCTAGGTGCTCCGCCGGATAGCGATCGAATGCGTATGCCTAGCGGAGATCCCATCTATCCCGGTGGAGGAAGAGGATCTCGAGGAAGATTTTGAAGATCGTCATTTTTGACCTCGACGGAACACTAGCGGAGAGCAAATCTCCGCTAGAGAAGCGTATGGGACTTGCATTAAAAACTTGCTGAAGAGATGCAAGGTAGCAATCATCTCGGGCGGTGCGTGGCCTCAGTTTGAATCTCAGATCCTCTCTCGGGTCAAGCTGACCACTGCAGAAAAATCCAATCTTTTTCTACTACCTACATCGGGGACGAGTTATTACAAGTTCGTGGATGGCACCTGGCGCAAAGTCTACTCGGAAGACCTGACGCACGACGAAGTAACTCGAATAGAGGATGCTTTTTTCTTGCCTTCTGCAGGATCCCACTCTTAGCTTTCCCACGAAGGTGTGGGGAGAACGACTCGAAAACAGGGGGACGCAGGTCACTTTTTCAGTGCTGGGACAGCAGGCACCCTGCGAGGAAAAGAAAGTTTGGGATCCCACGTTCACAAAGCGTCTTACAATGATAGAGAAGCTTTCACCTCTGCTGTTCGACTTCGAGATCCGCACAGGCGGAGCGACGTCCATCGACGTGACCCACAAGGGCATCGACAAGTCCTACGGGATCAGGAACCTCCAGAAGCAGCTGGGTCTCGACCTCTCCGAGATGCTGTTCGTTGGAGACGCTTTGTTTCCAGGCGGAAATGACAGGGCAGTGCAGGACATGGGCGTCGAGTGCATCGCCACCAGCGGACCCGCCTTTACGCTGAAGATCATAAATGACATATTGAGGTGAAAACCTACCGCAGGCATGATACATCTACATCATGACCATTCTCTGCGTCGATTTCATGAACTTGGCACACCGTGCACGGAGCGGTTTTCAGGCGGGCGACTATCCCGTCGTCTTCAACTTCTTTCGGCAGTTCAAGGCGCTCGTCGAACAATTCAAGCCGACACGCATCTACGTGGCACTCGAGGGTCGTCCCGTGGCGCGGCATGCTGCCTTGACCGAATACAAGGCAAATCGAATCGTCGCGGAGGAAGATCCGCGGCACGAGCAACTGATGAAGTTCTTTCGACAAAAGGACGTCATCCTCGACCTGCTCGTCAAGCACTTCCCGGTGACCGTCGTTCGTCATCCGACCTCTGAGGCTGACGACACCATCGCCAACCTCGTCAGGACCTCCTCCACCGCGGTGCCGTGGATCATCGTGTCGTCCGACACGGACTTCATCCAGCTGCTGCAGGAATATTCGCATATTTCGCTTTATAATCCGGTCAAGAAATATTTCGTAAAAGCACCTGACCATCCCTATGTCACCTGGAAGGCCCTCCGCGGCGACCCCACTGACAACATTCCCGGAGTCCCTGGTGTCGGCGACAAGACGGCGGAGAAGATCGCTTCGGACCCCGACATGCTCGTCGAATTTCTCAGCAATCCCGAGGCTGCTGAGCTGTTTCAGCGCAACTACGACCTCATCACTCTTCGGACCTGGTCTCCCGACGAGGTCGATCAGATGACATCGTCACAGCCACAGACGGACTGGACGGCGGTAAAGACCGCATTCGAATCTTTCGGGTTTCAGTCCATTACGAAGGACGGCTCATGGCAAAAGTTTCTTGCCCCTTTCGAAGCCCTATGTCCCGCCTGACCGAGGTAGCTTCTTTACCCATCCCGATCCAACCCACCCTAACTTGCCCGTGGGTGTGAGGACGCGATAGGCAGACTCCCAACGCTTTGCCACCCACTCTTCTTTGGGCATCTTCTTGGTCTCGAGGAGGAGCATGATGCTGTCGCTTGGTAGCTCACACAAGAACTGATCGTCGTCAACGTCGATGTTGCTGCGCCACACGACAAGCTCTTCGTTGAACAGAGGTACGAGAAGGTCGCCGGGCTTTGGCATGTTCGTATAGAACATATGCTAAATGCGTCCTTAAGGTCAAAGGATCGTATATTTAGTTGTCATAGCTAGATGAACAGACAAGACAAAATCATACGAGAGTACGTATCAGAGCTTCTATTGCAAGAGTCTCGTCTCAATGAAGGCTTTCTCGACACACTCAAGAAAGGTGCCAAAGGGGTCGGCGGATCCTTGACGGGAATCTTCAAGAAAAGAGGCGGAGGCGAGCTTACTTGGGCGGAAAAAGCATTTGAAAAGTTCAAACAAGAGGCGGGAGAAGAGATCACAAAAAGGACGCAGGGGAAGTTGGTCCAAATCTTGGACAAGTTTTTTCCTGATGAAATGCTGTCCGGAGTACCGCCAGAGTTCTTGAACGTCCTCAAGCAGGCCTTGGTAGGTCTTTACACGCCCAATGCAAGGTTCTCGACTTCCAAGGAAAGAGGAGAAACGACTAAGGAAGCGATAGAAGATTTTACAAATGCTCTCGAGTCACTTTCAAAAAAGAAGAATAGAGACGTTGCAAAACTTGACCAAGAAGACATCAACTACGCGCTCGACGCAGCGCTAGAAAGAGCAAAGTGGAAGGTGGAAGGCTGGGAGAGAAAGGCCAAGCGCCGCAAGCACGCAAAATTGGGACTTGGTAGTGGACGCAAGGACAGAGACGATGAAGACATTGAGGACAGAGAAGAGCCGAAGCCTGCAGCGAAGCCGTCTGCAAAGAAACCTGCCGCAGAACCTTCAGCTGGAGGGAAGCAAGGCACAACGCAACCAAGCAAAGGAAAGGCTTCTTAGACAGCTAGTATCAGAAATAGTCGGTGACTACTCAATGACAGGAAGCAGGAGAAACGACGCACCTGGCAACATAAGATCCGGAATGTCTGTCGTAGGTTCGCGAGGAAATGTCCTGACCGACGAAGAAGCAGTCCACGAACCGCAGCCTACTTCTGTCTGCGTCGTCGTGACCGATCCCGTAGGAAGGGTCCTCTCTGTGTCGAGAGGAATCGACCTGAACGACCTGAACCTGCCGGGCGGAGGAATAAAGATAGGTGAATCTCCTGAAGATGCAGCTCGACGAGAGCTGGAAGAGGAGACGGGGCTGGTCGCGGGCAAGATGATACAAGTTCACCTGGGTCGGAGCAATACAAAGATGTGTGCAGCGTTTAGAGTCCTCACGCATACAGGCAACTTACGAAGTTCGCGCGAAGGCGAGGCAATGTGGGTCGAACCTGAAGAGCTCTTGGGTGGAACTTTTGGCGCATATTTTCAAGTTTTGTCGTCAAAGCTTGGAATCATTCCTTGAACACAAAAAGAAAGAAGTCCTACATACCGCCTAGAAGCCCACACGGACTGCTGCAGGAGGACCTGCATCCAGACGAGTGGAAGTGTCTCGTCGTCTGCATCATGTTGAACTGCACGACGAGGAAGCAGATCGAGAAGGTGATGCCTGAATTCTTCAGAAGGTGGCCGACTCCGAAGCTGCTGCTCGAAGCCGACCGAGAAGAAGTCGCTGAATTGATCGCATTCCTCGGTTTCAGGAACAGGCGTACAGACAGGCTGTTCAAGATGTCTGCTTCCTACGTCGAAGGAAAGTGGCAGCACGCGAAGGAGCTGCCCGGCATTGGGGAGTATGCGTCGAGGATGTGGGAGATCTTCTTCCTTGGTGAACTAGGCGAAGATCCCCCGCGCGACGGTGCGCTCCTGCTGTACTGGAATTGGCATCTGAAGTCAGATCGGCGTTTCTTTTCCGACCATGAACTTTTCGATGACGTCCGCGTGGATGAAGAATGCGAGGAACGGTCCTCTACGAGATATCCACGAGCAGAGGCCGACGAAGTTGCCGTTGCCGTCGAACGCGCCGCCGCCTGAATTGCCCATCCACACCGGTGCCGATATCTGTACGACCTTTTCCGGTACAATTCCTTCGGGACCCGCCAACCTTTCCCTCACAGCAGATATCTGTCCGCGTGCATAGCTCCACGGATATCCTGCTGTGTGGCCGATGATGTCGACGTCCTGTCCTACGACGACGTTTGTGCTTTTGGTCAAGTCTACATTGTCGTGCTGTGGTTCGTTGGACGGATCCACAAACAACAGCGCCAGGTCGTTCTCTTCGTCGATCGCGGCGACTATCGCCATCCGTGGTTTTTTGCTTTTTAAGTCTTGTTCCACTGCGTACAGGATCACAGGAGGAGAGTCCTTCACGCAGTGGTTTGCTGTAATAATCATGCCCGTCTTTACCCAGAGGCCTGCACAGTACGAAAAGAGAGAATCTTCGCCCGCCATCACCAGCGCGACGGTCTTCTTCTTTTCTTCTTCGATCTTTTTGTATCGCTCTGTGCCGTATGGAACACTTAGATTCTCGTCAGGCACCGACGGGGGTCCGACGAGACAACCGACTAAAAATGAGAAAATTCCGACTCCCAGCAGACGCCCAATGGTTCTCATTGAGACCTCCCGACTGGAGGGGCTGAGCTCCAGCCACAGTGATAGCTATGCATTCTCGAGAGTTTTGTAGGCGAATTTTACGGAAATTTGGTCAGCTTC
>Ga0172376_10006561_pt1 | contig 12626 bp, 8 predicted proteins | sample Lak35m_FD_121114 | JGI IMG/M metagenome (GOLD analysis project Ga0172376, IMG submission 121114) | Freshwater microbial communities from Kabuno Bay, South-Kivu, Congo - kab_092012_35m | ecosystem: Environmental > Aquatic > Freshwater > Lake | place: Democratic Republic of the Congo: South-Kivu...
GCGGGAACGGGAGCGCCTGCCACTGCGGGAGCGGCAGAGCGTGGCGTCGCGGGAACGGGAGCGCCCACCACTGCGGGAGCGGGAGAGCGTGGCGTCGCGGGAACGGGAGCGCCCACCACTGCGGGAGCGGCAGAGCGTGGCGTCGCGGGAACGGGAGCGCCCACCAGTGCGGGAGCGGATCGGCCTGCCACTTCGGGACAAGCTGCCGTAGCGGATCCGCCTCGCACGGCTCCCCATCCCCGAGCACGTCTCGACAGCCTGCAAGCCCTGCGCGCGATCGCTGCTGGCGCGGTGGTCTTCACGCACCTTTACTTCCACGCCAAGCTGCGCAGCTTTCCCACCCTGCCGCCCGAGTGGTTCCACTACGGCTATCTCGGCGTCGATCTGTTCTTCGTGCTCTCGGGCTGGATCATCGTCCACGTCCATGGCGATGACCTCAACCACCCCGATCGCACCAAGCCCTATCTCTGGCGCCGTTTTGCCCGCGTCTGGCCGCTGCTCGCGCTGCTGACGACCCTCAAGCTCGCCCTGCTGCTCATGGCGCCCGCACTCGCGCCCGATGCGCAACTGGAGCCCTCCCAACTGATCACGTCCTATCTGCTCCTGCCGCATCCTGATTTCCCCTTGATCGCGGTCGCCTGGACGCTGCGCCATGAAGTGCTGTTCTACGCGCTCTTTGCTCTTGGCATCTGGCTTGGCCGCCGTGCGCTGATCGCCATCGGATCGCTCTGGCTGCTCGTGATCCTCGTCGCCCAGCTTGTGCCGACGGTCCCCTGGTGGTTCGACTTCCTTGGCAACTCGCTCAACCTGCACTTCTTGCTGGGTTGCCTCGCAGGGGTTTGGCTGCGTCGCCACCCCGAAACTCCGCGCACGAGCTGGTTCGCAATACTGCCGATCGTGCTGCTGACGCTGGGGGCGGCCGGCGTGCACGTGCAGCTCGAAGCCTCGCGCTGGAAGGCCCTCGGCCATCTGGCGCTTGGGAGCAGCTGCGCGCTGCTGATCGTCGCGCTCGTGCAGCGGGAACGGGCGGGCGGGATGCGCGTTCCGCGCTTCCTGATTGAGTACGGCGATGCGTCCTATTCGCTCTACCTCTGGCACGGCTTCGTGGTGGGGGGGCTGTGCTGGCTTTGGACCAAGCTGCCGCCGGCGGTGCAGGCCTGGTCGGTGACATGGCTCGTGCTGACCTTCTTGGCGAGCGTCTACAGCTCGCTTCTGCTCTATCGCTTCGTGGAGCGGCCGCTGGTGCGCTGGGTGCAGGATCTCAGGGGGCGCCGCTCGTGAAAGGCGCACGGGAGCCCATTGCTCCCGTGCGGCGGGCGGGGAAGTCCTCTCAGATGCTCCACCGCTCTGCGGAGCGAGGTAGCGCTCCGGCGGGGCGTGGTCACGCTCCGCGGCGGGCCCTCACTCGTCGTCGCGGACCTTTCCGCGGATCAGCAAAAAGATCAGGCTCATGCCGAACAGCACGACCACGACGATCAGCAACTCACCCAGTCCGATCTTGATCACTCCCGGACTCTAGCGCCAACGGTCCGCACGCGCGAACCTTGCACACCCAGAGCCTGGCCCTGACCCGCCCAGCACCCGTTTCCCGCCCCTCCTTCGCACCACCGATCGTGGCCTGATCCGCGACCCAAGCTCAAGCTGGTCCGCAACCCAAAGCTGCCGGCGAACCCCTCCCCTCGTCGCAGACTGGCGACTGCAGACCACCAAAGCCGTCCACAGACCCTTCTCCCGGTTGACGCCAATCGAATTTTCGGTTGCAGAAGCGCACGACCTCTGTGGATCCGGACAACAATCCCATCTCCCGCCCCACGGTTTCTCTGGACACCCCGTAGCAACCCGTTCTCATGGTTTCAGGAGGTGCTTCGATGACAGGCATGAACAAGCCGCAGCGAGCGGCCGGATCTCAGGAGGGAGGCCGCAGGCCGACCGGAGGAGATCCGGGGCGCGAACGGGGTGCTTAGGAAGATGGACGCGGTGCTCCGCCTTCTCCGCGGGGAGGAGCTGGACGCGCTCTCGCGCGAGCTCGGCGTGACCGCGGCGACGCTCCCGACGTGGCGCGACGATTGTCTGTCCGCCGGCCAAGCGGGGCTGAAGACAAACGCGGCAGCCGAGCCCGAGGACCCAACGCGCGACCTGAAGGCGCTGATCGGGGAGCTGACGATCGACAACGAGTGCTTGAAGGCGCTGCTGCGCAAGCACGAGGAACGTGACCCTTTGGCATACCGGAGGTCGAAGCCGTGATCGCCGAACGATCGGCCTCCGTGAACCGCACCTTCGGCGTGCTGCGCGTGATGCGCTTGCTTGGACGGTCGCGTTCGAGCGTGTACTGGGCGCGGTCTCGCGCCCGTGCGATCCCGCGACCGGGCCACAAGCTTGGGCCGAAGACCGAGCACAGCGACGCTGAACTCTTGGAGCACATCCGAGGCGTACTGCGCGTGACGCCCTTCGTCGGTGAAGGGCACCGCAAGGTCTGGGCTCGCCTGCGTCAGAAGGGCGTGTCCACGTCGAAGAAACGCAAGCTGCGGCTGATGCGTATGGCGGGTCTGCTTGCGCCTGGCCGCGCACGGCGCGGTCTGGGTCCGCGCCTGCACGACGGATCGATCACCCCCGAGATGCCGAACGTCATGTGGGGCATCGACGCGACGGGCGTCTGGACGGAGACGGAAGGGATGGTGACTGTCTTTCAGGAGTGCGGCAGCACTTTGGACGCTACGGCACCTCCGTCGCGGCAGGCCTGCGCATGCGCCACGACCACGGCAGTCCATTCATGTGCGACGATTTCCAGAAGGAGCTGCGCTTTCGCGGCATCGAGTCGAGACCGGCCTTCGTGCGGGCGCCGGAGATCAACGGCTGCATGGAGCGTTTCTTCCGGACGCTCCATCAGCAACTCCTCTGGGTGAGCTCCTTCAAGGACGCCGAAGCCGTGCGCAAGGCCGTCGCGGCCGAGATCGCGATCTACAACGAGAACTGGCGGATCGATCGCCATGGGACCCGCCCTCCCGCTGCAGCCCGTCGCGAGAAACTCGCCATCAAGCTCCCCGCAAGATACCCTCAAACCACTGTCCAAAAATGGTGTGCGGAACACGAATCGAACCAAGGAATATCATGAGTACAAGACTGATCACCGCTCTACTGGCGATTCCACCCTTCGCTTGCATTGCTGGAACATCTCTTGTTGATGCGCAGGTTCCCCAACAGACTTGCACCGGAGGCACGATTTCCTACGAGATGACTCCGGACACGCACTCTGGGACTGGGGCGACGCTTCAGGAGGCTCGAGAAAACGCGCTAGCCACTTGGCCGGGTGTCCCCCCCTGCCCTGAGTGCCCTTCTCCTGCGCATCACTGCCTGCAGACGAGATCTACCTCGGGAGCGCCGCTCAGTGAAATTCAGAGTGGACCCGTTGGCGGCATCTACACCGTGCAACTCACCTATTGGCCCACGGTAACTTTGGACCAAACGTGTGACTGCTAGTTGGCGAGCAGGTCAGGTTCGTTTACGACGAGTGTTGGTTGTTGCGCTGCTGCTCGGGCTTTGCGTCCTGCTCCAACGCTGGGCCTGCTCAGGGGAGCGCCACGAAGCTGATCACGCCCAACCGAAAACCGACGGTTTGTCTGCATCGACACCAACAGCGCCCGCAGCGGTCGAATCTCCGCAGGAGCTATCGAACCGAGCAGCGGCCACTTTCCCGACATCCCCTGCGCCGCAGGATCCTCAGACGGTCCAGTACTTCTGCCGGATCGTGGACCTAAGCAGCAGGCCTGTTCCCGAGGTTGATGTGCAGATCGTCGACGGCAGTGGAAAGATCAGCAGTAGAGCTCGTTCCGATCGAGACGGACTCATCCAAGTACCCGTGGAGCGCGTTTACCTCGGGCACCGCTCGATGGCGCATTTTCGCGCCGACTCTGCCCAATGGACCACGCGCCTTTGGTGGCCTGAACCAGGGCACGACGCGGAGGAACTTGCCCAAGTTGTTGAAATCGAGCCGCTCTCCACGCTGCTGATCGAGTTGCGAACGCCTTCTGGAGATCCAGTTCCTGGACACATCGTGCGGTGTGTGGTGGAAGCGGGGGATCTGCTTTCGGATCTGCGCCTGCCGGGCTTCACTCGGGTTGCCATACCCAACGGGAGTACACCCGATCCTTTGACGGGGGAGCCCCGTGCCATCGTGGGTGGCTTGAAACCCCAGGAATGGAGCGGACAGTCCGACTCCCATGGCAACGCTCTCTTGAGGGGTGTACCGAGCGAGATCCCGCTGCAGATCCTGGTCGAAACCGCGAGCGCTCAACTTGCAGCAAGATCCGTGATCGCCTTAGCTCGCGGCACCCCCTCGGAGGCCATTCGCATCACCGTTCCACCGTTTGGTTCTGTCTGCGGACAAGGCGTCGCGGGGAAGGATATGCCCGTCTCGGAAAGAGACTGGGTGGCGGTGCTTGCGCGAACGAGCGCACCTCACATGTTGCTTTCCAATAGTGGTCCCGTCCAAGCGCACACGCGCAGCAACCTCGCTGGTGAGTTTCGGTTGGATGGACTTCCCGCAGGTGACTACTTTGTCGCACCGCGCTTGCGCTCCAACGATCCTTGGAAGGGCAGCTACCTGAGTTCCGTGGGTACCCGAGTCACGGTGCGCGGTGGAGAAACAGCAGATCTGGGCCTCATCGTCTGGGACGTTCATGCACGAATCCACGGTCAAGTTCTCAGCGCGCAGGGCGAATCGATCGCGGCTGCCAGAGTGTTCTTGCGCGTAGCTGACGGCCAAGATTCGTGGAGTGTGGCCAGCGATCCGCAGGGCCGTTTCGAGTTCGGGCCGGTTCCTGCGGGGAGCTTTCAAGTGCAGGCGATGTTCGCCCAGGGAAGCAGCTCGCTCAACTGCGAGAGTGACGGCCGCTCGCCGACAGGCGTTACGTTGGTTCTCGAGGAACGCGGCCAACTTCACGTTCGCTCCAGCGCGGATTCTGTTGACACAACACCGATCCTTGCCTGCGTTCGTGTGGCGAGTCCGCAAACGGATCAACAATGGGTCTACCGTGGCGCTGACTCAAGTTGCACCTTGGGTGGGATTCCCGCGATCTCGGTGGAAGTGTGGGCCGAATGGGGCGATGGCCGAGTGGCGAGACAGGAAGTGCTCCCGATTCAGGCGGGCACTACTACGGAAGTGATCCTTGTACCCGAAGAACCCGCGTCGCTTGAGCTGGAGCATGTTGGCACGCAAGGCGTGATCGCCTTCGAAGTCCGGTCCGCTGCGGGCTCCTGCATGATTCGAGATACGCTAGGTCCCCGTCAGCGTCGAGCATGGAACCTGCCTGAGGGAGGAATCTTGGTGAGCGTTGCGGGTGCTACGCCTGGGCAAGAGCTGCTCACACTTCGGCGTGGTACACCCGCGCGGCTGAGCATCGGTAGGTGAGCCAGATGCGAGCCAGTTGCTTCGACCCTGTTGCTCCTAGGATGGGCCACCCCAAACGAGAATGGATCGGCTTGACGGCCTCGTGGCCCTCGTCGCTTGCCCCAGGCCGCAAAGCCACTGCTGCAAGCTGCGAAGCGACCCAAACCACACACCAAGTGTCATCCATGTCCCCGGATCCAATGGTTACGCATGTTCGAGGTTGCACAGACGATTCGCTTTGCAAGCGCTCCATGTCCTCCGAAAAACGGTGTCAGGTACGGTGTCAGGTACCTGATGCCTATGTGCCTCGGGTGAATCGCCGGAGCTGGTCCGCAGGACCGGGGCGTGGCCTCGGTCCTGTGCGTTTGGGGATGCGAACGGACGCGGGCCGTGGTGGGAGGCCGGAGTGCCGAGTCTGGGAGGAGAGCCTCTGGAGACCAGAGTGCGATTGAGCATCAGGGTACGGTGCCGGGTACCTGATGCCTGATTGCCTCGGGTGAATCACCGGAGGTGTTCGTCAGGACCGGGGCGTGGCCTCGCTCCTGCGCGTTTGGGGATGTGCATGGACGCGGGCCGTGGTGGGAGGCTCAGTTGGGGGAGGAGAACCGTGGTAGGCAGGGGAGCGATGGAGCACCGGGTACCAGACACCGCAATAAGGCGCGATGGAGCATCAGGTACCTGACACCGTACTTTCAGGTACCTGACACCGTACTTACGGGCTAGCTGCCAAGTTTTGCAGAGCCTTGATCAACTGTGCTTCGCTAACCCCTTCGCTGGGGGAGATGCCGGTGCCGCGGTACGGCCGCACGAAGTGCCACAGAATCAAACCAACGAAGAGTCCAAGAACGCGAGAGAAAAATTCGGAGAGGGACCGTTGCCAGCGCTGCGCGGACTTTGGGGGGAGGGTTCATCGACGCGTGAGGAAAGCGCACGACCTGGTCTGCGCAGTCGGTTTGGTGCGGAACTCGAGCGCTGCTATCATCGGCAGCAGTGGCACGCAGGCATCAGCTAGGGAAGATTGGGGCGCTGGTTCTGGGACTATGGGTCCTGGTCGGCGCCGATCTCTTGCGTGTCGCGCACTTGGCCCACGCGAGCCACGAGTATTGCGCGGAGCACGGGGTGCTGGAGCACGGGGTGCTGGAGCACCGGGTCGAGCCCGATTGCCAGCATCCAAACTCCGAACCCATCCCGGACGATCCTCAGGCTCCGGCGGAAGAGCACGAAGCGTGCTTGTACTTCGGTGGAATCGCTCCGCCGGCTTGGGTGCCTGCACTGCCCAAGCCCGAGCTGTGGGCCACGCAAGCTGCTTGCCGAGAATCCGCTCCTGTTCAGCCGCGGCTTGCGCGCCACCGCATCTATCGGGACGCGCCCAAGCATTCCCCACCGAGCACCTGAACTGCAACCGTGTTGCTGCGTGTGAGGTCGGCCAGTCCTTCCTCGCCGCCATGGTGGATCTGCATTCGCTGAGTAGCGAGTGCTTGGGCTTGTCAGTTCGTAGTGGTTGTTGCACCTAGGAGTGTGTCATGCAGGCTTCTGATTGCGCGGTCTTTCTGGACCGTTTGTCCCCCGATTGGTTCGTCGCTTTGCGCAGTGTTGCGCGGGGCATGCTTGCCAGTGATGACTTGGCGATGGATTGTGTACAGGAGGCTTTGCTGCTGTTGTGGCAACAGCCAAAGCTGCCGCCGAATCCGCAAGGTTGGCTCGTGAGAACCGTGGTACACAAGGCACTCCACATTCGCCGTGCGAATGCGCGGCGCAGCTTGCATGAAGATCGTGCTTGCTTGCAACGCGAAGAACCCTGTCCCTGGTGTGATCCCGCGCTGGAGGTGGAGCAACGCGATCTCGTGCAACATCTCGAGCGCGCGATCGCTTCGCTTTCCGTAGAGATGCGCGAGGTGCTGCGCTTGCGGATGGAGCGCGGCATGGAGTACGGCGATATCGCGGCGGCCTTGCAAGTGCCGATCGGCACCGTGCGCTCGCGTTTGTTTCGCGCTCGAGTGGCCTTGGCACAAAACTACCCGGATTCTGCAGCTTCGGTGGAACTCCAAGCACCCGCACGGGAATGAGCAGATGGAGAACCTGGCTCACGCCGTCCACCGATCCAGTTGAGGATTCGTCGGTGGGCGGCGTGGGCCTCTCACTCTTGCTCCCATGCACACACACCACCGCAAACTCTGTCTTCTGTCTCTTGGTCTCGGCCTAGGTTTCGCTGCACCGGTACTCGCCGACAAGCCGCTCGATCCTGACATCATCTTCAGCTCCGATCCGGTCTTGGACCGCATCTACAAGTTCGAAGACAGCAACGGAGACAAGCTCTTTGATCAACCCGGGGAAACCGTGGTTTTGTATGACAGCCAAGTGGGCAGCTTGGCCCTGCCCAATCCGGTGTGTCTAACGCAGTCGCCGGACGATGTGCTGTATGTGGGGGATGCAGACCTGGATCGCATTCTCTGCTTGGACGATCACAACGAGGATGGTGACGCCTATGACACCGGCGCTCCCACGCCAACCGGCGACGAGGCTTGGGTGTTCTTTGACGGAACTCCAGGTGGCAACGCGGCAGGCATTGTGATGGAGCGCATCACCTCCATCGCGGTCACCAACCTCGGTCAAGTGTGGGTGTCGATGGCCAATGAGACTGTCATGGGTCACGATGCCATCGTCTTGCTTACCGATCTCAACGCGGATGGCGATGCCAACGATGCGGGTGAAGCACTGGAGTACTACCGGGTGGCTCCTGGTCAAGCGCTGGCTTACTCGTACCCCAGCAGTGTGCGCCAAGGCGTCGACGGCAAGGTGTATTACGTGGAGAACGGCACGGGGCTGTTGTCCGGTGTGTACAAGCTAGAGGATCTCGACTTCTCCGGCAGCATCGATGCCGTCGGCGAATCGAGCCTGTTCTTCCGGCCTTTGGCTTTCCCCACCGCTTTTGACTTCGTCTCCATCGACCAAGATAGCCAGGAGTTCTGGTACTTGCTCGACAACGGCAACAACATCGTCTTCCGTGCTAAGGATCACGATGGCAACGGAGCCATCCAACCGGCGAGCGAGGCCACAACGTACTGGATGCTCGAACTAGGGTCGAATGTTCAAGACATCGCGGTAACCTTGGACGGTGCCTTGTTTGTCGGTGACGATCGCTCAAACGATCGTTTGCTGCGGGCAGAGGACAGTACGGTCGACGGCAATATCGACACAGGGAGTGAAACCGTGGTGTCTTATGACGACCAAGTGCAAGCCGTCAACACCGACAGCTTCTCGGGTCTCACGGCGGACTTCCATGGGCATGCCGATGTCGGAACGCCCTACTGCGGCTCCGCTGCCAACAACTGTCCGTGTTCCAACAACTTTGGGTCGGGTGCAGGTTGCACCAACTCGACAGGGGTGGGCGCGAGCCTGGAAGCGGAAGGCACGGACAGTATTGCCAACGATGACCTGGAGTTCATTGCGGCGGGTCTACCTGCTGGCAAGGTGGCACTGCTCTTCCAAGGCACAACTCAGGCCGCTGGGGGATTGGGACTGCCCTTCGGTGATGGCTTGGTGTGCGTGGGCGGCTCCGGGTTGCGCTTGGGCATTCAGTTCGCGGACAACGCTGGCGGCGCCGTGTGGATGCACCCCTTCCTGCCCTTCGCCGGCTGGAGCGTGGGTTCGACTTTCCATTTCCAAGTGCGCTACCGGGATCCTGCAGGCCCTTGCGGTAGTGGTTTCAACTACACCAACGCACTTTCGATCACTTTCACCCAGTGAGCAAGGCTAGCGGCAAGCGCCGCCCGTGTAGGTAGTGAACGAAGGACCGGCCCGGACAAGTGTCCGGGCCGCTTTCTTTGGTAGGCCCTTTCCGCCTTCACTCACGCGCTTCACGCCCAATGCAGACGACCGCATATCCTGCCTTGCACCTCGATCGCGAAACCCTGCTCTACCTCGACCGCTCGCTCTTTCGGGAATGGCACGAGACGGCTGGGCTGGGCTCCTATGCCTCCTCGACCGTCGTCTGCTGTCCGACACGGCGCTACCACGGGCTATTGGTTGGCTATCCGCCCGGCTCCTCCAAGCGCCACAACTTCTTGTCGCGTTTCGGGGGTACGGTGCTAGGTACCCGATGCCTGATGGCTTCGGGTGAATCGCCGGAGTTGTTCGTCAGGACCGGGGCGTGGCCTCGGTCCTGTGCGTTTGGGGATGTGCACGGACGCGGGCCGTGGTGGGAGGCTCAGTTGGGGGAGGAGAGAGCCGTGGTAGGCAGGGGAGCGATGGAGCACCGGGTACCAGACACCGCCATGAGGCGCGATGGAGCATCGGGTGCCTGACACCGTACTGACTTGGCTCTTGACAGGCCGAGGGGTCTAGGCGCACCCTCGCCACCCCATGCCCAAGCCGCTGGTCATCGTCGAATCGCCCGCCAAGGCCAAGACCATCTCGAAGTTCCTAGGCAAGGACTGGATGGTTGAGGCCTCGATCGGCCATGTCCGCGACCTGCCGCACGGGGCCAGTGAGGTGCCGGAGGCCCTCAAGGGGGAATCCTGGGCCCGGCTGGGGGTCAATGTCGACGCGGGCTATGCGCCCGTCTATGTCGTCGCCAAGGAGAAGCGGGGCAAGATCCGCGAGCTCAAAGCCCTGCTGAAGGACGCCTCGGAGCTCTATCTGGCGACGGACGAAGACCGGGAGGGGGAGGCGATCAGCTGGCACCTGCTGGAGCTGTTGCAGCCCAAGATCCCGGTCAAGCGGATGGTGTTCCACGAGATCACCAAGAGCGCGATTCAGGAGGCGGTCGACAACTGCCGCGAGATCGATGCCAGCCTGGTCGACGCGCAGGAGGCGCGCCGGATCCTCGACCGGCTGTACGGCTATGAGGTCAGCCCCGTCCTGTGGAAAAAGGTCGGCCCGGGCACCTCGGCTGGCCGAGTCCAGAGCGTCGCCACCCGCCTTGTGGTCGAACGCGAGCGCGAGCGCATGGCGTTCCGCGCGGCGAGCTACTGGGACGCCAAGGTGCTGCTCGATCGGGAGGGCGTGCGCTTTCCTGCGCAGGTGGTCGCGGTCGACGGCAAGCAGCTCGCCCAGGGCCGCGACTTTGGGCTGGAGGGCCGCCTGATTCCCGGCCGCCAGGTGCAGGTCTTCGACGAGGCGCAGGCCCGCCGTCTGGCCGAAGGGCTGGCGGGTGCGCATGCCAGGGCACGCAAGGTCGAGCACAAGGAGTACGGCTCGGGGCCCAAGCCGCCTTTCACGACCTCAACGCTGCAGCAGGAGGCGGGCCGCAAGCTCGGGATGAGCGCCAAGCGCGCGATGAGCGCCGCGCAGTCGCTGTACCAGAACGGCTACATCACCTACATGCGTACGGACAGCGTCTCGCTGTCCGCGCAGGCCATCAGTGCGGCACGCTCGCTCGTCAGCGGACGCTACGGCAATGAATATCTGCCGCGCAGTCCGCGCGAGTACAGCAGCAAGTCGCGCAACGCGCAGGAAGCTCACGAAGCCATCCGCCCGGCGGGCGAGAGCTTTCGGATGCCCGAAGAAGTCGCGCGCGAGGTCGGCGAGGACGAGGCACGGCTGTACGAGCTGATCTGGAAGCGCACGGTCGCTTCGCAGATGGTCGATGCGCGCATGAAGAGCGTCACGGCAGTTTTCGACGTGGCGCTGGGCACGGGCGGCCAGGCCGAACTGGTCGCTCGCGGTCGCACGGTGCTGTTTGATGGCTACCAGCGCGCCTATGTCGAGGGCAGCGACGATCCGGAACCGGGCGAGAAGCGCGAAGAGGAAGAGGCCGTGCTCCCGCCGCTCGCCAACGGCGATGTCGCCAAGGTCGCGAAAAGCGAAGCGAGCGGGCATGTCACCAAACCGCCGGCCCGCTTCACGGAAGCGGGACTGGTCCAAAAGCTCGAGGAGCTGCAGATCGGCCGCCCTTCGACCTACGCCAGCATCATCGGCACGATCATCGACCGCGAGTACGTGATCAAGCGCGGACCTGCGCTGGTGCCGACTCCGCTGGCCTTCGCCGTGGTCAACTGCATGCTGAGTCTGGAGCCCAAGCTGATCGATTACGGATTCACGGCCGAAATGGAGGAGCGGCTCGACGAGATCTCGCGCGGCGAACTGCCGCGCAACGAGTTCCTGGAGCGCTTCTACCGTGGTGCTCAGCCCGGCTTGGTGACCATCGTCAAGCGCATCGACAAGCTCGATCCCAAGAGCATCGGCTCGATTCCGATCGGCGAGAAGGATGGGCAATCGATCGTGCTGCGCAACGGCCGCTACGGACCCTATCTCGAGGTCGGCGAGCTGCGAGCGAGCCTGCCGGAGGGGATCGCGGTCGATGAGATCACGCCGGAGCGCGCGATGGAGCTGATCGCGACGGCGAGTCAGGCCGAGGAGCCGATGGGACACGCGCCCTCGGGCGAGCCGGTCTATCTGCGCACGGGGCGCTTCGGACCGTATGTGCAGCTGGGCGAGGATCCCGAAGACAAGACCGGGCCCAAGCCCAAGCGCGCTTCGCTGCTGAAATCGATGAGCCCCAAGACGCTGACCCTGGAGCAGGCGCTGCAGCTGCTGACGCTGCCGCGCGAGCTGGGACAGGATGTCGACGGAGTCGCGATCCGCGCCAACCTCGGACGCTTCGGGCCCTATCTGATGAAGCAGGTACCCGGGGCCGAAAAACCCGACTACCGCAACCTCAAGACCGAGGACCAACTCTTCGGCATCACTCTGGAAGAGGCGCGTGCGATCTACGCTCAACCCAAGGGCTTCCGCCGTGGACGCGGAGCCAGCGCGGCGCCGCTGCGCGAACTCGGCGTCGATCCCGCCTCGGGCACGCCGGTCGTGATCAAGGACGGCAAGTACGGTCCCTATTGCACGGATGGAACAACCAACGCCTCGCTGCCCAAGGAGGCCAAGGTCGAGGAGTTCACGCTGGAGGCCGCGGCGAAGCTGCTGGCCGAGCGCCGCGAGAAGGAACCGGTCAAGAAGAAGCGCGGCGGGGCCAAGTCGGGCTCCAAGACGAGTTCCAAGTCGGCCGCCAAGGCAAGCAAGGCTAAGAAGTAATACGGTGCCAGGCACAATTCACACATAGATTCCGACCCGTCTCCTTGCCCGAGACACTCGATTCAGCGCGCGAAATACGGAAATACGGTGCCAGGCACAATTCACACATAGATTCCGACCCGTCTCCTTGCCCGAGACACTCGATTCAGCGCGCGTGTCCGGCCGTCGACGGCTGTCCACCGCACTGCCCGGATTCGCGATCGACGGCGCAAGC
>Ga0172376_10006562_pt1 | contig 12625 bp, 11 predicted proteins | sample Lak35m_FD_121114 | JGI IMG/M metagenome (GOLD analysis project Ga0172376, IMG submission 121114) | Freshwater microbial communities from Kabuno Bay, South-Kivu, Congo - kab_092012_35m | ecosystem: Environmental > Aquatic > Freshwater > Lake | place: Democratic Republic of the Congo: South-Kivu...
ATAATGGGTTGAATGCCAATGCCCAAGCAGGCAGAATTTTGGTGTTGCTCCGAACGGATGCGGTGGCGTAGTCGGGGCAACGACAGGTTCCTTGAATGTTCGGGATATTAATACCATTACTTTGATTACCGCTGTTTCAACGGCTGCTCAAACCGTATGTCGGGGTTCTGCGATTTCGACTATTCGCTATCAGGTAACCGGTTCCGCAGTTGGCGTTTTGTTTTATGGACTTCCCCAGGGTGTAAGTGGCGTTTATGATGCTGCAACCAAAGTAGCAACCATTACCGGAACACCCCAAGTTCGTGGCTTCTTTCGGTATACTTTGGTGATGTTTGGGGGTTGTTCAGGGGGAAATTCCAACCAAATAAGCGGTACCCTGACCGTAAATCATAACACAATTATTCTGGCGCGTAAAAGCGCTACCTTGAGTGCGCCCGAAATCACCACCAATATTCAAACCCGTTGTGTAGGCCGACCCATACAGGCTATCGTTTACACCGTGGGCGGTGGGGCGACCTCCGCAGGTGTTACGGGTTTGCCGCCAGGAATTTCATCTGCCTTTGCCTCCAACGTGTTGACGATTAGTGGTACCGGAACGACACCGGGTACCTACAATTACACAGTGACCATGACCGGGGGATGCACAGCAGGACAACCTGTTCCAACAGGCACCTTGACGATTGTGGATTCCATTCGTTATCAACGGGTTTCGACTAGCAGTGGGGATACCGTAAATCAGTTTACGCCCATCGATACGATTCGGTACAAGGCCTTGAGCGGCGCCAATGGCGCCTTGTTTTCGGGCTTACCGCAGGGGGTTGTTGGGCAATGGAGGGGTTTCGATAGTACGGTCATTATCCGGGGTACCCCGGTGGTGAACGGAACGTTTATTTATAAGGTTACGTTGGCAGGTTCCTGCATGACCGGTCAAGGCAATATCGCCACGGGTATCATTCGGGTCAACCCGGTCATGCCGATATTGGGCAAAGGGGTAGGCCCCAGTGGACCTGAAGAAAAGGAGGAAATTTCGGAAACTGCTTGGGTCGTTTATCCGGTTCCTAGCGAAGGTAAGATTAGAGTAAAGGGAACGGAAGAAATTCGAAGGGCGGTTTTGTATGTCGAAGACATGACCGGCAGAACCGTCTTAGCCCAGACCTGGATTCAAGATAATGGCGGCTTGTTCGGATCCAAGGAAATCACCTGGGATGTTTCGGAGCTTGCCGAGGGCACCTATTATCTCCGTGTAGAGGCGATTGAACCGGCATGGTATGGAGCAAAGAAGTCTAGGCTCCGTTTTCAAATCGCGAGATAGGCTATGGGGTTATTTTGGTAACTGTTCCCTGGTGTAGGCGGTAGGATTCCCCGCTTTCGGGGCAGGTGGCTAGGCCTTCGGGGTCAAAGTGGAGCCGATGACCAAATTCGCTCATCCATCCCGCCTGACGGGCAGGGTTGCCGATAACGAGGGCGTAATCCGGGACATGTTTGGTCACGACGGCCCCCGCCCCAATAAAAGCAAAACGACCAATATCATGCCCGCAGACGATGGTGGCGTTGGCACCAATGCTGGCACCGCGACCAACCCTGGTTTGGGCGTACTGGCCTCGCCGGTTGACTGCCGAACGAGGGTTCACCACGTTGGTAAAAACGCACGACGGGCCCAAAAAAACATCGTCATCGCATACGACCCCGGTGTACAGGCTTACGTTGTTTTGGATTTTGACATTGGAACCGAGAACAACGCCTGGTGATATCACCACATTTTGGCCAATGTTGCAATGACTACCGACCACCGCATCCGGCATAATATGCGAAAAATGCCAAACTCTGGTGCCTTCCCCAAGAACAGCGCCTTCATCAACGACGGCCGTAGGGTGGATAAATACGGGTGTATTCATGAAATAAAAAGTCTTGGTTGTTACAACAAATCAAATAGATCAAAAGAAAGAGGGTTCTGATTTTTGCTCGTCCATGGCTCGGTTAAAACAGGGCCTGCACAGGGGTTTGTAATGCTCTTGTGCGCCCAAAACCCGTGTTGATTGTAAGGGAGTATGTCGGTAAGAATGAGAGGCTTCTAGTCCACATTCGGAGCAAATAGCTCTAACCTTGGTGACTTCATCCGCTACGGCCATCAAGGCAGGCATCGGTCCAAAAGGTTGACCTAAAAAATCCATATCCAAACCCGCAATGACCACGCGATGATGGTGGTAACTTAATTGCAGCGCTACTTTAAGAAGGTCCTGATCCAGGAATTGGGCTTCATCAACACCAATGACCAAACCAGTCGAATGCTCTGCAGAATTTCTTGGAAAATGTTCCAAAATGTATTCGGTAATTTGGTTGGAATGATGAATGTTATGACATGGAATACGATTTTGGTTATGCGAAATAACCGCATCCACCCCATAACGCTTATCAAATTCCGGTTTGAAGATCAAAACCTCCAGTCCGGCCAATTCTGCTCGGCGTAGGCGCCGAATCAACTCCTCGGTTTTGCCCGAAAACATGGATCCCGTGATAACCTCTATACTACCCCGGACGAGCAGTTTGGCTGGGGTGAAACCTGTGTTCATGGGCTCAAGATAGCCATAGCAGGGCCCATAGCCCAAAAAGGCCCAAGGGACGTACCTCCATGGCCCTGTGGGATTTGTGGATAAGTTTTGTGGGGGAAAGTGGGATATAGTGGGAAAAAGTGGTTAATTCGTACCTCAGAACAAACCACCAACGTGACGCAACTCATCGGAGAATTTCCATTGAAGCTGGATGCCAAGTCCAGGATCAGCCTACCGGCTGGTTTGTTGCGCCAGGTTCCAGCCGAAACGGCGGGGAAATGGGTCATCAATCGAGGTTTTGAGGCTTGTTTGGTGCTTTATCCTGCCCCAGAATGGGAGTCCATGGTGGCTGAATTGGGTCAATTGAACCCCTATGTGCGTGAAAACAGGGAATTTTTGCGGTATTTCTTGCGGGGGGCAACCGCCTTGGAATCGGATTCGGCTCATCGTATCCTCTTGCCCAAACCACTTTTGCAGTATGCAGGGATCGACAAGGACCTTGTGCTCTTTGGTCATTTGAATCGATTGGAGATATGGTCTGAACAAGCCTACCTGAGGATGCTCGACCAAGAACCCCAGGATTTTTCGGCATTGGCCGAGCGGGTGATGGGAGGGAAATGGAATGGATAAGGGCTTTTACCATCAGCCTGTCTTGCTGGAAGCCTGTTTGGATGCCTTGCAAATCAGGACCGATGGGGTATACGTGGATTGTACCTTGGGTGGTGGTGGCCATGCCCGCGCCATTCTGGAGCGCTTGGGACCGGAGGGACGTCTTTTTGGGATAGACCAAGACCCCGATGCCCTGCATAGGGCTGGCTCGGTCCAACCTGATTCGGCAACAGCGCTTACCCAGGATCCCCGATTCGCCCTCATTGACGGCAATTTTTCACAAATGGAGCGCTTTTTGCAATGGCAAGGGGTCCGTTCGGTTCATGGAATTCTAGCCGATTTGGGGGTTTCATCCCATCAATTGGACGAGGAGGATCGGGGATTTGCCTTTCGATACGAATCCTCGCCACTGGATATGCGAATGGACACGCGTGGTGGGTTAACGGCCGCTGCGTGGTTGAATGAGGCGGATCAAAATGAAATGGCGGAGGTTTTTTATCGTTACGGCGAAGTTCGGCAAGCCCGCTCCTTGGCTTTGGATTTGGTTAAGGCCCGAAGCGAAGGGGGATTGAATACCACGGGTCAACTCAAGGCCTTAGCTCTGAAATACGTGGGCCAAGAAAAGCCATCCCGCTTCGTAGCACGAGTTTTTCAGGCGATACGAATTCATTTGAACAAGGAGTTGGAAAGCCTTGGGGCGATGTTGGAACAATCCGCGCGCTTGCTGGTGGAAGGTGGCCGATTGGTCATTATGAGTTACCATTCCCTGGAGGACCGATTGGTCAAGAATTATATCAATCACGGTAGCTTGGACGGCAAAGCCCGCCATGACTTGTATGGTCATGCCCTAAGACCATTTGACCCTATCCGCGGAAGATTTGTTACGGCTGATGAGGAAGAATCGACCCAAAACCCCCGGTCCCGTAGTGCCCGCTTACGGGTTGGGGTACGGAACACGCTGACTTGGAGCCAATGGCAAGAACGCCTAAACCAAGCGGTGTTATGAGCAACAAACCAACCTCCAATGGTCAAGCCTCCACCGCATCTTGGAATCTATGGACCCTTTTGGATCCCGAACGATGGGTTCAACCCAACTTTATACGTCGTCACGGCTTGTTTGGTTTGTATTTACTGGGATTAATGATTTTGTACATTGCCCATATTCACCGCTGTGAAAGTTTAGTTCGTAACATGAGTTTGCTCGAAAAAAACAACCAAGAACTACGCTCGCAATACCTTTTTTTGAAGACGGAATTGGTTCGCCTTGGGCAATTGGAGCGGGTTTCGGAACGTGCCGCAGCCATGGGTATGGTGCCTCTGCGGGTTCCCCCCATGGCCCTCAACCGCAGAGCCTCCAACGTGAATACCGCGGACCAATCCAATTCGGCCAGTCCTTCAACACCTCAACCCTAGATTCATGTTGGGGACCAATCAAGGATGGCGATTGAACGGTGCTTTTTTGGTGCTGCTGGTTTTGGGGATCCTGATTTTGGGAAGGGTCTATCTTTTTGCTACGACGTGGGGTGAACCTTATCGGCAACAGTCCATCAAGGAAAACCTCCGGCTTTTTGAATTACCAGCGAATCGTGGAGATATCTACGATTGTCAAATGAATTTGTTGGCGTCCTCCGTTCCTCTCTACGAATTGAGGGTGGACTTTGGGGTACAAACCATGGCCGATACGGCCTTTAACCGTCAAGTTGACGAACTGGCAGCCGGCCTGGAGGATCTCTTTGGGGAAACACCGCGCCTCGCGTGGAAGGCCAAATTAATTCAAGCCCGTTACGCCAAGCGTCCCAGCCGATATTGGCTATTACGCAAAGGCGTCAGCTTTGGAACCATGGCCAAAGTTCGAAAACTTCCGTTGTTACGGGATGAATCCAGTATGCGGGGTGGCTTGGTGGTGGTGCAAACCAACCGTCGCGTCATGCCGTACGGTGATTTGGCGGCCAGGACCATTGGGTATCTCCAGAACGATACCGCCCGCATTGGCATCGAAAAAGGTTTGGACACCCTCTTGGCGGGTCAACCGGGCCTGGTTTTAAAACAAAGAATGGGTGGTGGGGTATGGAAGCCCTTGGGCGATGGGGTTCAGCGGCAACCCCGGCATGGCAAATCGGTGGTGACCACCTTGGATATCCGATTGCAGGAAATAGCCCACGAATCGTTGGTCCATGCCATGCGGGATCATCAAGCCCGTTTGGGTTGTGCTCTTTTGTTGGAAACCTCTACCGGTAAAGTACGGGCCATGGTCAACCTGGTGCGGAACCAAAAAGGAGATGGTTTGGGCGAATGGAATCAAGTGGCTTACGGGTATCCGGTAGAACCCGGATCGGTTTTCAAATTGGCCTCGTTGATGGCCGGCCTTGCGGACGGTTATTGGACGTTGAGCGATACCGTGGATATGGGATCGTATCAATTCACAGCGGGCTCCTACCAAATCCAAGATGACCATCGCTACGGTTCTCGGATGAGTGTGGAGGAGATTTTTTCCAAAAGTTCCAATGTGGGAATTTCCAAATTGCTCCACAAGGGTTATTCCGGCCAACCCAAAAAGTATTTTGACCGATTGCGGGCCTTTGGTTTGGACCAAAGTATGGGTCTTCCCCTATTGAAAGATCCCAAACCCTTGTACCGAGATCCAGAACACCGAGGATGGAGTGTCTCTGACTTGTATTCCACCGGAATTGGTTACAGCATGCAAATTACCCCCTTGCAATTGCTGACGTTTTATAATGCGGTGGTGAATGGTGGAGTGCGGCAAGAGCCTTCGTTGGTGGAAGGCCAAGCCAAGAACCGGGGCAAGCGAATCTTGGACCAATCCCATGCCGAATCGGCACGTCGGATGATGCGCAGGGTTGCGATTGATGGCACGGTCAAGGAACAAATGAAGGGCCTCACCTTTGGGATAGGGGGCAAAACAGGTACAGCCCGTTTGCGAAATGCCCAGGGCGCAACGTCCGAGAACCGGCACCGGGCCATGTTCATCGGGTATTTTCCGGACCCAGACCCCCAATACACCTGCCTCGTCATGATCGAGGAGCCTTCGGCCGGGGCCTACTATGCCTCGTTGGTCGCTGCCCCTGTTTTTCGGGACATCGCCGAACAAACCATGGCCCTCAAAGAATTTCGAGGTAACTCTTCCAAAGGGCTTGTTGCAAAAAATCGCCCTCAACCAACGCAACCAACCCAGGTATCCGACCATGGTAGCCTTGACCGATTGGTGGGTATGGATGCTTCGTCAGCGGTCTGGGCATTGGAGCGCCAAGGCTATACCGTTTCGGTGCAGGGCAGCGGTAAAGTTCGGCAATGCATGGGGAATCTTCAGAACCGTAAACCGGGACAGCGGGTGACGCTGTTGTTGGGCTCATGAGGTCTCTGGAATCTTTGCTCCTCGAATTGGAGGTGCTGGAAATTCGTGGTTCGATCGAGACCATGGTCGATGCTATTTGCTCCGACCATCGTCAGGCTGGTCCTGGCAAATTGCTGGTGGCCATCCGAGGTAGTCGGGTGGATGGGCATGCTTGGGTTGCTGAGGCTCTCCAAGCCGGGGTAAGCGCCGTCGTGGTGGAACAGGCACTCGATTCATGGGCTTCAGCTTTTCCCCATCAAACCTTGGTCCGTGTTTCCAACAGTGCCGTGGCTTTGGGGAGACTGGCATCGGCCATGCAGGGCCACCCATCGAGAGGGCTGGATTTGGTGGGGGTTACCGGAACCAACGGCAAAACCAGTGTAGTAACGCTTTTGCATCAGGTATTTACGGGGATGGGTTTCCGTTGCGGTTTGATATCTACCGTGGAGTGCAGGGTAGGGGATCGTGTACTTCCGTCGACCCACACCACCCCGGATGCCCTTCGTCTCAATGAATTGTTACGGGAAATGAAGGAGGCCCAATGCCGCTATGTTTTTATGGAAGTGAGCTCCCATGCCATGGCCCAATATCGGGTAAGTGGATTGAAATTTAGAGGAGGAGTTTTTACCAACTTGACCCGGGATCATTTGGATTATCACGGGACCATGGAAAATTATTTCCTTGCCAAGAGGTCCTTTTTTGACGGATTGGAGTCGTCGGCCTTTGCCCTTTATAACGCAGACGATGCGTACGGCCCCGGGATGGTATCGTGTACCGCCGCCATGCCCGTGGCGTATTCATTGAAATCGTCCGGGCAGAATAACGAAACGAAAATGTACTGCGGCACGAACCTCGTTCTGGAACCCGGTTCGATGCGTTTGGATACTGATGGAACGGCCTTGACCGCACGATTAACAGGGCGTTTTAATGCCTACAATGTTATGGCGGTATGGTCCGTTGCCCGTTTGCTCCAAGCGGAACCGGGTTTGGTGGCCAAGGCCTTGGCCCAAGCGGAGCCGCCACAGGGTCGTATGTGGAGCCTGCGTGGCCCCGATGAGCGTTGGTTTCTGGTGGATTATGCCCACACCCCCGATGCTTTGCAACAAGTATTGACCACGTTGAAAGACCTCCAAAAGGGCGAGGGTCGCCTTGGGGTTGTCTTTGGTTGCGGTGGGGATCGGGATGAGGGTAAGCGTCCTTTGATGGCCGAAGTGGCCTATACATGCGCGGATTTCTTGGTCATGACCTCGGATAATCCCCGTAGCGAAGAACCCCGCCAAATTTTGGACCAAATGCTACAGGGCCTGCCCAAAGACTACGAGCAAGGGAACGTCTTGGTGGAATCCGATCGGGACCAAGCCATTGGTCAAGCGGTGCGGTTGAGCCGCCCTGGCGATATCATCCTGGTTGCCGGCAAGGGCCACGAGACCTACCAAGAAATTCAAGGGAAGCGTTATCCCTTCAGTGACCAGGAACGCCTGCAGTACTGGATGAATACCCTGTTATCCGATCCAAAGTTCATTAATTCCTAATCCCGTGTTGTACTATCTTTTTGATTATTTGGACCGTGTATGGGATGTTACCGGCGCGGGTGCTTTTCGATTCATCACTTTTCGGGCTTCGTTGGCTGCGGCCTTGTCTTTGTTGATTAGTCTTTTTATCGGCAAAAGAATTATTCGGTGGTTGCAGGCCAAACAAATCGGAGAGAGCATTCGGGATACCGGCCCGGCAACCCATCTGTCCAAAAAAGGAACGCCCACCATGGGAGGCATCATCTTGTTGGTGGCCATTTTGTTACCCACGATACTGGTGGCCAGACCCGATAACATCTATGTGATTCTTATGATGGGGGCCACCTTGTGGATGGGAATTATTGGGGGCGTGGACGATTATATCAAGGTCTTTTTGAAAGACAAGAAGGGTCTTCGCTCCCGTTCCAAGGTGGTCGGACAAATTGGTTTGGGCTTGCTCATTGCTGCGGTCCTGTACTATCACCGGGATATTTCGACCCTGGCCCTAAAGACAAACCTGCCCATTACCAAGTACGGATTGGATTATCGAACCTTGGGCTGGAGTCCATCCATGGTTTGGGTTTTTTATTTCGCATTAATAGTCTTTATTGTTACGGCAGTGACCAACGCCGTTAATCTAACGGATGGGGTTGATGGACTGGCCGCTGGAACCAGCGCGATTGTGGGAACCGGTTTGGGCATTTTGGCTTACATGGCGGGTAATATCAAATTGGCTTCGTACCTCAACCTGCTCTATGTGCCCGGTTCGGGTGAAGTGGTGGTTTTTTTGGCGGCCCTGGTGGGTGCTTGTGTGGGCTTTTTGTGGTACAACGCCTATCCGGCCCAGGTTTTTATGGGGGATACGGGCTCCATGGCCTTGGGTGGTGCCTTTGCATCGGTGGCTTTGATTATCAAAATGGAATTAATGTTGCCGATTCTTTGCGGGATCTTTTTTGTGGAGAGTCTATCGGTGATTTTGCAAGTGACTTGGTTTCGGTATACCAAAAGAAAAACCGGTGAAGGACGTCGGATATTTCGCATGGCGCCGTTGCACCATCATTACGAGTTGGGCGGGCTTGCCGAGCCCAAATTGGTAACCCGTTTTTGGATTGTTACGGTTCTTTTGGTCATTTTCACCTTTACCCTCCTCAAACTGCGATGAATCCCCAACGCTTGCTCGTCCTGGGAGCCGGTGAAAGCGGTTGCGGCGCTGCCCGATTGGGTAAGGTGCTGGGAATGGACGTTGAGGTATGGGATCAAGGAACGATACGGCAGCCCCGTCGCTTGGTGCTGGAGTCCTTGGGCATACCGTACAAGGATTCTTTTGGGGGTGAAATAGCCTCTTGGAAGCCGGATTTGGTGATTAAGAGCCCGGGCATTGCTCCGGAATCGCCGTGGATTCAGTCGGCTCTGGCCAAGGGCATTTCGGTGGTGGATGAAATAGAATTTGCCGCAGCCCATACACCAGCCAAGTTGGTGGCCATCACCGGAACCAACGGCAAAACCACCACCACCCATCTTACCCATCATGTGCTTTGCCAAGGTGGTATCCGCGCAGGCATCGCAGGCAATATGGGACGCAGTTTTGCTGGAGCTGTGGCCGAAGATTTGTTAGGAAACCCAGCCGATGCGCCCGATGTCTATGTCTTGGAGGTTAGTTCATTCCAATTGGATGGTTTGGACAAAACTCGTTTTGATATCGGCGTTTTGACCAATATTACCCCGGATCACCTGGACCGCTACGGTTACCGAATGGAGAATTATATCCAATCCAAATTCAGATTGGTTCGTAACATGAATTCACAATGCGCCTTGGTTTGGTGCAGCGATGATGCATACAGTCAACAGGGCCTAGAACAAATCCCGGCACCTTCCTTCCAAACCTATACTTTATCCTGGAACCGTCCATCGACTTTTGGTGGAGGGGCCTATACCCACGATCGACAACTTTATAGCGAAATCAACGACGAAATTATGGCAATCCCCTTGAATGAATTGGCTCTGGTGGGCCGGCACAACGCGTACAATTCCATGGCCGCCGCGGTGGTCGCCCAACTCATGGAAGTCCGCAAAGAGAGCATCCGCGAAAGCCTTACCAATTTTGATCAACTGGAACATCGTCTAGAAAAGGTCGGTAGAATCCGCGGGGTTGACTACATTAACGATTCCAAGGCAACCAATGTGAATTCGACGTGGTATGCTTTGGAATCCATGGATAAACCCGTTTTGTGGATTGCCGGTGGGGTGGATAAGGGTAACGATTATTCGGCATTGTACGATTTGGTCGCCTCCAAGGTCAAAGTTTTGATTTGTATGGGCCAGGATAACCGCGCATTGCACGAAGCCTTTGCGGGTAGAGTCCCCGTCATTGTGAATGTTTCCGGAATGCAGGAGTGTGTTCAGCGGGCGTATCAATTGGCCCAAAAGGGCGATGCCGTTCTGTTGTCTCCTGCTTGTGCCAGTTTTGATTTTTTTGAGAATTACGAGGACCGTGGGCGTCAGTTTAAATATTATGTTAACCAACTTTAATCGCTGACAATACACCCATGAATCGCTGGTCGGACTTGTTTAAGGGCGATCGTACCCTGTGGATCCTCATCGGACTTCTGATGTTGAGCTCCTTGCCGTTGATATATTCTTCAACGGGCCAATTGGCGCTGCGCGAGTATCAAGGGGATACCGAACGTTCGTTGGTGGCTCATGGTTCCAAGCTGTTGTTGGGTGCTTTGTTAATGCTATTTGTGCACCGGATTCCCTACCTGTGGTTGGGTCGTTTATCCGCTTGGGGGGTTTACCTGGCTGGTGCAGTTTTGGCGCTCACCTTGGTTTTTGGTCAAAACATCAATTCGGCGTCACGCTCTTTGCAGATTCCTTTTACCCAAATCAGTTTCCAGGGGTCGGATATTGCTCGTCTTTTCTTGATCCTGTGGTTGGCTCGGGGTTTGGCGTTGTTACAGAAGGACGATCGTATTCGTCGTTTTCGCCGCGGTTGGGATGGCTTATACCTCGGTTTGGGGGTCGTGGCGGTTTTGATTGCTCCCGAGAATTTGTCCACCGCGCTCATGGTCATCGGTGTCGGAATGGGGATGATTTGGGTGGCAGGCGCGCGAATCCTTGACCTAATCAAAGCCGGTGGTGCGACGCTTGTGGTCGTTGTTATGTTGGTGACGTTGGCGTATTTTTTGGGTTGGGATAGGGCCAGGGTTTGGATAAACAGAATCGAGTCCTTTCGTCAAGATATTCCCGGGCAAGAAGACTTTCAGGTAACCCAGGCCAAAATTGCGGTTTCGGACGGAGGTCTATGGGGTAAGGGCCCCGGCAAAAGTTTGCAAAGGAATTTTTTGCCCCAGGCCTTTTCGGATTTTATTTACGCGATTGTGGTTGAGGAATACGGCATAGCGGGAGCTGCCTGGGTTTTGTTACTCTACCTGGGACTATTTTATCGTATTCGCAAAATTGCTTTGAGGGCGCGATCACCCTTTGGCGCCTACCTGGCCACCGGTTTGGGGATGGCCTTGCTATCCCAAGCGGTGGTAAATATGCTGGTTTCGGTTAGTGCGATTCCGGTAACGGGTCAGACTTTGCCGTTTATTTCTCGTGGGGGTAGTTCCATTTTGATCAATGCCGTGGCGATGGGGATGGTTTTGAGTGTTAGTCGGGACATGACGGGGGAAGGGGATTGGTCTGAATTGGATATCGAAAACCCAAGTGCGGCTTCACCCACGGAATCGGATTCCCATTCCACATCGCAAGGGGAGGTGGTTTATGCCTAAGGCCATGGTCTCGAAGCAAGATGCCGTTTGGCGGGTCATGATTAGCGGTGGCGGAACCGGGGGACATGTATTTCCTGCCATTAGCATTGGACGAGCCTGTTTGGCCCTAAGGCCGGATACGGCTGTGCATTTTGTTGGGGCCCAAGGCAAAATCGAGATGACCCAGGTTCCTCTGGCGGGTTTTCCAATCACGGGATTTTGGATCCGGGGTTTTCAACGCCAAGCCCTTTGGAAAAATCTAGGACTGCCGTTTCAAGTCGTTTTTTCTTTGTTGCACGCCTGGGTTTTGTTACGGAAATTCCGACCGCATGCCGTGGTGGGTGTGGGGGGTTATGCCAGCGGGCCTTTGGTTTGGGTGGCTCAACGCATGGGTATGGTGACGGCTTTGCAAGAGCAAAACGCTTGGCCAGGAGCAACCAATCGTTTTTTGTCGTCCGGTGCCCAAAGGGTCTATGTCGCTTTTGATGGGATGGAAAAGTTTTTTGCCTCCTCCAAAATTCGCTTAACCGGTAACCCAGTTCGCCCTGAATTGCTCAAGGAAGGTCCAACCCGGGAGGAGGCCCTTCGTTTTTGGGGATTATCCGGGGATCGCAAAGTGGTTTTGGTTTTGGGAGGTAGCCTGGGAGCGCGTGCCCTGAACCAGGCGGTGGAGGCTTGTTTACGTCAAGGTCAAAGCGAGGTGGTTTGGCTATGGCAATGCGGACGCCACTACCAAATACCGGAGGACCTGCAGGCCCTCCAAGGCCCCAACCTTCGTGTCTTGCCTTTTATCCAAGAGATGACCATGGCCTATGCGGCTGCCGATTGGTTGGTATCCAGGGCAGGGGCGGG
>Ga0172376_10006564_pt1 | contig 12624 bp, 7 predicted proteins | sample Lak35m_FD_121114 | JGI IMG/M metagenome (GOLD analysis project Ga0172376, IMG submission 121114) | Freshwater microbial communities from Kabuno Bay, South-Kivu, Congo - kab_092012_35m | ecosystem: Environmental > Aquatic > Freshwater > Lake | place: Democratic Republic of the Congo: South-Kivu...
CATCGCCGACATGCAGCGGCTCGTGGCTGAGAAGAACGAAGCCGAAGCGAAGAAGCAGCGTGCCATCGCCGATGAGAAACGCATCGAAGCGGAATTGGCCAAAGAGGCAGAGGAATATCAGAGCTACATCGCCCGCATCGGATTGGCTGATGCAAAGATTCGAGAGAACGCCTTCGCTGCCGCACAAGACATCCTCAGTGCTTGCCCCGAAAAGCTTCGCAATTGGGAATGGGGCCGTTTGATGCATCTCTGCACGCGCAGCGCGGGATCGTTTGATAACGGCGCTCCGGTCGATGCCATCGCTCTCGCTCCGTCGGGCAACTTGTTTGTCACTGGCGGATGGAATGGTGAAGCCGTCATTTGGGACAGTGTCAGCGGCGCCGCCAAACAACGACTCAAGCACGACGGCCTCTATGTGCATGCCGTCGATTGGTCGAAGGACGGCAAGTGGATCGCGACGGGCAGCAACGATCCGATCAATGGCTTCGTTCAATTGTGGAATGCTGAAACCGGCGAGCGTGTGAAGCGTGCCTTCGGGACTCAAGACACCGTGCATCAAGACGCGGTCTTGAGCGTGCAATTCTCGAAGGACGGCTCGAAGTTGCTGACGGCCGGCTACGACGGCTCAGCGCGGATGTGGGACGTTGCGAAGGGCGAGCTCCTCAAGACCTACAAAGGTCACACTTGGTGGGTTTGGGATGCGAAGTTCTCGCCGCGAGAAGATCGCATCGTGACCGCCAGTCAGGACGGCACCGCGATCCTCTGGGAGACCGAGACGGCGAAAGCCGGCCCGCCATTCACGGGGCATGAAGGACCGGTCTACTCGGCAGCGTTCTCGGCAGATGGCAGCGTGATTGCGACTGGCGGTTACGACCGACGCGTTCTCATTTGGAACCCAAGCGACGTGCGGCCGTATGACTTCAAGAAGCTCGCGTCGAAAGAAGGCAGCGTCATTCAGCCACCAAAGTTCAAAGCACTCGACGGGCATAGCGGCCCGGTGCGATCGGTCGAATTCTCGCGCGACGGTCTGCAACTCATCAGCGGCAGTCAGGACAACACCGTCAAACTGTGGAGCACCGATGCCGGTCAGATCGTGAAGTCCTTTCGCGGTCATGATGGAGCGGTCCGCGCGGCGGTCTTCGCCGAAGCCGATCAAGTCGTGCTGTCAGCGAGTGCCGACAATCACATCAAGAAATGGAACATCGGGCAGTACGAAGAAGTGCGTGTGCTGCAAGGCGTCGTGATGGAGGGTCATCAAGATGCGATCTTGGCCGCAGGCTTCTCGCCGGACGGTAAGCAAGTCGTCACTGCGAGCCGCGATCAAACGGCGCGCACCTGGGATGCGAAGACGGGCCGCACGCTGAAGGTCTTTACGGAAGGCCATTCGTTCTTGGCATCGAGTGCTCTCTATTCGCCCGATGGCAAGTGGCTCGTGACCGCAGCAGTCGACAACACCGTTCGAGTATGGGATGCCGACGCGGGCACTCAGTTCGCGGTCTTCGAGCACACTGGTCGTGCGGCGGCGATTGCCATCTCGAAGGACGGTAAGTGGCTGCTGACCGGAGCCGACGACAAGACGGCGAAGCTGTGGGACATCGCAACGGGCAAGCTCGCGTTCGCGCTGCCCGCGCATCGCAACGAAGTGACTGCCGTCGCGTTCTCGCAAGATGGCAAACTCGCGGTGACCGGAGACGCTCGCGGTCGAGTCGCCGTCTGGGACTTGCAGACGAAGCAGATGCTTAAAGAACTCAACGGTCACGCAAAGCTGCGCATCACCGGTGCGGCCTTCGTCGATCAAACGCGACTCGTTACCAGTTGTGCCGACAACACGGTCGCGCAATGGAGTCTCACGACGGGACAAGAAGAACGCGGGCTCGTGCTCAAGCACCCGGACGGCGTCGTGGGCCTGCAAGTTCGACCGGGCACTCGTCAACTTGTGACGGCGTGCCTCGACAAGAAGGCTCGCGTTTGGGATCTCGATACCGCGAAAGAACTCGCGGTGCTCGACGGCTTGAAGTCGTTGAACTCGGTCGCGGTCGACGAGCAAGGCGAATGGGCCCTCGCGGCAGATGCCGAGGCACGCAAGATCTCGATGTGGAAGCTGACTCAAACCGGAGCGATCAAACCCGAGCAGTCGGTCGAACTGAAGACGTCGTTGTGGTCGGCCATCTTCGCCCCGTCGCGCAATGGGCAAGCGTTGCTCACGCTCGGCGGCACCGACGCACGACTCATTCGAGCGAAGACCGGCGAAGTGCAATCAACCTTTAGCCCGGCAGGTGTCGTCGCGTCGGCGAACTTCTCGCCAAAGGGAGATCGCATCGTGACGGGAAGTTGGGACTCGTCCGCTCGCATTTGGAACGCAGCAACGGGAGCCGACGAACTCAAGCTCGCAGGCGACGACGGACATACCGCCTTCGTGAACTCGGCGGTCTTCTCTCCGGACGCCGACGGCCAATGGGTACTGACTTCGAGTGATGACGGCACGGCGAAGTTGTGGAACTCGAAGACGGGCAAGGTCGTCAAGACGCTCACCGGTCACGCGGACCGAGTGCGTCATGCAGCCTTCTCAAAGGACGGCAAGCAGATCGTGACCTCATCGAGCGACAAGACCGCGATCATCTGGGACGTCGCAACGAGCAAGCCGCTCGTCACATTGAAGGGTCACGAGTGGTCAGTGCTCTTCGCGCAGTTCAATTCGGACGGCACGCAAGTTGTCACTTCAAGTGACGACAACACCGCGCGCATCTGGAGCGTCGCTAACGGCCAAGAAGTCGCGAAGCTCGCCGGTCATACCGCACGAGTGACCTCTGCCGCCTTTGCCCCCTCCGGCAATCGCGCCGTGACTGCGAGCCAAGACGGCAGCGTGAAGTTGTGGGACACGAAAGAAGTGAAAGAAATACTCACGCTCGACGGCCATACGCGCGAGGTTACTTCTGTGACCTTTTCACCGGACGGTCGCAGCGTGCTCACTGGCAGCCAAGACGGCCGAGCCATCCTGTGGCTCGCAGTCGACTGGGATAAGAAGGTGGCTTTGAATCCGTGATTCACTTGGGCTGGCCAACTGCTGCTGGCTCGTCGCGGCGTGAGGGGGCGAACGCTCCTGTTACCGCCAAGATGGCCAGCAGCGGATGAGTTGGTGCGCGCATGCGAGCGTTGGCCCAGAAGACGCCATGCAACGCGGTGAGGCTGAAGATCAGCAGTAGAGTCAGCGTACGGAAGTTGTGATCGAGTCGTGAGCAGCAGACGCCGCGAAGTGCTAGGAGCCAGGTTGCGAGATAGTAGATGCTGACTGCGACGAGCACGAATTTTGGGACATCAGTCGACATCAAAGGGCTGGGGCTCCACAGATTTCTCACGCGATACCACGCCGCCTGCATGCCGCGAGTGGGATGATGACTCAACCAGTTAATCGCGAGCTGTTTCATGGCCGCATCGCGCCCGAGCTCGTCGGCTCGGTCGATGCCTTGCTCTTTTAAGTTGGCTTCGACGTCTTGCTGCCAACGTTCGAACGAGGAGTTTTTCCAAACCGTGCCAAAGGGCTGGCTGACAACGGCATCAAAGAAAGCATCGTTGTTGCCAAGTAACGCAGTGTAGCCGCCGTGTGTCGTCGTCAGGATCGGGCGACCGAAGACGATCGCATTCCTGGCAAACCACGGAGCGAGTACCAATCCAGCAGCGAGGATGAAGCCGCTATGTTCCAGCCAATTGAAGCGGTGTGAACGGTATGACTTCAGAGTGCTCCAACTTCCGGCAAGTAGTGCGAACGGCCAGACCGACGGACGACACAACGCCAGCAAGCCAAACATGGCGCCTGAAAAAATTGCTCGTTGCCATCCTTCGCGGGGCAACCTCAGTGCTGCAAAGAAACCGATCGTGAGCGCTGTCATTAGGACTTCGGTCATGGCCTGACTCGAATAGGCGAGTAGCATCGGATCGACCGCGACTAGGCCCGCGGCGATGACTGCGGATCGTTGGTCGATCTCTAGCTGCAGCGCGAGCCACCAAGTGGTCGCGATGGTGACCAGCCCCAAGATGACTTGCAGAATCGCGAGACCAAGCGTGCCACCGCTTCCGGTACTGATTGCGACCAGCCATGGAAAGAGGGGTGGTCGATAGGCAGTCGGTTGACCGGGTACTGAGCAGAAACCATCACCGGCCAACAGCCGATTCCCGATCGCTAAATAGGCATCGGTGTCCACGGTGAGTTGCTCGTATCTCCATGCCACGATGGCGACACGTAGCACGAAGCCAAGCAACAACACCGTAACCAGGCCGCGCCCGGCACGGTGAATGGATGCTGCGTTGTGGGTGTCGCTGCCGGTCATGGAGTCAGTTCCTGATGATCGATGAGCGGTGTTTCTGACCGACTCGTCGGATTGCGTCCATCAAAGCGAGTAGGTCGGCGCGAGTCGTCAACGGATTCATCACCGTGATGCGGAGTGCTTGTCGTCCATGGAGCTTGGTTTGCACGATGTAGAATTCACCTGACTGAATCAGTTCGCGTCGCAGATTCAATAAGAAGGCGGAGATCACTGACTCCGGCGCATCGCGCAGTTCGGCGGGGACATACCGGAACGCGACGATGTTGCACTCGGGTTCGTGCAGTGTTTCGAAGTCAGTGGTCTCGGTCAGTAGTTCATAGAACTCGCGTGCTCGGTCGAAAGTGATGTCGACCAAGTCCTCAAAGAGCTGCGGCCCAAACAGAGACCAAGTACCCCACAACCCGTACGCCGCCGCTCGTTTTGTACATTCGGGAGTCAGCATCCCACTGTCGTACTCGGCCATGCCGGGAGCTGACGGATCGAAGAGATACGGAGCGTCTTGACGGAACGCTTCAAACCGATGCTCCTTCTGGCGGTACAGCACGAAGGCGCACAGAGCCGGGACGAACATCATCTTGTGAGCGTCCCACACCAACGAGTCGACTTGCTCGACGCCGCGCAGCAAGTGCCGGTACTTGCGACTGAAGCACGCCGCGCCGCCGTGCGCCGCGTCGACGTGCAACCAAACTCCGTGCCGCTGACAAACCGCCGCGATGTCGGCGAGCGGATCGAAGGCTCCAATCGGCGTCGCACACGCGCAGGCGCAAACCGCCATAACCCTTCGACGTTGCTGCTTGAGAGCCGCGAGTTGCTCGTCGAGTTGCTGCGGATCCATCTGTCGCCGCTCGTTGAGCGCCGCACGAACCACGTTGCTCGTGCCGATGCCGAGCATTCCCGCCGCGCGAGCGACGCTGTAATGCGCATCTTGCTGAGCGACGAGCACTGGTGCTGGTTGCTGCGAGAAGCCGTCTTCCCAAACTTGGCCAAGCGTCACGTTGCGCGCGGTGAGTAAGCCGGTCAGATTGGCCAACGATCCACCGTGTGTGATGAGCCCCGCGAAGTTTCCTTGCTCCCAACCGATCTGCAGTCCGAGTCGATCGACGAGCGAGCGTTCGACGGCTGTCGCCCACGGACCCATTTCGTAGATGGCCATCACTTGATTGGTCACTGACCCGACGGCATCGAACCAACCAGCGATTGGAACCGGCGCGGGAACTTGATGCCCGATGTAGTGCGGGTCATGCAGGTTGTGACCGTGGGAAAGCATCTCTGTGACGAGTTGTTCGAAGCGTGAGGCCAACGCCTGAGTCGATTGCGGCAGAGGGGACTGCGGTGCGGCTTCTAGGATCGCCTGGGCTTGCGCGATATAGGCTGGGGGATCACCCCAATTCAGCACCTTGCCCGAGGACGCTTGCACTTGCTGCATGTGACTTGTGAGACGATCAACGAGTCGATGCCCCAGCATTTGCAGAGCCAGTGGATCGAACGCCGCTCGGACTCGGGCGTCACGGGCAGCGATGTCTTTAGAGGAGTTGCTCATCAGCGATTAGTGCCTGCGATGCGAACCGAATTGTGCTTGCTTCAGAAGCATGGGAGCCGTCCCGTACCGCGCAACAGCCGACTTTGGAACGCTCCATGAAGCCAAGACAGCATGGGATGGAATCCCATGCGACGTCCTCAAACGATCGTGCCCTGAATGGGCACCGGGATCAGCCTGACTCCGGCAACCATTCAGGGCACATTGAATCTCAATGGCGATTTCGCGAGGGACATTTTCAACGTACCCCTCATCAGCAGGAGCCCGTTGAAAACGTGCTCCACGAAGACCATTACTGCACCTGCTTGGCCCAAGTGGTGTCACCGTACTCGTCCTTCAACTGAGCCGTCGCTGCTTGAGCCCGCTCGGGTTGATCGGTCTTGGCAAACAACTGCGCCAAGTTGAACAGAGCCCGAGCGTTCATCTCGCGCTGATTCTCGAACAAGACCGGAACATGCAAGTAAGCGAGGATCGCTTCCTTCAACTTGTTCTGAGACTGCAAGCAGTCGCCTTGCAATACATAGGCTTCGGCCATGCCTTCAGGCTCATCGGCGTTCAACGCTTCGAGAGCCTCACCAACCACCTTTAGAGCTTCGTCGAATTTCTTTTGAGCAACCATGACACTGGCTTTGCCGACAATCGCTTGATTGCGTCGTGCGACTTCTGCGGGAGTGTCACCCTTCATGCCAGCGACTTCTTCGTAAGTGGCGAGCGCGGTTGCGAGATCGTTCTTCGCCACGGCCACTCGTCCAGCCGCCAGCTTCGCAGCCATCTTGTAGTCGGGCCACTTGGCCGCAGAGAGTCGGCCATACGCCGTGGCCGCGCCTTCGTAATCCTTCTTAGCGGTAAGCACGTCGCCCAAGAGGTTCGCGCCCTCGTAGTAGCGATAGTGTTCAGCACGAGCCTTGAGAAACGCTTCGAGTTTCTTGGCCGCTTCGTCGAGTTTCGCGCTGTCACCGCCGAGACCTTGTTTGGCCAACGTACGAGCGATCGCAAATTCGATGTCGCCAAGGATGTTGCCCTTCGCCTTGGAGTCTTTCAGTGCGGTGGTGTAGTTCTCCATCGCCGCATCGAACTTACCACCCTTTTCGGCCCCGAGTCCGAGAGGGAAGGTTGATGGACCGGCGGCCCATTCGATGCTGACGACATCGTTGGCTTCGACGGTGGTTGTTTTGCCGACACCGTCTTTGATCGTGACTTGATCCTTCGTCGCGGCGGTGACGTCACCGTTGAGAGGCTTCGAGGTGTCGCTCTTGCGATTGAGCTTGTCTGCCCAAGACGGCGACGCCGAAGCACACAATACGGCCAACACACCAGACAGAATCGCAATGCGTTTCATGGGACGAGTCTCTTGGAATGAAGGGAACTTTGCGGATCGCTGCGAGCGAACTGTAAGCGGGCGGCAAAGCGCAGCATCAACAGCGGAGCAGAATGGTAGGGATCAAGCCGGCGCGGCCAAGTAAGACGGGCGACAGGGGATGGCGAATCGACGACTAAACCGTTCGCCGCCCGACACGATGGTCACCGAGAGAACCTCATCTTGACCCCAAATGCAGACAACAGATATCGAACCGCTCCCTTCAGAAGCCCGTCTCAAGGTCGTCTTTCTGACGACGCCTGCCTGTGGTCAATTTCGACCGATCTTCCTCATCTCTCGGACTTGCCGTGACACGCGGATCCTTTGCGCTCATCGCGTCGTGCCTCGTGACGCTGCCGCTGACCGCGACTGCTCAAGAGCAGTTGTCGCTGGATGAGTATTTCAAAGGCACTGGGTTGGAAGGTCAGCTCAATCTGCAAGCTGCGGATTTTGAACCACTCAATGCGACCACTCCAGGTTCGGTCGCGCCGGGGACCGCAGGTACGTTGTCGGCGCCGGTATCTCGCAGCAGCTTCGGTTTTCCTCCGAATGCGAACCTCAGCGCATCGGCAACCAACACGTGGCCGCCGGCTTCGGGTGTGGGAGTGGGTGGGCAGCCAACTCCCACGTCGAGCCTACTCCCATTGTCGCAACCGATCGGTACACCACAGTTCGGCTTTCAGCAGACACTCGCTGCGCAGCCATCGCCGTTCGGAGCGAGCACAAGCAATCCTGCGGCTTACGAGCGTTCGCAGCTCGACCCATTGACCGGCTTGCCACTGCACATGACCTCATTGGGAATGGGACTCGGAGTATCACCAGCGGCCGCGAACTCTGGATTCGGAGCGGGCCCGATCACTCCTGGCATGCTCGCTGGAGGCTTGAGTCAGACGAGCTATGCGGCGCCGCCGTCAGCGAATTGGAACGCGGCCAATCAAGCACCACTGGCTCGGTCGGACTGGTCGGCATTTCCGACTCAGCAACAACCGTTGAGTAACGGTGGAGTGGCTCAGATTGGGCATACTGGCCCGATCGTATTTGCCGGCGCGATCGAACCACTGCTGCCCGGCGAGACGATCACCAACGCGGCTCTGCCGACGTCGGTGCCACTGCCGGAGCAAGTCGCCTCACGTGACCTCGGCTTGCCCGAGCTGCAGGACTTCGGCGAGTTGTCGACCGAGTGGCTGAAAGAACTGCGAGCACCGTCTTATGACCGCACGATGGATGACCTCTGCGTGTCGCGCAAGGGATATGTGGTGCTCGAGCATTGGGGGTGGCATGCGGCGTCCGTCGCAGGTCGTCGTGATTTGTTGGGCATCACTTCGGTGCAAGGCACATTCACTCTCAGTTTTCCACAGCTGGTGGAAGGCTTCACTGTGCGGCCACAGTTCGGTTTTCATTACCTCGCGGGGCCGCAAAGGACCGACGTGCCGACGCGCTTGTTCGATGTGATGGTCGAGGCTGGCTGGATGCAAGAAGTTTGGGAGCGGACGCATCTGCGAGTTGCCGGCACGGCCGGGCTCTATACTGATTTTGATCAAGGCAATCTCACCGATGGTGTGCGCGTGTTGGGAGTGGCGCTGGGGACCTATGAGGTCAACGAGGATCTGCAATTGGTCCTCGGTGCGGCGATCATCAATCTAGCCAATCGCCATGTGCTGCCGATTGCGGGCGTGGTCTATCACCCCAACGACGACGTACGCCTGGAGTTAATGTTCCCCGAAGGCAAGCTGGCGCAGCGGATTGATCCTGGTCGTGATCACGAACGCTGGGTTTACATCTCGGGGTCATTTTTCGGTCGCACTTGGAACGTCGCTCGAGCGGGCGGTGGGACCGACGATCTGACGTACTCGGATTGGCGCGTGGGGCTTGGCGTTGAATCGCATTTGCAAACCCGCGCGGTGTGGTATCTCGAAGTGGGCGCGTCGCTAGGACGCCAACTGGAGTACGAGTCGCACGTCGGTGATTATGACCCGGATACGACGGGTTATCTGCGCGGCGGCTTTTATTACTAACCGAGCCCGGACGGTGCTCTGTCATCCGTTAATGCGGCGGCCGAGTTGCGGGTTACTGCGACACCTGACGGCGGTGATGAAGTCCGGTTGTTCTTGGGTTGTCGTTGGAGCGATCTGAGGTCAGCTTCTAACGCCCGCCTGACTTCTGCCTGCCTTCGACTTTGCGCCTCGAAACGAGACCACCCATGACGACCAATGCTCCCCTCGCAGATTTCTATGACGTCATCGTGATTGGAGGCGGCCCGGCGGGGACGACTGTAGCAACGCTCGTGGCCGAACAAGGCCGCAGCGTTTTGGTGCTCGAACGTGAAACCTTCCCGCGTTTTCATATTGGCGAGTCGCTGATTCCGGAGACGTATTGGTCTCTGAAACGTCTGGGGCTCATTCCTTGGCTTCAGCAGAGTGCGTATCCGAAAAAGTTCAGCGTGCAGTTCTTCAGTGAAGGAGCGCGACCGTCGGCCCCGTTCTATTTCGACGCCTACAAGATGTGCGATAGTTCGCAGACGTGGCAGGTGTGGCGCGACGAGTTCGATCTGAAGTTGGTCTCGAACTGTCGTGAACAGGGTGCGACCGTCGTGATGAATGCCCACGTCACGGAGGTCATCTTCGAGGGTGATCGTGCCGCCGGAGTACGCGTGAAGTTGCCAGAAGGCGGGCGCGAAGTCCGTGCCCAGGTGGTCGTCGACGCGAGCGGTCAATCGTCTTACATCGCGAATCGACTCGGTTTGAAGTCGCCCGATCCGGCGCTCCGGAAAGGCACTGTCTGGAATTACTTCCGCGACGCGCGGCGCGATCCAGATCCCCGTGATGAAGGTGCGACACTCATCATGCAAACCGCCGACAAGAAGTCGTGGTTTTGGTTCATTCCGTTGCCGGACAACGTCACGAGCATCGGTTGCACGGGCGCGATGCCTTACATGTTTCAGCCAGGGATGACTCCTGAAGCAACATTTGAACGAGAATTGGATCGCTGTCCGGCAATGCGTGAACGCTTAACTTCCGCCACGCGCGTGCGCGACTATCTGACGACGAAGGACTTTAGTTACTCGACGAAGCGTGCGGCGGGCGAGAATTGGGTATTGGTTGGCGATGCCTTCGGCTTTATCGACCCGATCTACTCGTCGGGTGTCTTCTTGGCGTTGAAGTCTGGTGAGTTCGCAGCGGACGCCATCAATGCTGCCTTCGAAAAGCAGGACTTTTCATCTGCCACACTGGGCGCTTGGGAAGCGACGCATCGCATGGGCATCGAGATGTTTCGCAAACTTGTGTATGCCTTCTATGCCCCTGATTTCAGCTTTGGCATGTTCTTGAAAGAGCATCCACGCTTCCGCACTCATGTGACCGACATTTTGGTCGGCGATGTTTATCGTCCCGAGGTCGGTGAAATCTTTGAGGCGATGGGCGATGTCATTCCGCCATCCGACTGGGGGCCGAATTATGTCGGCGCGGCGTAGTTGATTCCGGTCCGGGTGATACGCGTTTGACGCTGCGGGCTTGTCTGTGCGTGCGTTCGAGTTCCGGTTCTCGAAAGGATGGCTTCATGTTGGCTCGTTGGGTGGCCGCGTTTGTGGCGGGCGTGTTGTGCGTCCTGTCTTCGGTGGCATGTGCCGCAGACAATCTCATTTTCGTGACGCTCGATGGTTTTCGTTGGCAGGAAGTTTTCGGCGGCGCGGATGAATCGCTGCTGAATAAGGAGTCAGGCGGTGTGGCCAACGTGCCGGCTCTTAAGCAGCGTTATTGGAAAGAAACGCCCGCAGAGCGGCGTGAAATATTGATGCCGTTTTTATGGCAGCACCTCGTGAAACACGGGCAACTGTTCGGCGACCCGACTCGCAACGCGACCGCTCAAGTTACGAATGGCAAGAAGTTCTCGTACCCCGGCTACAATGAGATGTTCGTGGGCTTTCCTGACGATCGCATCACGAGCAACGCACCCAACCCGAATCCGAACATCAATGTGCTCGAATTCCTTCAGCGTGATTCACACTTCGCGGGCCGCATCGCGGCCTATGCCACTTGGGATGTGATGCACGCGATTCTTAATCCGCAGCGCAGCGGACTGTTCGTGCAGGTCGGTTGGCGGCCCATTAACGACCAGCCGTTGAGCCCCGCGCAGGTCACGATCAACGAGATGCAAAGCAAGCTGCCAGTTTATTGGAAAGACAATGTGTGGGATGCCGTAACGATGGCCGGGGCAAAAGAGCATCTGCTCAAACATCGTCCGCGCGTGCTGTATGTGGGACTTGGTGAAACCGATGAGTGGGCTCATGCCCGGCGGTATGATCTGTATCTCGATGCAGCGCAGAAAGGCGATCAATTCCTGCGGGAGTTATGGGAGTTGACTCAGTCCTTGCCGGATTACAAAGACAAGACGGCATTCGTCATCACGACGGATCACGGTCGTGGGTTGACTGGTAAAGACTGGACCAACCATAGCGCGGAAACCGTCGGGGCGGAGTTCATTTGGATCGCGGCACTGGGGTCGGGAGTTGCGCCGCTGGGTGTTCGTTCGGACGTGAACGCGACGCAATCGCAGATCGCACCGACATTGGCGAACTTGCTCGGGCGGAATTTTGGTCAGCTCGATCCCAAGATTGCGAAGCCGTTGCCGTTGTCGAAGTAACAACGCTGTCAAACGTCGGAGACACTCGCATGACGACCATTCGCGTTGCGTTGTTGGGCGTCATTTATTGGGGCCTCGCGGTTGGCGTTTGGGCGGGTGTGACGTCGGCGGAAGATGCCGCTCAAAAACTGAAGTCGCTTCCCGCGAATCGGGCGGTGCTGCTTGGTTCGGCGAGTGTTGTCGGTGAGTTCAACGACGTTGCTCGGCAGTTTGAATTACATAAGACCGGGCCACGTGGGCGTGACTTCACCATCAAAATGGTTTGGGCTCCGGAGCGACAGCGGGCGTTGTTCTGCGGTGCAAATCATGCCGTGCCACATCGACTGAATGATGTGTGGGAGTTTGATCTCGGGGCGCTCCAATGGTCGTTGTTGTATGCCCCGGATAATCCACGCGATTATCTCGGCCTGGGCAAAGACGCGTCGGACGTCGAGTTGAAGAATGGAGTTTTCGTCACTCGTCGCGGCGGGCCGGGCATCATCGCTCACACATGGTGGGGATTGACTTACGACCCTGCGCGGAAAGAGATGTTGTTCCTCAACACTTGGGTGACTGACCAGAAGAAAGCCGCAGTGCAACTTGGTGGTCAGCCCGAGGATCTCTACGCCGGGCCCCCGTTGTGGTCATTCAATCCCGAGACCAAGCAGTGGAAACCGCTGCTCGCCGAAAAGCCTTATCCCCGGGCGATCTTCGGTGGCTTGCTGGAGTACATTCCAGAACTCAAAGGCTCGATGTGGCACGCCAACAATTGGCAGATGCAAGCGAGTTGG
>Ga0172376_10006565_pt1 | contig 12623 bp, 12 predicted proteins | sample Lak35m_FD_121114 | JGI IMG/M metagenome (GOLD analysis project Ga0172376, IMG submission 121114) | Freshwater microbial communities from Kabuno Bay, South-Kivu, Congo - kab_092012_35m | ecosystem: Environmental > Aquatic > Freshwater > Lake | place: Democratic Republic of the Congo: South-Kivu...
AATCCGGACACAGAGAAGTTATTAATCGACTATCCCTAAGTTGAGGACACAGTCGTGTGTCATGCCGTCACTGACAGGCCGCGAGCAGCCCGTGCGGGTTGCCAGACGCTGTCGAACGGCGTGTTTCCAACTCAGGGCCGGCATCGCCCGCATTCAGAGGGGAAGGTACTCATGTTGAAGATTCATCGGAACGAGCAGCGGAAGGCGCGTCGCGCGGGATTCTCACTGCTGGAACTGCTGGCCGTGGTCACGATCCTGGGCATCATCGCCGTAGTGGTTGTGCCGCGCGTGGCCGTTTCGGCCGACGCCGCCAAGACCAACGCTCACAAGCAGAACATCGCGGAGATCAACTCGGCCGTGGAGCGGTGGTACTTCGAGAAGGGCAAGTATCCGAAGGCCAACCTGAGCGACATCGGCACGGATGCGTCTTACTTCCCGGATGGTCTGCCGGAGAATCCGCTGACCGGTAAGAAGTACAGCCTGAATAAGAACAATCGGGCTGAGTAATCCGCTCTCTCGGGATCGCAACATGCCGGCCGGATCGAAGCAGCGACGGGGAGTGACTCTGCTGGAACTCCTCGTCGTGGCCACTCTGATGGGCATTCTGTCCTCGACAGTCATTGCCCGTTACGGCCGCGACGTGTTCGGCGATCTGGGAGCGCGATCCTCCGCTCAGCGTGTCGCCGCCGAACTGCTGCGCGCTCAGCAGATGGCGATCCGCACGGGACAACCGCACGCGCTGGTCTTCACCGGACCAGCCAGCGGTCCCTGGCCGGGATGTCAGATCGAACGGATCACCACCTCCGGCGCCGCTCAGAAGAAGAGCGGAACTCCGGTCACGGAGTCCGTGGAATTCCCGACAGATCTGCAGGTCACGGGAACGTCCTCATCCATCGAATTCAACTTTGAAGGTCAGTCCACAGCGGCAGCCACTCTGAATCTGTCCGGTCCGAATCGGCGCTGGCAGATCCGCGTGATTCCGCTCAGCGGAGCCGTGACCACCACCGAAACCAAATAGTCTCCGAAATCCTGTCGTGGGTCCGTTTGAAATGTCAGGGTGGCTGTGGTGGAGCGAAGCGACCCCACAGTCGGCCGATTCCGGGGGCTGCGCCTGCGGCTTGACCCCGGCCACCCGAAATCTTCGATCAAACTGACGCACCACCTGAAATCCAGTTGTTCCTGTCCGATCGACGCACGGGGGAGTCAGTCATGAGGACCATCCGCCGGATGAAACCTGAACGCGAATGGAACGAGCGCGGCCGGATGCGCGCGGAGCGATTCGGAACAACGCTGCTGGAGCTGACAGTCGCCTCGACCATTCTGGCGGTGACTCTGATTCCAGCTCTGCGTCTGCTGAGAGACAGCCTGCGTCAATCGCGGCAACTGGCTGCGCGGGAAGTCATGGCCACGCTCTGCCAGGGCCAGGTCGAACAGCAGTCGCTGCTCATCGCAACGCAATGGAAGCTGACTTCCGGAGTGGATCGGCAGAGCGGCCAGGAATCGGGATTCCCGAATGTCCTCGTCGAGTTCAACGCCAGCGATGACAGCAATCGCGGCGGAATCTCCGACCGGCTCGCCACACTGACGGTCACCGCCTTCGACGACGCGAATGGCAACAGCCGGCGCGATGACGGTGAGTCCGGCGTGCAGTTCGCCACGAAGATCGCGCGGCTGACCACTCTGGAATACGAAGGACGCGGATCATGACGCGTCTTTCCGCCCGATCCGCGCGACGAAGCGGCTATTCGCTGCTGGAAATGATCATCGCCATGTCGCTGCTGTCCGTCGTCATGGGCGCGGTGACCACCGTGCTGCGCACCGGCAGCCAGGCGCTGGAAGCCAGCGAGGTCGATCAGTCGATGACCCGGACGGCGCATGCCACGGTGCGACACATCGTGCGACTGGTCCGCGAAGCTTCGGACGTGATCAGCATCACCAGCGGCGAAACCACCAACTCGCGTCTGGAAGTCCGGCTTCCCGACGGCGACCGGCTGATCTGGCAGCACGACGCTCCCACCCGGCAGGTCTTCTTCACGCGAACCAGCGTCGCACTTCAGGCTTCGCTGCTGGCCACCGATATCGAACAGCTCGTCTTTCATGCCGGACAGGTCGATCAGTCGGCTTTCTCCGCGAACCGCCTGGACCGCGTCCAGTTGCTGAAGATCGAAGCGGTCTACCGACTGCCGCGCGACACATCCGCCACGCAGCGGGCGATCGGTCAGGTCTGGCTCCGTCCCTTCGGAAGAAACAGGCCGGAGTAAACCATGCGGACCAGACAGGCACACTCAACCATCAAGCGGCGCGGAGCGGCTCTGCTGACCACGCTGTTCGTCATGTCGGTCACGTCGGTGATCGTGATCGGAATTCTGGAAACAGGCACAACTCAACTGGCCGCGCTGAAGAACACGATCGACTACGACCGCTCGCGGTATCTGGCCGAAGCGGGAATGCAGCACGCGTTCGCGCTGCTGGAAACGGACATCGACTGGCGCGGGGGCATCAGCCGCACCGAATTCCCGGCCGGCAGCGGCGAGTTCTATCAGGCTTCTGCCACCAGTGGTGACAACGGCACCGTCGTTGTGGAGGCGACCGGCGAATCCGGATCGTTCTCCCGCACCGTGCGGGTGGTCATCAAACAGGGAGGTTGACGACCGGACTCAGGAGTTCCGTGCGGGATCACAAATCCGGCCGGGAACTGATGGAACGACTCCTCGCGTTTCACTGTGTCCTCCATGCCTCTGCGGTGAATTCAAGGCTCACCACAGAGGCGCGGAGAGCACAGAGAAAAACACAGAAGAATGGAACAGAGGACTTGAACTGGAACTGGGACTGGGACTGTTCGACATCACGGCAACCGGCCGACCGGCAGATTCCGCCGGCCTGCAACCGACTTCTTTCCTCTCCGTGTCCTCTGTGTCTCTGTGGTGAAAATTCGCACCACACTGGTTGGCCTCTGACAGATTCTCTCTGAACGCTGGAAACGGAAACATGGCTCGCAATCGTCAGCAACTCGAACGCCGCGCCGTCATCAACCTGACGCAGCGTGAGCTGACTCTGCTGCTGCTGGAGAAGGCTCCGGACGATGCCGAGGCGCGCTGCCGGCATCGCCGCATCGTCTGGCGGCAGGAAGCGCACAGCCTGAAGAGCGACGACGGCCGCCGCGAACTGACCGCGGCTCTGACCCGTCTGGCCGTCGAAGAGAAACTGTCCGGACTGCCTTTGCATGTGACGCTCAACGGCGACCTGTGCGTGACGCGCGTCGTCTCGGGCGAGAACGACGCGGTGCGACAGGGAGTCCAGGAACTCATCGAACGCAGCCGCGGCTATCTGTCGCTGGGACCAGGCGAGAAAATCACGGCGACCAGCGCCGCCGCCATCGACGCGCGGCGCCGGCACGTCTGGGTGTCCGTCGCCAGCCGCGCCGCTATTGAGAACATCGCCGCCGCGTTTGAAGCCGCGCGTTTGAAACTCATCCGGATCGAGCACTCGCTGGCGACGATGAGCCGCGTCATGCAGGCCATTCACGAAGATGCGGAAAACCCCGCGCTGCTGATTGAAGTCACTCAGGGCAGCGTCGATGTCGGCATCTCATACAAAGGTCAGTTGCTGCTGGATTACCGGCCCTCCGGCCAGCAGGCGCGCGAGAACGTCAGCCTGATCGTGATGCGGCACACCAAACGCCTGCAGCGGTATCTCGACAAACTGCTCAAAGCCGGCAGTCGGCCGATCCGGACCATCTGCGTCAGCGGCGAAAAGGAAGTGGCGGAACTGGTCCGCGAGCAGTTCCTGGAACTGCCGGAAAGCCGCAACCTGTCGCTCAAACTCATTGAGCCGCGCGATGTCTCAGCTGAATGGGACTTCGCGGACACCACCGGTTCGGACTGCACGCTGACCTCCAGCCTCGGCTGTCTGCTGCGACTGACGGCCCCGGGACAGGAGGCTTCTCCGTATCCCGATCTGCTCGAACCCGTCCGCGAACACCGGCGTGGACCAGAACTGCGGAAACTGCTGCGCGCTGCCTGGCCGGTGGCGGCCACAGTGGCCGCCTCGATTCTGCTGGGAGGACTCGCCTTCCTGAAGCAACTGGACTGCCGGGAACTGGAAGCGCAGGTCGCCGTGCTGGAAAACGACCTGGGCGCCGTTACGAATCTTCAACGCGAAGTCATGACGCTGGAAGCCGAGCATCAGCACCTGGTTCACATCCGCGATTCGCTGCGGCCGCCGGTCTGGAAGGAAACTCTGGTTTCGGTCGGAACCTGCCTGCCGCAGGGTGTCTGGCTGAGAGAAATGGGAGCGGACAGGACTGGCAGTCTGCTGATCAGCGGATCGAGCCACAGCGAAGACGGCGTGTTCGAGTTCCTGCGGCATCTCCGCAGCGTCCCGCGTTTCAACGGCGTTGCGCTGGAAAGCACTCAACAGGCTCAGTCCGGTCAGGGACCGACCGTGCAGTTTGCGGTGCGGGTCGCTCTGGAGGGTGTGAGTCCGCCGCTGGTCTCCCGCCGGGAAGGCCACCGGCATTGAAGCCCGCCGCTCATTGATGAGTTAAGAACCAGGACGCCTCGGCCTGGCTGTCACCGTTCAGACAATCCGCCTTCGCGTTCCTCTCTGTGCCCTCTGTGCCTCTGTGGTGAAAATACTTCAACCATTGAGACACAGAGGGCACAGAGAACCGTCATCCCGACAGCGAAACCCTCCCGACCAGGAGTTCCTGAGTTGAATCAATCCCCCTTCGACAGGTTTTTGACTCATCCGAAACGCGGCTGGGCCGTCACGACCGGTACTTTGGTCGCAGGACTGATATTCCTGCTGCCGGCGGTCGATTCGTTCCGAGCGGCAGGACTCCGACATCGGGAACTCCAGGCACAACTGGACGAGGCGACGACGCAGGTCGGCAACCTCACCCGCTGGGAGACCCGCCGTCAGCAGGAAACAGAAGCACTCGCGAAGCTGGCCAGCCAGCGGTTTCCGGAAGAGAAGATCGACGCCTTCCGGGCACAGATGGTGGATCTGGTTCATCGGACTGAATGCACGATGCGCCGCATCCGGCTGAGCGATCCGAAGTACCGGGACTGGATGAAAGAAGGAGACGACCCACGGCTCGACCACCCTCCCGCTGGAGCGGACGAGCCGACCCCGTATTTTCTGCAGACACGTCAATTGTCTCTGTCTGCGGAAGGAACGCTCGATCGCGTTCAGCAACTGCTGGCGGAACTGCAGAAGACGGAAGGTCTGGTGCATTCGACGTCCGTGTCGATCCGCCGGTCCGAAACGAAACCTCAGGAGGTGGCACTCGATCTGGAACTGGAGTTCTTCGATCTGGTGCGAAAAGCGGATGTGGAAATCTGAGCGGGCGGGCCTGCTCGCAGGGAGGTGAGCATCTTGATCAGCATGGACGAAGACAGAACCAGCCGCCGCCGGCCGTGGTTCCTGCTGATCTGCCTGCTGGCGCTGCTGCTCCCGGTGCGTCCGGTGCTGGCTCAGCCGGCGCCGCTGCCGGCTTCGCTGCCCGATCAGTCGATGGAGCGGACGCTGGAAAAGCGCGGCAGCCTGACGCTCCGCGATGCGACCGTCATCGAAGCCCTGTTCGCGCTGCGGCAGCAGTGGAACATCGACATGGTGGTGTCCGACACCATCGACGGACAGATCAACGCGACCTTCAGCAACGCCTCGCTCCGCGAGATCCTCGATTCGCTGCTGCTCAGCCGCGGTTACGGCTATCAGATCGTCGGCAACAGCATCGTGATTCTGCCGCTGGGACAGCTCGGCGCGTTCAAGCCGCTGTTTCATTCAGAAGTCATTCCGCTGAAGCATGCGGACCCGGCGGAAGTGACGGGAGTCATCGAACTGCTGCTGTCCCCGCAGGGCAAGGCGATGCCGATTCCGTCCGCGAAGAGCGTCATGGTGCTGGACTTCCCGGACCGCATGACGCTGATCAAGCAGCGCGTGGCCTCGATTGATCAGCCGCCGGGAGGGAACCGGAACTCACAGACCGGACCGACAACGCCCGGCCCCGCCGCGCCGCCTTCGACCACTCCCGCCGGACCGCCGCAGGTGCAACTGGAAGTGCGGGTCTTCCGACCGCAGTTCGTCAAAGTGGACACGCTGCTGCCCGTCATTCAGAGCCTGATCAGCGAATCCGGTCGAGTGACAATTCTGGAGAACGAAGACCAGGTGCTGGTCGCCGATCAACCCGACCTGCTGCCCGTTATCGAAGAAGCCGTCGCCGCGCTCGACCGCCCAAGAACACAGGTCCGCATCTGGGCGATGATCTACGATTGCAGTCTCGTTGATGCAGAACGTCTGGGTATCAACTGGGACGCTCAAGTCATAGGTAATAATGTCAACGTGCCTGGAAACCTGGTTAATATCGCTGATGCACCGACAGACCAGCTCATTGTGGGATCAGCATTGCCAGCACTGACTGGTGTCGCACCAACACTGGCAGTGACAGCTTTCAGTGAAAATGTTGACGTCCGGGCCATGATCCATCTGCTGCGTGAATCGAGTGACTCCCGACTGCTTGCGGATCCCAATGTTGTCGTCATGAATCACGAACCCGCAAAGATCGAGATTGTGACGGAATTTCCTTATCAGGAACGCACAGAAACTGGATTCGGCGGTCAGCTCGCAACGACAGCATTCCGCTAGGCCGGAGTGACACTGGAAGTGACTCCGCATATTGCCAGAGATGGCACAATATCGATGCTGGTCAATCCTAGATTCAGTGCGAGAGTCGATGAAGTCGGTGGCATTCCTATCATAGATCGAAGGGAAGCGCGGACGACGGTGCGTGTTATGAGTGGGCAGACATTCGTTCTTGGTGGATTGCGACAGCGATCACAACTGGAGAATCGAAATGGCATCCCATATCTCCAGGACATGAAGTACGTCGGAAAATTGTTTCGATCTCGTCAAACAGCTTTTCGTGAGAGTGAACTGATCGTTTTCATTACTCCGGAGATCATCGGCGCCGATAATCCGCGGCCGCTCACACCCCGTGAAGACGCTGCTTTTGACTTTGCCCACAATGACTTGAATTACAACCGCCGCGCGGCGGATGTCTGTCTGCCGAACGAGCTTGATCTGCGGTCTCAGGGGGGGCCGGCGCGAGGGACTGTGATTCAGACGATCGACGCCGAAATGCCGGGCGAGCCGTTGCCGCCGACTCCCGGCTTTGATGCGACCACCGGTCTTCAGCCGGAAGCGAATCAACCCGCCAGAGTGCCGCTCATTCAGCGGCTGAAGAATACCCTGCGAGCCGCTTCTGGCGGAGGGCAACGACCGGCCGCGCCGCAGACTCCGCGTTCCGGTGCGCCGGGAGCACCGCCGGGATTCAACGTGCCGAACATTCTGGAGATCCTGCAGATGAAAGGTGAGGAACGCGCAGCCGGGCCGGAAGCCAGGCCCGCTCCGAAAGCCGTGCAGGCTTCCGGTCAGCAAACAGCCGGACCGTCTTCAGCCTCCGTTCCGTCGGTGACCGCTTCGTCCGTGACCGCTCCAGCCCGCCCGGCGATTCGTCCACCGACCTCCCGCGAACCGGTCACGTCCCTGAGTCCCGGCGCCATCAGCCAGACCCGCATTCCCGCCGTTCGTCCGGTTCCCGCGATGCCATCGCCGATCATCGTCAACAATTCAGACAGTTCCTCGATCCGGCGATGATCGACTGGCCGGTGGATGATCGAGTCCTGGTCGAGTCGATGCGACTGGCCGGACGGTCTTCATCCCTCGGATCAGAAGACGATAGACAACCTCGCGCGGCCCTGGGTGGGTCTCTTGATTGTTTAACCCGCAGCCGGAGGCGCAGGCGTTTCCGGAGCCAGGTGGCGATTCGACCCCTGCGCCTCCGGCTGCGGGTCAAACGATGACTTCAAACGCCTCGAACGCAATGACGAAGACGCAGGGTGGAAATCTGCGCTACAGTTTGAAAACAGAGGCTCGACTTGCAGAAGGACATTCACATGCTTCACACGGTGGTCATGGCGGGAGGCAGCGGAACCCGGTTCTGGCCGGTCAGTCGCAAGGAACTGCCCAAACAGTTTCTGAAGCTGTTCGGAGATCGTTCGATGATCCAGCAGGCGGTGGATCGCTGCGAATCACTCGCGCCCGCCGACCGGACCTGGATCGTCACCGGCGCCGCGCATGCCGAGGAAACGCAGCGGCAACTGCCCGGCCTGGGCCACTCGCATATCCTCGTCGAACCCTGCGGACGCAACACCGCGCCGTGCATCGGGCTGGCCGCGCTGCGACTGGTGATGGAAGACCCCGAAGCCGTGATGCTGGTCACTCCGGCCGACCATGTCATTCAGCCGACGAGCGAATTCGTCGTGGCGGTGCGGCGAGCCATCGACACCGTGCAGCAGCAGCCGGAAAAGCTCTGCCTGTTCGGCATCGTGCCGACCCGGCCGGCTACCGGTTACGGATACATCGAACGCGGCCAGCCTCTGCCGGATGTGGACCGCGTGTTTCAAGTCGTGCGTTTCCGCGAGAAGCCGAATCAGGAAACCGCTCAGGAGTTTCTGGAGGCTGGCACGTTTCTGTGGAACAGCGGCATCTTCGTGTGGCGGGCGGACACGATCCTGCGCGCTCTCGCTCAGTATCAGCCGGAACTGTCCGCCGGGCTGAACCGCATCCGCGAACGGACTCCGGCCGAAGGCTTCTCCGCCGCGATGGCCGCCGAGTTTGCTTCGCTCCCGTCGATCTCGATCGACTACGCCGTGCTGGAGAAGTCACGCGATGTCTGCGTGCTGGAAGCGCCCTTCGGCTGGGACGATGTCGGAAGCTGGGCTGCTCTATCCCGCCTGCATCCACAGGACGCGCAGGGCAACACCGCGCTGGGAAAATTCATCGGTCTGGAAACATCCGGCTGCACTGTTTACTCGACGGGAAACCATCTCATCGCCACGATCGGCCTGTCCGACTGCGTGGTGGTGCATACTCCGGATGCCACGCTCGTCGCGCGACTGGACGATGAAGCTCAGCTCCGCGATCTGATCAAGGCGCTCGAAACCGGAGGCCATCAGGCTCTGCTGTAGACACGGCCGTCGGACAGAAATTCCGGCGCCGGTGGCCGGAAGCGGCCGGTGTCCGGACGTGTTTGAGTTGCCGTCTGACACAGGCCCGCCTGGATGAGTCTCTCTCCGCTCTTTTTAACGAGTCGCATTCGGTGGGCCGCTGTGGTTGCCGCCGCGACCGTGCTGTCGGCGGGACTGACGGCGGTCTGGTGGTTCGGCAGTGAGATGCCACAACCATTCGCGCGCGATGAGCAGGCCGGGCGCGGAACGACTGCCGGTCCGGCTGTCGATCCGCCTGATCCTGCGAACGGATATGTCGGCAGTGCGGCCTGCGCGCGCTGTCATCAGGAGATCGCCGAGGTCTGGAAGTCGCATCCGATGGCGCAGTCCATCCAGCCGGTTTCCAGCTTCATGCCGCTGCCTGGTTCTGACAGGGGCGCTGGTTCTGACAGGGCCGCATCGAACCGCGTGACCGGCCGGCAGCGGGTCTACGATGTCGAGTTCGCCGGTGGGAAGATGGTCCATCACGAGCGGATGTTCGATGCCGCCGGTCAGCCGATCTATGACTTCGCCGTCCCGATGGAATACGCGGTCGGGTCCGGTCGCAGAGCGAAAGCGTTTCTCTACCATCGCGGCGATCTGCTCTTCATGTCGCCTTTGAACTGGTACAGCCCGGTCCGGCGCTGGGACTTCGCGCCGGGTTATCGCGGCGATGATCCGCGCCGCTTCGATCGCCGGGTCACCGAGGAATGTCTGAGCTGTCATGCCGGACGAGTGGCGACCTCCGAACCGGGCCGGCAGACCTTTCGGCGCCCGGCGTTTCACGAGATGTCGATCGGCTGCGAAAACTGTCACGGTCCGGGTGAGCGACACATTGCCTGGCATGACGCGACGAGCGGTCGCACTGGAACGGATCCAATCGTCAATCCGAAGCGGCTCGATCCTGCCGCGCGCGAGAGCGTCTGTTACCAGTGTCATCTACAGGCCACGGTGCGTCTGCCGCGCGACGGGCATACGGATCTCGACTTCCGGCCCGGCATGGTGCTCAGCGATGTCTGGGCCATTCTCGATGCCGGCAGCGATGTCAGCGAAGACGGCCAGACCCGCGCCGTGAATCACGTTCAGCAGATGCGTGAAAGCCGCTGCTATCAGCAGAGCGGCGAGCGGATGGGATGCGTCTCGTGCCACGATCCGCACCGCGTTCCCGCAGTCGCGGAGCAGGCTGGTTTCTATCGCGCGAAGTGTCTGGTCTGTCACGCCGAGGCGGATTGTTCCGAGCCTTCTGAGCAAAGGCGGATTGAGCGTGATTCGTGCATCGCCTGTCACATGCCGGCGCGTGAGGCCAGCAATGTCGCGCATGTCTCGCAAACCGATCATCGCATCATTCGTCGCCCGGATCGCGCCGATGATTCGCTGCCGGCCGCGGCGGACGAACTCAGGTTCTTCGATGGTCTCCCTCAGCACTGGAGCGACCGGGAACAACAGCGCGCACTGGCACTGGGAGCACTCAAGTATCTCTCGAAGAAAGGGCGACCGGCCGGGCCGGAGATGGCGCGCGTGCTCGCGCCGCTGCTGGATGACAATCCATCGGACGGCACCGTGTTGACGGCGCTGGGATCACTGGCGCTGACTCACGGCCGGACAGAACTGGCGCGTTCGTACTTTGAGCCGGCTCGACAGATTCGTTCCTCGGAAGAGGCCGCGCTGTCGGGACTGCTGGAGTGTCATTACCAGGAGCGGAACTGGAACGAAGCTCTGGAAGCGGCGGACTCGCTGCTGAAGATTGATCCGGGCGATGTCCGCGCGCAATCGCTGCGAACCTTCATCCTCAGTGAACTGCACCACTCCGATGAAGCCATCGCCGCGGCGCAGCGGGCGCTGGAGCTGAATCCCGCGCTGCTTCCCGTTCGCGAATGGCTGTCCGCAGCCTGGCGTCAGGCGGGAGAGATCGAAAAACATCAGGAACAGGAGCAGATGATTCAGCGACTCCGCCGTGCTCGTCCTCCGGATTGAGGGACCGACAGCCGGCGTGACTGCGGACACTTTATGCTTTCCGTGACTTCCCATGAGATGTTGAAGGCATTTGGTCTCATCGTTTAACCCGCAGCCGGAGGCGCAGGCGTCGAAAGGCCATCAAACTCCGAAAACGCCTGCGCCTCCGGCTGCGGGTTAAACGACCAAAGGCCTCATTCGTGGCCGAGTGATGCCTGGAATCACCTCGACGTTCCGATCGAACTACCATCTGACGCCATGAGCGAAACCATTCCCGCCAGTTCATCTCCGCAACCGCGCGCACCGCGATTCCGCGGGTTCGTGTGGCTGCTGGTCATCGGACTGCTGAGTGGTGGCGGAACGTGGTGGTGGTTCCGGCTGGAGTTACCGGAGGGCATCAGTCGCGAAGAATTCAGGCAGGCTCAACACGAGTTTCAGAAGCAGTACGGCCTCAAAGCGTCCCGTCTGGACGCGCTCTCGCTGCTGGCGGAAATGGCGGTGCGCGACGAACGGCTGGAAACCGCAGCCGCCTGTTTTCTCGCCATTCCCACTGAGGACCGGCGATACGGGTTGTCCGCGCGACTGCAGGCCGGTCAGGTGCTGGTGCGGTTGAATCGCGCCGTCGAAGCCGAACGTCACCTGCGGGAGTTTCTCCGGCTGGCGAACACGACGCAGGCCGCGTCGCCCGATCAGATCCGCACCGCTCGCAACTGGCTGATCTTCCTGCTCTCGGTGCAGTTGCGGTTTGAGGAACGCCGCGAACATCTGGCGGCTCTGCATCGCGATGGTCAGGCGGATGAGTACGACTCGAAGATGTATTTCTTCCCCGGACTGTTGACGTGGAATTCGGCCGCGGGCCGCGCGCGCCTGGCCGAGTTTCTCAAACACGATCCCGATGATGTGCTTCTGCGAACGGCGCAGGCTCGATATCTGATGGCGGAAGGACGGATGGAAGACGCTCAGGAACTCTTGAGCGGGCTGCGGCAGAAGTTTCCATCAGACCGCGCCATCCAGGCGGCCATGCTGGAGTCTTACCTGGAACGCGACGACCTGCCGGGCTTTGAGCAGCTTCTTTCAAGCCTGTCGGAGTTCATCGAAGAGGAACCGCTGCTGCTGACCCGCATGCGGGTCGAGTCCGCGCTGCATCAGGGGGACAGCACTGCAGCACTGGCTCTTCTCAAACATCTGCAGCACCGCGATCCGACTCATCCCGTCGATCACATGAAGCTGGCTCAAGCGCTGAACCTGGCCGGGCGGCTGCGGGAACGGGATGCCGTGCAGCAGCGATCCCTGATCCTCGCCCGCATCCGGCTCAATCTGGTCAACCTGCGCGACGATCATCACGAAGCCGCTTCGGAACTGGCCTCGGCCTGTGACGAACTGGAACTGCCGGAAGCGGCTGCGACTTTTCGACGGCATGCGAGTCGTATGCAGCAGAGCCAGGCAGCACCGGTCACTCCGTCTCAGAATCGTTTCCGTCCTGAGCAATCCGGACGGATGCTGGAGTGACAGCGGCACGCTGGTGAGATGGTGAGATGGTGAGATGGTGAGATGGTGAGATGTCCGGCGTATGATCGAGCGGCGGTCATTTTCCGTTGTCGTCAGTCCTCCATGAAAAGC
>Ga0172376_10006566_pt1 | contig 12618 bp, 10 predicted proteins | sample Lak35m_FD_121114 | JGI IMG/M metagenome (GOLD analysis project Ga0172376, IMG submission 121114) | Freshwater microbial communities from Kabuno Bay, South-Kivu, Congo - kab_092012_35m | ecosystem: Environmental > Aquatic > Freshwater > Lake | place: Democratic Republic of the Congo: South-Kivu...
GCAGGACCAATCTCGACAAACTTTTGACGACGCCTTTGAATCGAGCAATCTCGGTCACCAAGTATCCACACGCGTGTGCCATCACCGATGAATTGCACTTCAATATGCCTAACGTCAGGAATCTCAACTTCTGCATAGAGCGAAGACTGCCCGAAATTTGCCTTAGCCTCCCGAGAGGCCTGCTCAATGACGCTGCTCATCTTCGTTAATTGATCAACGGCTCTTATCCCTCGACCACCACCACCGGACTCAGCTTTTAAGAGTACGCTTGCATTTGGCCCGTAGTCTTCTTTGGCCTTTCTTAATAAGGCTTCAAGCGATGTGCGATCGCTCGTATCGAATTGGCCCGGAACTGTGGGAATTCCAAGTTCTTTGGCTAGGGCGATTGCAGCTGGTTTCTGACCCATTAATGCAATAACCTTTGGATCGGGTCCAACCCACTTGAGTCCCGCATCAATAGCAAGTCTCGCAGCATCGGGATGCTCGCTCAGAAATCCATAACCTGGATGAATTAGCGCCGCCCCTTCTTGTTGTGCGATTTGTATCAACGCCTTGATGTCTAAATACGCGGTGGGACCAGAGCCTGGTAATTGCACGACCCGATCCATATAAGGGCCATGGTGCGCAACACCTTCGTCGCTTGCACATACGCCTAGCGTCTCCATACCCATCCGCTGCGCGGTTTGCGCAATTCTGACGGCAATCTCTGAGCGGTTGGCGATCAGCAATCGCATAAATAGTCCTCAGTCAGTGGGTTGTCGATTGTTTTCGCTGTGAGTAAGGCGACTAATCCTAGCTGATACCGGGAGGTCTTCATTTGAAAATTACCGGAGAACCTCATGAATACGAAGTTAAGTAGCAAATCAAAGTTCCGTAATCAACGCGGCCAAGGTATGACTGAGTATTTGATTGTTGTTGCCCTTATTGCGGTGGCCGCGATTGGGGTTTATGGATTCTTCGGTCAAACGCTTAGAAGTCAAACCGCTGGCATTGCACTCGAACTGTCAGGGCAAAGTGCAAGCGAAGCAATCAATCAAGCAAAGAGCGCGGCAACTCAAGCACAAGGTGCCGCAAACCAGCGCCGAGGCTTGGATGACTTCGGTGGCGGCAATCGCTAAGGATCACTGTGTCGTGCTAGATTGGACGCGGGCCATGTCAAGACGAGATCAGACGCTAGCTCTCAGTAGGCCAGCGCTGCTTGTGAAATCCTTGTTCAAACGGGGCAAACGGCATGCACATTTTCCGATGCAGCTGGGACAAATCTTTCCGTTGAGCTTGCTCATTCTTGGGATTATTTCGAGCCTAGCGCTCTTCTTTGGGAAATATGCTCTTGATATCAACCGCGTTCACCATCGCCAAAACCTGGCTGATGCTGCGGCGCTTAGTGCTGCGACCTGGCGGGCGCGCGCTTTAAACTTCAACGCATTCGCAAATCGGGCCCTGATCGCTCAAGAGGTGTATGCCGCGCACTTAACGGAGGCGAACGGCTGGGCTGCCTACGCCAAATCACTTGCAAAGCGCGGTCAGGAGCTTGCTCAGATTTTCCCGGCAGCGCAGCCCGCAGCGCAGACTATAGCCAGGCTCATTAGCATCGACGAGCAGTTGCTGCATCAGCTAAGCGAGCTTGAGCTCTTTGCTCGAACGGCGCCTGGGCTAGGCCTCAATGACCAATTGGCTTCGGCGCAATATGCATTTCTAAGGTCAGCTGATGGATTTGGACTTTCAGCGATTGCCAATGAGATTGTTCAAGCCGCCGACTCGAATGCCTTCGCCCATGTTGTAGCGGGTGATCGTTTTTCGCAAAGTTGGACATCTGAAGTGACGGACCAAGCAAAGGCGCAGCAGCGCAAACTGATTTGGCAATCACTTCGAACGCAAACACAAACCTTGGAGCCGCCGAGCCCCGAACCTGAGGAACATGATGTTGCTACTCGCCAACTCGCTGTTGATCACCAAGTCGAAGATCAAATCGCACCCATCCCGACTCTCAATTGCATCCCAAGGTCACTTAAGCAACTAACGGGCCGATTAGTGCGCGAGTCGGCCCTCCAGCAGCTCGAAACAGGTTGGCAGTCAAACCATAGCCTTTCGCTTCATGGCTGGCGCCGTGGCCGACTCTTGCCGATCTGTGGTGATCAGCGGGAGTCGATGCCAATTGCATGGGCACAGCGTCAGTCGAGCCATCAATCTGGGGCAGATGATATGTCAACACCCACAGAATCCGCTGAGCTACAAGATTCAATCAATTGGCAAAATGGGCAGGCTAAGGAGCTAGCCCAAATGGATAGCTCAAGATTTGATGGCTATTTCGGGGCGGGGCGCCTGATGAGGATCGACCCTCAAAACGTTCGTGCGCTTCGGCATCCCCTGCGTATTCTGATATCGGTACGAACCGGGCCAAAGCAAAGCGCAGGCTACAGTTTTGGAGCGGCTTGGGTCTTTCACCCGGACCCCATCCATGAGTCGACATCACCCTCGAGTTATTGGTTATTTCCAAACTGGCAAGCTCGGCTAAGTGTGCCCACAAAGGACGAGCTCCTGCAGGCAGAACAGGGAGCGGCTGGACGATGACTAAGCGGATCACGCCCCATTTAGGTAATGAGAGCGGTCAAGCGTTGACGGAGCTCATGGGTTTTTTAATCTTGCTTGTGCTGGTGGTAAGTGCCATGCGAGTCTTCGCAAGTATCGCTAATGCCGATGACTCCCAAATTGCTGAGGCGCGTTGGATGAGCTTTCATTGTGCCTATCGTCACATTTATTGCAGCGAGCTCGTCGAACCACATACTCCCCAAGAGGCTTTACTCGCACCGCTGGGTTCCGACAGAACCCATGAGTTGAGCTTGAACTCCGAGCCGTCTGACCGCTTGCTGCATGCGCAGCATGGACATTCGTCAAAAATCGAACGGCAATTTATCCGAGTTCCATTTGATGCCGGAACTTCGCTCTTAGCGCGCAATGCGCCGATCGGCAGTTCGTCGAAATCTATCGAGGATTTTGCTTCACATCTCGGTGTGCATACCAAGGATGAGCTACATATGGCTCGGGTCACTTCATCAGTGCAAATCCACGAAAGCGGATCGAAGTTTGGACTACCAAACCAGATCGGCCTATCGCCGCGACGCCTCGCTATGCTGGTTGGTGACGGATCGGTGGAAGCGACTACGCAAGGAGAGATGCACACAGTCGAGCGAGTGAAACAGAGCATCGCGCTGCCTGGACAACATGCGCTTGACAGCTTGCTGTCAATCAACGACTCCTTGAAGGGGCTGCTGCGGACCTTGGGGCTTGAAACTGTCGAGACAATTTGGTCCAAGCGCGAGGTCAAACTTCTAGAACGTGAAACTTTCAATAAAACGCTAAATGATGAATAAAGCGCGACATGATCTATATGACGTCCCGTTACTAAGCCCGTAACGTTTATTTCGCATATGCATTGCTCAATTAGTAACATCATCACGAACATTCGCCGCCCATTGCTCGCCAGCCTGCTAGCCACTTGGGCACTCGCAGCATTGCTCCTCGCTCCGACTCGTGCAAACGCAGCACCGTTTCATTTGAATGATGGCTGGTTAGTGTTTGGCATTGATAAATCGGCGGTAAAGGAAAAGCTCGCTAGCCTGCGCTGCGAGGGCGAGCTTGAAGCAATCTTTGTTCGGGTTGAAATGCCGCTGATTGCGATTAACTGGCTGCATCCATCAGGTTGCACACGCGACTGGATGTCCAATCAACATTGGCCCTTGACGACCACGCTTAGATTGGCAAAGCAACTTAGCGTTTCAGGTTACTCACAGCTCGGCTCCCAATTGGCTCCAAGCAGCATGAATGTATCAGATCCATCGATGAATCTTAGCTTCGTTAAACAGGACCAATTGTTACGAATAGCTGTGTGGATTCGTTGCACTCGCGCGACTTGCCAAGTCTATGCAAGTGAAAGCCGTTGGCAGGTGCAGTCCTCACCGACCGCTCAACGTTAGTGCAACGCCAAGTCGAGAGAAAGTATGCAAACACCGTTCTCAGATTATCAAGCAGATGCTTTGCCAAAGCCTCACCAGAAACTTTGGCAAAGGATTCGACTCTTCACAGAAAAGCTGATGAACGGCGTCGGCGATTTCTGGAATGCACCAGGTAAGTTTCGATGGCCGCTATTTCTTATTGCGTTGCTCGGTGCGCTTGCTTCGGTTTTCTTCTTAAGGTCATCGCTAGATCTTGATCAGACAGTATATATCGACGATAAGCCAAAGGGGCGCGAAGTGATCGTAGCAAAGCAAAGCTTAGGACCTGGCGATGTTTTAACCCGTGAGAATTTGGCTATTGGCAAAGTGCCAGACGACTTCTTCGAAGACTCGATGTTCTTGCCAGATCGTTTCCCCGACATTGATGGCCTTGTTATGACGCAAACACTAGCGCCAGGACAGGCTCTTTCCACGGCCCACATCCGACGATCAGAGCGAAGGCATCCAAGTCTCGGACTTCGCAGGATTCAGTTGGTCCTTGCCGATCGTTATGGCTTTAAACAGCTTCCCTTGCCGGGCGACTTCGTCGATTTCTATTGGCAGATGACCCAAGCGCATCAGGCCAGTACAACACATCCAGACAATGGCAGCTATTTAGTTGAAGACGTCCAACTCGTGTCCATCAAGCGCAGTTCAGAGCCTGATGCTCAAAGCTCAACTCGGCGATCTGACAAAGGGTCTTGGATTCATGTTGAAGTTGAGGTCATACCCGAAGCTGCGCTTCGCTTGCTCAAGGCGTCCGCCCATGGTGCGCTTCAAATGGTGTTGCGTAACCCTGATGATCGCTCACTCGGTCAGGCATTATCAACGTCGATGCCCAAAAAAAGCAGCGCGAGCACTGATAGGGCCGCGGCATCATCTTCCCAGCGTCCAACCGCAGAAAAGGTTCAGGGTAAAGCCTCTCAAGCAGAAGCGGCTAAATCCAGGGAACATGGTCTCGGCAGTCGCGTCGAAGTGATTCGCGGTGGTCAACGAACGCTTGAGCTAATCCACCCTAGCGTTGAGCATTCGCAGGCTTTATCGCCCGATCTCGCCAGAGTTACCCCGAGCAAGGCCATCGAACACGATAGGTCCCTTGATAGCAGGGAGGCGCAGGAGATGCTGCAGCATTTGCGCCGTCTGACCGAGCCTTCATCGACGCAAGCGGGAGTTATTGAGAAATGATCTACCTTTCAAAGCTTTTGCTGTGGATCGTTCTATCTTTTGCAAGTCTACAGGTCTACGCAAGTCAGGCTGTAGAGTCCCGGCAAAAGTATCAGCTTCTTGTTGGCGATTCGGTAGTTGTATCAACCAGTGGGATGTACAGGGTCTCAGTCGGCAACGCTAGAGCGATTCAAGCCGTGCCGGTGGACCCGAGTGAACTCTTGCTGATCGGCGAAGCTGCCGGGTTTTCTCGAGTGCACGTCTGGGAAAAAGGAAGGGTCAGAAGCATCGAGGTCACTGTGCTTGCAAACCATCTTGAGCGCGTACTAGAAGAGGCTAGAGCCGCACTTGACCCGGATACGCGTTTACGCGTAGAGCAGCAGGCAAACCGAGTTGTTGTTGAAGGTGATTCGATGAGCCAGGCAGAACGGCAGCGACTAGGGGAGCTGGCTAAACGATATGGCGACCTCGCTATTCTTGCGCACGGCACTGCCGCAGAATCTTCTGCACAAGTTGACCTTTATTTTGTTGAAGTCAAGCGTGAGAAGGTGGATCAGTTGGGCATTCGGTGGAATCCGTTTTCTAACGGGCCAAGCGCTGGATTTCATGTTGATAGGAGCAACCCACTCACCTGGACGCTTGGGATCGCTGCACAACTAAGCTCAACCTTACAGTTGCTACACAATGAAGGTGATGCTGTGGTGCTCGCGCGGCCCAGCTTGAGGTCAAAGCTCGGTAGCCCGGCTCGATTTGTTGCAGGCGGCGAATTACCGATACCTGTGAGTAGCGCTCTCGGCCAGGGATCCGTCATTTTTAAAGAATATGGCATTCGGATTGAACTTATGCCCACGATCGTTCAGGGTGACGTCCTAAATCTCAAATTAAGTGCTGAGATTTCGTCGATCAACTTTGAGACACAGGTAAAGGACGTTCCAGGAATCTCCAAACGGCGTACCGAGTCTGAAGTTCAAATTAGATCGGGCGAGACAATCGTTGTTGCTGGTTTGATCTCTGACGATGTTGCCAAGAACTTCGAGCGGTTGCCTGGTGTTAGTGACCTACCGGGAATAGGTGGGCTGTTCCGATCAAGAAATTTTCGCGATCGAAACACCGAATTGCTATTACTTGTTGCCCCCCGCTTGATACCAGCATCTGACCGGACTGGAGATACAAAATGAATGACGTTATAATTAATTGGGCCCGCTCAGGTGAAGCCCCCCAACGTATCACCATGCATGATGGTGCATTAAGAGTCGGGCGTTCGCAGCATTGCGCTATTCGGCTTCATGGCTGGGGAATTGCCAAGGAGCACGCGATCGTTTTTCAAATTGATCATCAGTACTATATCCGCGATTTAGGTGGCCTCGGAGGCGTCAAGGTAAATGGCACGCGCATAGGCGAATTTGGTCCATTAAGCCCGAGAGACAGGATTCAAATTGGTAGCTACCTCATCCAACTTTCGGCCGCTTCAAAGCAAGGCATGCAGGAGGCAAGTAACAGAGAAAACCAAGGCCCAAAGGACTTAGGCCTTCAAGCCAAGGGTATCGCTGATCATGACCATAGCGCAGATGACAAGCCATTACATCTTGCAAGCAAGCAAAAAAACGATCGGACAGCGCCGGACCTAAAAGGCGACGCCCAATTACTCCCTCCGATCAGCCAGATCGAGTCAGAGCCTCTTGTTGACGGGTGCGATCATCGACAAGGGGAGCAAGCTTCGGACTGCTCCTTTACTCGCGCTCAACAATTAGCAAAGCAAGTGAGTTGGCTTCGAGCGGCTGCATTTACTGAACTAGATCGTCAAGGACGAAGAGCAGGTGAACATCCTCTTTCAAGGCTTGAAGATGAATTGCGATCAATTTGCCTTAGCTTATTATCGACAGAAGAGGGTCGGCGAGAAGATTTGGCTGCGCTTACGGAATCGGAAAAGCTTACGCTCATTCAAGCCACCATCGACGAATGCCTAGGCCTAGGCCCGATTCAAACGTTGATGAACGATCCTGGCATCAGCGAGGTCATGGTGAATGGCCCGGATGCGATATACATCGAAAGGGCAGGGTGCTTGTATCGCGCTCACTTTCACTTCTCATCAGAACAATCATTACGCCATGTCGCAGAGCGAATTGCAGCCCAGGCAGGTCGAAGACTTGATCTCGCGGCGCCGACCTTGGATGCGCGGCTAGCCGATGGGTCTCGGGTCAACATTGTCCTACCACCCCTAGCACTTCGGGGTACCCACATCACCATCCGAAAATTTTCCCAGAAGCTCAAGTCTCTTTCGGATCTTGTGAGTCTGGGAGGTGCAAGTCCGACACTCGCGAGCTTTCTTGCTTGGGCAGTGAGACATCGACTTAATTTGCTCGTGGCTGGAGGCACAGGTAGCGGGAAGACAACCTTGTTGAACATGCTGGCTCGCGAAATCGATCCAGGGCATCGCGTTATAACCATCGAGGACGCGGCAGAATTGCAATTCGATCACCCTCACTGCGTATCGCTTGAGTCAAGGCTGGCTGGGCATGAGGGCCTCGGAGCCGTGAGCATTCGAGACTTGCTTCGTAACGCGCTGAGGATGCGCCCCGATCGAATTGTCATTGGGGAGTGTCGTGGCGGTGAAGCACTTGATCTTTTGCAAGCCCTTAACACCGGGCATGGTGGGTCAATGTCAACCATCCACGCCAACTCGCCGCGTGACGCACTGAGTCGACTTGAAGTATTGACTTTGTTAGCAGGACTTGACCTACCTGTCGAAGCCGTTCGAGCTCAAATCGCCTCTGCTTTTCATCTTGTTATTCAAACGAATCGTTTCGCAGATGGGCAGCGGCGCATCTCAAGCATCAGTGAGATATCTGGTTTAGAGGGGGGGCAATATCGGATGCAGGATTTATTTTGTTTGAGCAGGGACTCACATACTCATGCTCCTCAATACCGGACGAGTGTCAATACACCCAGCTGCTTGGAAGCAAGCCACGGCCCCATGAACATTCCTTGGGTCGAGCATTTCGTATCCAATGATTCAAGGTTCATACGTAATGATTCGTTCAATGGGATGCGAGCGAGTGAGCAACTTGTTGATCAAGAATCGAAGGAAGATGTCGACGCACGAGTCGTCGTTTCCACACGCGACTCAAGAATTGCGGCCTAAATGTTCCAGATCGTCCCAATGTTCGACACGTTCGCCTGGATACTTTTATTACTTTGCATAACGATCGTCTTCCTACAACTAACACCCTGGCTTCTGGAAACAAATAAGGCATTGCTTGATTGGTGGAATTTCCATCTCGGCAACCAGGAGTTCGCCCAAGCGTACGCAAGCCAATCAAATGTAGTCATAAAGTTTTTTGCCAATCGGTTCGGTCGCCTTCTATACTTGATTGGGATGATCACCGCGGTGATTGGTCTACTCAAGACATCGGTCTTGCTCGCGCTTTTGCTGGGGATTTCGGGGGGCAGTATTCCAATCATCGCGCAGGTACGCTATCGATCCAAACAGCGGCTAGCCATGGAGCATGCGTTGCCCGATGTAATGGCTAAGCTTGCTGCTCTTATCAGTGCCGGCCAGCCGCTCCATCAGGCAATCGTTGAACTCCCCGATCGGATTGACCCCGTTCTGTCGCCCCATTTTCTTCAGATTAGATCCGATCTTAGGATGGGTATTAGCCTCTCAGACTCCCTAAAGCGGCAAGAACGAAGGCTTGATCTTGAAGAGTTTGTCGTATTTGCGAGTTGTCTTCGTGTTGGCCTTTCATCAGGCGGCACGCTTGCACCCTCGATTGAGAGGCTCTCCAGTGATATGCGTAAGCGCCTAAATCTCCGATCAAAGCTAAGGGTGTTAACCGTTCAAGCAAGAGGGCAAGCTTGGATCATGTCGGCCCTACCTCCATTGATTTTGGCTGCGCTTTCAATCGTCGACCCAGGCGGCTTTGAATTTTTACTACATACCGCTGCGGGTCGAAGCGCCCTATCACTCGCTATCTGTATGAATCTAGTTGGCGCTTGGTGGGTCCGGCGCCTATCACAATCAAAGTGGGCTTAGAGCTGACATGCAAACATGGCATAAGTTGCTGCTTCAGCTTGGATTTGGATTGGTTGTCGCGCTTTCGCTTTATGCAATCGGCTCGATACTACTTAAACGCGGCAAAGGGCTCGAGAAACGCCACTTGGACGATAACCTACACTCGGCCCACAAGCATCGATCAGAAGCTTTCATGCTGTCGCCATGCTCGCTCGGTCAGACGTTTGAGATATCGGGCTGTGCAATGATTCGGCTGAGTGGCATTCGGTTTCAGGAACGATTTAATCATTATGCCAATCTAGCATTTAAGAGCCAGCCATTAATCTCAATGGCTGCATCGATGACGAAGCTAGACGCGATTGGCATAGCTCAGCGTCAATTGGGTAAGCAGTTCATGGTCTTGCTGTCACTAATTTCTTTAATGCTTGTTTTGATAGCCCTCGTGTCAAAGTATCAAATCGGTGGCCGCGTGACATTTGCTGATTTTACAGTAGGGCTCTTTAGCGTCTTGGTGATTGTTTCTGCTTTGTTTCTCCTGCTTCCGCGATTGCTGATGTTTCGAATGCACGCACAAATTGACAAGCTTCGGCATCGACTCAGCACACGCCTTCCAAGCCTCATAGACCTTTGGGTGATTGGTCTCGAGTCCGGCCAAGCACCGACTGCAGCACTACTAAGCGCTCTAGATCAGAACAGTCACCCAGCATTTGAACTTTTTCGTCAGCGGATCAAACGCGATATTCATGGTGGCTTGAATCTCTCCGATTCATTGGCAAATTTTGGAGCGTTGATGTCGCTTAGCGCACTAAGATCGCTTTCTCAATTGATTGCAATTGCCCAAAGTCAAGGTGGACCTGTTGCCGAACGTTTAAAACAATTCGCCGACCAATCGAGGCAAGAGAGTTTCTTAGCGGCTGAAAACGATGCGCTCAAGGCCCCCTTACGCCTTCTTGCCCCTTTAGTCACTTTAATCTTTCCTTCAACCTTCATCGTCCTTTTGTTTCCCGTGCTCTATCAATTGAGTGTGGAGTTTGGACGATGACTATAAGTGATCAATTTAAAGGCGATCGTTACCTGCGGAAGTTTTGGGAGCGCCTCTTCGGGCTTAGCCCAATGGGTCGGATTGGCGACTCGTACAAGGGATGGGTCTTTATTCCAAATTGCAGATCAATCCACACGTTTACTTTGCGCCATCCTATTGACATTGAATGGGTTGACGCAGAAGGCAAGCTTCTACGACGTGAACGCTCAGTGCCTCCTCGATCTATACGGCATTGCGCTAATGCATACGGTGTACGAGAGCGCTACTCTCCGCGAGCCTTGATGAAACAAGAAGGTTGGGGAGCAACTGAAGCCATCGTTGCCATCCCAATCGCCTTGATGTTCTTCTTTATTGCAATGCAAGTGGCATACATCGCGATAGGAAAAGTACACCTCGGCCATACACTTCGAGAAGGTCTGCGTGCAGCCGCTTCCGAATTGACAGTACCTTCGTCGGTCGTGTCTGCGCAAAGATCTGGAGGCGACAACCCAGCCAGTCGCCTCTCGGGTCCATTTCAAGCTGTAAGTCGACAAAGCGCGGCTGAGTCGGCCTTTGAAGATGCAATTAATAAGACGCTCAAGCCATGGGCTGCTTTTTACGGGGAGTCACAAAAACCCGATCAAAATTTGCAATATCAATCCAAGGGCGAGTTAGCGGTGAATAACAGCAAACAGGGACCAACATGGTCTTCGTCGCTCCATTTGGGCCAATTGGAGCTTGGTCAAGCTTTATATAGTGATTCATCGAATCCCGATCATTTAGTAGGTGTGCTCAGCTATTGGATGCCAATCAAGATGCCGTTCTTTGGAAAGGCTGTCTCGTTGGTCATTAGTTCATCGAATGATTGCTCGAATGAATTTGGCAAGGCCACACTTTGCGTTATGTCGGGGCGCTGGTATTGGCGGCTAATGTCGCAAGCACGGATTCCGCTACCACCATGGGAAGCTTCGGGAACTCATAGTGCCGCGAAAGAGGGATCTGAAAGCGCGATATCCGATTCAAAGCCGATCACGATGCCAAACGAGCATGTGTTTGAAGCACAAGTCAACCAAGGTAGCGCGGCGGCCATACCCGGATTGGTCTACGTAGCCACAGACACACGAGCCGCCGTACCCCAGACGATCGCCGCACTTCGCAACGAGATAGCTGCTACCGGTGATCCGTCCTACGAGAGTCGTCATCAAGTTGAGCCCGACTGCGGCATACAATTCGGGCTTTAAACCTCCATCTCGGAAAGGCTTAGATCGCATGAATATCACCATGATCGGTACGGGTTATGTAGGACTCGTTACCGGCGCATGTTTGGCCGATATGGGTAACGATGTGCTCTGTGTCGATATCGACCAGCGGAAAATCGAGCGCCTACAAGCTGGCGACATACCGATTCATGAGCCTGGCTTAGACAAAGTTGTCCATCGAAACGTTGCCGCTGGAAGGCTGCGTTTTAGTGCTGATGCGCGTGAAGGCGCTTTGTTTGGGCTAGTTCAAATGATAGCTGTGGGAACCCCACCTGACGAAGACGGATCTGCGGATCTTTCCTATGTTTTGGCTGCTGCGAGAACTATCGCCCAGCATATGGACGGCTATCGATGCGTGGTTGACAAGTCGACCGTACCGGTAGGCACGGGCGACAAAGTGCAAGCTGCCATCGCCGAGGAACTCAAGAAGCGTGGCATTGAGCTTCCGTTTTCTGTGGCATCAAATCCAGAGTTCCTCAAAGAGGGGGCGGCTGTCGACGACTTTATGAAGCCCGACAGGATTGTGTTGGGCGTTGAGGATGCCCAGGCTGAACAGTTACTTCGAGAACTGTATGCGCCGTTTCAGCGGAACCACGAGCGCACCTTTGTTATGAGTCGGCGTGCTGCGGAGCTGACAAAATACGCGGCAAATGCCATGTTAGCGACACGTATATCCTTCATGAATGAGCTATCCCGGCTTGCTGAAAAAGTGGGCGTTGATATCGAGCAAGTAAGAATAGGCATTGGGTCGGACAGCAGAATTGGCTATAGCTTTTTGTACGCTGGCGCAGGTTATGGGGGTTCCTGCTTTCCCAAAGATGTTAAAGCACTCATCAGGACCACCCAAGAGGAGGGAATTGAGCCCTTACTGCTCCAAGCGGTTGAATCGGTGAATCAAACGCAAAAGATGATTCTGGTCGACAAGGCGAAGAGGCGTTTTGGAAGCCTTAAAGGTTTGCGATTCGGGATTTGGGGGCTCGCCTTCAAACCCAATACGGATGACATGCGCGAGGCGGCTTCTCGCGTGGTCATTGAAGCGCTATGGCAAGAAGGATCAGACATCGTGGCTTACGATCCTGTGGCCATGGATGAGTGCCGGCGCATCTACGGCGATCACCCAAGTTTGGCGCTTGCAGGCACGCCGCTCGAGGCAGCTCGGGGTGTTGACGC
>Ga0172376_10006568_pt1 | contig 12617 bp, 8 predicted proteins | sample Lak35m_FD_121114 | JGI IMG/M metagenome (GOLD analysis project Ga0172376, IMG submission 121114) | Freshwater microbial communities from Kabuno Bay, South-Kivu, Congo - kab_092012_35m | ecosystem: Environmental > Aquatic > Freshwater > Lake | place: Democratic Republic of the Congo: South-Kivu...
GAAGAAGGTGCCCGGCGTGCATGCCGTCTACCTCTTCAAGCAAGTCGGCGATGTCTGTCAGTACGACGGTGACATCGTCGTCGCCGTTGCTGCTGATCGGGCTCAGGTCGCTGAAGACGGAGTGCGCGCCATCGAAGTCACCTTCGAAGCTCAGAAGCACTTCGTGGATGAAGACGATCTCGCGGGGGCTCAGGCTTTCAAAGAGACCGTTGAAGTCGACGGTAAGAAAGAAGAAGTCAGCCGCGCGAAGGTGCTCGTTGAACGCGTTGTTGGTGATCCCGAAGCTGCCATTAAAAATGCAGCCGTCGTGCATACCGGCACTTACGGCATTGCGACGATCAGCCATATGTGTCTCGAACCGCATGGGTCGCATGCCGAGTGGAAGTCGGGCGAAGGTCCGAAGCTCGTCGTGCATCACTCGACGCAGAACGTGTCGGGCACCGGCGGTCAGTTCGCTCAGAAGTTCGGTCTTGATGCGGCTGACGTGCGCATCCTCTGCAACTACATCGGCGGCGGCTTCGGTTCGAAGTTCGCGGCGGATGAGTGGGGATGGGCGGCGGCTCAATTGGCGAAAGACTCGGGACGTCCGGTGCGTCTGATGCTCGATCGAGCAACGGAACTCAAGACGCCGGGCACTCGTCCGTCGGGCTTCGCGGAAGTCACGGTCGGCGCCAATAAAGATGGCAAGATCACCGTTTGGAAGAGCCATCACTGGGGCACCGACGGTCCTCAAGGCGGCACGATCGACGGCAATCAGATGCCCTATGTTTTCGACTTCGAAAACAAAGACGTGAAGTCAACGGGCATCACAACGAACTGCGGACCGAACCGAGCGTGGCGCGCTCCGCATCATCCTCAGTTGTGTGTTGTGACGCAGTGCGCGATCGACGATCTCGCCGCGAAGCTCAACATGGATCCGGTCGATGTCTTCCTCAAGAACATTGATCAGCTTGATAAGGTCGCGAGCGATAAGGCTTACAACAAAGCCGACGTCTATCGCGGCGAGATCAAGCGTGCTGCCGAGTTAATCGGCTGGAAGAAGAACTGGCACGCACGCGGCAAGGGCGAAGGCAAGAGCGTGAAGCGCGGGCTCGGTCTCGCGATTCATCGTTGGGGCGGCGGAGCGGTCAAAGGCACCTGCAATGTGAAGGTGCATCCGGACGGTGGAGCGGAAGTGTTTCTCGGATCGCAAGATCTCGGAACGGGCACGCGGACCGTGATCGCTCAAGTGCTGGCTGAGACGTTCGGGCTCGCGCTCGACAAGGTGAAGGTCAACCTCGGTAGTAATGCTTACCCCCCGGCCAATCCGTCGGGCGGTTCGATCACTGTAGGTTCCGTTACTGGCTCGACGCGCCGCGCAGCTCAAGCTCTGTTGTGGAAGATCAGCGACCTTGTGGCTGAGAAGTACAAAGTCGCGGCAGACTCGATCGCTGCCGGAGACGGCAAGTTGTGGTCGGGCGGCAAAGCGATCTGCACATGGGCGGAAGCCTGCCGCTTGATCGGTCCAATGGCTCTCGAAGAGACCGGCAATAGCCCGGTCAACGACGGCCTGACAGACAAGCTCGTCGGCGGTTGTCAGATGGCGGACGTCTCGGTCGATATCGAAACGGGCATCATCAAGATCAACAAGATCGTCTCGGTGCAGGACATCGGCACGGTGATCAATCCGCTGACGGCGAACAGTCAGGTTTACGGCGGACTCATCATGGGCATCGCGTATGCGGTCTCTGAAGAACGCATCATGGATAACCCGACGGGCCGCTACATCAACGCGGATCTCGACAACTACAAGCTGCCGCGCATCGGCGACATCGGCGAACTCGTCAGCGAGTTCTACGAACCGGACAGCGAGTACAACCGAGGCGTCGTCGGTCTCGGCGAACCGCCGGTGATCTCGACCGGAGCCGCGATCTCGAACGCGGTCGCCAACGCGATCGGCGTGCGAGTGCCGGTGCTGCCGATGACTCCGAAACGCGTGTTGGAAGCGCTGAAGAAGGCGTAGTTCAACGCGCAGGCCAATAGGACGAATAGGACCGATAAGACGCATAGGTCCAAAACCGATTCGGCGTTTCTCGTCCTCTAAGTCCTATTGGTCCTATCCGTCCTATGAGTCCTCTCGAAGACCAATAAGACCACTTTCACCTAAACTCAGGAGGTCCGCATGCGACCCTTCGAATATGCCCGGCCTGAAACCGAAGCCGAAGCCGTCGAGCTACTCAATGCTCACGACGGCCAAACGGCGGTTCTGGCGGGCGGAACTGATTTGATGAACTTGCTGAAACGCGACGTGCTGCAACCGCAGCGGCTCGTCGACATCAAAGGCATCTCTTCGCTGAGCGGCATTCGTCGCGACGGCGAGGGCGTGTTGATCGGCGCCAACGTGACGCTCGACGACGCGCTGGCGGCTCCCGAATTGGCCGAGCATCACTCGTTGTTGCAGGTCATCGACAACCATCGTGCGATTCAGATTCAAGCGATGGGCACGTTGATCGGCGACCTGTGCCAATGGCCGGCCTGCTGGTACTTCCGCAACGGCTACGGCTTGCTCGCGCTGCAAGACGGAGCGTCGCTGATCGAGGCGGGCGATAACCGCTATCACGCGATCTTCGGCAACAGCGGCCCGGCAAAGTTCGTGTCGTCGTCGAGGTTCGCTCCGGCAGCGATCACCTGGGGCGCGAAGGTCCGAGTGATCGGCCCCGGCCAGCAAGAGCAGATGGTGCCGCTCGAGTACTTCTTCGTCACTCCGAAGAGCAGTGCTCAGAGCACGACGGTGTTGAAGCCGGGTCAGCTCATCACTCATGTGTGGCTGCCGAACGCGAAGTCCGACGAGAAGAGTGCTGCTTACGAAGTGCTCGAAATGGCGGGCCTCGATCGTCCTCAAGCAGCGGCGGCCGTGTGGCTGAAGATGCAGAGCGGCATCGTGCGAGAAGCTCGCATCGCTCTGGGTCACGTTGCCCCGACCCCATGGATCGCACTGGAAGCCGCACGAGCGATCGTCGGCCAGAGTGTAACCGAAGATACAGCCGCGCAAGTGGCTGACATCGCGGTGTCAAAAGCGACTCCGTTGTCGATGAACGAGTTCAAAGTGCAAATGGCCCGAGCCGCCGTGAAACGCGCGCTGCTGCGAGCCGTCGGGCAACTGGAACCGGATCTGAAGTAATCGATTCAGACTCTGATTTTGCTTTTTCGAATCGCTCTACGGTCAAACTGGCCCTGTCTTCGAAAAGAAGAAAGGGTTTAAGCCACAGATGAAACACGGATAATTCAAAACTGACGTCTCCGACAAAACCCAAAGTAGTAGGCACATTCCATGTGCCGTTCACTGAATTCGCCTATGAATTAGGCACCGGCGGACGGCACTCGGAGAGTGCCTGCTACCTTTGTCGGAGACGTCAAAACTCAGACGGCGAAGCCGTTCTTGAATTATCTGTGTTCAATCTGTGTTTCATCGGTGGCTGAAAACCTCTTATTCGAACCATCGAGCGAGCGTTTCCAATTCATTCAAAGGACATCAGCCATGCAACAAGAACTCGAAGTTGTGCGAGGCGAGCGGTGCCGGCACTTGCTATCGAAGGGCTACTACATGAACGCGGGCCTAAAGCCGGAAGACCGCATCGGCGACGGCAATTTCTGGTGCGCGAACACACAAACGATCTACGGCCCCGACCGAGGCTTCTGCAACGGTCAGGATTGCACAAAGACAACCCGCTCGTGCTACGAGACGCCCTAGTCGAGATCTTCCAGCCCCTTTCAGGCAGAAGCCCCGAATTTCTTCCGAGGCTCGCGAGCCGCCGTGTTCGCGAGCCTTTTCTCTTTGAATCCGAGTGAACTGTGAGGCAAGCAGCATGTGGCAAGTGCGCGGTCGTCGGTATGAGAACGGTGAGCCGGTTGTGATCTCGATGGACGGCGAACGCATCACAAGCGTCACACCGACGACGCCCGACGGCCCGCTCGTCGATTGGCCGTTTGTCGCTCCAGGACTCTTTGATTTGCAAATTAATGGGCATGCAGGGATCTGGTTCGCCAAGGCAGATATCAGTCCGGACGAAGTACTCACGACGTTGCGGCATCATTTTCGATTCGGCGTGACGCGACTGTTTCCTACGCTCATCACGGCCTCGTATGAAGCACTACATGGAGGATTCTCGGCGATTCGGAAAGCGTGCGAACAAGAACACTGGGCCGACTTGATGGTGCCCGGTTGTCACCTCGAAGGGCCGTACATTTCCAAGGAAGACGGCCCGCGAGGGGCGCACCCTCTCAAGCAAGTTCGAGGCTGCGATTGGGATGAATTTCAACGTCTCAATGAAGCATCGGGGGGCCGCATCAAATTGCTGACGTTGGCACCGGAGGCTGATGGCGCGATCAGCTTTATTCGCCAGGCCGTGGCCGCTGGAGTCACAATCGCCATCGGTCATACGGGGGCGACGCCTGAGCAAATCACTGCGTCAGTTGATGCCGGTGCAAAGCTCAGTACGCATTTAGGGAATGGCGCGCATGGCATGTTGCGGCGTCATCCCAATTACATCTGGGAACAATTGGGCGACACCCGACTCACGGCGAGCATCATCACCGACGGACATCACATTCCTGACTCGTTCATTCGTTCGGTGATTCGTGCCAAGACACCGGCGCGGACAGTCATCACATGCGATGCCGCTGGGCTCGCGGGTTGTCCACCAGGCGTTTATCAAATCGAAACTGGCGACGTCGAGATTCTGTCATCGGGCAAGATCGTCGTCGCGAATCAGCCGCAGTTCTTAGCCGGATCGGGACAACTCACCGATCACTGCATCGCGTATGCGATGAAAGCGGCGGGCGTGAGCCTCAAGGAGGCCATCGACATGGCAAGCCGCATCCCGGCTAACCTCTGCGGTCTCGAGCAAATTGCGTTGAGACGAGGTTCGCGCGCGGACTTGATGTTGTTCCGAGCCTCCGCCGATCAGTCACTAACGGTCATCGAGTCAATCGCCGCCGGGACCTCACAGTGGAAGCTGAATCATTAAGACGCGAAGTTCAGCCTTTCACGCGGCCGGGGTATTCGGATGGCGGCCAGCCCATGCAATTCTTGAAGGTTGTCGAGAACACAAACGCGTTCTGATAGCCCACTTGATGTGCGATTGTCTCAATTTTGAGATCGGTGGAACTCAGCAGTTCGGCGGCACGACGCATCCTCAGCCAAATCAGTTGCTGGCGCGGAGTACGTCCCAACTCTTGCCGACACAATCGTTCGAGTTGCTTCTCGCTGACATGAATCACGCGTGCTAGTTCGTGACTCGTCCACGACTCGCTCAAGCGGCTTTCAACGTCAGTCCACAAACGCCAAATGCGTTCGTCAAGCCGTTGTGGTTCTGAGAATTGCCGTACATAGCTCAGTACCAATTGCAGCCATTGATCAATCAAAACTGGTACACCGCCATGAGTCAGTTCTTGATGCAAGCCCAGCATCGCATGTTTGAGCGGTTCACCATCGAACCGCGCAAGCACAGGCAAGCTACCTGAGGCGAGCGGACGTTGGCCTCGTTCTTCCCGGAAGCGAACCCAGCAATAATCCCATCGTCCAGTCCCCGACGCATGAAAAGCTTGTCGAGCTCCCGGTGGTAACAAAAACGCCATCCCCGGCCGCACACGCTGCCAACGACCATCAACGAGTACTCGGCCTTCGCCCGCGAGACACGCCAAGAAATAGCTGCCACTCAGATTGGTACGCACAATCTCAAAGGGCGGTGGCATATGAGCGACTCCCAAATGCACGATGCGATGTTGCTTGAGCAACGGGCAAGCAGCGGCATGTCTGAGCCAATCGCGCCGATCCGTCGATTCAGCGGCAATCACCCAACGAACGGCGAGCGGGCTTTGAATGTCGGTTTCGACAAACGGTGGTTGACGAACATCAGCCATGAATTATTTCCAACAATCGGACTCGATCCTTTCCAAGGTCACAGGAACATGAAACACCGTTAGTTCCGACGCCACATCGCGAGACTTCTGATCGGGACACTCTCACGTTGCAAAGTAACAACCAAAACGCCCCAGTGCCGCCACTCCCGCCCCCACCCAGCATCAGTGTGAATCCATTCGAGCGGGAACCCATCCCAAAACAATAGCGTAGGATCAATTCCTGGCCGGCGGCCTATCTGGTTCGCGATGCAAACTTCACCGCTGGCCAGAAACGACAAGTCGTGAATCATCGACCCGGATGTCGCTGCGGTTACGACGACTTTCCCATGAGAATCTCGCAACAATCGGTCGCGTTAACCGCGAACATCGCGAATGACACCGAGGGCTTGTCACCGGCGGTCACAGACGCAAAGCGATAATGATGCCTTGAAGTTACGACCACTCGAATCGATACGGGAAGCGATCCGATAAAAACGATCACTGACCAACGTCGCGTGTCATGGAGCGAAAAGGCTCAAGCAGAAGACTGAACACAGAAGGCTCATCATGGATTGGATCAACTATCACCATCTCCTCTATTTCTGGACGGTCGCCAAAGAAGGAGGCATCGCGCGGGCATGCGAAAAACTACATCTCTCGCAGCCAACCATCAGCATGCAAATCAAGCAGCTTGAAACGGCTTTGGGCGAGAAGCTGTTTATGAAGTCGGGCCGCGGGCTGGCCATGACCGACATCGGGCAGACGGTGTTTCGGTATGCCGATGAGATCTTCACGCTCGGTCGCGAGATGCTGGACACCGTCAAAGGCCGACCGACAGGGCGACCGCTACGACTCGTTGTGGGTATCGCCGATAGCATGCCGAAACTCGTCGTCTACCAATTGCTAACCCCTGCCTTGCAACTCCCCGAAAAGATTCAGCTTTCCTGTTATGAAGACAGCCCCGAACGACTGCTCACTGAATTATCTCACAACAGCCTTGATCTCGTGCTGACCGACGCACCGATCGCGCACAACGTCCGAGTGAAGGCATTTAATCACCTACTCGGAGAAAGCTCGCTATCGGTCTTTGGGTCATCGAGATTGGTGGCCAAGTACCGCAAAGGCTTCCCTCAATCGCTGACCGGTGCGCCAATCTTGTTGCCGATGCCTAAGGGGGCAGTACGTCGCGCGATCGATCATTGGCTCGATGAAAACCAATTACGTCCGCAGATTGTTGGCGAATTTCAAGACAGTGCCTTGCTCAAAGTTTTCGGCAGTGGCGGCGCGGGCTTGTTCTTTGGACCAAGCGTGATCGCTCGCGAGATCCGAGATCAGTTTGCCGTCGACGAGATTGGTCGCGTCGATGAAGTGCGCGAGCGGTTCTATGCGATCTCGGTCGAACGCCGCCTTAAACATCCAGCCGTCGTGGCAATCTCGGAAGCCGCAAAGACGAAGCTCTTTGTGTAAGTGTCACCGCGAGAAGAGCCTGCGTGACAGCATCCTGTCAGCGAGAGTCGGTGCTCTTTTGTAGAAACGTTGAAACACACTCATGACGATTCACCACCGATTCGAGGCACTATCCGCACTCATTGCGGCACCACATCACCACCCAGTGCGGCTCTGTAGTCAGCAGCGGCATCAAAGTAGTTGAGGTGCGCGTCGATCAAGGTCGAGGCGGCATCCGCAGTGGCTTGCTCGCGCAGATTCACAAGCAGCAGGTTGCTATCGCCGAGATCGAACTTGCGACGTTCGGCTGCTTCCATTTGCCGACTCAGTTCGAGCGAACGACGTGCTTCTCCAAGTTGTTGATAGGCGGCATGCAACGCGGCACTGGCGGACTGCACTTCAGCAACGATCTTCTCTTGAGTGAACTGCGTCTTCGCACGCAGTTGCGCAATCTTGCCTTCGATCTGCTGAGACTTACCCAATGCCTTACGACGTTGCAGAGGCACGCTCGCGACGACTCCGCCTTCGAGTTCAAACGGCGATTTGTCGTCCTTCTTCGGATCGGCCGCGCTGCCGACATCTTGCGAGCCCGTCACAACGGCATCCAACTGCGGCAGTGTGAGGTTCTGCGCTGCTAAGTAGTCGATGTTGAGTTGCTCTTGCTTGATCGAGAGCACTCGTAACTCAGGCCGATTGCTGACGGCAGCTTGCAAGTCGCCGTCGATACTCCGCAAATTCGGATCGTCCTCGGGCGGGAAGTCGCGCGGCAGACGTGTATTTTCAATGACAACCGGCTGCCCGTTCGCATCGCGAATGAAGAGCGAGAGCTTGAAAGCCGACTGCTGCAGCTTGCGTCGCGCATCAATCAACTTGGTGCGGCGTGAGACGATCAAACGCTCGTTGTCCGTTAGTTCGATCTCGGGAGCATCTCCCTTCTTGACGCGCGTCTTGAGTCCCTCGTTGCGCTCTGTTGCGTTCTTCAAGAGTTCTTCGGCGACGCGCACGTTCTGCCCGGCGGCGACCCAGTTCCAATAGGCGATCGACCCATCCTGAATGAACGCGATGAGCTGTGCTTGAATCTCCGGCTCGACTGACTGCACTTCCCATGTACTGCGCCAAACGCCCGCGCGGCGGTCGTCGATCGCACGATTCTGCAAGAGCGGAATTGCAACTCCGGCTTTGAACTCACCGCCGAGCTTTGTCACTCGCTCGCCGTAGTAAGTCGGGAAGTCGCCGGTCCCGCGTCGATAGCCGCCAAAGACGGTGCCGCCACCAAACAACGGCTGCTCGGCCCCCACTGAATGCCGGTAGTTCTCATAGAACCCGAGCGGCATGTTGAGCGTGTCGGCCTTGAGCTTCAGATCGAACTCACCATTGGCTTGCAGCAGTTCGCCCTGAGCGATGTTCCGCTCGAAGTACGCCGCTTGCAGCAACGGATAACTGGCGATGACCGAGTGCAACACATCATCAAGCAACAGCGGCGGCGTCACGGTCTCTGCGGCAACCTCATTGGGCTGAGCAGGCGCAGGTTGCGGTGCGGAAACTTCAGCGCTGACTAGTTGAATGCGCGAGTCTCGCTGCTTTTGTTCGGCAACGCGATCGACTCGGGAACTCACTTCTTCAGAGGCAGCGCCAGCAGGCTTTGTAACATTTACTTCACGCCGAGATTCAGACGAGCCGCTCGAACTACGAGCCTGCATCCCGCTGTGCTTCATGACGCTATACTCGGGCAAGACGTTGCTGGTCTGAGCGCATCCTGTTGCGAGCAGTGCCAATCCAAAGCACAAGCTGCGACCGCTCGTTATCTGCATTGCCGTCATGCCATCAGTCCCTCCACCCGATGGCATAGTCATCGGCATTGGCAGAGTCGCCACATCAAGCATGAGCAGCACTCAGGAAAGACTCTGCGCAGTTTCGCCAGTTTCATCGTCGCCTTTCGCTCCGCCAAAGGACGCTGAGTTCGAGTGAATCAGCAATCAGCCAGCGTTTTCGTAACCGAGAACTCGTGAAGCACGGCTCACGCATCCAACAACGTCTTGCCAGTGGCGTCCTTTTGCGGAGTGAAAGGCGACAATGGCTACTTCTCCTTTTCGCCTTTCGAAGCGCTACTGACTTCGGCATACGCGACCGAGGGCGGGAAGCCATTCAACCGGCGCCAGGCTTCGTAGCCGAGCCCCACTTGATCGAGTAGTACCCAGCCGTTGGCACGCGTGCCTTGTCTTAAGAACTTCGCTGCCGGCCATGCAGGCGCGTCGCGATCGGGAACGACGAGCACTCGGAATTGGTGCTTCGAATTACCGGCAGCGGCATCGACGTTGATGACCTCTCCGCCGAACGTCCCGACAGCGACGCTCGGCCAACCGGCGAATTGCACGGCGGGCCAACCTTCGAACTGCAACCGCACTTTGCGACCGGGTGTAATAAGTGGTGCATCATTGCCGCTGACCCAAATCTCGGTCGCGCGGTCGTCGGCATCGGGGACGAGCACGAACAACGGATCGCCTTGCTTGACCATCTCGCCGCCCACGTGCGACAGCAGGTGCATGATGCGTCCCGCTCGCGGGGCCTTGACAACCTGACTCTGCTGCTGAGCGATCTTCACCTGCAACTCGGCAATCGCCTTATTGAGCTTCTCGACATCGCCCATCGCCTTCTGCAGTGTTGCCTTTGAGGAGTCGACCTTCGCTTGAGCTTCACGTTCCTTCGCGACGCGCTCATTGCGTTTCGCCGCGAGTTCATTCTTCGCCGACCGGATGTAAGCCTCGGCCTTATCGACTTTCGCGATCGCTTCCTTCCACTTGCGTTCGGCTTCCTGCACCTTCAAATCCGAAACGAGCCCGTCCTTCTTGAGTTCCTTCTGACGTTCAAAGTCGAGTCGCACTTGCAGCTCGCCTGCTTGCTCGGCATCAAGGTTCCGCTCTTCCACCTTGAGCTTTTCTTCGCCGACTTTGACGTACTCATCCGCCGCTGCGACGGACTGATCGCGAGCAGTCTCAAACGCCGCGACCTGAGCCTCATAAGCCAGCACCACAATTCTGTTGGCTTCGAGTTCACGCTGACTCGCCGTCAGTTGCTCTTGTTGTCGAATCTGCAAATTCGGATCGAGATCTTGAATCTCCAGAATGAACTGCCCAGCTTCGAGCGCAGCTCCTTCATAAAGCCCATCTCCCCAACGCACGACGCGTCCGCTGATCGGGGCCTCGACCGGCTGCTGACGTTCGAGCGGCGAGTACGCAACGATGCGCCCAGTCCCGCTGACAGTTTGCTGCCACGGAACCCAAATCAACGAAACGATGGCTCCCACGAGCAGCACCATCAGCACTCGCGCCACGCGCCGAGCAATCCGAGACGAGCGAGCCAATCGCATCGCCGGGAAGCCGGTGCCTTCGACATATCGAGCCGGCGGTTGAACCATTGGTGTGTTCGCGTCTGGCATTGTGCTTCCAACTATTAAGGCGCTGTGTATTGCGTATTACTTACTGTGGGATGGCCGCCCTCGGCCGTCTGCCTTCACCAGACTTCGACGACCGAGGGCGGTCATTCCACAAACACCTTGTCCCAAAAGTCCCACGAGGGGCTTGTCCGAGAGTCGTAGCATGGACTTCCAGTCCGTGCGTATTGGTCTTAATCGAGCGAGTGTGAACGCCGCTCGAAGAGGCACGGGATGGAATCCCATGCTACTCGGACACGCCCCTAGTCCCGCAGTCCTCACAACGACAACTCTCTATCGCACGCTTCGACGATCGCTCGCCGATTGGTAACAACAATGACAGAGCAGTCTTCGCGCGTCCGTTGCAGCTCGCGCACGAGTTCCACTGCCGCGTCGTCCGCGAGCACGTCAAGCGCACCGTCGATCAAGAGCAGCCGAGGCCGAGCGACGAGAGCTCGCGCGAGCATCAGGCGGCGAGTTTGAGTTTCCGATAGCGGCTTGCCATCTCGGTCGAGAGTCGCGTCAAGGTTGCCGTCATCGAGTCCCACGCGCCGCAGAACCGTTCGCACATCTGCGGTTGAAATCTCAGTGCGATCGAGATGCACGTTCTCAGCGAGCGTTGCTTCGAGCACCTCGACTCCCCGCACCAGCGCGATGTTCTGACGCAGGATGTCGGGACGGAGATCGCTCAGATCGAGGTCATCCAGCAGCAACCGACCGCCGCTCGGCTCCTGTAATCGAAATAACAAGTCGAGCAGCGTGCTCTTCCCGCAGCCGGCCGCACCGGTCAGTGCCACGACTTCACCGGGAGCGATCTCCAGCGAGACATCCTGCAACACCGCCGAGCCGTGCGGGTAGGCAAAACTCACTTGTTTTAGGCTAAGTCCTGCCGCCCCGGTGCGGGCCACATGCAAGGCTCCGGCTGCCGTTTCGACATTCAAATCGAAGACATGCCCGAGCTTATCCATCGACGTCAGAAGGTCGTAAAAGCCCTCGAACTGCTTATCGAGCTTTGCCACTGCGGCGACGATCATCGTCACGATGAGTTCCGCTGCGACGAGTTGCCCGAGCGTCATCTGACCTTGAATGACTAGGAATCCGCCGAGCCCGAGCAACACCGCGCTCGCAATCGCTTCGAGCGTCAGCCCCGTGATGATCTGCCGCATGAGGACTCGATAATGAGCCTCGCGCGCGACGAGATAATCGGTCGTCAGCCGGTCGGTGCGATTGAGTGCGAACTCGGCAGCACCGCTCGATTTGAAGGTCAGCGGGCACCGCGCGATGTCTCCGAGCCAACCGGCGAGCGCGTACTTCTTGTAGGACTCGTCGATGCTCGTCCGCACCGCACCGCGTCCCATGATGAAGACGTTGATCAGCAACAACGCGACGAGCACCGCATCAAAGGCCAACAGCCACGGATGATAGAACGCGAGTACGATCATCCCGAGACCCAGCGTCAGCACGACCGTCAGTCCGTCAAACGCCAATTGAGCAACGATCTTTTGCATCGTCACCACATCGAAGAAGCGATTCATCAACTCGGGTGAGTAACCCGGATTACAGTCGAGCCGCACGCGCGGCAGTTGCCATGCGAGCCGCGCTGCCACGCGCGCGAGCAAGCGGCGTTGAATCAGCTCGACGACGAACCGCTGCAAGAACCTCAGCGCCGCAGCGAAGGCCAAAAACGTCAGTAGGATGATCGACAGCACGATCAGCGGTTGCAGCAACGTGCCGAACGCGACGGTATTCACGAGCGCCTCAACCGCGATCGGAGTCGCCAATGTGAGCAGTCCGATGACGAGCGCATGCACGATGACGATCCACAAGTCGGATCGTTCGGGACGCAAGAACTCGCGCAAGC
>Ga0172376_10006569_pt1 | contig 12617 bp, 20 predicted proteins | sample Lak35m_FD_121114 | JGI IMG/M metagenome (GOLD analysis project Ga0172376, IMG submission 121114) | Freshwater microbial communities from Kabuno Bay, South-Kivu, Congo - kab_092012_35m | ecosystem: Environmental > Aquatic > Freshwater > Lake | place: Democratic Republic of the Congo: South-Kivu...
TCCTTTGATTCCGCTTATACCTAATTGGGATAATTCTATCACAGAAGTTCCTGCATTAAATATATCCAAGTTTGGAGATAATGGTGTGGAGGGTCGCTCTAGTAAGTATACCATAAATCCTACCACATCTTCTTGGAGCATATCAGTTAATCTACCCAATAACAAAGCGTTAGATGTGGATGCCTTCTTAAAAGAAAGAAATGGCAGAGCTTTTAGATTGTCGTTAGACAGTTTGGACGGCACTACAGATGATGGTAATTTATATGCGTGTAGTGAATGGTCTGTACAAATACTAAATGATACTACTTCTGGATTTACAGCAACTTTTGAGCAGGTTAGAAGATTTTTGGAATAATGTTGCATATAAAACTAATTAAATTTAAAAGTAGTTAAAGTAAAATTATAGTTTAAAAAACTGTAAAGGATTTTACTAATGCAAGATTTAAAGATTGTTGTCAGTATATTAAATGATTGTACTATATCCTGCGTAGACTACCAAAAAGATAATCAAACTGATGTTTTTATTAGTTGTAAGTCTTCTGTGTGCGAGAAAATAGCAGACTATGAATCTCAAATATTAGACTACATTAGAATTAAAATAAAAAATGTTAATCTTATAGTTATACATGCTACTGATAGTCAGTACAAAATTGTTTATCAAATATGTAGAAACTCGCAAAAATTAATTACTTTTGTTGACCGCTTAATTTTTGTAGTTGCTGGATTACTTTTGTTTTTAAAGGTAATTCAAGATTTGTTTATAGATATAGTTAAATTGTGCTATTTATCATGTCGTAAAATCTATGTAATTATAATTACTGCTGTTACTTATGGAAAATAAATTAGTGCCAATGTTATACTCTTATTAAGATTACCTTAAAAACATGGATTACACTGAGTTAGATAATTTAATTATACAATTTCTTGAAACTCCTAAAACTTTCTATGAAGTTGTAGCGCATTTTGACAAATATTCGCCTCAATTGGTTTGCACAAGATTAAGAGTATTGCAACAAGATAAAGAGTTAATTAAAGTAAAAGTATTGTATACAAAATCTTAAATTTTTGTAATTTTACTGATTTATTATTATTAAAATAAGTTATAATTTTTGTGTCCATTAATAGTATGATGACATGACCAAGGGATTACAAGAGTTGTATTTTAATTTAGAATTTAGCGATGAATTTAGCGTGGTGTCATTTAACCAACGCAAAAATAAAATAGCAGAGGATGTTGGGATTTTACTAAGTAGACACAATGCGCCTGAGTTGCTTTGGCAGATTTGGGAGTTCAATCCCAGTTCTGCTTTAATTTGTTTTGAAGATAAAAAAGCATTTGATGTAGCAGTTGAAATACAAAAGCTTATAGACAGAAAGAATGTAGTTATTGATGTAATTCAACAATGCTGGAATTTAGTAGAGTCTTCAACTCCTGCTTTAGCGTTGCAATATTTATCTACTTTTGATATGAGACGCACCATGGAGTTTTTAGCTGATAATCAATTTTCCTCTGTGTTGTTAATTACTTTAACAGAGAAGGAGGTAAAGTTGATATCTAGTGGATCCAAAGATATAATATTAAGACCATTGTGTCCTAGATATTGCGAAGTGGGGTTAGTTTATCAATTTAGTAAAATCAATTCAGGTGTAGTTGGTTGGTTTACTGGAGAAATAGCTGGTACAAAAACAAAAGAAGATTGGAGTTATTCCAATCAGGTTTGTAGTTCAGTTAATGAAATAAACACAATGCTGCGATTAAAAAACAAAGCAACTGGTATTAGAGTATTGTCTTTTACTTTATTAGATAAAATAATTAGTAAAAAAGAATTAATGCACAACCAGATACATCCTAGTACCGCTTATCAATATCTCTCTAGTAGTCAAATACATGATTTGGGTATACAGTTAAATTGATGCACTATACACTTGGTTTTACAACCAAGTTAACTTTATGGATGATTATAAGCAAAGATATGGCAACATAGAAAATTACAAAAAAGTAGTACACCAAGCTCATTTACGCACTGGTAATATTTGTTGTTGCTGTTGCGTAAACAGATCTGTGGAAATACACCACGCTGCTTATAGAAGGTCTGGTGATAGGTTTGGAGACAATATATTTCCAGTTTGTAAAACTTGTCATGAGTATATATGCCATTCTTCTGATAACTGGGTTGTTAATAAAGACAACCCAGTATGGAAGAACCATAACACTCAGGATTTTAGAAGTAAGTTAAAGAAAAATTACCAGAAATTAAGGAAAGATGCTATCAAAAAAAGGTCACAGTTCCAGCAACATTGCTAACGCGGTTAGGGTTTGTATTGGTAGTTCTCGTTTTTTAATAGCTTCATTAATAATAATTCGGGTTTTATCACTTACTTTGTTACGCTTTTGTTCCTTAATTTGGTCTGGGAACGGAAGTAGTTCAGTAAATTTAATTGGTGCGCTGTTTTTATCACCGCTAAATGCGTTAAATAAACCAGACCAACCAATTGCGTGAACTCTTCCGTCTATATTGGCTTGTTCCTGGCGTAGTTTTTCTATGTGGTTAATACATTCAAAAGCCACATAATCAAGCTGTTCCAGGAAAGTTTCCCAGTCAATAAATCGTTTGTCATTTATTCGGTAGGACTGGATTCTCCAGTAGATTTCTTCCCAGTTAATTCGGGGAACCTGGGTTCCTCCAGATTCTCCCCCTTGGACTCAGTAGGTAATTCTACCTCTTGCCATTTGGTAGATTCACCAGTATAAAAGTCGTAAATAGCTTTTACTAATTCTTCATCTAAGTTCATAGTGTCTTCTTCTGACCATTCAGCTCCAATAACTAATTGGTCATTTTTGTCATACACAAAACCTACGCTATCTTGACTAATATTACCGGCTAATGGAGCTACTTTGATTTTATCAGAATTTGATTGATGATTTGCATCTACAACCGCATAGACAAAATTAGGTGCATTACCAAAACGGATTGACATTTTATCTGTTAACGTTAACTCAGACTTTTCTACATATAAAGTTTTGTCATTAAAAGACGCTGCCTTTGCAACTTTAACTGGATATACAACTCTTTTCTGAATCATAATAGTAGCCACAGTAACATCCATATTAATTTGGATATCACTAGAGGAGCTACTAATTTTAGCTAAATCTTCTGCGTACTCAATTAAAACATCGGTGTTATCTACAGTGGTATCACCTTTGCCTGTAGGAGCTAATATTTCTTGTGCCGCATTTAGTGTAATGTTTTTTTGTTTGGCGATTTTTTGAATTAGTTGTTGTACAGTAACAGCTACTAATTGCCTTTTATCTTCAGCGGTTTTAAGCTTACATCTTTCACCAATTGTAACACCATATTTTTTAAGGAAGTATAAACCTCCTACTTCTACTATTTCTTGATTTTTCTTAGAGACGGGAATTAACGGGCGCATAGTTCAAACTCCAAAGAATCGTACTCATCAGCATAACATTCTTTTGTAGCAGATTTGCCAACTGACTCAGGTATTTTAATTAAAAAACTATTGTATTCATCGCCTACTGCAATAGTGCCACTAAGTCCCCCCTGGAAAACAGCAGCACCACAAAGTAATTTATCTGCATATTTTGTGCAGTTTATTAATACGGCTAGTTTTTTGGATGAGTCAGCTAAAATCTTCATTCGTAGGTATCAAAATTAAACGGTGGATTCCATTCTAGCATTTCACCCTGGTAAACTAAAGTAAATGAAAATCTTTTTACTTCGTTTTGATTGGCGGGTAAAGACATAGATCCTATTTTGGCAATTCCTGCATATCTTTCACCATCTGGTAATGTTATTATAGCATAAATATCTCTACCAAATAAAACATTAGAAAACATGCCAACTGGTTTAATTACAGTTTCTAATGCTTTATCTCCAGCTAACGCAATTCCAGCTATAGCACAAGACATAGCGTGCCTTACAAATACACTATAAACACCTTTTTTAGATGCCATGTTAGTGGTATCAACTTGTGTCTCTTGTGATGATAAATCTAAGGTTTGTACACCATTTAATGGTAAAATACCTTCTACAAGATAAGCTATTTCATCTTCTTTTATACTTTGAAGTAGCCCACTAGTTTGTATATATTGAGAATCACCAGACAAAGTATAGTCGTTTAAAACTATAACCTGTTTTCTGCTTGCTGGTATTTCAAGAAAGTCTGGATGAGCAAAAGAAAGTGCAGTACCAGAAGATATAAACACATCAAAAGATGCTTTTACTTTTAATTGACTAGCTCCTGGTAATGCATCTTCTAACACCTCTATCTCAGTTTTGTTAACCTGAGTAATGGTATTACCATTAGAGTCAACAGGTAATACCATTACTTCTATAGATGTGTTGGTTAATGGTTGAGCTGTCATTTTTAATTAAGCGAATACGTAAGGAGCATCCCAGTAGAATTGTCTGCCTTGAAAAGCGAGGTTAAAACTATATTTTTTAACTTCGTTTTGGTTAGCAGGCATATTAAACGCAGTAATTTTAGCAACACCTCTTAATCTTTCTCCGTCTGGGAACATTGCTACGGCATAGAGTTCACGATTAAACATAAACCCCCTAAAGCCTGCAACTGGTTTAATAATGTTTTCTAACACTTCGTCACCAGCTAATGCAATGCCACTTACGGTATATGTTCGAGCTACTCTGACTAAAGCCATTTCAGTACCCGATCCAGATTGGAAGTTTGTGGTATCCACCTGTGTTTCTTGGTTGGCTAAATCAATTTGGGTAACACCAGCTAAAGGATATAATCCAGTAGTTGTAATACCGTCGTTTGCGCTAGATGCAATAATAGGATAAACAGCAGTTGCACCAGCAGGAATATCTTTATCTAAACCAATTACACTAATTGTTGTACTACCAGCTGCAGCTGCAGAATTTATGGTTACGTCTGCTGAAACAATACAATGTCTTCTTGCTCTTGCACCTGTTGTTCCAGTGCTAAAAGACAATCCACTACCTTCTCTTATTATAAATGACCCTGAATTTACAGTAAAAGTAGGTATAAGTCCGAGAGTAATTGAGTTAGATCCTACAGTAGCTGTAGTTGTGTGAGTAGTCAATGTTACTTCACTAACAGTTCTATTACTGGTTCCGGTAGCTGCTCCAGATGCAACTAAAGGTAATAAACCAATTTCTAAAGAATAATCTTGTAAGATTACTGATGCGGTAGCTAAAGGCATGACGAAAACTCCTGTAATTACGCGAATGTATAAGGTGCAGTCCAATTAAATGCTCTACCTTGGAAAGTAAGGTTAAAGCTATATTTTTTAACTTCGTTTTGGTTAGCAGGCATATTAAATGCAGTAATTTTTGCTGCACCAGCTAATCTTTCTCCGTCTGGAAAGGTGGCTACCGCATAAACTTCTCTGCCTAGTAATTCAGAATTAAAAGCTGCAATTGGTTTTACAACTGTTTCTAAACATTCGTCACCTGCTAATGCTATACCATTAATTGTATAGGAGCGAGCTACTCTGACTAAAGCATATTCAGTGCCGGATCCAGACTGCAAATTAGTAGTATCTACCTGTGTTTCTTGGTTGGCTAAATCAATTTGATTAACACCACACAAGGGAATTAATCCAGTTAAAAATCTAGCAGCGTTTCCTTTGGTAATTGTTACACTTCCAGAAGCAGTAATAACAGTTGGCACTAAAGCTGTGTCGTTTATTGCTGTAGTTCCATTACCACCTGTGTAAGCGACATTAGATGTTTGTCCTGGATTTAAAGTTGTGGCATTAGTTATAGTATAAACTTTTGTTCCGGCACCTGCGCTAAAATCCAAAATAGATGCAGCGGGTATTGTTACTGGAAAAGAATTAGTGTTCTGTAATGATGCGTTGCCAGTTGCTCCACTTATAGAAGCTGTAGCAGTTACGGAACCTGTTTGAATAACCGCAGAACCTACAGTAGTTATTGTTGTTCCAGCAGATTGAAAAGTTAATGATGTTCCAGATGGAATTAATATTGGAGAAGCTACGTTTGATGTAACGTATACAGAAGTTCCTGTGGATCCTTGGTTTGCGGTTAAAGAAATAGGAGCTACTACAGTGGCTGTAGAAGATACAGGAATTGCTCTAGACAAAGGAGATACGTTAACAGTTGTGTCTGTTGAATTAGAAACTTCTACATCGTCTAAAACTATTGCTTGGCGACGGCTTTGCGCTCCTGAGCCAGCCAAAAAAGACAACCCTGTACCGGCTCGCAAATAAGTTCCTCTAGTATTATTAGATCTTAAACTTAAAGTTGAAGCACCAATATTTGCTGCTGTTGCAGTTAAAGTATCAGTTGCAATTTTTCTATTAGGCGCTCCAAATTGGTCTTGAGCTAAAAGCATTAATTCAAGACTATAATCTTGTAAAATAGTTGAAGCTGTAGCCAAAGGCATGTTTTTATATATAACTCTTCTGTTTATATCTTTGCCATTTTAAGTTATAAAGATTTAAAAAATATAGGGTCTTTAATTCTTATTCTAGCTTGTTCTATAGTTTCGGTAGTAAATGGCATGTGAACTACTTCGTTAATCGCAAAAGACTGCTCAATTTTTCTAATAGCTTTATCTATGCTGCTATCTTTTTTATAGTTTTTAAGTGTTATTTCCCATTCCTGTGGTTTATATTTTTGACCAGAACTAGAAGAACGAGCGTAACCTATTGGTATTTGCCTAATTAAACACTCCATTCCATTGCTAACAGAAGGTGGTAAAGAGTTAGACCCATAAACCCAGATTGATGCAGTGCCGTTACTATAAGTGCCAAGTTCTGATGATAACAAAACTCTTAATCTTGCGTTTAATTCTGATGCGTTCATATAAATTCAATTTGATAAGAATCTCTTAGGTGTCCCATGTCTATTATATTCCTTGGACTGCTAACAAGTTCTCCATTTTCCCTAAGCGTTGTTGTACCCCAATCATATACAACTTGTTCCATTTGTGTTTGGCAAGCTTGTCCAAAATCTTCTGCTATAGCGTCAAACCAGTCTTCAATATCTTGAGACATCATAATGTGATAATTTTTAGATTGATTAAATCTATTACCTGTAAAACTACTGATTGTATCGCTAACCCATGGTCTAGATGGTACTCCTACGCCTTTAGCTGTAGTTCCTCCTTCATGCACAATTGCAGCATAAGAAGATTTTTGTGGGTAACCTTTATGCCAGGAAAGAATGGCTGTCCTGGATCTAGGTATATTAATATTATTCCAGTTTGCTATCATGTTTATTTTTATAATTGCCTTAAAATTATAATAGTTGATTGAGGTTGTTATGAATAATTTTAAAGACAATGAAACACTTTTAGTTGAGTTTTATAAAACTAAAGACATAAGGTTAAGAAATAGAATAATCGAAAACAATTTAAGGCTTGTATACGACGTAGCATTTAATCTAAGTAAAATTTGCACTGTGCCAATAGACGATTTGGTGCAAATAGGGTCTATGGGATTAATATCAGCTGTAGAAAGATATGATCCTAATAAAGGCGTTAAATTTTGTAGTTTTGCTATGCCTACTGTAAAAGGTGCTATTTTAATGTATTTACGGGATAAATCTAAAATAGTAAGAATTCCTAGAAAACTACAATCAATTTATCAAAAGGTTAAAAAACACGCAGCTAAACAAAGTATAAGCTATGAAAACGCAGCTAAAGAGTTAGGGTATGATTTGTTTTTAGCGCAAAAAGCAGAAATTGCTTGCACTGATGTTTATCAAGAATTACCAGAGTTGCCAGTTAATGGATTAAACCAAGATGATCAAGAATTACAAATTTTATTAAACAAGCTTTCTGCTCGACACAGAATGGTTGTAGAGTATATACATTTATATGGTTACAATTTTAACGAAACTAAGAATATATTAGGCATATCTTTAAAAGAATTAAAAGCGTTAGAATCAGAAGCTTTTGTAAAACTTAAATTATTAGCACAAGAAAAACTATTTTGCAATAAATGTAATAGCACTAATATTGTAAAAAACGGGTTAAAACGAAAAAAACAAAATTATTTATGTAAGAATTGTGGTGCGCAGTTTTTACATAATGCAGCACCAGTTGGCAGGGTATCGTTTAGAGATTATTTAAAAATAAATGTTTTAACTGCTTTATCAGAGGGCAAAAGTTATAGGTGGTGTGAAAAGCATTTTAATATAAGTAAATCTATAGCTTGTAAATGGAATCATACATTAGAAATTGTAGATGGCGAGATACACAAAAAGTTTATAGTTTAGCGTCCAAAAATGTCATGATAATTTTCTAAAAGACAAATACCACTCTAAATACCATTTAGCTTTTTCCAAATCTTCTAATTCTTTGCCTTTGTAAGCAGATCTAGTAATATATTTTATTGCATTACCTAACACAAACCCTCTTAACTCTTCTGCGGTAAGAGTTTCCGCTAAAATATCTATTACTTCTTTATTATTTTTTAATTTATAATGCTCTGGATGATTTACATATTCCATAAAAATACCTCTAACGCTAGGGGTATTTTAACATATTATGCCATCAAGGCTGACTCTAAATCTTTGTATATTTTTCCATTGATGTGATGCCACCCGTCAAAATTGTCAAAATCAAAAGTTATTACATTATTAATTGTGTTACCATTCAAAGTTAATCTGCTTTTAAGCTTAGCATTATTTCCTATAGCTAAAGCTTGTAGATTTTCTTTGACTTTAATTCTTGCCTCTTTATACCATTTTGCTCCCAGAAACATTGTTCCATAGCTATTGGTTATTACATAATTAGAGAATGGACAAATGCTGTTGTCTTTTAGGATGTAAATCATATTTCATTTGGGTTTTTCTTTATTATATTGATTATTTTATTTTTGTCAACACTTAGACAGCAGATCCAGTAGTTATGGTTCCTTTAAAAAATGTACCTCTTTTTGCCGTATAAGAATTGATGCGATTTTGAATGATAGTCGTAAATTTCCATATACCATTTACTATTAAGCCATCATTGTTAGTTAGTTTTGCAGTACCAATAGAATCTAATTTTATTGCAGCTGGTATTAGTTTAGGATTAATAAACCTACCTTTTAAGTTTAATACAACGACACCTTGGCTACCTGGTATAGGTTGGTTACCTGAGTCTTCGTCTTCTGACGCTGAAGCAGTTATAATTATAGGAGTACCAGGCTGTTGTATGTAGTTGCCAGTTTCTGGGTCTGCAACAAACGCTCCACTTCCTGTTGTAAATGTTATTTCTAAATTAGATGTACTAAAATAATTATCTGGTAAATATTGTAAAGCAGAAGCTGTTAACATTTCAATATTCATGTAGATACCTCAGTGGGTCTATATTTTCTAAATATAGACAAAAGTTCATTGACTGGACTGCCAACTCCTATATCTTTTGTTATTCCAATATAGTCTGATTGCGAAGCATAAGTTACGCTATATTGATCATCTGATACGTCAATTTTTTTAACACCCTGGGATTGAGGAGACGTTCTAATAGCTACTATTGATGCTAAAGCTCTTTTTATTGTTAAAATTTCTTCTGTGGTTTGGCTAAAATTTAATCCACTAGAAAAGGTTATTTTTATTTGTTTTTTAGAGTGAGGTGATGTAGGAGTTTTTTGATATCTTCTAAACCCACTGTGGATATATTCTTGTTTTAATAACCTTGACAAACCTAATAAAATTATTTCATTGTTGTCATAATCTATTAAATAATCTGTATTTATAGTTAATGTTTCCCATTCCTGAGTTGAGTAGACACCGAATCTAGGAGGTAAATCAGTCCCACGTATTCTTATAACAGGCGAGACTGATTGTATTACTGGTAATAACGGAAATTTAACGCGTCCATTTCGAGGTAGTTTTATGACTCTATTATAAGAGGCTATTTCTAAGTTTCTATTAGAACCGTTTATGCCTTCGGCTAATACTTGTGCTAAAGATATAGCAGTGGTTAGTGCTTCACCGGTTAACGTAATTCCAGGCGAATATTGTAAGCATTCGGCGTTAGATAACCACGGCATAATCTTTATACTCCAAAGTATTGTATATAAATATTAGCTCTGCCGTCTGTTACTACAGCTCCAGCTATTACTAAATTTAATTTAGCTGTCTTTGTAGTATTTGTGCTACTAAGTTTAACTGGTGTTGTGTTTGCAGTTAAAGCAACAACACCAGTTACAGAAGCTATAGCAGTAGCACTAAGGATAGCTTGTGTTCCAGATCCAATAAAAGATAACCCAACAGTAGTGGTGCCTGTAGTGCCGGCAAATGCCCTAGATACGTCTAGAAATCCTCTGTGAATAATAACTTCACTGGGTAACTCCAACTCAAGAGGAATATTTCCTATAGCTCCACCAGATTCTTTAAACTCATATATAACTTTTACTAATCCACCAATTGTGTCATGCTGATAACGAGCTGGAATGGTATCTAATAAAGGCATTATCTAACCTCCTTTCTGTCTTTATAGTTAGGGCATTCAATTACAAAGTTAACGCAAAAAATATTACCGTAATAATCTGTTCTAATGCCTTCACCACAATGAAGGCATTTACCTTCACTAGAAAAACCAGGATGAACAAAATCTATGGTTTTTTCTGCCCTAGGTTTTGTTTTTTTGGCTTCTTTAGTAGATTCTTCTGGGGTAAAATCAATTAGTTCACTCATTATGCAATAGCGTCAAGTAGTGTGCGAACCTGTATAACCCTAGTTTGCTGCTTCACTGATTGAGTGTCACTAGCTACTGGATCTACGTCTAATTGTACAAAAGATTCTTCAGAACGCCAAATAGCACGACTAGCGCGACCAAAGTCTGTATCGTCGTCAAACCTAATCTCCATTTCAGTCCCAATACCACGACCAATTGAGTCAGATCCAAAAGCAAAACTAGTGTGAGTAACGCGACTTGCGTTGTTTACCGTTTCGTTTTGAACACCGGCAGAACCAGCTGCACCTACGCCGTAAGCATTAGTTTCAAACACCTCAAAGTTTTCAAATCTACCAGCATAACCAGAGATTTTATCTGTTTCACCTGGATATATGACAGAAGGATTTAAAAACTCTGTTAAACTTTGTAATTCTTGTGGAGTAGACGCATGCCATAATCTATCGTATTCTTGCTTTAACTGTGTTAAGGCAGTAGAGTTAAGAACTAATCCATAGCTATTGTTAGCATAGGGTGGGATTTGCTGCTCTTTCATGTAGCCGTATAACGCAGCTAAGAATTTACGAGTCAAGGTTCCACTTCCGGTAGGAATAGCATTGACGGCAGAAACAGTTGTTACAACTTTGTTGCCAGCGTTATATACCACTCTAGATGTAGGAGTCCAAAGACTTCTAATCTTCATGTCTTCCCATACGTTGTAGTCTCGCATTAGGTTTCTATTCAATATACTAATTAACTCAATCATTGAATAGGCTGTTACGAAACTAACTAAAGTGACAGGAGGATATTGGGAATTTCTACCTAAACCCCATTCTCTGAGTTCAGCGGAAACAACGCCGGTTGATAGGCTTTGGTTACCAGCATCAATTCTGGTGTAAGTAGAAGCAGAAGACAATAATCTGTCATCTGGATCAACAGGAGATGGTAGATAAGCAGCTCTAGGTATTTTAATTGTGTCCCCGTTACCTTTGCCAAAATCAATTACAGTGGTTGGAAACTGCCAAAAAATAAATCCTTGACGATTATTTGTCCTCATAATAGAAGACAACACGTCCAAAAATCCAGCAGAAGCAATGTCAGATCTAACAGTAGCTGCATCTTTAGAAGGAATAGATGCACCTTTTAGAAATCCATTGTTTTTTGCCCAAGACTCTAAATCTTGGATTAATGCAAATTTATTTAATTTTACAAATTTGTTAAGATCTCTATTGTCATGGGAAACGTATTGTTTGCCAGATGGTGAAATTTTAACAATTTTGTTAGCTGCTTCTTGAATTTCTAAAAACTCTTTTACAGAGCCTTGAGGGCTGTCAGATTTTGGAGAGGTTAGTTTGTTGAAATTGAGAGCGTTCAAAGTTGCCTCTGGTTTTCCCGATAATTTACCTATATCCTGTAACACTTGCTCATGCTTTTTAGCTGTTTCTAACTCATGCTTTAGATCTGTATTACTTTTTTCTAGTAATTCTTTTTCAGATTTTAGCATTTCATAAGCTAGTTTAATTTCAGCTTTAGCTTGTTGCTCTTTAGCTAATTCTTCATGAGCTAAAGATAACTGAGAAGTAATTAAAGATTTAACAGTTTCTAAAGTTACAGCAGTTTCATTGTTGACTGGCTTTTCTGGTTCTACAACTACATCGGATTCAATTTTTTCGGACTCAACTGAATCTTTGATTTTAACTGCGTTGTTTATCGCAAATCCTTGCCCAGATTTCTTTTGCTTTCTTTTCTCTTGGTTTAACGTTTCAATAATTTTAATCTCTGATACTTCTTTGATTATGCTTGGATTCATAAAATTAATTTAATGCTTCTATTAAAATTATTGCCACATCTGAACCACGGGCTATAATATAATTAGCTCTGGTCAATAATTATGGCGGAAACATTAGATCTTCAATTTAATACAAGTTATTTAGATCTTGTTGTTAAAAAAAGTGCTACAGCTAGTTTTGTTGTTACTGTAA
>Ga0172376_10006574_pt1 | contig 12612 bp, 12 predicted proteins | sample Lak35m_FD_121114 | JGI IMG/M metagenome (GOLD analysis project Ga0172376, IMG submission 121114) | Freshwater microbial communities from Kabuno Bay, South-Kivu, Congo - kab_092012_35m | ecosystem: Environmental > Aquatic > Freshwater > Lake | place: Democratic Republic of the Congo: South-Kivu...
ATGCGACGATTGTCATCGACCCATTTCATTGCTTCCGTGGAGGAGGTCCCATCAAGTCCGTTGGAAACTTGCCTGCGGACAAGATCGCGGTGTCCCACTTCAATGACTCTCCAGCGATGCCCGCATGGAACTTGCTGACCGATGCCGATCGAGTCATGCCAGGAGACGGCATCTGCGATCTGAAGCTCTATTGTCAGTGTTTGCGTGACATCGGATATCACCGTTGGCTGTCACTTGAATTGTTCCGTACTGACCTCTACGAGCAGAACCCGCTCGATGTGGCGAAACTGGGGCTCGCAAAGATGCGTGCAGTCGTAGAAGGCTAATCGACTTAGGGGACCTCTTCATGAACCTAACAATCGGCCTACTTCGTGTTCTGAAGAGATGCCAGCGTCATTATCGTGAATAATTCAAAAGACTTTGCCATATCGCTGTCCAGTGACAACGCGTCGGTTGCTAGCTAGTGTCCGTCGTCCGTCTGACTTGATCTCATTGCCTGCTTCCAACGATCAGGATTCCGAAGAAAGCATCAGTGAGTGCACTTGAGTCTGGACGGAATCGAGCGATGGGCCTACAAGATGCCCGCTTAAGTCAGAGACCAACTGTCGGAGTGAGCGTGCTTTGACAGAAGTCTGTTTTCGGTTTGCCGTCTGAGGTCACTGCCCGTGTGGGGAAGTTGAAGCGAAGGACGGGGTTTTAGGAGACCCTCATGGGTAAGAAGTTGTACGTTGGAAATCTCCCCTACACTACAGCCGACAGTGATCTGCAGCAGTTGTTCTCGCAGCACGGTACGGTGGACTCAGCTCAGGTCATCACCGACATCGAGACTGGCAGCTAGCAGGGCGTCGGGTTCGTCGAAATGGCGAGCGACAACGAAGCTCAAGCGGCGATCAGCGGACTGCACGGCAAGGACTGGAACGGTCGTCCTTTGACCGTTAACGAAGCTCGTCCAAAGGAGAATAAGGGCTTTGGTGGCGGAGGTGGTGGTGGCCGCGGTGGCTACGGCGGAGGTGGCGGTGGCCGTGGTGGCTACGGCGGAGGTGGCGGTGGCTATGGTGGCGGTCGCGACCGCTACTAAGGTTGGCGGCAGTTAAAATAGCCGGCTGATAGTGAATTGAATTTGACCGCTGTTGCTGAGACTACTTGGCAGCAGCGGTTTTTTTGTTTGGAACGTGTGACGTGGAACGCTTCGTGTCGGCGTTCCTGCTTCGGCTTTGAACTTATCAAGGTATGCCATGGACGTGCCCCGCTCAGCAACTGTCAAACTCGTCAACGAGGCGACTGCGATCGGACGAGTGGCCGAAATTTTTGCGGACATCAAACGCACAAAAAACATCAATTTCGTACCCAACTTCTGGCAAACACTGGCGACTAACCCCGTGCAACTCGACATGGTCTGGACCGCACTCAAGACATTGATGCATCCCGAATCAGTGGGGCGAGTCGCGCGCCTCGATGCTCGTACACGTGAGATGATCGCGGTCGCTGTGTCAGCAACGAATGGCTGCTCTTACTGTGTTAACTCACACACAGCTGCGCTCAAAAAACTTGGAGTCGATGACGAAACGCTCGGAGAAGTGCTCGCAGTAGCTGGCCTCTTTAACATGACCAACGCACTCGCAGATGGCTATCAAATTGAGCCAGATGTGAAGCCTCCAGTGGAGTGAACCACTGCGAAACTGTGCGTCTTGGTGGCGCGTCTTCGAATCACTTAGTCGAAGGTTGAAGAGATCACGTAATTACGCTCGGCACGCTGCCGCCAAATCCCGTATGGCCGGGGTGAAGTTTCAACCCACTTCTCGCAAGGTTCTCTTGTGCTCGACATCCTAAAGCAACTTTTGGGCACGAAGCCCAAAGTCTTTCGTACGGACATCGCTCGACGCTTTGAACTCTTAGGTCGAGTCGGGCAGGGGAGTATGTCCAAAGTTTGGCGAGCCAGAGATAGTCATTCAGCGAGAACGGTTGCGGTGAAGGTGCTCGACAAAGTTAAGACCCAGAAGTTCGAGGCTCGCTTTCCTCCGAGTTTCAAGAAACCTAGCGAAGGCGAAGTTGCGGTCACCTTGAAACATCCACACATCGTCGAGACCTATGAATTTGGCGTGACCACTGACGATGAGCAGTTTCTCGTAATGGAGTTTGTTGAAGGAGTCAGCCTGACTGTATTGATTGAGATGCAGAATGACGTGATGGTGAAGAATCGACTGAATTTCATGATTCAATTAGGGGAAGCCGTGGAGTATTTCCACAAGGCTGGCTGGATACACCGAGACCTTTGTCCTCGTAACGTAATGGTTGACGAACAAAGTCAGATTAAGCTGATCGACTTCGGGCTTGTCGTGCCAAACACAACCGAGTTCCGCAAGCCAGGTAATCGCACTGGTACGGCGAACTACATGGCGCCAGAGCTAATCAAACGGCAGGTGACCGATCAGCGTCTCGACATTTTCTCGTTCGCAGTGACCTGCTTTGAGATGTGGGCCAAACAACTTCCTTGGGAGTCAGCGATGACACTTGAGGCGATCGTGCAGCACATCAACAAGCCACCGATCGAGATTCGGACAGTCGTTCCTGGCATCAATGAGGACGTCGCTGCGGTCATCATGAAGGGGCTGGAGCGTGACCCAGCCGACCGATGGCAGACAATGAGTGAGATGTTAACTCCCCTTCGTAACGCACGGCAGCGACTCGCAACTCGCAAGAGGAAAACCCAAGCGACCTCGGAGTAACTGCGATCGAATTGGTTGCTTGGGGACTTGGTATGTCGAGACAGTAGCTCGCGAATTTATCACGGAAGTTCCGTGGTCGAGATGAATCCCCATGTGGACAAGAACTTCGTTCTTTCACATTCTGAAGCGACTTCAAGGCGTCGTGAGTTTGGCGTGGCCATCGCGCAAGCGAGAACGTGTTGTTTCATAGAAAGAGAGTATGCCCGAACTACATCTTCCGCTGATTGAGGCGGCGATCTTTGTGCCACTGTTGGCCGCGTTGGTTGTGTCGCGTCTGAGGAGTCCTGACCTGGCGAGGCTCGGAAGTGTCCTTGCCGGTGGGCTTTCGCTTGTTTGTACGACAGCAGCATGGCAGGACTTTCTGGGACTGGGAGTGCCTATCGCTCATGATCATTGGGATGTGACCGAACAAATTTTTGGGCATGACGTCTTTGCGATTGACTACCTCACGGCACCCTTATTGCCGACAGTGGCCCTGCTGTTTGTCCTGACGATGCTGTCGACATTACGAACAAAGATTCGCCGCTTTTCGTTTGGAGGAACGCTGCTGTCACTGGCGCTCACGTTGGCAACTCTCTGTTGTCAGGACGCCTGGGGTATTATCGGCTTGCTTGCGTTGGGGGTGCTACCGCCGTACTTCGAACTGCATGCTCGAGGCAAATCGACGCGAGTCTATGCCCTGCATATGGGGGCGTTTGTCGGATTAATGGTCTTTGGACAGACGGTACATGCGCTAGAGAGTTCAAGTTCGCATTCGTTATTGGCGTCGGTGCCGTTGTTGATGGCGGGCTTAATTCGTTGTGGCGTGGCCCCAACTCATGTCTGGCTGACAGACCTCTATGAGAACGCCACCTTCGGAACAGCGTTACTTTTCACAACGCCGTTATGTGGGGCATACGCGATCGTGCACTTAGTACTTCCGATCGCTCCGCAATGGGTGATGCAAGGACTGGGGTTCTTGTCGTTAATCACGGCTGTCTACGCCGCTGGTATGGCGATGGTGCAAACAGATGTGCGGCGCTTCTTCTGTTACTTGTTCTTGAGTCAGTCGTCGCTTGTGTTGGTGGGGCTTGAGAGCGTCTCGCACATTGGACTGACAGGTGGATTGTGTGTCTGGGCTTCAGTGGCACTCGCCTTAAGCGGTTATGGGTTGACGCTTCGCGCACTTGAGTCGCGTTTTGGTCGGTTTGAGTTGCGGCAGTATCGCGGACTCTTTGAGCACGTTCCGACACTCGCAGCGTGCTTCCTGTTGACGGGACTGGGAAGTGTGGGCTTTCCTGGCACGATTGGATTCGTGGGAACAGAAATCCTCATTGACGGCATTGTTGGGACTTACCCATATGTCGGAGCACTCGTCGTGATCGCGGCAGCATTTAATGGAATTGCAATCCTGCGCGCGTACTTTCTGATCTTCACCGGCACGCGACATGTTTCGGCAGTCTCGTTGAGTGTGCGCGTTCCAGAGAGACTCGCATTCTTGACATTAAGTCTGCTGATCCTGGGAGGCGGCTTCGTCCCTCAGCCAGGGATCAACATGAGTAGCGCTGCGGCGGATGAGATCATCACGTTGATTACTCAGACATCCGGTGACGTCGAGCCTGGCAGTACTGGCAGTGAGGGAGCTCGCGTCAGCGAGATCGATCACTAGATGGCGCAATCCGTGATGCGCCCGTCATCAACGCACATTCGATTGGAACGTCACTCGATTCCGCGCGTCCCAGATCGACTGTAATACGGCGTCGACGAATTGATCGTCTGAGAACGGGCTCATGATGTAAGACTTCAAGGCGACAATCGGCTCGCCGTAATCCGTCTCGCGGTAACAGTCAGTCAGCGAGATGACGACGCCGCGTCCTTGCAGAGCCTCGGATTGGATCGCTTGGAAGATGTGCCGGTTGTAGTCGTTGTGGGCTCGCAGTTGATCGCGATACGCCGGATCTTGCTGTTCGGTCAGCTTGATCGAGAACGTATCAACACCATCGGGATAGACGCGGAACAACGTCACTGGCCCAAAGTTTTCGCTGTTGAGCACTGTCGTCGCCGAATGTGCTTCGAGATGTTCGGCCAATAACTCGGACATACTGACGAGATGACCGAGCAAGCTCCGCAGCCCGTTCTTGCCTAGCAACAGCAAGTTGGCGAGAGCAGCCATGGGGCCGCCGCCACCGCGCGACGTTTCGAGCGTGTACTTGCCGGGGTGATAGTGACCGGTCTTAAACAGGTACGGCATCGCGGTTGGATCGCGCGAGATGCGGACGAGATCGTCCGACGTGCGACTCAAGAACATGCTCGACACATAAGGAGTGAAGCCCGTTTTGTGAAAGTCGATGCCGATCGAGTCCGCATCGTTCAGATGCTTGATGCGGCGTTGCGTTCCTGCGAGAGCCCTGACCGTGCGGTGTCGGAAGCCGAGATCATTGGCTTCGAGGTCATAGTCATTAAAGACGCTCCATGCCCAACCAATCACGGCGTCGGCATGCAAGTGCGGGACATAATCGAGTGCAAATTCCTCCACGAGTTGATCACGGATCTCGCGCAGGCGATGTAAGTCGTCGAGCCCAAAGGCGTCAGTCGTGCCCATTGTTGCGACGATGCACGCAATCTTGCGACCGTCAGTCAGCAACTGGCGGCATACGCTTTCGAAGAGACAGGTGCGGATCTCATTTTCGGGCGATGTCGGGATGATCTCGACGTTGTCTTCACCGATTCCTAGCCAACTCGCGACGGTACGGCAGCCATAATGGGCACAGTCCGAGCACACGATGACTGGCGATTCACGGAGTCCAGCGCGCGACGAGCCGGGGCAGGCTTTCTCTAGTCCAACTTTCACCGCATACAGCAGCGTGCCTGTGCCACCGAACGTGAAAATGCCTTGTGACTCCTGGGCGTCGTAGCCGACGAGATTCGAAATGATGCCCGTGACTTCAGACTCCGCCAGCGCGACTTGTCGTGAGGACTCTTCGCTAACGAGGTTGGGATTATAGATCGACGGCAAGAGTCCCCCGATGATGCTGGGGATTGTCGGCGGTGGGATGACGTTGATTTGGGCTCGCGGATGGCCCCAAATGAAGCAGCCTGAGAGGTGCTGCACCAGTCGCGTGGTCACTTCCTCCAGCGTCTGTGGTTGTTCGGCGAGACAACAAGCACGGGCGGCGTTGAAGTCGAGCGTGACTTGCTGACCGAGCACCGGTGTGACGGACTTCAGCGCATCGACTTGATCAATGGCCTGCATGATCGCATGGCCAAAGTAGGCGTCATGCACCCGGTCGGAGACAGGTTGGGGAAAGCACAACCGCAGTTGTTGCACGAGTTCGTAATACGGCGCCCTCATGGTGCGAAACACACTCCTTTCAAAAAGTCGACGGACGATAACGAGTTGCTGCGCTGGTGCTCGCGTGAGTGTGGTGAGTCACGTTCCCACGTACGCTTTCGTTTTCAAGCGGGTGCTCAACAATGCCATTGAAGGATCTGACAGAGCGGCGGTTCGCCCGGAGTTGCTGAAGCGGAATCAGGAAGTTGGCAAGCACGATGTCGCCGTATTTATGGATGTTGATTAGCTCGTTGGCGTTCTCGGTGATGGCGAGTTTGGCGTCGTCGCTACGGCAGGCGTTTGCCTGGCAATGGATCGCTGTGGGACGCTCGACCGTGCCGTTCATTCTTTGCGGGCTCATCGCTTGGAAGTGTCACATCGCATTGCCGATATGGAAGCCGGGCATCTTGTGGCTGCGAAGCATCGCGGGCAGCTTGAGTTTGGTCTGCACGTTCTTCTCGTTAACTCGCCTGCCGTCGTCGGATGTGATGACGCTGACCAACATTTTCCCCGTGTGGGTCGCATTGGCATCGTGGCCGTTGTTGGGACATCGACCGACGGTCTCCGTTTGGGTGTGCATCAGCGTGGCATTGACCGGTGTGTTGCTCGTGCTGCAACCGCACTTCGATGAAGGCAACTTAGCAACGCTCGTGGCTCTCTCGGCTTCTGTCACGACGACAATCGCCATGCTCGGACTACATAAACTGCATGGTGTTGATCCGCGCGCGATCGTGTGGCACTTCTCGGGGGTCTCGTTCCTGTTTTCGTTTGGTTCGATGTGGCTATTCAACGTCAGCCCTGCGGGCGCAGCGAGTCATGATCCGAGTCTTGACAGTTGGCTTGGGTTGTTGGGTGTGGGGGCGTCGGCACTCGTGGGACAGTTTTGTCTGACGAAAGCCTTCACCACGGGCACACCCTCGAAAGTTTCTGTCGTCGGCCTGACTCAAGTGGGCTTCACGATGCTCTTCGAAATTCTCTTCGTGGATCGAAGTTACTCGGTCATGACATTGGCTGGCATGTCACTCGTACTGGCCCCGACAGCATGGTTGCTGATGCATCCAGCCAATCGGGCTGCGCCACGATCAGTTGCTGACGTCTTGGAGCAAGCGGATCAGTCGTCGCATGCCGAGAGGAATTCGACCGAAACCTTGAGCGGTTTCAACGGGTAAATGGCAAGCTTGTGAGGATGACGAAACCTGTCTCTGATGCGCCGGGCTTCAACTTCATTGGAATTGGGTTCAAAGCATGTGGCTGAATTTATCGACGACTCGATGGGGTCTCGCAGTAGCGACCGTGGCCGTGATGGGAGCGATCGGTTTGCGAGGGATCGCTCAAGACGGCGGTTTGAAGGCGGCGTTCGAACGTTATGACAAGAACAGCGACGGAAAAGTCACCGCCGAAGAACTCGGACAACCGCTGCTCTTCAAGGCCTTGGATGGCAATAGCGACGGGCATATCACGTTGGACGAGGCGCGCGAGCGATTTCCGCGTGTGAAGAATTTGCAACCCAAACCCGATCCCCTGCCAGAGTCGAAGCCCAGCGAAAGGCTTGCGAATGATGATCTCAAACGCGGACCAAAGCTGCTGGCTGCGGTGCCTGAAGGCATTGGTCGATTTGTGTCGGATGTTGAATTTCAAGATATCGCTGGTAAGTCGCATCGGTTGTCGGAGTTCAAAGACCGGCCGGCCATCGTCATCGCGGTAACGAGCACCAGTTGTCCGCTCAGCAAGAAGTATCTGCCGACGCTCGGGCAGTTGGAGGCTCAGTATCACACGCGCGGAGTGGCATTCGTCTATGTGAACGCCACCGAGACTGATAAGGCCGCCGACATTCAGGCCGCAATCAAGGACAACGACTTGAAGGGCCTGTATTCGCACGATGGCGAAAGCAGGCTGCTTGCAGAGTTACATGCGAAGACAACGACCGAGTGCTTTGTGCTCGATCGTTCGCGCACGCTGATCTATCGCGGCGCCATTGATGATCAATACGGCATCGGGTACTCGATTGAGACTCCTCGACAGCGTTATTTAGCCAAAGCGCTCGATGCGACGCTTGGCCGGCAGTCGCTCGAAGTGGCCGCAACAACGGCGCCAGGGTGCGAATTAGGGCTCGCTGCTCCCGCGCAAGCGACGTCGGTGACTTATCACGCTCAGATCGCGCGCATCGTCCGCACGCATTGCATCGAGTGTCATCGTGACGGCGGCGTTGCTCCGTTTTCGCTAGCGACAGCCGAAGACGTCATCGCGCACGGGCCGATGATCAAGCAAGTGGTTGAACGCGGCGTCATGCCTCCCTGGTTCGCAGCGAAGCCAGGGCCGGGACAACCAAGTCAGTGGCTCAACGATCGCTCGTTGCCGGAAAGTGACAAGCAGCAGTTGCTCGGTTGGCTGGCCAGCAAGCATCCCTTAGGCGATCCCTCTGATGCTCCGTCTGCTCGCGATTTCTCCTCGGGTTGGATGATCGGTCAACCAGATGCGATCTATCAGTTTGCGAAGCCGGTGGGGGTCAAAGCCACGGGAGTGATGTCATACCAAAACATCGTTGTTGAAACTGAGTTGCCCGAAGAACGCTGGGTGCAAGCCATCGAAATTCAGCCGGGCGTGCGTGACGTCGTGCATCATGTGCTCGTCATGGTGACCGATGGCGATCGCAGTCGCGGTGACGAGGATGAGGAAGGGCGGGGCGGATTCTGGGCGGCATATGTGCCCGGTAATAGTTATCGCATCTTTGACGCGGGCTACGCCAAGCGATTACCCAAGGGCGCGAAGCTGCGCTTTCAGATGCACTACACGCCAAATGGCAAAGCTGCCGAAGACGTGACGAAGATGGGAGTCGTCTTTGCCAAGGAACCGCCGCAACATGAAGTTCGAGTTGCGGGTATCGTCAATCCTCGACTGAGCATCCCGGCGGGCGCGGAGAATCATCGCGAAGAGGCTCTGTTGCGATTGCCGTTTGATGTCGAACTGCTGGGCTTCATGCCGCACATGCACCTGCGAGGCAAAGCGTGTCGCTATGAAGTCGGTACTGATAGTGCCAACGCGCGGATGCTGCTGGATATCCCACGCTATGACTTCAATTGGCAGTTGGTCTATCGCCCAACGGAGCCGATTGCATTGACTCAAGGGCAGACGATTCGCTTCACCGCGTGGTACGACAATAGCAAGAACAACCTCGCAAACCCCGACCCAACAAAGACGGTACGGTGGGGCAATCAAACGTTCGACGAAATGCACTTGGGCTACATTGAATATGTGCAGCCCGGCGTCGCTCCAGGTGATGCCGACAATTTGCGTCGAGCCGCGATTAGTGGTCGAGTCGGCGAAGCGGTCTTCGAGTCCGTCGATGCAGACAATGATGGATTCCTGAATCGCGAAGAATTGCTGGCCGTGAAGGACAGGTATCCCAAGCTCAAAGAGAACCCGAAGCTGATCGACTTGATGTTCGAGCGACTGGACGCGGACAAAAATGGCAAACTCGACAAGACCGAGATGCGAAAGCTGCGGGAGCTCATCAATCCGTAGAAACTGGTCCGACTCGCGTGGGATTCCATCCCGTGACGCGCCACATAGAGTTCAACTCGTCGGATCAAGCTGATGCCACCTGTGGTGGAATCCCATGCTACGAATTCTCGGACAGGCGAGACACATGTTAAGTTGAATTTGCGCGGAGTGCTTTTTCACCGAGCAATGAGAACACTGACAACGGACTACAGAAGTAGAAACGACTCGTATCGCGTCGCTCGCGATATCGAACCCCCTGAGCAGATGGCATGAATGAGGCCGCTTTCGCTATAGCGTGGATGGTTGCGGCGCAGAGCGCGCTGCGAGTGATTACTCAGCAAAGAGGGTTCTCATGCGACATTGCGCTGTGAGGTTGGTTGTGTCGGTCGTCTGCTTGCTCTCGGTGACGTGGGCTTCGCGTGCGTTCGCGGCCGATCGGCCCAATGTGTTGATCGTGATGACTGACGATCAGGGTTACGGTGACTTCTCGGCACATGGTAACCCTGTGCTCAAGACGCCGAACCTCGACAAACTGCGTAGTGAGTCCGTGCGTTTTACCGATTTTCATGTGGCTCCGATGTGTACACCGACGCGCGGGCAACTCATGACTGGAGTGGATGCTGTTCGAAATGGAGCAACTTCGGTCACGGCGGGGCGCGCGTTTGCTCGGCCTCAAGTGCCGATGATGCCCGAGATCTTCGCGAAGGCGGGATATCGCACAGGACTCTTCGGCAAATGGCATCTGGGTGACAACTACCCACATCGTCCGAATGATCGCGGTTTTCAAGAGGCGATGTATCACCTCGGTTGGGGCATCACGGCGGCGCCGGAATTCTCGAACTCGTTGTTCGACGGTCGATATCTTCACAACGGCACGCCCCAAAAGTTCGCAGGGCACATGACCGAGTTCTGGTTCGATCAGGCGATCGCTTGGATGCAGTCGCGCAAGGACAGCAACGAGCCATTCTTGTGCTACTTGCCGACGAACGCGCCGCATGCTCCGCACGAAGTCGCGGAGAAATACTCACAGCGATTTGGTGATCACTCGGCGGCACGGTTCTTTGGGATGATCGAGCAGATCGATGAAAACATCGGCAAGCTTGACGCGTTCTTGAAGTCATCCGGATTGAGGGACAACACGATCGTGGTCTTCATGACTGACAACGGCGGAACAGCGGGAGTGAAAACGTTTAACGCGGGTATGCGTGCTGGAAAGACAACCTACTACGACGGTGGGCATCGCGTGCCGTGTTGGATGCGTTGGCCAGCCGGCGCAATCGGCAAGCCGCGCGATGTCGCTTACCCGAGCCAAAACCAAGACGTGCTGCCGACGTTGCTGGAATTGTGCGGAATCGCGAAGCCCGATCATGCGAAGTTCGATGGAGATAGTCTCGTGCCGCTGCTGCGTGGAAAAGGAATGGGAGACCGCTTGCTCGTCGTCCAATATGGGCAGCAAATCCACAAGTTCGAGTGCTGCGTGATTTGGAATCAGTTTCGGCTTGTCAAAGGGACCGAGTTGTATGACATCAAGTCCGACCCGGCTCAGGAACGCAATGTGGCGACCGAGAATCCCTCGGTGATCTCGCGAATGCGTGCGTACTACGAGCACTGGTGGAGCGGTGTCGAACCGCTCGTGAATGAGTCCGTGACGACATCGCTTGGTTCCGAACATCAGCCGGTTGTCGAGTTGACTAGTTCCGATTGGGAGAACATCTACGCCGACAATTCGAATCACATTCGGCAAGGGGTCGGCGGACCTCGCGGCGGGCATTGGAATGTACTTGTCTAACTATCCAGCGATTACGAAATCACCGTACGTCGGTGGCCACAGGACACCAAGCTCGCACTCAGTGCGGCGTTGGATGCGAAGAGCAAGGCATTTCCGATTACCAGCGCGAAGCTGACGATCGGCGACCAAGCATTGGTCGCGACCACGACTCCTCAGGAGCCAGCCGTGACATTCAAGCTCAAGCTACAACCTGGCAAGTTCAAGTTGCAGTCGTGGTTTCAGAACGCCGCAGGTGAGGACCAATGCGGTGCGTACTTCGCTGAGGTGCGTTTTGCGAAGTGATTTGAAGAGCGATCGCAATCTGACCGCGTCTCCTGAACTGTCAGAGTCGTGATCTACGCATGATTGTAGCTAACTGCCAATCGCCGCTTAGAGACCGTGCAGGATCACTGCAGTCCGAAGACTGAGCGGGACGTGACATTGTCGCGTCCCGCTCATTTTTTGCTTGTGCGGCGCATTAGTGTCTTATAGTCTTAATACACTTCAGTGGATTCAATGAGGCAGCTCATGGCGGCGAACTTTCTCTTTCAGATTCATCCGACCTCGGGTGTGCCGATCTATCGGCAACTCATGGATCAGGTGTACGCGCAGGTTCATGCCGGGAGGCTGGCTGTCGGCGAGATGCTGCCGTCGGTCAGGCAGGTCGCCGAGGAGTTGCAAATCAATCCGATGACCGTTTCGAAGGCGTACTCGTTGCTGGAACGAGACGGCCTCATCGAACGCGTGCGTGGTCAAGGCATGCGTGTGAAGGCGGCTAAGGGACTGCTGCCGGTGAAGGATCGCCGCGAAAAAATTCTGCCGCTGTTGGAGCAAGTCGCAGCGAAGGCATTTCAACTGGGGCTGACTCGCGACCAAGTCATCGCGGCATTGATCCCTTTGTTTAAGGAGCGAGGCGATGACTGAATTCGTCGTAGAGGCACGCGGAGTCACGAAGCGATTCAAAGACAAGACCGTGCTCGATCAGCTTGACTTCACCTTGCAGCGAGGCTCGGTCACGGGATTGCTCGGCAAGAACGGAGCAGGCAAGACGACGTTGCTGAAATGCATGCTCGGCCTGCAGACGGCTCAAGCGGGAACCATCATGGTGCTCGGCGAAGACTCACGCACACTGAGCGGTACCGGCAAAGCACGTCTCGCGTATGTGCCTCAAGAGGTCAGTCTTTATCCGTGGATGAAGGTCCGACAGGTCGTCGCTTACACCGCCGCGTTCTATCCCCGTTGGAATTCGCAGCTCATTGAACGAGTCATGAAGAATTGGGAGATCAATCCCGATGACAAGATCGGGC